>JAEEGL014655504.1_pt1 | contig 80510 bp, 79 predicted proteins | sample 9134231 | NCBI WGS metagenome assembly JAEEGL01 (sample SAMN16246548, study PRJNA631951) | gut metagenome | biome: gut microbiome; feature: rumen; material: fiber-attached | host: Bos | place: Iran: Karaj | collected 2018-10 | reverse complement strand
TTGAAGATCAGATCCGAGTTGTAATTTTAAGGTAGAGCTTGCGTTTTTATTATTGATGATTTGTATTACATCTTCAGGGGTTAAACTTTCAAATCCACCGATAAGATTTATAGCTTCTAGCGTAATTATACCGGATGAGGTCGTAGACTCTGATGTAGTAATTTTATCAGCGGTTTTGGTGGTACCATCAATGTCTATACTATATTTTAAGCCACCGGTGCCGAGCGTAACCGTATCAATGGTGTTTGAATCGATATGTTCATTTCTTTGGTCAATTTCTCCGCCATTGTTGTCGGTTGTCAGAGAGGCAATACGATCGAAATTTCCGTAAGTGGTGTCGCCATTTGTTTGAGTAATTTTGCCTAAAATTAATTTAGCACCATTGTATAAATTTACACTGTTTTTAGATATAGTGTTATTAAATACGTAGGTGCCACCCTGAACGCCATCTTTGTTGTTAATGTTGATTGTACCGCTTGCAGCTCTGAGGGTACCGCCAAATGAAATTTTTTGGCCGGTAGCAGCGTTTAGTGATATCGTACCGCCATTATTGTATATGTCGCTATAATTTTCGCCGGCTTTGTTGTTATAAAAAACAATGTTTTTATCTGTGGCATCTATAGATATATTTGCGTTACTATTTACATATATAGCTCCGCCGTATGAAGCTGCAATATTGCCAAGAAAACTTCCACGAATGCTACCATATGTGGCGCCGCCGCCTACGTATATGGCACCACCGGAACCACCGGCCTGATTATTAATGAAATCACCGATAATATTATTTATTTTTGCGGTACTATTTGCGTATGTATATATTGCACCGCCATTTTCACCCGCGACATTGGCAATAAAGTCTCCGGTGATGGTTCCAATGGTTTTGGAAGTATGATAAATTGCACCGGCATTTTTGACAGCACTGTTGCCAATGAAATCCCCAGTGATTGAATTCCTGTCTCCATCTTTTGTATAAATTGCCCCACCGCCAATAGATGAACTGGATGTGGTTGTGGTACCTTCAGATCTGTTGGCAATAAAGTTACCGATTATATTATCAATTGTCTGACTAGTTCCAATGTTGAGTGCACCGGCATTTTCTGCAGATGCCACGTTACCAATAAAATTGCCAATAATAGAAGTTATTATGGTTTTACCACTGATTGCAACAGCTCCACCACCATAGGTATGTGAGGTAAAGTTGTTAATAAAATCGCTCTTGATGGTGTCGGTATAGCTGAATGGGGAAGAATTCTTATCAACTTTGAGTAATATTGCACCACCTTGCTCCGTTTCGTGGATATTAAAAAATAACTTATTATTGACAGCGAGTGTTGCTTCCTCGGCTCCGGTTCTACTTTCATTTGCATAACGTGTTTCTGTTTCGGTATAACCAGTAGGGAGGGTGTACTGGTATACATAGTTTTTGACAGATGAGTCCCCTGTGACATGCGGTATCGTGAATGAAATGGAGCCGGTGGCTGTTCCTGTCTGTTCATTCCAAGAAGGATCGGCTGAGCCTGTTGACCAGGTAATGTTATCAAAATTTTTAAGGTTGATGTTGTAATATTGTGTACTTCCGCTTCCATCATTGATGGCAAAGTCATAATTGTCTGATGTTGCGGTTGTTTGCTCCCATGCGGTTCCGGCCACTGCCGGTGCTGAAAGAAAGAGAGTGCTGAAAAGCAAAGTGGCTACTGTGGTCAATTTATTGTTTTTTATAGTTTTTGTTGATTTGTAAAACAACATTGTTTTTTGTCCTGTCAAATTTGTACTAATCTACCCACTATAAGATACTATATTATGTTTTATAATATTTAAAATAGTTTTAATTTTAAGAGAATATCGTGCAAATATTGTGTGACCTTCCTATCTAATTTTACACTTATGGTCAATAAAATCAAGATTATTTATTTTTTAAATTATGATTTACAGCAATTGAGACGTTTTTAAAAACAGAAATTTGAAATAATTGTTTTGTTGTTGCAATCCAGCATATTTTTTTGTATAATACAGGTATAATTTGTCAATTAAGGCAAAAAATATTGGAGGAAGTATGAAAAAGGAGCAAGTAGTATATTTAGAGTATCTCAGTGAATTCGGTGCTTATGGGGTAAGGAAAGATGTTATATCCGAACTTAAAGCCAAAGGAATTGTAGCCAAGATTTTGTTACCAGAAGAAGTAAAGAAAAATGATGCTTCGGACAAGCCAACTCTCGGTTTTTTATTGGGGCAGGATAAATCAGAAAATGGGGTTGAATATTATTCAATAAGCAAAAGTTATATGCAGGCAATTATGAATACCGGCGTAAATGTGCAATTTTTGGATTATGATAATGCCTATGCGCAGATGCGTAATTGCGATGGGGCAATTTTGCCCGGTGGGTCGTTTAATAATCCAGAAGAATTTTATATTGATGGTAAAAAGTTGGGAGATTATGTAGGTAAGCGTTATTTTGCTTATCGTACAGTTATTGAAGAAGCGTATAAAAAGCAAAAACCACTTTTGGGAATTTGTGGTGGTGCTCAGATGATAGGTGCTTTGTTAGGTAATATGAAAATGTATCGTAATTTGAAAGAAGAAATTCCTCATCCGGCGGTGCATAACCCAAAAGCGGATACAGATGTAAGAGTTCATCGCATAAAGTTGTTAAAAGGAACACCAATTTTTAAAATTATGGGTATTAGTGAGGATGAAAATTATGTCATTATAAATTCAAGACATAATCAGTCAATGGTACATGATGTGTTGCAAGATTATGTTAAAGGTACGCCAAAAATTAAAATGAAAATATATGCAATTTCGGATAGTGATGGTATTCCTGAAATGTGGGGAAATGATGAGGCCGGTATTTTGTGCATTCAAGGGCATCCGGAAGACTTGGTGAGTGATAGTAAAATGCAAAATTTATATAATTATATTGCAACAAAGGCTAGTGAATATAAAATGCGTCGTAAGGTTAAATCTTTGCCAAAATGCAACAAAGAGTCTAAGGTACGTTAAAAAAAAGCCTCCTTACCGGAGGCCTTTTTTATTTAAGAATAGATTATCTGTGATTTTTATTCTTGTTGTATATTAATGCAGATATTTTATCTTCCATGCGTTTTAACATGTTAGGTAGTTTTTTATTTCGTAAGCTTGTACCTAACATATAGTCCATTTTGAATGCAAGTATTTTACGCTTTTTAGCTAACTTGCTACCATTAAAGTAAAAATCTCGCCAATTTATGGTTATCCTTCTAACATTTTTTGAAAATTTGATAATGAATGTTTTTTTATAATTTGGGTATCAGATAATAAATTTTCTTGTATGTTTTTATATTCACTATCCGCAATATTTATTGCATTTAGTATTGCTTCAGGAAATTTATCATTACATTCATAAATAATGCTATTCTTATCGTTAAATCCATATATGTCGGCAAATGTTTTATGAATAATACAGGGTTTATTGAAACCATAAATTAGTTGAAAAGTTCCACTTGTTCCACTATTTATATATCTTCTATGAGCTTCTATTTCGGGGTCTAATAATGGTAAGATAAAATCAGATTTTATTAGTTCATCAAACATCGTTTTATAGTCAACTCTGCCTAAAATATTAAAATATGGTTTTATATCTTTAAGGGTGTCGTCTAGCTCTCCTCTTCCAATAATTGTTACTTTGAAGTTTGTATTTCCTGCATAATATAATTTCTTTACAGCATCAATTAACAAAGAAAAATTTCTTCTTTTTTTTGACAACTCACCTATAGAAATAAAATTAACCACGTTTTGATTTTTGAAATTTTTAAGTTTAAAATTTCCGAAATAATGCGGATTAACAACACATTTTTCTAGTTCCGTTTTTTTTGAAGGGTTGGCTAGTATTATTTGATTAGGTTTATAAAAATCATTTATTTTATCAATATGGTGCTGGACGTAAATATTAGCTCTTCTACCCTCTGGTACATTATCATAATATTCAAATAAATCCAAACCTTCCATATTAATATCATTCTCCTTAAAATATACTCGTTTGGAATTATATATAATTCGTTCGTATTTGCTAAAGTCGTATGTTTTTAGTATTTTATCAAATGTTATTTTATTAAATTCAAAAACTTTAATTCTGTCATCATTATCTAATGATGTAAATATTTCCTCTGTATAATATCTTGTTATTATCTCAACATTAAAACCTAAATCGATCAAATATTTGCAATAGCCGGGAATTGTTTCCCAATGACAATTATTTATCTCAATTATTAAAACGGTATTAGGGTTAATAATATGATTTATGTATAATTGATATTGCTTATTATTGAAAGGGGATTTGAATTTTAATTTTAAACCAAAAAAATTTAATGTTAGGTGATTTTTTTTTATTGAAAAAAAAATATTTTGCATTTTAATCATTATCTTTCTTTTGAGTTTTATGAATATTTTAGAGCCTAAATTAGTAAAGCAACATTAGTTGCTACGTTGGTTATTAGTATAGGAAAACGTTATTCTCCAAATGTCCAGCGGAAGCCGGTTTGTAGAGCTACGCCAGTTCTTCCCCCGTTTTTGATTGTGGTTTCGCAAAATGCGGTAAATTTGTTGCCCCATGATTTTTGGACACCGGCACCATATTGAATATACGGTTTTACAGACATTTCAGGAAGCAGGTATTCGTCCGCATAGGCTTGGGTCTTGTCCATGATGTTATACATTATGTTCATGCCCAAATATGGCTGCCAATTGTTTTCTAAATTAGCTATTGCTTCTACACCCGGTGCAATTTGAACCGCATTCAGATTTTCGCTTTTTATTTTGACATGAGCGGAGTTTTTATAGTCAGATGTGTTTACAGACATAAAACCTAAAAATACTGATGGCTGAACGATTAGTCTTCCTTGAGCAAATTCAAAGTTGTAACCAGTTTTGTTGGCAATGCCGGTTGTCAGTACTGAGAATTTGTCTTTTCCATAACTTGTAGATGCTTTGTTACTGCTGGCTCCGGTTGATACGGTTATACCGGTGAAAAAGTTGTCTTTATACAGTGTTCCGGTAAAGCCAAGTACTCCGCCGGTTTGGTTGATTTTGACATTTTTGTATGACTGATGTCCGCCGTTGTATCCGATAAAGGCCGATACAATGGCTTTATATCCGTTGCCAAAGTCGTTAAGCTCGGTGTCGGCGCCGTATAACATTCCGTAGGTGGTATTTGATATTTCTGTGCCGTTTTTGAGGTCAACTTTTTCATAACCGCCATATGGTTTAATCCACATAGAAGAAGCTGTTTCGGGCAAAGCCTTTTGATGAGTGGCGGAAGCTGCTTTACGGGCAGATTTTTCGGCAGCGGTACGCTCAGCAAGTGAATATTTGGTATATCTTTCCATGTGGTAGAAACTGTCTTGTAAAACTTGTGATTGATTCAGCATTCCGCCAACAAGTGACGCAATCGGAGTGGCTACAACCGATGGATTAAAGTCATCAAATTTGTTGCCTGCGCCGTTGTAGGTCAACCATCCGTCTGATATGCTACCGCTAAACTTTTTGATAGCAGTCATGATTGATGGAAGTTCAAAATAATCAGAGGTTACATTGTCACGTCCTAAATTTGTGGTGTCACCGAGGTGAATTCTGATATCGCCTTGAGTTGGAGCGCCAATGAAGTTAATATTTGAAACATTAAATATGCCACCATTATTGGTAATATTTGCGTCAAAAGTGTCTGATTGCAAGGTTGATAAATTAAAATCAATAGCAAGGTCTGATTTTTCATTAAGATTGACATTGCCTAGGTTTGTATTGGTGAGATGGTTATCATTAACGTCAATAGCACCACCGTTGACATTAAAGGCTGATGCCTGAGATATGTCAGCGTTTTGGCCAAAGCGAAGGATTGAATTATTCAATGATAATTGAGTTCCTGATATGGTGTTGTTGATAGTGAATATTCCGCCGGTAGAAATATTGACATTGCCGGTTGAGTTACCAGTTATGTCGTTTATGGTTTTGGAGCCGCTAATGTAGTTGAGGGTTCCGTTGTTGTTGATAGCGGAGTCTGAAATCAGTGTTTCAGAATTTGTTGTTAAGGTGTTATTGTTGGTTATTTCGGCAGCGGAAATAATACCATTGTTGGTGGCAATACCGTCATTTACAAAAGTTTTCTGATTGATAGTTGACTGGTTGTTGAAGTTATCAGATTGGTTGGTCAAAGAGCCATCTGTACCTTCAATTGTGCCGGTATTGTCAAAAGTACTGCTAACAACCATATTGCTATTGTTGCTGATTGTACCGGAATTGGTGGTTGTGCCGGAGCCGTCAATATTGAGTTGGTTGTTGTTAACAATGTTTCCGGTAATCTCAAGGTTATGCCCGTTGAGGTTTAGGGTGCCGGTGTTTCCAACGTTGATTGTTCCGAGGTTATCAAGTTGATCGGTAACTGTTACTGTGCCATCGATAGCAAGCAAAGAAGCTGCAGCGGTTTTAATTGTGCCTTGTTCTACATTGGCGTTGTTTCCAATTGTGGTTGTTCCGGAAATAAGGTTAAATGTGCCATCTGAGGCGGTGGCGTTTGATATGGCACTGTCTATGAGGTTGTTGCCGGTCAAATCAAGGTTGCCATTGTTGACAATGCCATTGATGTTATCTTTGATATCGACATTATTTAAGGCCAAAGTATTTCCTGTTCCGACAGTGGCTACGGTATCTGCTCCGATGATTTGAGTATTGTTAATTTCAACAACAGTTGTTTGATTTGATGTTATGTCAAACAGATTGTGTCGTTGTCCATCGCTATCAGTGCCGTTAATCGTGGATTTTTGACCGTTATCATTTTGAACACCGTTAATAACGAGTTTGCCGCCGGCAGTGGTACCAGAATCTTTGATTACAGTATATTCATCATCTGCGGTGTCAAAGTTGAAATTTCGTTCAGAAGTTGTTTCAAACTGATTGACAAGAGCTAAGTTGTCTGCTTTGTCGGTATATACTTTATCTCCTTCTGAAACATGAACAGCCCAAGTGATAGAATCTTGTAAAATGTTAGAGCTGTCAGATCCGGTAACACTGATTGAAGATTCAATTGTTGTGGTTATAGTATAGCCACCAAAGTCGTCATTCCAATTGATGTCCGGACCACTCCATTCATCTGAGCCGGTTGTTTCTCTGGTTTTAGTGCCATTATATTCATCTAAAACATCACTTCCTAGTGTAATGGTGGTGTATTCGTCGGCACCATATAAAATTTGTTGTGTTATATTGAAATCTTCTTCTAAATCTTCGATATTTATACCTCCGGTGAGGTTTATGTCTGAGATAACTATATTTCCGGTGCTGTTTGCGCCATCAACGGTAATTGTATCGGATTGGATGTTAGAAGTATCGCTTATATCCAGATCCATTGCAAAATTGAGATCACTGTTGAGGTCAATCGCTCCAAGACTGAGGTCTTGAGCGGTATCATTAATTGCATTCAGAGTACCATGGTTGTCGTCGTTAGTAAGACCATCCAAGTTAAGGCTTCCGGTTGAGCCGACAGTAATTGTACCATCATTTTGTAAATTTATGGTGTTGCCACTGACATCGGCATTGAAAATATAGTTTCCGCCCATATTTTCGGTATCAGAATTGATGTTAATTTGTCCTGCATTACCGTCGATATTATCGTTGAATGTGATACTGTAATCTTCTTTGGCATTGAGATTGACGGTTGCTTCGTTGTATATAGCGTTAGATTCACCGTTTTCGACAACAAAGATTCCGTCTTGTTCGGAAATATCAGCATATTGTGTGTTGCCGGTAAATTCTACATCTTGATTTTGGGCAATGATGTTGATAACCGTTTGTACATAATTGTCGTGTTGCATATTGGCAATAGCACCGCCGTAACCGTTTGTGGCGTTGTTTAAGAATGAGGAGTCAATAAAAGTAATATTGCTGTCAATGTTGTAAACAGCACCACCGCCGGTGTAATCAGTATCATAACCGATTGCATAGTTGTTTTCAAAATTACCGGTAATGCTGTCGATGATAGCTTTTGAACTGTATATTGCACCGCCGTTGGCGTAGTCACCATAAGCGTAATTGCCTTCAAAGTTACTGTTGATTTTTCCGATATGTCCGATGGTTGTGCCGGTGCCGGTGTTTTCGTTATAAATGGCACCGCCTAAAGCTCCGCCGGATGCACTCATAGCGTAATTTCCTCTGAAATCACCGGTAATGGCACCAATCCTTGCCATAGTAGTTGATCCGAGATTATTATAAATTGCTCCGCCTTGAGCTCCGACATCGCCTTGGGCATAGTTGCCGATGAAGTCGGCAATGATTTCTCCGATTGTGGCGTTTGAAGTAGCATTATAAATAGCGCCACCATTAGCAGAGTTGTTGTCTGATAAAGCATAGTTCGCAATAAATGAGCCGACTAAGTGGCCAATGGTAGATATATTTTGATAATTGGCAATAGCGCCGCCATTAGCGTTTTTGTTGCCGGTAGAAATGTAAGCGGCACTGCTGTATGTGTAATTGCCGATAAAATTGCCGGTGATATCGGTGATTTTACCATTTTGGCGGTTGGAAATTGCACCGCCGTATGAGTGATTGTTGGAAGATGAAGTATAATTGCCAACAAAGTCGCCATTAATTGAACCGATAGAAGATGCATTGTGTATGGCACCGCCGTGCACATCGGAATTTGATGTTGCATAATTTGCAATAAAGTTTGATGCAATTGTACCGATTGTACCATTGATGTTGGAAATTGCTCCGCCAAAGCTACTGGTATTGATTGTGGCGTAGTTTTGAACGAAATCACCGGTTATAGAGTTAATTTGTCCGGCATTGTAAATAGCACCGCCGTTTCCTTTTGGGGTATGATTTTCTATGAAATATGAAGCGATATTGCCGATTGAATAGCCACTCTGGTTGTTAATGGCGCCGCCGGTTTCAGATGAATTACTTAGATTGTAAAAATTAAAGCCAATAAGATTAGCACCTGCTAAGTCAGCTTTTTGCCGATTGTGTTGCGGATCGGTTATGTATGTTACAGCTACGTTGCTGTCAGATGTTTCACCAGTTTCGTTTAATACTAAATGATTGTTTTCAGTGTCCCATTGAAAATATTTGGTGGCAATTTTTCCGGCTTCGTAAGATGTGGGGTTGATGTTTTGTGCATTATCATAACTTCTCGGGTTTATATTGTAGTATTTGTCGTTTATGATTATGCTGGTGTCTGTCGGAGATGTGGTTTCGGTGATGTTCGCCGTGTTTAAAGAAAGTTGGGAAACCGCATCCAAATCGATTGTATAGCCTACACCATTGATATCAAAAAGGACGTTTTCACCTTCTGAGGCTTCTTTCAAAAAAATATTGCCACTGCTAGCGAGTCTGGTAAGGATAGCTCTTTCGTCATCAGAAGGAGTAAAGTAATATGTTTTACTGTCAATGGTATTGCCATCTTGGGTTCGAAATATTATAGCTGTATCACCGTTACTGCTTGAAGTGGTCAAGGTGTATGCTTCTGCAGAGCGGGAGTTGGCAAAGTCAGTCAGGTCTGTTTGGAGTGATGATAAAGTATCGTCGGCAAAAGACTGAGAAGCAATAAGTAAGAATCCTAATGTACTTGCCTTTAAAAAGTTTTGCATGGCAATAGTCCTAAAAAAGTAAGTGTTGAAGCGAAAATAAGCTAGCTACTACATTGATTATGCTATAAGTGTTAAATTTTAGTTAAAAGGTGAAGTGTGAGTAATAAACTATTGATTTGACAATAAATATGATGTTTTGTATTTTGCGTTAAAAGAGTCTTTGCGGAGGAATAAATGAGAGTCGGTTTGGTACTTGAAGGCGGGGCAAAAAGAGGAATTTATACGGCAGGTGTGCTTGATGTAATGTTGGAGCATAATTTGTTGGCTGATGGTGTGTTTGGAGTTTCGGCCGGGGCGATACACGGTTGTTCTTATGTTTCAAAGCAGATTGGCAGAAGTATACGTTATAATATGAAATATGGAAATGATTATCGCTTTATGAGTTTTAAGTCATTGTTTTTGACCGGTAATATGGTCGATACCGAGTTTTGTTATCATGATTTGCCGGAAAAACTCGATCCTTATGACAATGATGTTTTTATGAAATCGGGGATAGAATTTTATGCAGTGTGCTCAAATGTTGAGAGCGGAAAGCCGGAGTACATAAAATGCAAAGATATGTTTGCGGATATTGATTATATCAGGGCTTCAGCTTCAATGCCTTTGGTGTCACAGATTGTGGAAGTCGGCGGAAAAAAGTTGCTTGACGGTGGAATTGCTGACAGTATTCCGCTAAAAGCGGCGGAAAATCACGGTTTTGAAAAGAATATTGTGGTTTTGACGCGTCCGCAGGGATATCGAAAAAAGAAAGCCTCGTTAAGGTGGCTGATTGCTTGGATTTATCGTAAATATCCGAACTTTGTAAAAGCTTTTATTGAACGCCCGGAGATGTATAATGCCGAGCTTGATTATATTGAAAAACAGGAAAAAGCCGGCAAAATTTTGGTGATTAGACCAAGTCGGCTAGTAAAAATAAGTAAAATGGAACAAAATTTGGATATTGTCCGTGAAATGTATGATTTAGGACGGAGTGATGCTTTGAAAATGATTGATAAAATAGAAAAATATATGAAATAGTTTTTTTGACAAATGTATTGACAAAAACAAGAAAGCATGTTAGCTTTAGCGAAGTTTTATTTATTATTTTTGATATTATGGATAAGATTGAAAGTTATTTTAAGTTTGAAATTACGCAGACGGTGGCTGTTTTGTTCTACAAAGTCCGTATGGGTGATGGCAAACGCTGGTGGCTTGAAAAAATTGACGGAGGTTATGTTCTCCACCAACTCTATCCTGAAGGAAAAGAAAAGCAGGATAACCAATCCAAGGTGGAGCTCAGGGGTGAGCATACTATGGTTATCACAACTGTTCGTGGGTTTGTCTATACGATTGTAGACAAGGAACCTGACGGTGCCGAAGTGAGCTACCATGGTCCGCTCAATTCGATTCTTATGCAGTCGCTGATGCCCCGTATGACCTATGTGCCCAAAACACTCGTCGGCATGAACAATCTGATGGATGACTATGTGCCGATTGATGAGTTTATGGCACTTCGAGCTGAGCGCCATGGAAATGAACCCAATCCTAGAGATGCAAAATCTCAGGTAAACAGGGTTTTCTACAACGAAATTCCTGGATTGCCAAAGTTCAAAACAGGGAGAGTGCGTAAGTTTGATACAAGGCATAAGCGCAAGCGCTGAGTATCTTGGTGTTGCAACTGTAGCAAAGGTTCGGAGTAGTCCGAACCTTTGCTATTTTAAATAAGGGGCAAAGATGTCTTCGGGCGGATATTTACCGTGACGGGATACATTGTCAACACGGGTTAAAATATCCTCATCAAAATAAACGTAAACATAATCAAGATTGTAATGGCGGGCGCCGGTAGTGTATTCACCATTAGGAATGCCGGTTACGGAAATGTAGCGATATTCGTACACTTGTTGTCCGTCTTTGGTATAAATTTGTTGTGGTTGACCATATTTGGCAATTAATTGTTCAGGCGAAGTAATATTGCTGTCAATGTATTTGCGAGCTTGAGCCGAGTTCGAAAAATCGGAATTACCGACCGAAGCACAACCACTTATTAAAAACAAAAATGTTAAAGCAAAAGATTTATTCATTTCTTTACCTCTTTGGCAGAAGTATCAACCCAAGAAAGCAGTCTGACCGTTAAAGGAGAAGATGTTTGTTTTTGTAAAGCGCTTAAAAAGCGTGGTGGCAGGGTATCAATTTGATTTTTTAGTTTGGTAACGGTTATGATTTCCTGGCTTTTTTGATTGGTATCAGGGTGTTGTTTTTCTTCTCCGGAAGAAATGGTTTGTGTGTCGAGACAACCAAGATAAACTACATCACCGGTAGCAATGTTAAAATGGCCATGGTAACGGTCGGCATAATCAACATGAGTACTGAGGTATCCGGAACGTCCGTAAAGAGTGAAGTTTTTGAGGGTATAAATGCCGGGGTTCAGCATAAAGACAGAGGTGTCATCAATGTCAAAAGTGTATTGCTTGCCGTCATAGTCAGCAAAGGTTAGTTGGCCGTGGAGCTTTATGGAAGAAGGAATATTGTTTTGTTCCTGAATAATGACAACTGCTTTGCCACCATAGCTGAATATTTCGGGATTAAAAGTATGTTCAACGGTTGCAACGTCATTTTGATCCGGAAAGTGCGGAGTAGCACATCCGAAAAGCATAAAGGCAAGTAATAAAAAATAAAATCGTCGCATTACTATCACCTGTTTTTTATTATACGATTAATGTTAGCAAAGTGATAAATTTTATGCAAGCTTAAAAAAATAAAAAAAAGACTGCGGACTTGGAGAACCGCAGCCTTTTGGTGACTAAACTATGCGAGTTTAGAAGTTATATTGGAATTGAACACCAACCATGTTACTGTAGTTGTCATGTTCAGCCTTGATGGTAGTTGGTCCCACGAGTGGATTGTTTGCTGTTTCATGAGTCCTGCCTTTAGCCATAAATAGGTGGGCATAACCGATATCAAATTGCCAATTTTTAGCTTGATAGCTGGCTCCCAATGTTGCCCAATAACGAGTTGAATCCGGAATACGTACTGTACGGTGGAACTTGTCGCGAATCGGAGTCGGGTCGTAAGAAAGACCGGCACGGAATGTCCATTGCGGAGAGTAGTAGTAATCTACACCCAAAGAGTAAGTCCAAGTATTTTTCCATTTTTCAGGAACATCGGCTCTTCCTGCTGGAGAACTCATAACAAAGTCATCAAAAATATCCCACTTGGTCCAACGAACTGCACCGGAAAGGCCGAATTTATCGTTCATTTTGTGATATGCTGAAAACAACAATTGGTTCGGCAAAGTCATTTTAGAAACACCGGGATAAGTACCGTCAATTCCCTGCATGACATTTTTGATAGTATGATCGCCGGTAACTTTTTGAGCGGTGTTTAAGCGATAAGAAACACCGAAGCGGGTATCCTTTACCGGTTCATACATAATGCCAAAGTTGTAGGCAAACTCCCAACCGTCAAGATCAAAACGATTGTGAGAGCCTGGATTTGTCGGATTGAGAGTGTTCATTAGGTCACCATGAACATAGCGATAAATCAAAGTTGCGCCCAAGGTAATTTGATCGGTAACTTTGTAAGCTCCGCCAATAGCTGTGTCGATAACGTCCAACTCGGTGCTTATGCCGTGAGTAGCTCCGAACCAATCTTTGTTATAGATAGAAGCCAAGCCGAACGGAGTATAAACGCCGCCGCCGATTACGGCACGATCGTTGATTTTATATTGTGCGAATCCTGATGGAAGGAATTTATAAAAATTCATTTTACCATAAGGTCTGTCAGCAAAAAATCGCCCTCTGATATTGCCGTCAACAAAAGAATGCATTTGTACGGTTGATAAGCCAAGTTGTCCGCCGGTGCCTTTCAAAATCATACCGGCAGGGTTGAAAGAAATGGCAGAATAGTCATCGCCGACAACACCGATACCGGCAAAAGCACGGCCGAGGCCGGTAGCCGAATATTCGTTAAGTTGATAGCCGGAAGCGTTGGCATTATTAGCGGCAATAAGGCTCAATCCCAACAGTAAAAACTTAGTATAATTTTTCATGAAATTAGTCCTAACAGTTAACAAATAAATTTGTTGCTTATAGTAATGAGTTGTGTTATTTAGTAAAGTAGGCACCGTGAGGGAGAATAGTTTCCGTTTGGAAACAATTGTATATTTTCTGCGGGTAAGGTGAGGTTAAAATTGTTGAAAAAAACTGATAAGACTCTGACAGAAATTGTGTTTGATGTGATAGGCGATCGCTGGAAAGTGAAAATTGTTGAAAGCTTGTTGCAGGGTACGCAACGTTTTGGCGAGCTCAAAAAATCGGTCGGGAACATTACACAAAAGGTTTTGACTTCCAATTTGCGCAAGTTGGAAGAACATGGTGTGCTTATTCGTAAGGTATATGCGCAAATTCCGCCAAAAGTTGAGTATCGGTTGACTGCGTTGGGTAAAAAATTGAAACCGATGATTGATTCAATGATTGAGTGGGGAACGGAATATACCTCTAAAATGGGAGGTATTTCCAAAAAATGGTTCGGAACAGAAGAAAATAATAAGGTTGAGCCCAAAAATAAAGATAATGAAGATGAAAAATCTTGTTGATTAGACGTGTCTAAAATTTAACCTGATTTTAATTAATGGGATATATGCTTTAGGCTATACTGTTTTAGCCTGGAGTTTTTTATGAAAAAACGTTTCTTTTTTATGTGTTGTTTAATTGCTACAGTGTTTTGGGGAGTAAATGCTGAAGCTCAAATGTGGACAACAGCAAGTGGATTATATCGAAACGCACGAAACGGTAATTATAAAGCTATACAACGGGCTATAAGCTCAGGATACTCTATTGATACTCTAGATTTTGGCGGAAATACCGCATTGTGCTTGGCAATAAAAAATAATGATGCCAGAGCATATAGTGTTTTAAGAAGGTTTGGAGCAAGTATGCAACAGCCTTGTGTCAGAAATCTGAATGCCAGTCACTATGTGAGAGGATATCCCGGTGGTTATGGTTATGGAGCAGCGAACTCGAGTTTTAGTTGGACACCGGTTTATACGGCTACAACAGTAGCTGTTTTGGGTGGAGCAGGAGTGGCTGCGGTACTTGCAAGTAGCGATTCGGATTCATCAAAGGACAAAAAACATAATGGCGATGGTGGCGGTGATTATGTGCCGGATGTTGATATTGTTACAAGTTTAGATCCGGAATATTTTGAAACCGAGGAATACTTTATGGGTAATTTCTTGGATAAAATTAATGCTTCGGTGGCATATTCTCGTCTTTATGGGTTGGATGCCGATGGAAATTTAGCAACAAATGTAAAAAAAGTTAAGGTTGGAATTATGGATTCCGGCGTTTATAAAGACAATACAGATTTTGCAAATACCAACATAAAAGGTTTTAACTCAGATTATGGTCCGTGCTTAAACGGCGATAGGACTAATTGTTGGCTATATACGGACGGGACGCTTCATTTTACAGGGGACGCCGTGCAACCAGACTATTCCATGACACAAGAAGAATATAACCAGTGGGTAGCAAAATATGATCCAAATTATGACTGGGATAAGCGTAAAGATAACTTTATGCCGGATAGAGGTATGACAACTACACATATGCATGGAACCCATGTTGCAGGTCTGATAGCAGCGGACAAAAATGATGAGGGAATGCACGGAGTAGCTTTTTCAAATGCCGAGCTTGAAGTAGCAAGATGGGATTTAATGTCTTTACCGTCAAGTGTTATTTCGAAGTTAGTTGATAGAGGGGCTCAGGTTATTAATATGAGTTTTGGTGTGAGTGCCGATGATTATCCTGCATCTGCACTTACAGATGATTTTTACAGGCAAAATAAGGCAGCTTTTGATCTGTTGATCGTTTCCGGTTTTTTGAAAGCGGCGGATAATAATGTGGTTATGGTTATGTCGGCCGGAAACGACGGATTATCACAACCGGGATTATATAATGGTTTTGCGGGATTAAGTTCGCTTGAGGATGAACTGAAAGATTTATTTATTACAGTGGTAGCGACCGGGCATGATGGAAAAATTGCAAGTTATTCTAATGCTTGCGGTGTTGCTCAAAACTATTGTATTGCCGCACCGGGCGGTGATCAGGCGGAAATGCTCTATTCAACCGGAACATACGATGTTTCAACTTTCGGTATGATCGGAACTTCAATGGCAGCGCCGGTTGTTACCGGAAGTGTTGCTTTGTTGATGGGAGCTTATCCTTATTTATCGCCACAACAGGTTGTTCAGTTGTTGTTTGAAAGTGCAGATAAAAGCGGAGAATATGCAAATAAGAGTATTTACGGAAACGGAATGTTGGATTTGGCTGAAGCTACCAATCCCCAAGGATATTTGGGAACAATTTCGGGGTCAAGTGTTGATGGTGGTATCATGAATATCAGCTCGAGCAGAATTGCCGTACCATCAGTATTTAAGGAGTCTTTTGTAGCTAATATGCCGGAAAAAATGACGGTGTTTGATAAGTATAAGCGTCCGTTTGATATTAAATTTGATTCTGTGGTACAGACAACACATAGCGGTGAAAAAAACTTTAGAAATGATTTATATAATTTTTCTAGGCATAAAGATAAAAAAGTAGTCAGTAGCGACGGTTTTTCGTTTGGCTATGCGCCGTCATCATATAGTAATAACGACGGTGGTATAGGTATTGCTGACGTATCATATAAAACTGATGATGAGGAAACATCATTTTTCTTTGCTGAAAATAGTTTATATAGTTTGGGAACATATAACGATAAGGCCTTGTTTAATCCATATTTGGCTATGAACGATGCTTATGGCGCGTCGCACAAAATGTATTGGGATGATGATTGGAGTTTTAAAATGGGCTTTATGACCGGTGAAAACGGTTTGTACGACGGCGACAGCAGATATCATGATTATAACTTTGATAGTCGTGCATATGCCTTTAATGCCGAAGTTTCTTATAAAATGACACCAAAAATTAATGTTACGGCAATGACAGGTATGTTGGCTGAAGATGATGCAATGCTCGGCATGAACGGTAAGGGAGCTTTGGAACTTGGTGACAGCAATACTTATTATGCCGGTTTAATGTTAGAGTGGCAACCATTTGAAAATTGGAGTTTTGGCGGTGCATATTATCATGGTTGGACTGATGCTTCAAAAGTTTTTGGCAGTATGATAAGCACATCACAACTTATGAGTGATAGTTTTGCATTGGACGGGCATTATAATATAAATAAGACAGATGTTGTGGGTTTACAGATATCTTCTCCATTGAGAATTTATAACGGTCATGCCGATTTTGATATTGCAACCGGACGCGATAATTATTCAGATACGGTTTATCGTAAAAAAGTCAGAGCTAATTTGAAACCATCTTCTCGTGAGTATAAGTTTGCTTTGTATCACAATCGAGAAATAACCGAGAGCGTATTGTTTAAGAGTGAAGTGGCTGTTCGTTTACATCCCGAACATCAAAGAGATGCCGAAACAGACTATCGTGCAATGTTCGGACTTTCTTGGGCGTTTTAATATTGTTGAATGATTTTTTCAGCAGCTGATTTTCCTGAAGATAAAGCTTCAACAATTGTGGAGCCGCCGGTCTTGCAATCACCGGCATAGGTTATTTTGTCAGTGTCTTCAAAGTGAGGGGCATAACTTCCGATCGCTTTGATAATTAAGCTAAAATCAGGACGTTTAATGGTGGTTTCAGGTATTTCTTCAAGTTTGTTGCCGACAAATTTGGTTTTACAGGTATGAAGGGTTAGCAGATTTTTTTCAGTTTGAACCTTTTTAATTTTGGTCATACCTGTGAGATCGATACCGTTTTCAAGCAGATTTTTTCTTTCTTCGTTAGTTATGCGCATGTCGGAAATTCTACGGCGGATGAACATTTCGACATTTTGTGCTCCGGTGTTTCGGGCAGTTAGAGCGCAATCTGTTGCAACTGCTCCACCACCAATTATTGCAACATTGCCATTGGTAGCATATTTTTGAGGGTTATGCAAATAATCAATGTATGAAACGGTGAGCTCCTCGCCTTCGATATCAAGATTGATGACATTAGGTTCACCTGAGGCAACAATTATGTGTTCAAACCCCTGTTTAAGCAGTGATTGCGGATTTTTAATTACAGTATTGAAATGAGTTTCGAGCAAAGGATTATCTTTAATAAACCCCCATTCTTTGTTGATGACTTCAGAAGGAAGACGGTTTCCCGGAATAAGGTTGAGGGCTCCGCCAACCTTGTCAGAAGCTTCAAATATAATTACGTTGTATCCTTTTTTTAAGAGTTGAAAACAAGCTGCAATTCCGGCAGGTCCGGCGCCGATTATGGCAATTTTATGACCGTTTGAACGGGGAGATTTTAATGTGTCTTGAATGTTGTGGTGTTTTTCCATTATAGAAGCTTGAACTTTGGGAATATTGATCGGAAAGTCAAGTCGGCTTCGAGTACAAGCTTTCATGCAAAATTTATCCGGGCAGATCAGGCCGCAAGTCTGTCCCATGGGATTGGCATCAGATATTGACTTTACCGCGCCGCTATAGTTCCCGTTTTTTGCAAGTTGAATAAATTCCTGCGGATTGCAGCTGATTGGGCAAGCTGTCATACAGGGATGATTTTTGCAATTGAGGCAACGATTTATTTCAGCGTTAAGTTGGGCCTGATTAAGATAAATATTGTTATTCATCGGAAGCTTTCATTGGTTAGTCAATCTGTATACTTTACGCCATTAAAAGGCCAAAGAGTCAAGCCTTTTTGAAGGAAAATAAAATATTGGGCATAAAAAAACCTCCAATTGAAGGAGGTTTTTTAAATGAATTAAATTCAGTTAGAATACGTAACGCAAACCACCGTAAACTTCGTGATCATGGATTTGAGCTCCACGAATCTTACCAAAGTCAAAATAACGGTAACCGACATCAAGATTCAAACGATTGGTCATCTTAGCAGAAAGACCAGCACCGACTGACCAAGTGAAGTTTTCTTTCTTGTAATTGTAATTCATTGAATCGTTGTATGTGAAGTTGTATTCCATTTCAGTTAAACCGACACCAGCACTTAAGTAAGGTGTAAACCAAGAATATGGAGCTAAATCAAGATATACATTGAACATATAAGAGGTATAATCAAACTCTGCCTCTGATTTGCTGGTAAGAGGTGGTTCTCCTTCTCTTTCGATAACATCAGTATGATTTTCTTCATTAGTGTTGCGCCAGATATATTCAACTTCAGCACGGAAATATTCATAACGATAACCGAGAGCGCCACTTACCATAAGGTCAGTACCCCCAATGTCAAAACGGTTTTCACCTTTACTTTTATCGTCCAATGTAGGGCTTGAACCGCCACCACGGACTGCGAGGTAAATTCCGTCACATTCGGCACGAGCCGCACTGGCAGTTGCCAGTCCAAGTACTACGGCGGAAATACCAATCATCATTTTATTTAACATATACAGGTTTCCTTTTAAAAGTGTTAGACAAATATTTGTAACAATTCCGAAAATACAATAATTTTTGTATAAAATCAAGTTTTTTTATTAACTTTCTTTAGATTAAATAAAAATGTTGAAAAAAAAGTTAATATTGTGATATTTATGAAGCATGACTGATGGACAGGAAAATATTGAATCCAGAAATAGCGGAGGATTGAGTTCTTTAGCTTCAGCGGCATTGCCGTTGTTAAGAAAACTTATGCATAAAAAAGGTATGGTATCTGCTGATATTATAACAATGTGGGAACGCATTGTCGGAAATGAAGTTGCGCAATATACCATTCCCGAAAAATTGGAATTTGTTAAGGGGGCTCGGGACAGAGGAACTCTATGGCTGAAAGTACCCGGAGGAGCTTTTGCTTTAGAACTTCGACATAGAGAAAAATTTTTGGTTGAGCGTATTAATACGTTTTTCGGGTATAATGCTGTTGAAGAAATCAAGATTATACAAGATGTTGGCACTTTTAGAAGTTTAGAATCTAAAAGTAATCAACCGCCTATGCAAAAAAATCTTGTAAGCAAAGAAGAACAAAATTATATTAGCCGAGTAACCGAGGACATTACCAATGCCGAACTGCGAGAAAAATTAAGAGAGATTGGCGAGGTTGTGTTTAGTCAAAACCATAAGTGAGTTGATAAGTATGTTTGAGAAAAATGTAAAAATGATTAGCCGTTTTTTAGCAATCGTAGTAGTGTTTCTTTTGGCGGATGGTTTTTATCTTATGCAAAAAGGTTTTGTTGCAGGTCCAAACGGCATAGAACTGGTAAAAGTAGCTCGTGCGGAAGATGTGGCGGTTCGGAAAATTACTCCAGGTACTTTTAATATTGAAGCTACGCATGTACTTGGTAACCTGAATGCTCCAATTACAATTTATGAGTTTTCGTCGTTAGGATGTACTCACTGCTCGGATTTTCATTTGGGCGTATTGCCGCGATTGGAGCGAGAATTTATTGATACCGGAAAGGTAAAATTGGTTTTTGCGGATTTTCCAATTGATAAAAAATCAATGCAGGCAGCAATGTTAGCACATTGTTTTTCCGGTGAACAATATTTTGATTTTTTAGGAACGTTGTTTAAAAAGCAGGCAACGTGGGGGCTATCTTTTAAGAGTGAAAAACTTTTTATCGGCTATGCTCAGGAAGAAGGAATGAGCCCAGAAATGGCTAAGAAGTGCATGAACGATAACAGTGTGGCGTCTGAAATCTTATACGTTCGCCAGCAAGCAATGGAAAAACTTGATATTAAGGCAACACCTTCGTTTTTGATTCGTTCAGCAAATGGTGATGAGTTGATAACCGGTGTGCCCAGTTATTCAAAATTAAGTGAAATTTTGAATAAAAATTTGTAAGGTTAATAAGTCGGTAACTTTTGGGTAGTATAAGTTTTGAAACGCGAAAATATTCCTGAAGAACTGCGAGCATTGGAAGCAAAAATTTGTAAAATGCGCCAGGCAAAGGGGGATGATACAAATAAGAAAAGGTCGGGGCGTTATTCTGCGGCGAGAATCGGGTTGCAAGTTGCAACTGATTTATTGGCGGCAGTAATAGTCGGTGCCGGTATAGGATGGTTGCTTGATTCTATGTTTGGTACAAAGCCTTTAATGCTGGCTGTGTTTTTGCTATTTGGTGGCGCAGCAGGTTTTGTGAATGTTTATCGCACTGTTAAAGATGAAGAAAAACGAGGGAAAAGACAGGAGAGTTTATAGTTGTCAAATCCAATGGAACAATTTGATGTGAAAACGATTATTCCGTTGCACATCGGAGATTATGATATATCTTTTACGAATTCGTCGTTGTTCATGCTGTTGGCTGTGGTAGCGTGTTCGACGCTGTTTTTGGCGTGTCTTACCAAAAGAACTATCGTACCGCAGAAGGGGCAAGCTTTTGCAGAAATGGTGTATGACTTTATTTTCGGGTTGGTAAAGAGTAATGTCGGGACTGAAGGATTAAAGTATTTTAGTTTTATATTCTCGTTATTTTTGTTTATAGCTTTTGGTAATGTGTTAGGGCTATTTCCATATGCGTTTACTTTTACATCACATGTAGCAGCGGTGGGAGCATTATCTTTGTTGGCTCTGGTATTTAATATTGTGATTGGTATAAAAAAGAAAAAATGGGGGTATATTCATACGATTATGCCCAAAGGTATTCCTTGGGTTTTGGCACCTTTGGTTATGCCTATTGAAACAATTTCGTTGTTATCAAAGCCGTTTAGTTTGACTATTCGTTTGGTAGCAAATATGACAGTCGGGCATATTATGTTAAAAATAATAGCCGGATTTATTGTTGCGTTAGGAGTTGCAGGAGTTGTTCCGCTATTGTTTGACGCTATTATTATTGTATTTGAACTGTTTATAGCTTTATTGCAAGCTTTTATTTATACGGTTTTAAGCTGTATTTATTTGAGTGATGCAATACATAGTCACTGATTAATTATATTGAAAGGATAAAAAAATGGAACCTATGGCTTATATTGGTGCAGCAATTTGTGCTTTGACAATGACTGTTGCAGCATGGGGTGTTGCTAAAGTTTGGACGACAATTATTACAACTGTAGGACGTAATCCTCAGGTTAAAAAAGATGTTGATATTTATGGTTGGGCCGGATTTGCTGCCGTAGAAGCTATTGCTTTGTATGCTTTGGTTATTTCGTTGGTTATGTTGACCGGTGGTGGAAAATAGTAGGTACAGAGCTTAGTTATGCCACAACTTAATAGTGCAACGTTTGTATCACAAATTTTTTGGTTGATAGTCAGCTTTGTAATTATGTGGTTGGTTGTCGGTAAATTTGTTGTACCGAGAATCGGTGAAATTATTAAGCGACGTCAACGCAAAATTGATGATTGTATCTCTGCCGCCGAAGGTTTTAAGGCTTCGGCGGAAGAGCTGATTTCTCGTTATAATGCGGCAGTCGCAAGGGCTGAAGAGCAGGCTAATGATACTTGGCAAAAAGCTCAAGACGAGATAAAAAAACAGTCAGAAAGTTTGCAAACAGAGATGAATGAACGTTTGAAAAAGCGTTTGGAAGATAATGAGAAAAATTTGCGACAGTTTGAAAAAGCCGTAAAATCAAAAGTTGATGTGATGGCCGCTGATTTGTCGGAACAAATTGTCAGCAAATTGAATATTTCGGGTATTGGACGCGAAAAAATTGATGAGGCCTTAAAAAAGGATGTCAGCAATGGATGAAATGCTTGAAAACAGTGCAGGAAAAGAATTGATTGATGCTACTCAAGAAGCAGTAATCGGTGCCGTTAGTGATGTTGGTAATATCATTAAAACAACGACAGAAGAAATTTCTAATGGGCATCATGAAGTATTTTATCAATCTGCGGAGTTTTGGGTCGGTGTAGCTTTTGTTGCCGTTTTATGCTTTTTGTATAAACCAATTAAGAAAATTTTGTCAGCGTTGTTACAAAAACGTATAGATGGGGTTGTTGCGCAGATTAAAGAAGCCGAGCAACTCCGCGATGAGGCTCGCAATTTTTTGGCTGATTATGAGCAAAAAATTGATGGCATGCAATCAAAGGCTGATAAAATAATTAAAAAGGCTCAAAAAGATGCAAGAGATTTTAAATCCGAGGAGCTTAAAAAACTTGAAAATGATTTGGCAACTCAGGAAAGATATACTTCAACGGTAATCAAATCTTATGAACAAAAAATGATTAACGAATCGTCTATGATGGTTGTTAATAAGGCAATGAGAGCTTTAAAGATTGTAATTGCGGACGGATTGAGCGCAAAAGATCAAAAGAGTTTGATTGATAAGTCAATTGAAGCGATATCTGAACTGAAATAGCTTAAAATATTTTTTTGGAGCCACGCGAGTCAAAATGATTTTGCGTGGCTTTTTTGGTTTTGAATGCTAAAGTGATTTTTTGCTTGAAGAATCAATGTAAGTGTTATAAATTAAGCGCGAATTGTAAGTGAAAAATCGTAGTTTATATGATTTTTGTTTTTTAACTTTAATGCTAATAGGAGCACAGATAGACCATGAGTAAATGGGTATATACATTTGGAAACGGCAAAGCCGAGGGTGATGCCACCATGCGTAATCTTCTTGGCGGTAAAGGTGCTAATCTTGCTGAAATGAACAAGGTCGGTTTGCCGGTTCCTCCAGGATTTACAGTTACTACTGAAGTTTGTACATATTATTACAACAATAACAAAACTTATCCCGCAGATTTGAAAGAACAGGTAAAAGAGGCTGTTGCCGGTGTTGAGAAAATTATGGGCAAGAAGTTTGCTGATGCCAACAATCCGTTGCTTTTCTCGGTTCGTTCCGGTGCAAGAGTTTCTATGCCGGGTATGATGGATACGGTTTTGAACCTCGGTTTGAATGACGAAACAGTTAAAGCTTTGGCTAAAGCTTCCGGTTCGGAGCGTTTTGCTTATGACTCTTATCGTCGTTTTCTCCAAATGTTTTCTGACGTGGTTTTAGGTGCTGACCTGGAATTGTATGAAGAAGCTTTGGAAAATATGAAAAAATCTAAGGGTTATAAATCTGATACGGATTTGACTGCTGATGATTTGAAGGCTTTGGTTGTTCAATATAAAGAAATCGGTCAGAAAATCGGTAAAGTTGTACCACAGGATCCGTGGGATCAATTGTGGGCCGGAATCGGTGCCGTATTTGGTTCTTGGATGGTTGATCGTGCCATTACTTATCGTAAATTGAACAATATTCCGGGCGACTGGGGCACTGCCGTTAACGTTCAAACCATGGTATTCGGTAATGCCGGTGATGATTGTGCAACAGGTGTTTGCTTCTCACGTGACCCGGCAACTGGTGAAAACGTATATTACGGCGAATATCTGGTTAATGCTCAAGGTGAAGACGTTGTGGCCGGTATTCGTACTCCGCAACCGATGGGTTCAAAAGGTGACGGCACTTCTCTGGAAGAAAAATGGCCTAACCTGTATAAAGAGTTGGTTGATGTTCGTAATAATTTGGAAGCTCATTACAAAGATATGCAAGATATGGAATTTACCATTGAGCATGGTAAGCTCTGGATGTTGCAATGCCGTAATGGTAAACGTACTGCACAAGCAGCAGTTCGTATGGCCGTAGAAATGGTTGAAGAAGGTTTGCTTAATAAAGAAGAAGCTATTATGCGCGTTGGTGCTGACCAATTAGACCAATTGTTGCACCCGATGCTTGATCCGAAAGCTAAGAAGAATGTTATAGCTACAGGTCTTCCGGCTTCTCCTGGTGCGGCTGTCGGTCGTGCAGTATTCTGTGCTGAAGATGCTGAAGCTTGGGCTGCAAAAGGTGAAAAAGTTATCCTTATCCGTAACGAAACTTCTCCGGAAGATATCGGCGGTATGCATGCTTCACAAGGTGTTATTACTGCTCGCGGCGGTATGACATCTCACGCAGCGGTTGTTGCTCGCGGTATGGGTACTCCTTGCGTTTCGGGTTCTCATGATATTGTTATCAGCTACAAAGACAAGACCATGACAACAAAATCTGGTGTTGTTGTTAAAGAAGGTGATTGGGTATCTTTAGATGGCGGTAAAGGCCAGATTATTGAAGGTCAGGTTCCGACAGTTAAAGCTGATACCAATAGCGGTAACTTTGGTAAATTGATGGGCTGGGTTGATGAACTCCGCACAATGGAAGTTCGTGCAAATGCCGAAACTCCGAAAGATGCTCAACAAGCTCGTGACTTTGGTGCACAAGGAATCGGTCTGGCTCGTACTGAACATATGTTCTTTGATGCTGAACGTATCCCTGATATGCGTGCAATGATTTTGTCTGACAATGAAGAAGGTCGTCGTGCGGCCTTGGCTCGTTTGTTGCCATATCAAAAACAAGACTTTAAGGATTTGTTCAAGATTATGAATGGTCTGCCGGTTGTTGTTCGTTTGCTTGACCCACCACTTCATGAATTTTTGCCGCACACAGATGCTGAAATGCAAGAGTTGGCAAACAAGATGGGTATGACTTTGCAACAGGTTAAGAATCGTGCAGATGCTTTGCACGAGGCTAATCCGATGCTTGGTCATCGTGGTTGCCGTTTGCCAATTACCTATCCAGAAATTTGTGAAATGCAGACTCGTGCTATCTTGGAAGCTGCTATTGAATGTGAAGATGCCGGTATTAAAGTTATTCCGGAAATCGAAGTTCCTTTGACAGGTTCAAAGAAAGAGCTCGATATTGTTAAGAACATTATTGATACTACAGCTGAGAAAGTTTTTGCTGAAAAAGGCAAAAAAGTTAAATATGAAGTCGGTTCAATGATTGAATTGCCTCGTGCTGCTTTGAAAGCTGACGAATTGGCTCAATCTGCCGAGTTCTTCGGTTTTGGTACCAATGACTTGACTCAAACGACTCTTGGTATGAGCCGTGATGATACAGGTGCTATCTTGGATGAATATCGCGCTCGCGGTGTTTATGTTGCCGATCCATTTGCATCAATCGATGTTGAGGGTGTCGGTATGTTGGTTAAGATGGCTTGTTGCAAAGCACGTTCATCGAATCCGAAAATTTGGCTTGGTGTTTGCGGTGAACACGGTGGTGATCCTGCATCAATCGATTTCTTCCAGACTTGCGGCATGAACTATGTTTCATGTTCACCGTTCCGTGTACCGGTAGCTCGTCTGGCGGCTGCTCAAGCTGCGGTTCGTCATAAGAATGATGAGAAGAAGGAAGGCGGAGATAGTTGTTGCTGCAAAAAAGCCTGCTAAAAAACGCATATAACAAGCTCATCTAGAGCTAAAATTGCGAAAAGGGAAAAATTCATGTACTTCTTTGTACACTAGAATTTTTCCCTTTCTTATTTTAACTCTATCTGAACTGTTCTCTACGTTTTTGTATGTTCCTGTTGCTAAAGGAGTTTTTTTCTTATTATTAGACTCATAAGTTGCCTTCTAAGAAAAACGCATATAACAAGCTCATCTAGAGCTAAAATTGTTCAATAAGGAAAAATTCATATACTTCTTTGTACACTGGAATTTTTCCCTTTCTTATTTTAACTCTATCTTAACGATTATATGAAGTTTTTGAGCAATGAAATATAAGAAAAAAGTTATATTTTTTATTTTTTTTGCATTTTGTTGTTGAAAAATTAATTCTTATTGCTTAATTTAGCTAATGTATATTTTATGAATATAAAACCATATATGGAGAAATAATATGAAAAAACTTTTAGGTCTGTTTTGTGTAGTTGCTTTGTTGTCTGCTTGTTCTACAACCAGCGAATGGTTCGGCGGCAGCGAATGCGATTCTAGAGACGCTCGTAACTTTATGGCTAATGCTACTGATACCGTATACTTTGACTTCGATAGCTCTGCTTTGACAAATGATGCCAGAGATGCTCTTGATACTCAAGTTGCTTGGTTGAAGAAACATGACAGAGTTAATGTTGTTGTTCAAGGTTATTGCGATGAACGCGGTACCAGAGAATACAACCTTGGCTTAGGTGATCGTCGTGCCAATGCCGTTAAAGCTTATTTAGTAAGCCATGGTATTGATGCCAGCAGAATCTCTACTTATTCTTATGGAAAAGAGAGACCGGCTGTTTTGGGTAGCAATGAAGCTGCTTGGGCCAAGAATCGTCGTGCTGTAACGGTTGTTGCTGCTAAATAATACGATATAGGCTTAGTATTTGAAAAAGAGGTATCGTTGGATACCTCTTTTTTTATCTTGAGATATTGAAAATTTTGCAATATTTTTGAGTAAACTAACTTTAGGATAAAGAGATGAAAAAGTATTGTTTATTTATTTGTGCATTTGCCTTGTTGGGTATTTCTGCTGCTAAAGCTCAAGATGTATCAGTATTACAACAAGAGTTGGAGGATATACGTGAGGATATCAAAATTTTGCAACGCAGATCTTATAACAACGAGGACAAGGGTGAGGCTGTTGTGCAAGTGAGCAGACTCGATGAACAAGTTCGCAGTACGTCCGGAAAACTTGATGAGCTTGAATATAAAATTAAGCAACTTGATGAGAAAATCGATATGATTAACAAGGATATTGATGTGCGAATCAAAATGCTTGAGGGGAAAAAAATTGATAGCTCTGTGAGCGCTAATATTCCGGATAATACCCCAAAATTTTCAGCGCCAGTAGCAGTTGATGCACCCCAATCAATTGTTGGCGGAAGTATCAGCGGTGGCGATTTACGTCCGGCAATAGGCGACTCTGCTCCGGAAATATATCAAGTCGGTTTAGAGGCATTAAAAGCGAATCAGTATGCTGAAGCTGAAAAAGCTTTTACCAAAGTCGTTACCAGATTTTCTGAAGATAGATTGGCTGGAAATGCTCAATATTGGCTTGGTGAAACATTTTATGCCAGACAGGAATATGACAAAGCAGCAATAGCTTTTGCTAAGGGTTATCAACAATATCACAGTAATGCTAAAGCGGCCGATAGCCTGTTAAAACTTGGAATGTCAATGAAGGCGTTGAAGAAAAACAAGGAGGCATGTGCAGCTTTTGTGAGTTTGCCAACAGAGTTTCCGGCGGCAGAAAAAAATATTAAAGATAAAGCTGCAGCCGAAAAGAAAAATTTGGGCTGTAAGTAATGGCGAATCTGCAAGAACGCTTTAATTCAGAATTTTATCGAATCGTCAAACAATATAATATTGATAGTAAATATTTTGCGGTGGCCGTATCGGGAGGTGCCGACTCTTTGGCGTTGGCTCTTTTGATGAAACAATATGCCGAGAAATTTGGTGTTAAAATTTTTGCATTAACGGTCAATCATAATTTACGTCCGGAAGCAAAAGATGAGGCTGATTATGTGGCTCATTTGATGAAAAAAAACGGAATCGAACATTATATATTGGAATGGAAACATTCAAAATTAGTTTCGGGAATCGAAACTAAAGCTCGTGAAGCCAGGTATAATTTGCTTTTTGATTGGTGCAAAAAAAATAAAGTAAAGAGTTTGCTTACGGCACATCATTTGCGTGATCAGGCAGAAACATTTTTGATGCGGTTGCAAAGAGGGAGTGGAGTTGACGGTTTGGCTTCGATGGCAAAGATGATTGAACGGGACGGAGTGCAAATTGTTCGTCCGTTGTTGGATGTTGAACCGCAAGCTTTGCGAGATTTTTTGGTTGATAAGAAAATTGAGTGGAAAGAGGATGCCTCGAATGAATGCAATGATTTTCTGCGGGTAAGAGTCCGTAAAATGTTGCCGAAGTTGGAAAAAGAATTAGGCATTACTATTCAAAAAATTGGTACAGCTGTGAATGCTTTGAATGGTGCGCGAGAATATTTTGCATTTCAGGCAAGCGATTTTATAAAGAATCGTTGTCGCAATTGGTATGGTTGTGGTTGGAGTTTTAATCCTGAAGTGTTCGGACAATTGCATGACGAAATTAAAATTCGTGTAATTGCAGAGTTGATAAAAAATATCGGTGATGATAATTATGCTCCGGAATATCAGGCATTGAAAAGATTATGCAAGGCTATGATTGAAAAAAAATTTAAGGGTGCGACTCTCGGTAAATGTGAGATTTTGAAATTTAACCGGCGGATTTGGGTTGTGGCTGAGAATAAGGCGGATTTAGTTTTGACTAAAGATAAATGGAATGATTATGCGCTAAAGCATCCGCAAATACTGATGCATGGGTTGCCTTATAAGTTGAAACTTAATTTGTTTGAAAAAAGTTGCAAAGCGGTTGAGTTTAAGGAATAAAAAAACTATATTATCAGAAATTGAGTTAGATAAGGAATAAATTATGAAAGCAGGAAAAAGCATATTGTTTTGGTTGGTTGCAATAATTGCAATTACGGTGCTGAGCAATTTGATGGGAGTGAATGGTAAGCCTTCAATGTCACGTGGAAGTAATTTGGCTTTTTCCGATTTTATGAATTTGGTAGAAAGTAAAAATGTCGAATCGGTTTCGATTACCGGTCACGATATTACCGGTAGTATGAGTGACGGTAGTCGTTTTTATACTTATGCTCCTAATGATCCATCTATGTTCGAAACTTTGCGTAAAGCAGGTATTAGGGTTGAAGCTAAACCGCGAGATAATACGGCAGATACTTTTTGGGGAGTGTTTATTTCGTGGTTCCCGATGATTTTGCTTATTGGTGTTTGGATATTTTTTATGCGCCAAGCAAACTCCGGTAATAACAAGGCTATGAGCTTTGGTAAATCACGTGCAAGGTTGATTGAAAATATGAAAAAAGTTACCTTTGCTGATGTTGCCGGATGTGACGAATCAAAACAAGAGTTAGAAGAAATTATAGACTTTTTGAAAGATCCGCAAAAATTTCAACGTTTGGGCGGAAAAATTCCGAAGGGCGTTTTGTTGGTAGGTCCTCCGGGAACAGGTAAAACTTTGTTGGCAAAAGCAGTTGCCGGTGAAGCAGATGTGCCGTTCTTCTCAATTTCAGGCTCAGATTTTGTGGAGATGTTTGTCGGTGTTGGTGCATCACGTGTGCGTGATATGTTTGCACAAGCGAAGAAAAATGCACCTTGCCTGCTGTTTATTGATGAAATTGATGCCGTGGGGCGTCATCGCGGTGCCGGTCTGGGCGGTGGAAATGACGAGCGTGAACAAACATTAAACCAATTGTTGGTTGAGATGGACGGTTTTGATGAAAATGAAAATGTAATTCTGATTGCCGCAACTAACCGTCCTGATGTGTTAGATCCGGCGTTGTTGCGTCCGGGACGTTTTGACCGTCAGGTGGTTGTAACTAATCCTGATCTAAAAGGGCGTGAGGAAATTTTGAAAGTGCACGTCAAAAAAGTTCCGCTAGCTAAGGATGTTAATCTTGCGGTTATTGCCCGTGGAACGCCAGGTTTTTCGGGAGCGGATTTGGCTAATTTGGTGAACGAGGCGGCATTGCTTGCAGCGCGTAAAAACAAGCGTAAAGTTACTTCAAAAGACTTTGATGATGCCAAAGATAAAGTAATGATGGGTAATGAACGCAAATCAATGGCGATGGACGAGCAAGAAAAAATGTTGACAGCTTATCACGAGGCCGGACATGCAATTTGCTCTCTTAATGTGCCGGAGACTGATCCTATTCATAAAGCTACAATTATACCGAGAGGGCGGGCTCTTGGTATGGTTCAGCAGTTGCCGGAAAAAGACCAGTATTCATACTCTCGTGCCAAAATGTTATCACGTCTTGTTATTACCATGGGGGGGCGTGCTGCGGAAGAAATTAAGTTCGGTTATGATAAAGTTACCAGCGGTGCTTCTTCGGACATAGCAGCGGCAACCAAGTTGGCGCGTGCGATGGTTACCGAATGGGGAATGAGTGATAAATTAGGTCCGATTTTGTATGTTGACAATTCTGAAGAAGTCTTTTTGGGCAAGTCTGTTACGCAAAATAAGAATATGAGTGAAGAAACTGCACGTTTAATTGATGCCGAAATTAAGCGTTTGGTAACAGAGGGACATGAAGCTGCGCTCAAGATTTTGCATGATAAAAATGACGACTGGGAACGCTTGGCTCAGGCTTTGATAGAATACGAAACTTTGAGCGGTGAAGAAATAAAAGCAATCTTGCGTGGTGAAGAGATCATGAAAAATAAAGATGCTCCGGTTGCGGAAGAGAAAAAGACTAAGAGTTCAATTCCCGAAGTCTAAGAAAAAACTCGTATAATGGGTAACTAATACAGAAACTGCGAGACGAAAGTTTCCTCATGTACTTTTTTGTACACTGCGGTACTTTCGCTCTTGTTTCTTATTATTTACCTCATTCTCCGAGTTTTTGTGCTATTTGGTTATTATTTTTACTCTATCTGAACTATTCTCCGCACTTTTTGAAAAACTCGTATAATGGGTACTGCGAGACGAAAGTTTCCTCATGTGCTTCTTTGAGTGTTAGGTTTTTCTCTTTTTGTGGTTTGTATTGCGAGGTTTTGCAACCAATTTGGATTAACTAAGATTTAATCAATCAGATGTATTGTGTTCCTTGGAATTGCGGGTGGGAGAAATAGTGTGACTAAATTAAAGCCTTTTATCTTGTTTATATTGCTTCAGATGTCTAATGTTCAAAGTGCTTGGGCATGTATGGGGGATGCACATTGCGGTGATCAGGTCATTCCGGCTTCTTTAGTACCTCCATATGTGATTGTAGGTATTGCTATGACATGTTTAGTGGTCGGATATTTCTTTTTTGCATGTTTCAAGCCTACTGCATGTGTTCGGTTTGTTAATGAATATTGGCAAGTATCTCTGATATCTGAGAAAAAATTCCTGTTATTTAAGAATCTCTGTACGTTATATCTCATGGTGTATCTCATGATGTCTCTATGCCTAAGGTCGGTAGGGTTTGTAGCTTGGATGATTTATTTATTAGCATATTTTGTTATAACTTTTTTGCTATGTCGAAAAGCTGAACATTGTGCATCTGCATTAAAGCTTTGGTGGCTGATTTTAATTTCGATTTGTGCGTTTTTGTTGTCCTTTTTATTGATACTTATATTTGTGTTTGGAATAGCCTATCTGATTGATATAGAACACTTTGATGTCGGCATGGTTTGTAGTAGCTATATTGGGTTGATACTTATAGGATTTTATTTGTACTGCAAGAAAATATCTCAAGAATCATCAATCCATAAAAAACTCTATATTGCGGGAATGGGTTTATTGGCCGTGGTTTCAATTGTGGTACCAATAGTTATGAAAAATAATTTAGGTGGCTTTGCTTTTACTGAATATATTTTTGTCGTGGTGGCGTTTTATTTGTTATGTTGTGGAATACAACAAGTTATAAATTGCAAAAAGAATGCAGAGAAGTATGCATGGGCATTTTTCTGTATTTTAATTGTAGGAATATTCTGTTATTGGCATATGTCATTAGACCGTCAGCTTTTCTTTAAGGGTACTACCGTTCCCATATATTGCGATTGTTTTAGTATGTAACTCTTTAATAAAGGTTCTTAATCGGCACCTTTATTATTTTTTTAAATGATTTTTTGATTTAAATAATTGTTACCATTTATTAGGAATATTTATGTATCATTATGTCCGAGGAGATTTTGATATGGCAGGAAAATTGTTTGGTACAGATGGTGTGCGCGGTGTGGCGAATCAATATCCGATGAATGTTGATTTTGCATCTAAACTTGGTATGGCTTGCGGGTTGGAAATCTGCAAGAATCGGCATCGTGTTGCAATCGGGCGTGATACGCGAATTTCGGGAGAAATGTTACAATCGTCTTTAACTGCCGGTTTTTTAGCTGCCGGTGTTGATGTGGTTTTGCTTGGGGTTTTGCCTACGCCGGCCATAACCGCGATTACATCAGAGCTTGATGTCGATATGTCGGTTATGATTACGGCTTCGCATAATCCTTATTATGATAATGGGATTAAGTTGATAGATGCTCAGGGTGAAAAGTTTAGTGATGAGGTTACATCAAAGATAGAAGACCTTGTTGCGGCTGGAAATTTTGAATTAAATCATGATAAACTCGGACGTATTATTGAAAGTAAAAATGCAATAGAATTGTATTTGCAAAAACTTAATCAGATTGTTGAAGATGAACATCCGTTGCGTGGTTTGAAGGTGGTTTTGGATTGTGCCAACGGGTGTTTTGCCGAAATTATGCCACAAGTTTTTAAAAATTTGGGGGCAGGGGTTATAAGTTTGGGCAATGAACCGGATGGTTATAATATCAACCGTGATTGCGGTTCACAACATCCGGAAAAACTTTATGAAACCGTTAAAGGCTCGCATGCTCATATCGGAATTGCGGTTGATGGCGATGGCGACAGAGTTTTAGTGTGTGATGATAACGGAAATAAAATTCCGGCAGAAGCTTTGATTGCCTTCTTAGCGAGATATTTGAAAGAGATCGGAAAATATAGAGGTGATGCCGTTGTTTCGACAATTATTTCAAATACGGCAATGGAACGTTATATAAGAAAAATGGGCTTTGATTATTATAGCGTAAAAGTCGGAGAGCGTGCGATTATTGCCAAGATGAAAGAAGTCGGGTGCAGTTTAGGCGGTGAAGAATCAGGGCATATCGTAGCCGGTGATTATTGTAAAAGCGGTGATGGTATGATTAATGCTTTGTTGATCTGTTTAGCTTTGGTTAAAAGCGGCAAAAAAATGAGTGAGATTTTTCCGGAATTTGAATTTGATCCATACGTTTTTGTGAGTGTTGCCGTAAAAGACCGTGAAACCGTAAAAAAAGCGGTAATATCTGACAAAGTATTAGGCGCGGTGGCAAAGGCGGAGGCTAAAATGGCCGGAATCGGGAGAGTAGTTTTGCATCCATCCGGGACTGAGCCGAAAATCAGGGTTTGGGTTTCAGGTAGTGATGAGAAAACTGTGCGCGAGTCTGCGGATATGATTATAAATGAGGTCAAAAAATTTCAGGAGGAAAAATGATTAAAGGAATTATAGCACTTTTTTCAAGCGGTACCATCTTAAATCCGATGGTGTGGTTGGGAGTGCTCGGAGGATTGTTTTTATCTTACAGATATGGTTTTGAAGGAATTTATGATGTTTTTAGGGATTATAATTTTTATCTGATTGCTGTTGCAATTGCATTTGTTTATACATTTGCATTTCGCATCGTCTATAAAGGGTATAGCAATACAATTGACTGGTCGGCGACTTTTGGTCGTTTTTTTGGTCATTGTGGTATGATTTTGCTTTCGACAATATTATCAATAATTTTCTTTACAACATTATTTTTCTGAGAGATGGCATTGACATTTGATATAAAAAGAGGGTTGGAAATTTTAGAGCAAAATATCAAAATTGCTCCAGAAAAGCCCGGCGTTTATCGAATGCTTGATGAAGACGAAAATGTTTTGTATGTCGGAAAAGCAAAAAACATAAAAAAACGCATTGTTGCCTATTCTCGGATTAATCAATTACCAGCGAGATTGCAAAGAATGGTGGCACAAATTAGGCGTATGGAATTTATTATTGTTGAAAATGAGGCTAAGGCTTTGTTACTTGAAAATGAGTTAATAAAAAAGCTTGAGCCCAAATATAATATTTTACTTAAAGATGATAAAACTTTTCCATATTTGAGTCTTAATCTGAAGGAAGATTTTCCAGTTTTAAAAAAATATCGTGGGGTCAAAAAGAGCGGATATAAATATTTTGGTCCATTTGCAAGTGTCGGTGCAGTAAATAATGTTTTGGATCTTTTGCAAAAAGCATTTTTGTTACGGTCGTGCAGTGACGTTAATTTTAAGAATCGTGAACGTCCGTGCCTGATGTACCAGATTAAACGCTGTTCAGCGCCATGTGTCGGTAAGATTTCTAAAGAAGATTATCGTGCGTTGATAGATGAAGCAGTTTGTTTTCTTGAGGGCAAAAGTACAAATATTCAAGAAGAAATGTCGCAAAAAATGCAGGAAGCCAGCGATAGTTGTGACTTTGAAACAGCGATGGTTTTTCGTGATCGCATAAGAGCTTTGACTAATGTTCAACAGGAAAAATCGGTTGAATATGGTAATATTAAATCGGCTGATGTGGTGGCGATTTATGTTGAGCATAATCACTGCTGTATTCAAATATTTTTTATTCGTGGCGGGCAGAATTGCGGAAATATAGCATTCTTTCCAAAGCAGGTTGAAGATGCTACTCAAAATGAAATATTAGGTGCGTTTTTAAGCCGATTTTATGTATCTCATCGATTGCCGGAAGAGGTTGTTGTATCAATAGAGCCTGAGGATAAAGAATTTTTGGAACAGGCTCTGGGAGTGAAGATAAATTTGTATCAGCGTGGAATAAAGGCAAAAATTGCAGCAAATATTACACAAAATGCAAAAGAAGCTTTGGAAAGGAAGATTGCTCTTGAAACCTCAATTGCAAACAATTTAAGAGAAATGCAAAATATATTCGGCTTGAAAAAAATTCCGCAAAGAATAGAGGTGTATGATAACTCGCATATTCAGGGAAGCTATGCCGTAGGGGCTATGATTGTGGCAACACCGGACGGATTTGATCGTAAATCTTATAGAACATTTAATATCAAAAACAGCGAAATTACAAATGATGATTTTGCAATGATGAAAGAGGTGTTAACGCGACGTTTTGATAGTATGACAGATGCAAATCGGCCTGACGTGATTTTACTTGATGGTGGCCTGGGGCAGTTGCATGCAGTGCATGATTGTCTTAAAAATTATGACTTGTCGGGCATAGCGATAATTGCGATTTCAAAAGGACCGGAACGTAATGCCGGAAAAGAATTTTACCATCAGATGGGAAAAGAAAGTTTTGAATTACCATTCCGTTCACCGTTGGCATTTTATATGCAAAATATCAGAGATGAAGCACATCGTTTTGCAATTGGAACGCATCGTAAAAAACGCGGAAAATCAATGTTTGTATCGCAACTTGATGAAATAGAGGGTGTAGGACATGATCGTAAAAAAGCATTGCTCAATCATTTCGGTTCGGTTGAGGCAATAGGACAGGCTCCAATCTCTGAATTGCGAAAAGTTACAGGAATAAGTAAAAAAACAGCGGAAAAGATTTTTAACTACTTCCATAAATAAAAAATATGCAATATTATTAGGGTGTGTTAATTAACAGATAGGTGCAAAATTATGTATAATCTTCCTAATATTTTGACAATTTCGCGAATTGTCGTTATCCCTGTTATCTTTTTAGCTATTTATATTCATTCTGCATTATGGTCAATTTTTGCGGGTGTTCTGTTTGTGATTGCATCAATCACGGATTATTTGGACGGGTATTTTGCTCGTTCACGTAACCAAAATTCTGTTCTGGGACGCTTACTTGATCCAATCGCTGACAAGCTTTTGGTGGTTTCGGCGTTGTTGATTATTGTTGCCAACCGTATGGTTAGTCCGGTTACATATATTCCGGTTATTATCATAATGTGCCGAGAAGTATTGGTTTCGGGTATGCGTGAGTTTTTGGCAGAATTCCGTGTTGGTATGCCGGTTACACGTTTGGCTAAGTGGAAAACTGCCTGCCAAATGACTGCAATCTCGATGATTTTGTTGCAGCATCTTTATGTTATCGGAGATGTGGTTGGTTTTGTCGGCGAATGGTTGTTGTGGATTGCCGGTATCTTGACTTTTGTTACTGGATATCAATACTTTGAAAAATGTATAGATTATATTTATACAGTTGAAAATAACAAAAAGAATCCGGTTAAGGCTGTTGAACAAGAAGTTATTAAAATTGCCGAAAAAGTTAAAACCGCTGTTTCTGAAAAAGTAAAACAGCAGGCTCAAAAGAAAAATATAACAAAATCTCCTGCCAAGCCGGTAACTAAAAAATCTTCTGTTGCTAAGAAGAAAGCCAAAAGTTCCGTTAAAAAGGCAGAGCCTAAGGCACCAGTTGCCGAAAAATAATTTCGGAGATCAGAAATGATCAACAAAAAAGCCCACATTTTGGTAGTTGATGATGATACCAGATTACGCTCTCTCTTAACAAGATTTTTAAGGGAGAGCGATTTTATGGTATCTTCTGCTAAAGGAGCACCAGAAGCTAGGGCGATGTTGAAGCAGTATAAGTTTGATTTATTGATTGTTGATATTATGATGCCGGGAGAGAGCGGTTTAGAGTTTTTGGATAAGTTGCGCAAAGAAGATAATGTTCCAGTAATTTTGTTGACTGCTATGGGGGAAAGTGGCGACAGAATTAATGGTTTGGAACGTGGCGCCGACGATTATCTTCCTAAACCGTTTGAACCAAAGGAGCTGGTGTTGCGGATTAAAAATATTTTGAAACGTACGCCACAAGATGATGAAACTGGAAACAGTAAATTGAACTTGGGATTGTGTTGGTATGACTTGGAGAAAAAGGAGCTAACCAATAAGCAAGGACAGATTATTCATATTACACCGGTGGAACAGGCAATGTTGTCATTGTTGGGGCAAAAATCAGGACAGATATTTAGTCGCGACAAGTTGGCGGAATTGTTGGGGGCCGGGCAAGGTCCTCGTTCAATTGATGTACAGGTTACAAGGTTGCGCAAAAAAATTGAAAAAGATTCAAAAAATCCTCGCTATCTGCAGACGGTCAGAGGCAAAGGATACATGTTGTTGACGGAGTAAACGGAGAAAAATAATGCATTTGAAACTGCCAAATAAAGTTGACGATATCTTGAGATATGTGCGTATTAAGTATATGCCAAAAACATTGTTTTTTAGAACGATGCTGTTGATCTTTATACCACTTATTGTAGTGCAGATTGTGTCAATAGTAGCTTTTTTTGATGGCTCATGGGGCAGAGTTGGTCGAAGATTGTCAAGTAATTTGACTTCTAATATGGCTTTTACAATGAAGTTGGCAGAAGAGGCTCCCGAAAATATTGATGAAATTCAGAGACTGGCTTTGCAGCATTATGATTTGGGTTTTAAGTATTATAGCAATGATGAAAAGCATGATGTTATTCGCAAGGTGCGCCGTAATAATAAAATGATTACGGGGTTTTTGGAAGAATCACTTAATAAAGAATTTCCGGATGACATTACCAGTATTTATTTAAAACATAATAATTTATTGGTGTTTATTGAAACAGCCGATGCTTTATATGAATTTACAACCAGTTCAAAAAATATTTTTTCTACATCTATTTTTGGATTTATGGCATGGATGGTAGGAACATCTTTGTTGCTTTTTGTTGTTGCGGTCGGTTTTTTGCGTATTCAGGTACGTTCAATTGCCAACCTGGCTGAAGCGGCAGAAAATTTTGGTAAAGGCGTTGATGATAAAAGCTTTAAACCGTATGGTTCATCTGAAGTGCGTAAGGCAGGTATTGCTTTTATAAAAATGAAAGAACGTATACAGCGTCAAATTAGCGAGCGTACACGAATGTTGGCCGGAGTTTCGCATGATTTGCGCACACCGTTGACAAGAATGAAATTGCAATTGGCTTTGTTGCCTGATGAAAAGACTAAAGATGGAATTGATAAAGAAGAGTTTTTGCAAGATGTAACCGAGATGGAAAAAATGCTTGAGGGTTACCTGTCATTCGTTAGTGGAGAAGGCGGAGAAGAACCAACTTTTGTTGATTTGAATGAGATGATCTTGAGTATTATTAATAAGTTCAGAACTTCAAATAAAGCTTTAATCCGTTATTCTACAAATGATCAGGTGAGTGCGGTACAAGGAAGAGAGCAGGCATTAAAACGAGCTTTGAGCAATGTTATCGGTAATGCCTTTAAGTACGCAAAGACGATTGCAGTCAATTTGGAAAGTGTCGGCAATAAAGTAGAAATTAGTGTAGATGATGACGGTCCGGGAATTCCTGAGGATAAGCGTGAGGACGTGTTTAAGGCGTTTTATCGTTTGGAAGAATCAAGGAATAAAGAAACCGGAGGTGTTGGACTGGGACTTTCAATTGCTAAGGATGTGATTACATCTCATGGTGGAAAAATCGAACTGCAAGATTCAGCTATGGGAGGCTTGAGGGTACTCATTAGTATTCCCTTATAATTCGCATGTCCGAAAATATGTTTTTCGTTAAGTGAACATTCGGTGTTGAGTTTGAAAATTGTAAGGTATAAATAGTCTAAGAGTTATTATAAGGAATTTGAAAATGCTTGATGATGATTTGGATAACATGGTTGCTGAAAATGATATAAGTTTGGATGATATTAAGGAATCCGGGCTTGATGATTTTTTGTCGGATGTTAATTCTGATGTTGTTTTGCAAGATGCATCGCCATTTAATAATAGCGCAGAAGAGAGCGTTGATGATACATCTTTGACGGTTGATGAAATCGTATCGGAGAATAAGGAAACCGAAAAAGAAGAAGAAGCTGAAGAAATTACGGAAGTAGCAAAGTTATCGCAAGCGCAGGAAGGTGATTTTGCAAGCCTGAATATGAGTGATTTTGATGCGGCCTTAAATTCGTATAAGGCTGCAAGGGCTGGAAAAGCTACCGGTATGCAAATTGTGACAAATCATGATCAGCAGGCAAATGTTAATGTTTCGGCTTCCGAGGTGGCGGTTAATCAATTGGCCGAAGAAAAACCACCTTTGATGCAAGCTTCAACAGTAAATGATACTGATTTTGATGAAAATGATAGTGAACGCCAGCAAGAGATTATGAATTGGTATAGCGGTTCTTTAAGAGATAAAAGTTATAGAATATCGGTTGATAATATGCCTGAGTTTTTGGATAGTGATAAAACAATTCGTGTTATTCATGTTGATGTTCGTTCTGCGTATGGTTGGAATGTCTTTTTTGATAACGGTGTGTTTATGAGCCTGCGTGATTTGAAAGAGTATCAAGAACGTCATGGTGAGATGCCGTGTCAGGACGGAAAGATTATCTACGGAAGCAAGACCTGTTCGTTTGAGCGAATTTTGCGTGTTATTGTTTATGAGCAACCAAGATACTGCTCGTATAAAATGAAGAGTGAGTAGATAGAGTGTAAATAAAAAACGCTGCGGTCGGCAGCGTTTTTTGTTGTAGTATTAAGATTTACTTTTTATTGATTGGAAATACTTGTACTCCCTTTGTTGTTTTGCTTTCGGCTTCAGCATTTGCAGGAGCTTGCATATATTCATCAGCCTTTTTCTGAGCCTTTGTTTTTTCCGGCGGAGCTACAAAGTTTGCTTTTAACGGATAAGACATCTTTTGCAGACGTAATAACATATAACCGCTGCCACCGCCGTATGCCGGACCGGAAAGACCGATTGAATAGTATCCACCGATAAAGCCATAATCCAAATCAATATAGTCAACCAAGAACAGGGTTTTGATTGTAGTGGTGCCAATTGTGGTCATTTTGCACTGGTATCCATCATCTTCCATAACGATGTTGTCGGTATTTTTAACAAACATTAATGTACTATCCGGGGCACAATCAGGAGTTTGACCATTATATGTTACATTATAATTGAGTAACAGTTTGATGGAAGAATTTCCTTTAGAAATATGTACATCACTGATTTTTACATAATCGATATACATATAAGCAGGAGTGATACCAACGGTAATCGGCAAAGAAACATAATTCATGTAACAGTTGTGTGTGCCGGTATCCGCAGTACAAAGCAAGGCTTTTTCGTTATTATTATTTTGCATTAATTGTACCAAGCTGTTGTATATATATTCTTTGGAAGTTGAAATTTTGAGAGGAGCGCATTGTTTAGCGCGACATACAATAACATTGCGCGGCATTTGTAGCGGAGCCATATAAACACTGCGTTTAACACCATAAGTTGTGTGTTGATAATCAAAAGGATCATTGATGACATCTTGAAGACTGCGGTTCCAAAAACTGCAGTTGCTGACGGTAAACAAAACTAAACCAAACAAAGTAAGGGCTTTTAACCTAGACACGACTTTGAATCCTCAATTATTAATTTCAAAAACTGGGCTTATAATAAAATAAAAAACACAAACAACCAAGAGTTTTTTAAGTTTATTAAATGATAATTTAGGGTTTGCATAATTTAAGCGGTTAAATTATACTCGCTTTCAAGGAGTGTAGCAATGTGGAAAATATTGAGAATTTTAATTTTTGTGATACTAATCGTTGGCATTTGGTATTTGGGAGTGAGTGCGGGTGTCGTAAAAGTAAATGCCAATGAAAGAATCAAGGTTGTAGATGGTGATAGTTTGGAAATAGGCAGCAAGAGAATAAGACTGTTTGGTATCGACTCGCCAGAATATGTGCAAAATTGTTATGACAAGCAACATAAAAAGTATTCTTGCGGCATTAAGGCCAAAAAATATATGGAAAAGTTGATTGCTCAAGGAAATATAGAGTGTCATGAAATATCAAAAGACAGATATAAACGTAGCTTGTCAGAATGTTATTCGGGCAAGCAAAATTTAAATGAGGCTATGGTGTTGGCCGGTTGGGCTGTTGCTTATCGTGATGAAGACGGTATTTATGAAAGAGCGGAGGCGGTAGCAAAAAAGGATAAACGTGGCGTTTGGCAAGGAAAATTTATGCGTCCTGAACTATTTCGTTTTAAAAACAGGCGAGAATAGTTAATTTTTATTGAAAATGTTGTTGACAGCAAAAAAAACTTATGTATATTGCAAACAACGTTTTGTGTTTAAATAATCAAAATAAATTAGGTGAAGAAAATGTACGCAGTAATTAGAACAGGCGGAAAACAATATAAAGTAGCTTCTGGCGATGTTATAAAAATCGAAAAAATCGCTGGTGAAGAAGGCGGAAAAGTTGTTTTCGGCGAAGTGTTAGCAAAAGGCGATGTCGTCGGAACTCCTTTGGTTGCCGGTGCATCGGTTAATGCAACCATTATTAAACAGGCTAAGGCTGATAAGGTTATTGTTTTCAAAAAGAAAAGAAGACAGAACTATCGTCGTAAAAACGGCCACAGACAGAACATTACTATCGTTAAAATTGGCGAAATCGCTTAATCGATAGAAAGTTGAAGAGGAGATAAGTTATGGCACATAAGAAATCTGGCGGTAGCAGTGATAACGGACGCGATACCGAAGGTCGTCGTTTGGGCTTGAAAAAGTCTGGCGGTCAGGCTGTTATTGCAGGAAATATCATTATTCGTCAACGTGGCACTAAATATCACCCGGGTGAAAATGTTGGTATGGGTAAAGATCATACTATTTTCGCTTTGGTAGAGGGCAAAGTTGCTTTTAGAAAATCAGGTGATAAGACTTTTGTTTCAGTTGTTACCGAATAGTTGATGTAATCTTTACGGTGGAGGGGGCTGATAAGCCCCCTTTGTTTTATGGTTTTGGATTATCGGACAGAAAATGAAGTTTTTGGATCAAGCGAAAATATTTGTTCAGTCAGGTGATGGAGGCGCAGGTTGCGTTTCGTTTCGTCGTGAAAAATATATTGAATTCGGCGGTCCAAACGGTGGGGACGGCGGAAAAGGCGGCAGTATATATTTTGAGGCGGTTGAAAATTTAAATACATTGATTGATTTTCGCTATACCCAGCATTTCAAGGCTAAGAAGGGTCAAAACGGCATGGGGTCTGAAAAAAATGGTTGTAAGGCTCCAGATATTACTATTAAAGTTCCGGTCGGAACGGAAATTTTGGCTGAAGACGGGGAGACCCTGCTTGCCGATATGGTAAAGCCGGGACAAATTTTTTTGGCGGCAAAAGGCGGAGATGGCGGAAGAGGAAACGTTAATTTTAAGAGCTCAACCAACCAGGCTCCTCGTTATGCCGAGCCGGGGTGGCCGGGTGAAGAAAAATGGCTTTGGCTTAAGTTGAAGATTATTGCCGATGTCGGGCTTATAGGCATGCCTAATGCCGGAAAATCAACTTTTTTGACGGCGGTAACCAAGGCAAGGCCAAAAATTGCTGATTATCCGTTTACAACTCTGCATCCGAATCTGGGAGTGGCGTGGGTTGATAATTATGAAATGGTGATTGCCGATATTCCGGGATTGATTGAAGGGGCTCATGACGGTGTGGGACTCGGCGATCGATTTTTGAAACATATTGAAAGATGTGAAGTATTTTTGCATTTGGTAGATGCAACTTCGGACGATATTGGCAAGAATTATAAGGCTATTCGTCGAGAATTGGAGTTGTATAATTCTGATTTGGTTGAAAAGCCGGAAATAGTGGCATTGAACAAGTGCGATGCTCTGGATGAAAAAGAAGTTAAGAAGCAAGTAGCAAAACTGGAAAAAGTTTGCGGCAAAAAAGTGTTTGCGATTTCTGCTGTGGCTAAAAAAGGGTTGTTTGAGTGTTTGCTGGAAGTAAATAAATATATTAAGCGTGAACGCAAACAAAAAGATGATGAAAAAAAAGTCGAGGAGCCGGTTAAAAAGACATGGTCTCCATTATAATTAGAGAGGATTAGAACATTGGTGAAGAAAAAAGAAGAAGATAAGATTTTGAAAATTGTTGAAGAATCGCTTGATGATGGTAAAGCAGAAGATGTTGTCGTAATTGATTTGCGTGGTAAAACTTCTATTGCCAATGAGATGGTGGTTGCATCGGGAACATCAGATCGTCATGTGGTTTCTTTGGCACAAAGAGTGCAGGAAAATTTGAAAGCTGCCGGTTATAAATCGGTGAGTGAAGGAGAAGAAAAAGGCGATTGGGTTTTGATTGATGCATATGATGTAATTGTCCATATTTTCAGACCGGAAGTTCGCGAGTTTTATAATCTTGAAAAAATGTGGAATGCAGTAGCGAATATGCGAGAAGAATAAGTATGAAAGTTACAATTGCCGCAATCGGAAAATGTAAAAAAGGTTCTGCAGAAAGAACTTTGATTGACGAGTATATTAAACGCTCAAGTTGGAATATAGTGATAAAAGAGGCAGATAATTCTAATCAGGAAGAAGAAGCCAAGTTTTTGCAAGCGGCAATTCCTCATGGCGCAAAAGTTGTTGTGTTAGATGAGCGAGGAGTAAATATTAAGAGCCTTGAATTGGCCGAAAGAGTTGCAGATTGGCAACTTAACGGATGCTCTGAGGTTTGTTTTTTGATAGGTGGAGCGGACGGACATTTACAATCGACGAGAGATAAAGCCGATTTAATATTATCTTTTGGTAAATTGACTCTGCCTCATATATTGATGAGGGCTGTATTGGCGGAGCAAATTTATCGAATTCAAACGATAATTGCCGGACATCCTTATCACCGCGAATAATATTTAGTTATATACCTGTAAATTGAAAACATTTGCCAGTACAAATAGTGAAATATAACAAATTAATGCACTGATTATCGGGGTGGCTATCCAACCGGTGATTATTTTTCTGATTAAATGCCAATTAATTGAACTTCTACCCTTTATTAAACCAATAGACATAACTGCTCCGATTACGGCTTGAGAACTTGAAACCGGCACTAAAGGAATGGTTGGAAGATTATGTGCAATCAAAAAACTGTGTAGGTTAGGTGAGGCGAATAAAAACAAGACCAATGATTGGGATATAACTATAATCCATGCGGCGATAGGACTCATTTGCATGATATTACGACCGACGATGTCCATGGTCTTGTGAGAGTAGGTGAAAATTCCTATGGCAACGGCAATGGCACCAAGCATGAACAAAACTTGTTCAGGTGATAATGAGAATCCATAGGGTAAAGGCAAACTATGAAGCATATTGGCTCCGACAAATACGCCCATGACGTTGGCAATGTTATTTGCTCCCAAAGCATAAGCTCCAAAAGCGCCGGCAATAATTAATCCGATACGGGTGTATGTATCTTGTTTAAGCAATGATACACAATGCAATTTAAGGAACATTTTGGTGAGATAATAGATTATTATAGCAAAGATACCTGATAGAATCGGGCAAATTATCCAAGTTGAGGCAATAGTTGATACAAGAGATAAGTCAGTAGGTTTGGCACTATATATGTTCCAACCGATAATGGCTCCGACGATGGCTTGTGAGGTAGAAGTTAAAATGCGAGAACGCACCATAAGATAAATGGTAATAGCGGCGGCGAGTTCGGCCATAAAAGCTCCGGGAAGAGTGTTTATGTTTCCAAGTTCATTTAAGGTATCGGTGGCACCGCTACCGGCCAAAACAGCACCGAGAACTATAAATATAGAAGCAATAATTGCAGCGGTTCTAAAACGCAACATCCTGGTTCCGACAGCGGTACCAAAAATATTAGCTCCGTCGTTGGCACCTAATGACCAGCCTAGAAAAAGTCCGCTACTTAAGAAAAATATAAAGGCACCCATCAGATATCTCTCTTGATTGCGAAGATTAACAATTTATCGGCGCAATCTTCAGCAATGTCTGCGATTTGGTCGATTTCGGTAATCAACAAATCAAGTTGAATTTTGTTAGCAAGCGGAAGATTGGAAGAAAAAATCGACTTCTTTATTTCGTTGCGGGTTAAATCAGATTCTTGTTCCATCAGATAAACCTTGTGGGTGTAGTCACGAACAATACTTAAATCTTTGAAAAAAGCTCGTGAGGCTATTCCCATATTTTCACAACACTCAGCAACTTGTTTACACAGGTTTTTGACCAAACTGTGCAGGTTGTTAGGAATTTCGGGTTGTTCTACATAAATTTTGTAGGCAACATCATTGATTTGATTATTGATCTTATCTATGCTTTCAATAAGCTCAAGTACGTCAGCCTGAAGGTTGGGGAGCAGATTTTGGGCGTAGAGTTGGTTTTCAATCTCACGGCGCAGGCCGTCAGCATCATGCTCAATTTGTTTGATTTGTTTGTTGACCGAACGGTATTCGTCTTTGCTGTTCGGGGTTAAAAAGACTTCAATCGCTTTGCGAAAAAGTATGGCCGAATCGATGACTTTATCATGAAAACTGTCAATTTTGTTTTCAAGGGATTTGGTTTTGGGAAAAAGCGAAATTTTTATCTTGAACATTATTTTTCTCCGTTAGTATAGCTGTAAACATAGGACATAAAGGTTAAATAACAATAAATATTTTTAGCTTGTAATTTGCTTGAAGATTGGTTAAATTGACTCCTGTCTTAAGATGAATTAATTCACAAATTGAGGAATATGTTATGAAAAAATCATTAGTTATTTCGATTTTAGCACTTTTGGTTGCTGTTGTCGCATTGGTAAAAGAATATCTCCCATGTACACATAAAACTGCTCCTGTCCCGCCAGTTAATGTAGAGCAGGTTTTGAAAGATCATCCGGAATATGTTGTCGGAGCTTTGCAGGCATATGAAATAAAGATGAGAGAAGAAGCTGAAGCTAAACATCAAGCTATGATTAAGGAAAATGAAGCCAAATTGACTGAAAATAATGCTCCTTTCCAAGGTCCGGCTGATTCTAAGATTGTTATGGTTGAATTTTATGACTATGCTTGCGGATACTGCCGCAGACTGTATCCGGAATTGGATAAATTGTTGGCTAAGAATACAGATGTAAAGGTTTTGTTCAGACCTTTGGCTTATGTTTCTCAGTATTCTGAGTATGCTGCTCGTGCAGTTTTGGCTGCTGATGAACAGGGCAAATTTAGTGAGTTGCATAAAGAGCTGTTTAGTGCTCCAAAACAATTGGATGACAAATTAGTTGATGAATTGGCTGCTAAAGTTGGTATTGATGTTGAAAAGATGAAAGCTGATATGAAATCTGATAAAGTAAATGCGGCTTTTGAAAACAACCATTCTTTGGCTGAGAAAATTCAGATTGAAGGTGTTCCATCATTGATTATTAATGGTGAATTGGTTCAATCTGCCCCGACAGCTATTCAATCAAAAATTGACGCTAGCAAATAGTGTTGAAACTTGATTAATGAAAAGCCACCATAGCGGTGGCTTTTTTATGGTATATGAGCCATACTAAAAAAGACCAGCCGCGTTGTTTGGCGGCTAGTCTTTTTTAGATCAAGCAGAATGTTAGTCTGTCAAAGAAGCTTTAACCGAAGCAAAGAGCTCCTTATCTTCTTCTGATGCGCAATAGAGGTCATCATTGCAGGGCAGTCCTTCTTCTAACTGTGCGTAGTGCGCATAGGCAGAAATGATAACCTCACAGCAACCGCCGTACCGTCTGCAAAGTTCTTGTGCATAGACAAAAGCCAATTTGGGAATTTCGCGTCCCGGCTTGCTAAAAAACTCTTGTGCGCGCTCGACAGCATCTTTCGTTGTTTCTGACATTTCGATAAAATTTAGGTTAATAAATATTAATTATAATTTATATGCCTTATCTTACCATAAACCAACGTTTATGATGATAGGTGTTTACATGATTTTTTGATTTTAACCTAAGATATAACTAGCTGTATTTTCACGATTCTTTTTTTGTAAAAAATTGACAAAATTGGTTGACATAAACGTTGGTTTATGGTGGTGGCACTAATTACACTTTATGTGGTAGTTTTGAATATATGTAAGTACTTACGCAATTTGGGACAATGGATAATGCCCAGGTGGCAAATCGCATTGGCCAAGGAAAGGCAATGAGCCCGACATTTCTTTCCAGGCGTGAAGCTATTATGTCAGCGGCTTTTTCAGCAGACATAAAAAAGGGCATCGGGCAAGTGTTTTTGTCTGTTATGCGTGATTTTACAAAGCCGGGACAGATAACGTTGATTTGAATGTTTTGTTTTAAGTAAGCGGCACGTAGGGCTTCGCCATAGGCTTTTACGCATGCTTTGCTGGCACTATAAGACGGGCAGGCGGCTAATCCGTGATAGCCGGCAATTGAACTTAAGATTGCAATAGCTTTAGGCGAATCGTCTTTACGATTTTGATAAATATCAAGTGTAGGATGAATGGTGTTTAGAACGCCAAAAACATTGATATTGAAGGTATTATAAATGTTGTCGGGGGTTTCCTGCAAAGTAGCAACTCCGGCGTTGGCAATTACAAGATTGAGTGGGGCTTGGGTATTTGCCTCATTAATCCAGTTAAGAACAGTGTTTTTATCGCTGACATCAAGGATTTGGGTGTGAACCTTGACACCTTTTGCAGAACATCTTTGAGCAACTTGTTCAAGGCGGTCGGCATTACGTCCGCAAATAAAAATATTTTCAGCACCAATTGCGGCGTAATGCAAAGCTAAAGCTTCACCGATACCGGATGATGCACCGGTTATTAAAATATTTTTGAATTTGGTCATGGCTTTTATCCATTAATTGTTAATCTTTTATGGATATAATAACAAAAAAAATAATTTGAGGAGAAAATTTTTGAATATATCCAGTATGACAGGTTTCGGGCGTTCAAGCGGTCATTGTGAAATTGATGAGATTGCTTTTGATTGGGCTTTCGAGGCTAAAAGCGTTAATGCTAAAAATTTTGATTTTAAGATGAGAGCACCGCAAATGTTGGAAAATATGAGCGGTGAACTGAAAACAATTGCACAAAAATATTTTGAGCGCGGAACGGTGAACGTAAATTTAGATGTAAAGACCGAGCAGAGTGCCGATAATGTAAAAATCAATAATGAATTGTTGGCTAAACTGATGGAAACATCAAAAGAGTTTTGTAAAAACGGAAATTTGCAAATGCCGACAATGGGTGAGTTGTTGAATGTTAACGGTGTAATTGAGATTGAGCGCAGAACTTTTGATGAAGATACTTTGGTAAAGTTGGGTAATGAGTTAAAAGAAGGTTTTGAAAAATGTTGCGCTGAATTGCAGGTAGATCGGCAACGTGAGGGTGAAAAAATCGCTAAAGCTTTGTCTGTATTATTGCAAAAGATTAAAAGTATTGTTGAGCAAATAATTGCAAAAGCTGATAAAATGCCGGAACAAATCGCGGAAAAGCTTAAACAACAAATTGCTGAATATTTAGGTGAAAATGCCGATGTTAGTGAAGAGCGGTTAGCGCAAGAAATTGTGTTTTTGGTAAATCGTGCCGATATCAGAGAAGAAACTGATCGTTTGCAGGCACATATTAAGACAGCTGAGCAATTATTGCAAAGTGGCCAAAGTGTGGGGCGCAGACTCGATTTTTTGTGTCAGGAACTTAATCGTGAGGCTAATACAACCTGTTCTAAAGCCGCAGATGTTGAAATTATAAATTGTGGCATGGAATTAAAGGCGACAATTGAACAATTTAGAGAACAAGTGCAGAATATGGAGTAAGCTATGGAAGATGTTATTGATTACTTGAGCCGGGAAAGACGAGGGGCAATGTTTTTGATTGAGGCTCCGTCGGGAACAGGAAAAGGAACAATAATTAAAGAGTTGCTGAAGAAAGATGATAAGCTGAAATTTTCGGTATCCGTAACAACCCGCCCACCACGGAGTAACGAGGTTGATGGAGTGGATTATCATTTTATTTCGGACGAGCAATATGATAAATATAAGGAGGAAGATGCTTTTTATGAATATGTAGATTCGCAGTATGGGAATCGTTATGCTACTTTGCGTTCGGAAGTTGATAGATTTTTGGCTCTTGGTGAAGATGTGATTTTTGACATTGATTGGATGGGGGCTCGACAGGTAAAAGAAAAAGCTCCTCAAGATGTGGTTACGATTTATATGTTACCGCCGTCAGTTAAAGAGGTGAGAAGAAGACTGGAAAAGCGTGGAACGGACAGCCATGAAGTAATTGAGAAGCGGATGAAACTTATAGGCGAGAAACTTAGTCACTGGCAGGAATTTGATTATGTTGTCGTATGCGAAAATCCAGAATATGCATCTGAAACAATTATGCACATTATCTGGGGTGAGAGAATGAAGCGCACTCGTCAGCAGAAAGGACTTGAACATTTTGTGAAAGAGTTGATGGAAGAAGCAGAATCAATAAAATGACGGCTTGCAAAAAGGGTTATTTTTGGTTATGCTTCAACCAACCGATTGAGGAATGATATGAGACCAAATTCAATTTTAGGCAGATATTTATCGCGTCAAATGTTGATGAGTTTTTTAGTGGTATTGCTGATGATTGTCGGCATTATTATGATGTTTGATATTATCGAACTTTTGCGGCGTACAGCTGATCGTCCTGATGTGGGATTTGGTTTTGTGGTAAAAATGGCGTTAGTAAAAATGCCACGATCGTTTGAGCTTGTTTTTCCTTTTGTAATGATGATTGCAGCTATGGTGACTTTTTGGAAAGTCAGTCGGTCAAATGAATTTGTGATTATGCGCGCAGCGGGAGTGTCGATCTGGGGATTCTTGATACCGGTGTTGGCAATAGTATTTTTGGTCGGAATTGTTAATATAGGAATAATTAATCCGATTTCATCGTATATGTATGAAGTATATGAAACTATGAATTATCGTTTTAAGACCCAAAACCCTGATGCAGTATTGTTTTCAAACAAAGGACTATGGATTAGAGAGGCCGGAGAAAACGGAAATATCTTGGTGTTGGAGGCAAAATCGGTTCGGCAAGAAGATGATTTGTTGCTGATGCGTAAAGTCAGTTTGTTGGAAATGAGCCCAAATTCAATGTTATTGAAGCGCGTCGAGGCTTATGCCGCAGAACTGCATAATAATAAAATAGAAATGAAAGATGTTCGGATTTTTGAAACCGGAAAACCGACGCAAAAGCTTAATGATTTTGATTATAAGACGTCACTAACTATTGAGCGAATTAAAGAAAACTTTATTGAGCCGGAGGCGATTTCGTTTTGGGATTTGCCGAATACGATAGAATTTTACGAGAAGTCAGGTTTTTCAGTGGTTCGCCACAAGATGCGGTATCTGTCACTGTGGGCATCACCTTTTTTGCTGATGGCAATGGTTTTGATTGCAGCGGTGTTTTCTCTGCGTGGCAATAATCGCCGAGGCGGCGTGATGTACATGATTGTTGGAGGAATTACAACCGGATTTATTGTATATTTTATGTCGCAGATTATTTATGCATTCGGAATTAATAATTACATTCCGATATTGTTGGCAGTGTGGACACCAACGTTGATTATTGCAATGGTGGCGACATCACTCCTGCTTCATTTGGAGGGAAATTAAAGAAAGCTTTTTTAGGAAAACCGGTATGAGAAAATGCAAAGATGAAGGTTTGAAGATGAGAAAAAGTGAATCCTATGTATCGTGTGGTATGGTCCCACCTAGGTTGTACCGGCAGGAAAAAAACTGGACTTGTTCAGTGGCGGCAATCAGGACGATTTTGTCGGCTTTTGGTGATAAGGTTTTATCTGAGGCAGAGTTTATAAAAAAGTACGATTTGGTTAAGGGGCCTCACTATACCGAAGAAATTATGAGTAAAAAAATGCTTGGCAAGAAAAAAGTGCTGTCATGTTTAGATTTTGCCAATCAAGAAATATCACTTAAATTGTTGAATAACCTTTTGAAAGAAAAATATTATGTTATGGCTGAATGCTTGTATAATTGTGCTCATTGGGTTGTTGTTTTGGCTTATATTGCTACAGGTGGAAAGGGTGACTTAAAAGAACATCGAATTTTGTTTTATGATCCGTATTATGATGAAACGCGCCTGGTTAGAGCAGATGAATTTTATGAAATGTGGTGCGATATTGATGGGCATCGCCACGAATTTATCGCAGTAATGTCCGCATGATCTTGAAGGAAATTAGTGATAGGTGAAAAAGTGCTTGATTTATTTTTAGGATAGTGTATTAATCTATCCAGTCATTAGGGGTATAGCTCAGTTGGTAGAGCATCGGTCTCCAAAACCCAAAATAGAATTTTCCAAGTATTTAAATTTCCACATTTTTTATTGATTTTTCAAACAGTTTAAGCAAAAAAAATTTTTTGCCTAGCGTACCTTGGCGTACCTAGGTGTTCTCGATTTTCCGAACCGTTTCGGTATACTTTAGGTATCAGATAAACCGAAACGGAGATTTTGAAATGGTAAAAAGTTTTCCTGGAGTGCGAACAGCAAATCGCATAAGAAATGGTAGAAAAGATATTTACTTTTCTATTCGCTATACCAAAAACGGTAAGCAGTGTGAAGAAGGCATCGGTTATAAATCAGACGGATTTACGGCAGAAAAAACCTACGAAATTTTAAAAGAATTAAAACAAGATATAAAAGCAGGTAAAGTATCTTCTTTACGCGATAAAAACAACCAACGCGAACAAGAAAGAATTGCTAATGAGGCGGCAAATATGACGTTCTCGGAGCTTTTTGAAGAATATTATCAGCCGCATATTCAAAATAAAGACAAAAAATCAACATATGACAGAGAAGTTAACCTATATAAAGTATGGCTTAGACCTTTTTTGGGAGATGTTAAGTTAAACCTCATTAGCCTCAAAAGCCTCACTAGGTTAATTCAAGCTATGGATAAAAAACATTTATCTAATCGTACGAAACGCTATGCTATTGCACTAACGCGACAAGTTTTCAATTTTGCAATTAAATATGAGCTATTTGCAGGGGAAAATCCAGCAGCAAGATTTGACGAGCTGAAAAAGGAAGATAATCAACGTGTAAAGTTTTTAAGCGAAGAAGATTTAAACAATCTTTTAACAGAAATAAAGAAACATAGCTATCAAGTTTATGTAATGGCACTTATTTCCGCCGATTGCGGACTACGCGCCGGAGAAATTTTCAGACTTACTTGGGCAGATGTAAGCCTAGAAGAAAAAATGCTATTTTTGCGTGATACCAAAAATAGTAAGAATCGTTATGCCTATATGACAGACCGTGTTTTTGATGAACTTTCAAAATTAAAACAGCATGAAGGCAATGAATTAATCTTTCAAAGCAGAGAGGGAAAGAAAATAGAACACGTTTCACGCACTTTTGAACGTGCAGTCAAAGCATTGGGATTAAATAAAGGTGTTACAGACCGCAGGCAAAAAGTAGTTTTTCATTCTTTAAGGCACACATTTGCCAGTCGGTTAGTGCAAAAACGCGTTTCACTTTACGAAGTCAAAGAACTGTTAGGACATTCCGATATTGCAATGACTCAACGCTATTCACACTTGGCAAATGAAACGCTACGAGAGGCTGTTTCTAAGCTTAATTAGAGCAGTTTAACATATTATTTTGTTTATTATTTCGGGGCTTTTTTTTAGTTCCGCACTCAAAATATTTTTGCACCCAAAAAAGGTGAATTGAGGTCTTTGGTCGTTATAGCGCGAAAAAACAATGGTGTTTTTTCATAACTTTCGAAAAAGGAAACGAAAAATGAAGAAAAACAATGATTTATCGCCAAGATTCTTTGAAATTTACAAAAGTAAACTTCTCGAACAAGCACCTTTAATTAGCCGAGTTAAGCTTTGCGAAATACTCCCATTTCTGAGCAGAAACACATTACGAAATATTGATTATGAAAACCCAGAAAAAGGAATAGGCGAAGTTTACTACGTAAACGGCAAAGCTTACTATGATGTAAACGATGTAATCCTATACATAAAAAAGAAATTTTGCAACCCCGAAAATGAAAAGGAGAATACAAAAAATGAAATTATTAAAAGTCGACCACAAATTTTTAGTTATAAAAGCGGAGGTATGAAATGAAACTAAAAAACATTTTAATTGAACAAATGGAGCGAGAGGCGCAAGCCTCTCCACTCCCTCCGAGAGAAGATGTTAGCGCATCTGCTCTCAATAACCAAAATGTTTGCAATATCAACGAAGCGACCAACTTTTTGGATATTGCTACATTTTACGCACAAAGCAATATTAAAACCTTTCCGGTAAAAAAGCAAGGCAAATCACCGCTTTGCCCGCATGGTTTTAATGACGCAACCGCTGATAAAGTCGTATTGCAGGAATGGAATAAGCAATTTCCAGATTGCAATATAGGCATTCCGACCGGAGCAATCAATAATATCTTTGTTGTTGATGTAGATGGTGAAAGCGGCGCAAAATCTTTAGCTGAGTTTGAAAATAAATATGGTAAACTCAAAGCCCCGACCGTTAGCACCGGAAAAGGTAAGCATTTGTATTTCAAAATGCCGGAATGGGTAGAAATCAAATGCAGTACGAGTAAAATAGCTCCGCATATTGATATACGCGGTAATGGAGGCTATGTTGTAGCACCACCATCTATTCACGAAAACGGTAATAAATATACTTGGGTTAATTTTGACTTTAGTCAAGATTTTCCAACTGCACCAGAATGGTTGATTGATTTAATTAACAATCCCGAAAAAACAGATATTGATATGTTGCTTGATGAAATAGCCAACGCTCCTGAGGGAACACGGAACGATAGATTGTTAAGTAATACTATCAAAATTTGTAATAGTGCAGATAGGCAATTTCGCGATATTTCTGAAATCAAAGAAGATGTTGTAAATGCCGCGCTTGAATCAGGATTAACAAAAGCAGAGACAGTAAAAACAGTTAGCAATGCTATCAAGTTTTCAGAAGCTCACAGCGATAATCAAGCAGACACAGAACCGGATATGGATATTCTTAAAACTAAGGACTTGTTACCGGCGCCACGGCTTGATACAAGCATATTTAAAAGCTTGGAGCCGTGGGTAGTGCAAACGGCACAAAATACTAATGCGCCGGTTGACTATGTGGCATTTTCATTGCTAGCCGGCGCAGCAGGTGTTATTGGTTTGTCGCGTTCTGTTTCACCTTGGGCTGAATGGATTGAACCATGCTGTTTATGGATTGGTGCTGTCGGAGAGCCAAGCTCCGGCAAAACACCGGCAACTACTCCTATTCGGCGTATTTTGAATCAAATTGAGGAAGACCATAAAGAGCCTTATTTTGCAAAACTAGCAGAATGGAAACGTACTAGAGAAGTTGCTAAGCAACGCAAAAAAGAATGGGAAGAAAAGGTCAAAGAAAATCCCGATACTGCAAGCAATTTTCCAAATGCCGCTATTATTCCGGCAAAACCGCAAACATATCGCTTTGTTTACGGTGATACTACACAAGAGGCAATCACCAAAGATATGGAGCGCAACATAAAGGGGGCTATTCTTTTCCGCGATGAATTGTCGGCGTGGATTTGTGGTATGAATCGTTACAACAGCGGCAGTTCCGAGCGCGGTTTTTGGCTCGAGGCATTTAACGGGCACAAGTTTGTATGCGACCGCGTTAAATATGACGACGACCGATTAGAAATTAAAAATCTGTTGGTATCGGTGTTCGGCACTATACAGCCTCAAAGGCTCGTAGACACGGTTTTTGATGAGCGCGGCGACGGCTTCCTTGCCCGCTTTCTTTGGGTGTATCCAGCGGTGATACCGCCTGCTATACCGCAAAATATTGCTTTGCCGGAAACCGCGCTTAAAGCATTGCAAAAACTGGATACTTTATTAAATCCATATGCAGATTTTGCAGAAGAACAGAAAAAATGCTTGCCATTAAGTATAAAAGCAAAAGATGTTTTTAGCACTTGGTATATTGAACATTTAACCAGAACCCAGCAGGAAGAAAGCAATATCAAATATTTTCTTGGCAAAGGACAAGGTTATGTCCTTAGGCTTGCGTTACTTTTAGAGCTTTTGTGGTGGAGTAATTCGGAATTTACTGAGCCGACAGAAGTCAGCGAAGACGCGGTCAAGGCAGCTATAAATCTTTACGATACCTATTTATTACCTATGTGTGAACGTGTTTATTATATGTATTATAGTCCGGTATATAATATTGAGGCACGAGCATTGGCTCGATGGATTATCGAAAACAAACCTGAAAGCTTTATTTTACGTGATGTTTATAACAATGGCACGGTAAAATATCTGCGCCGCAAGGAGCCGACAGAAACTGCCGCTAAAAGATTGGTGGAGCTGAATTGGCTACGTTATGAATGCACACGCGCCGGAACAACCAAAGGCAAACGCCGGACTACTTATTATGTAAATCCCGAAGTTTACGCTTTGGCAGAAAATTATTAAAAATTAGAAAAAGGAAAGCAGAAAGGGCGAGTCTCAATGGTTCGCCCTTTTGATTTGTTAACTTAGCCGCCCTAAAAATTTATTGCCTTTATTCCATCTAGCTTCGTATTTATCCCGAACCTGATAAACCCAAATATCTGCATCATATTTATCATCAACCCAACAAATAACTGCTGTTGCACCATATTCACTATCGGAAAAATACCAAATTTCATCTTTGCAATCAGCCTCATAAATATCTCTTGTTTTGTAGAACCATAAATCAGCTTCGTATTTATCGCTAACTAAAAACACTTTTACCACCTTCGGAAAAAAATATATATCATTTGTAGCATATATTTGCGCCATTGTTTTTACCTTTCATGAAATAAAAAAACAAACGCGCCATTGTTCTAACGACGCGTCACAAATATAGTCGGAAATATATCATTTAATCCCTGTAACTAACGGATTCTCTTACATTGGATATTACATTTTTTTGATTTTCAGGTGAAGAAATTGCCCCTATCATTTGAACAAAAATATAAAAAAAGAAAATAGATAAAATTATTGCTTCAATCTGAGGTCCTATACTCCAATAAATTTTATTATTCAATACTTTCCAAGCTTTTCCTCTAGTAGAAATAGCGTTCGGTCTTGTATATTTTCTCACTAAATCACCAATTATTGCTGCGATAGAAAATGGTATAAATAAAACAAATATAAAGGATTGCTGGGTAAATAAATATAATATCAAGCAAACTACAAATGCTATAGTAGCATCTTTTATAATATCATTAATTCCGAATGAAAATTTTTCTTCCTTTAAGCGATTAATATTTCTCATTTTTTATCCCATCCACTAACCTGATCATTGACAAGATATATTTTTAAGGCATAACGATTTTTACCGGTTTGAATATATTTCCATGTTTCACCAAATTCTTTAGTACTACGCCATTCGCTAATATCAGCTGGATTGCCCAAAGAATCTAGTAATTGTGAAGCAGTTTGTCCAATCCAAAAACTTTGATTTAAAATACGAGAAACAATTTCTTCATCGTCATATTTAAGCATAAGCTCACAAATATGATTCCTTGTTTTTTTTACCATTATCAAATGCGAAAAGCATCTGAAATAAAAAATAATAACACATATACTAAAAAATATGAAAAATCCCCAACATTTCACTATCAGCCATGCAAATACTAATAACAATAAATATGATTTCATTAGACAAACCCTCTAGTTGCTGTTATGACATTTTTCTTTCCAGATTTTATAATATTTGAAAACATGCTCAGCTGTTTCCTTTGTATCTTTTCGGCTAGGTAACATTGGCTCATATATTTTGCAAAAATCATTTGTAGAAACGATTTCTGGTAAGGATTTAATCTCTGTAGCGCATCCCGTCAGTATCAGAATCAGAACTAAAATCATTATTTTTTGTGGCTTTAATATTTGTCTCATTTTTTACCTCCTTAATATTGTTATTCTCAGATTTTTCAGCAAATATTGTGCTGTATAAGTTTAAAATTTTCCCCTCTTTGTCCATTCTTGTGGTGTCTTTTATTAAATTAATGTGAAAAAATATTAATATAGTTGCTAATATAATGGCTTTTGCCGGTGTAAAATTATTTTTGTAATAAGTTTCCGTTGTTATATCTGTTTTCACCATTTTCAACACATACCCAATAATAACAAAAATTATCAGATAGATGCCCAAAGCAACTACCGCATAATCACAATCAAAAAAGCTTGCAATGAATTTGCAAATTGGTAAAAAAGAGTATTTGCAAATAATATACCCCACAAAAGAAAAACCAAATGCAAATAAAAAATATTTATGTATTTTATTCATTTTATTATCTATTCCTTATCCTATAAATTTTTCTACATCACTTTTGTTTTCAGCGATTTTATAAGCATATGTTGTTGTTTTTCCCATGCGATTAGCTGATTTAAAACCTTTCGCAACCTTGCTCTGTAAATCTTTTAACAAAGATTTACTATTAAGCGTTATTTCTTTGCTTTTACTGGAGAACTTATAGCACAATTTAACTTGTGATGTTTTCCCGTCGGCAAAAGAAACTTCTATTTGTTTGTAATCTTCACCGCTAAGCACATCACGCCAATCAAACCAACAGCCATAAAAACCACCGCTCGCATTAGGTACCCAACCTATATTAAAATTATGCCCCTGCAATGTATTATAAAGATAATCAAACCATTTTTCGCTATTCCAAGTCATAATATCAGTGTCATCACAGGCTTTTACACGTTCCTCTACAGAGTTGAGCCGTTGATAAAAACTTTCAAAAATTATGTTGCCGAAACATTTATCCTTTAAAATATCCAACATATCTTGGCGTTTGAGTGAACAGCAATCGTTTTGCGGAAGAATAGAACAATCGGAGGATTTATATCCATATACATAATTTCCAGTTTTGAAATAACACACTTTGATTTTCTTATCGGAATTAATCTTTTCTTCATGAGAACGCATATTCCGAACATAGCGAATGATTTGGTCATCGTGTTCATTAGTATATGTCTTATCTTCAATAATAAGAATATAGTTTTGCGTTACTACTAAGACATCTATATTATCTACTTGACGCTGGATTGATAAAATTTCTTCATTTTTATCAATTTCACACTTTTCCAGAAACATATGTGCCATGACGTATTCATTAGGAAAATCCTTTTTATATTTTTCCTTTCCAAATGCCAACATATAACAAAGAAAAGCATCTTGCGATAATTCACTTGTGGCATAATCAAAAATATTCGGCTGATTCATTTTTATACACTCCACTATGAATAATCGCAAAACATAAACACAGTGTAATGTGTATTAGATTCGGTGTCAATCAAAATTACAATAAAAAACACAGCCAACCGTTATGGTATTTAACACATTAAAATGTGAAAATAACCGGTGATCTGAAAGGCTGAATATGACCGAATCAAATATAATTTTAAAAACTTTAGGTAGACGAATTGCCACACTCCGCAAACAACAAGGAATGAACCAAGAAGAATTTGCGGAAGTTTCCGGCAAGATGATTAACACAATTTCCAATATAGAACGAGGTTTAAGCGATCCGAAAATAACAACTTTGTTATCTTTGGCTGAAGCTTTGAATGTTCCGGTGGATTCTTTGTTTAGTGACAACGAGCAACCACCGATTGAGGAACTGCCGGAGAATGTGCAAGCCATATTAAAACTGATTAAAAACCAAGACACACGTACGCTCAAAACCATTCAAAAACAAATTGAAGCTCTTTTAGAGCTCACTAAGTTTTAATATTCCCCATTGCAGAATTAAATAAAATTATTGAAATTCTTTTATTTTTATATATTATCACCTTATAAAGATCATTTAAGGAAATACAATGTTTTACAGGCAAAAATTAGTTTTATCGCTTTTGCAGGCATTTGGTGGATGTCTTGATAAAACAGATTTTCAAAAATATTTATTTTTATATACACAAATATGCCAACCAAAAGATAAAAAGGATTATACCTTTGTTCCTTATAGGTTTGGTTGTTTTTCTTTCCAATCTTATGCAGATATTAGAAATTTGGAACAATCCCAATATATCACCTATAACGATAAGATTGAGTTAAGAGATAAAGAAGCTGATTTTATTTCATTATTAGAAAATTCTGATAAGAGTAAAATTGTAAAGTTTAAGGAAATATACTCCAAATATAAGGGAGATGACTTAATTAAGTATGTATATGAAAAATACCCATATTATACTCTAAAAAGTGAAATATTTGATAGAATCTGCCCAGATTCCAATAGATATACACTGGAAGTTTCAAATAAACGAAAACTTTTTACTATCGGATATGAAGCTGACAGTATAGATGGCTATATTAACAGATTAATTCAAAATAATGTCAAGTTGGTATGTGATGTTCGGCGAAATCCTATAAGTAGGAAGTATGGATTTTCTAAATCATCTATGCAAAATATAATAGAACGGGTTGGTTTGTCCTATATAAATATTCCTGAATTAGGTATAGAGTCTGAACAAAGAACTGAATTAAATACTATGGCAGATTATAACAAATTATTTTCAATATATGAAAAAACGACATTAGCTAAGTCTGAATATTATTTAGATAAAATTCTTGACTTGATAGAACGCTATAAGCGTGTTGCCTTAACCTGTTTTGAAGCAGATTACCATATGTGTCACCGTGCTAGAGTAGCAAATGCTATAATCAAAAAGAGACCAGATTTAGAATTGGAGCATATATAGATGGACTTTATAACTAAAAAAATTTTGATTCTTGTAAAAACTTATCCATCAATATCTAAGAAATATGTAGAACTTGTTTGTACTGCCGGTATGGATGAGGATGGAAATTGGTACAGACTATATCCAATTCCATTTAGAAAGTTAGATGATGACAAACAATATGGTAAATATAGATGGATTGAAGCTAGGATGTATAAAGGAAACGATGATCCACGCATTGAGAGTTATAAAGTTGATTACGAGAGGATAAAACTACTAGAACAAATTAAATCTAATGACTGGGGACGCAAAAGTAATATTGTTTTGAAAAAAGCAATTTATGATGATTTATCGAAACTTATCAAACAATCAAACACCACCAATATGTCTTTAGCAGTTTTTAAACCTAAGAAAATTATAGATTTTATCTGGGAAGAAGATTCCAGGGAGTACCCAAAAGAAAGATTGGCTGCTATAGAAGCTGAAAGAAAACAATTAAGTTTATTTTCAAATAAAGATGAAGATGTTGATGTGTTTAAGATTGTAGATAAATTACCCTATAAATTTTCATATATCTTTGAAGATATTAATGGCAAGCGATCTACTTTAATGATTGAGGACTGGGAAGTTGGTGCGGCATTTTGGAACTGGAAAAAACATTATGGTAGTGAAGAAATGGCACTTCAAAAAATTAAAGAAAAGTTTTTTGAAGATTATGCAAAAAAGAAAGATTTATACTTCTTTTTAGGAACAACAAGACAATTTCACGGGCGAGCAAAAAATCCTTTCATTATTATAGGATTATTCCCTTTGCCAAATGTTATTCAAAACAGTTTATTTTAAAATATGCCATAACTATCCCCAACCTATTGAAAATTAAGAAAATAAGTCTGGTAACTTTAAAAAATAACCGCCATACTAAGGGTGTGGGGCAAAAAAGCCAAAACCTAATGAGGCTTTTGAGGCTAACGAGGTTTGATTTACCCCCAACAAAAACATTGTAAATAGGTATGTCCGAAAGGCTTTAGGGATAAAAAAGGGAAAAGATTTTACAGGTGTCTAATCGTTAGAAATTCAGACATTTACAAAAGTCAAAAATTCTTCCTTTAGATGAGGATTTTTTAAAGGCAAAAACCGCTGAAAAGCAATAAGTGTGCGGATTATAAAAAAAGTTCTTGATTTGTGAGATGAAATGTTTTATAAGCATTTTCAAGCGTTAGGGGTATAGCTCAGTTGGTAGAGCATCGGTCTCCAAAACCGAGTGTCGTGAGTTCGAATCTTACTGCCCCTGCCAGTAAAGAACGTCCCTTTAGGGGCGTTTTTTGTTTTGGGGCAACGGCTTGAACGGCGTGAGCTTAAGATTAATCATGTGACGTTAAATGTTTACAAAGAATAATTATTCGAATATTGTATATGGGGTTTGTGTTAAATGAAAAAATATATTTTGGGTGTTGAAATTTTGATCAAGGTTATATGAAATGAAGTATACGACTGTATTTGGCGAAGAAATTGAAACTTCTTGTATCGGTTGTACTGTAGCTAATAATAAACAGTTTATGAAAGGACGTATTTATAGAACTAAATTATGGAATTTGGCTCAAGATTTTGAAATTGCGTATCCCGGAATGATTATTTTGTCACCGTTACGGCACGTTTCTAATTATATTGACCTAACTTTGGATGAGCAACAGGAATTAAATATGTTGTTATCACATTGTAAAAAAGCGATTATAAATATATTTAATTGTGAGAGAGTTGCGTATGCCTTTTATGAGAAGCCAGATGGGCATATTCATTTTATTGTAATTCCGCTTCATAATTTGATTGATATAAAAGATAAATATTCTGTTCTTGGTGAGTTAATGACAAAGGCAGAAATGCTAAGAAATAATAAAGAAAACATGGTTCGAGTTGTTGATGCAATTTCAAAGTTGAAAAACTATTTCAATAATTTATAAAGCATTTACTGTCTTTGCCCAAACAAAAACCGCCTGTTGTGGGCGGTTTTGAAGTTATGGGAGGTGGTATTTTTTTATTATCAGGTTATAAGCTTTTTTTATATCATACGATTTTCCAACATTTATTCCTAGCTGTTTTATTGTATCATACATCTGTTCTTTTATATGTATTATTTCTTCGTCAGATTTGTTGGTAAAATCATTTTCATTTTCATATTCAATTAAGAGCCCGATATCTTTTACTTCTTCTAAGTTAAGTGTGATATTATTTTTAGTATAGTTATTAAAGTAAGAATGTTTTCTTATCAGCTCTCTAAAACCAATTTTTTCAAGTAGTGCTTTCATTTTGTTAATATCGTCTATTGAGACTGATATTATTTCTTCAGATGTTGTTTGTTCTTGGTGATATGATTTATTTTTTAGTATGATAAAATTTCTCTCTCTCTCTCTCTCTCTCTCTCTCTCTCTCTCTCTCTAGCATTCCGTAATGATGGCGCAATAAAACAGAGCGATTTAACAATTCAAGAATGTTATTTTTGTCTTTTAACAAATTTAGATCTTGTGTCATGTAAATATCATCACAATATTCGTTAGATGTTTGGATATAGCCGTTACTTAATAGCTTTTCTTTTGCTATTTCTTTGGTTTCATTAACTTTGACGGTAATTTCAATAGTTTTCATAAAAGACTTCCTTTTGTCAATGATATATACTAATTTTATAAACCGTGATATAGAGTTTGTCAAAGGATAGGTTATGAAAAACGATATTTTATTGATTTGCCAATGTTTTTGGAGTAAAGTGGTGATTAAATATGGGGGAGTGAGGCTATATCCTTATGTTTTGTTTGTTAAAGTAATCTAAAAAGATATTTAGGATTGTTACATTGAAAAAGATGTTGTTTGAAATTTTGCGCAAATATGAGCCGATGAGAAAAAAATATTTCAGTAGGTTTTTGATAGTTGAAATAGGCTTGTTTTGTTTGATGTCTATGTTGTTTTCTTATTGGAAACAAGGGATTTTTCTCGTTTAGTTGGACAATACTCCAAATTTTGAGAATCTTAAAATAAACGAAAGAGCGTTCAGGTGAACGCTCTTTCGGAGTGAATGTTTTTTGGTTACTCTTTACCCAATCCTAGCAGAATACTGGCTTGATCGGCAGCTAATACTGGGTCGTTCCAGTTTTCTGCTGATTTTGCTGCGATGGCTTGGGTTTCGATGCGCTTCAATTTTAGGATGTCGGGGTTTCGACGCAAGGCTGCACCTTCTATGTCAATTGCCTCCGCGCGGCCTTGAGCAGCGATTTTAATGCTTTCAGCTTCACCGCGAGCCCTTTCAATTTTTTTCATTGCCTCAGCTCTTTCGCTAGCAACTTCATTTTCGCGCCTTTGTGCCTCTTGTGTCGCCGTAATTTTTGCATTTATCGTTTCCCGTACTTCTTCAGGAACATCAATGGGCGACATGTATGCTACTTCTTTGATGTGGATTCCGTAAGGCGCATATTTGTCTCGTACGATCTGCTGTACAGCAATCCTCACGCTATCCTTTCTTGTCGAATAAACATCTTCGACAGATAGTGTCTGCGATACTGTGTTGAACGCTGACACGATATCCTTCTTCATAAATTGTTCTTCGATCTCTTGCGGTGTACGTTTGAAATAAACGTACATTTTGCGGCGATCGTCATCGACGGTCGAGAACTCATACTCGATGTTTATTTCGGCCTTGAGCGTCATAGCTTCGGCTTGGAACGCGATCCGTTCATCGGAATCTTTCCTTTTCACCCAACTGTGTTGTTGCACATTGGCGGGGTACACGTAGATGTGAAAGCGGCCAAACCAATGGTTGGCATACAACCCTGGGCCAAGAATATCTACCTCGCCCTTCCTGTCTCCGTATTCGTAGGTCTTGGTCGCGAATGTTCCCTGAGGGACCCTAGTGCACGACGAGAAAACTGTGACCACAAAAATGGCCATAACCATAACCAAAAAATTTTTCTTCTTCATGATCAAATTGTTTTTAATTGTTTTTAATTGTTTTTTGAAATTGTTATCAACTGTGTTGATGTTTTTTGGGGGGGTTAGTCTCCTTTGTGGGTAGCCACATGTTAATGAGCAACCACAGAGCGAGCACTGCAAGAATGATGCCTGTAAATACTCCCACGTCGCTCCCTGATGTAACCAACTGACTTGCCAAGCAACCGCCGCCACCGAAGATAGCAATCGTTCCAATTACTTTCCAGTACAGTGGCAAAAGGCGAAGTTTTGTCACCATACCTTTCTTTTTTTTCTTTTTCATGAATTCTTACTTTTAATAATGAAACATAATACTGACTTGTACAGATGTATATGTAACATATTTTTAAATCTTTGTCAATATTTTTTTAGATTTTTTTATATTTTGTCAAAATACTTGTGTTTCTGATTTTTTTAGAATTAATGTGTATTGGGACAAGGGTGTTTTTTGTTGGTGTGCTAGTATGGTACGTCCTTGTAGCACAAAGAATAGCCTGCTACCTATAAACACAAAGTCCTCCGGCTAACTGTTGGAGGACTTCTTGTTTATGTATAAGTGTGATAAGGATAAAAAACTTTAACCCATAATGTTTGAAGTACTTGCTAAATTAGGTAAAAAGTGTTATAAGGCAATATTATGAAAATATATGATTTGATGCCATCTGTTAAGGATCTTATTCCTTATGATTATGAACATATTCGTAGTGAAGAATATGAAAAAATTGTGTGTGATTTTTTAGGTAAGTGTCCGAAAGAAAGATTTTTTGAACAAGTTAGCGGGGCCCCAGGTGCCGGCAAAACTACTTTTTGCCAAAAATCAATCAATGGTTGCTTTTTGAGTTTTGATAAAATTATGGAGGATTTGCCATCATATCAAAAAGATTTGATAGAATATGGCAGTAAGAAAGCATTTCAAAATAATGAAATTGTTGCAAGAGTTATCGGGTATGAGATTTTGCGCAGAGCTGTAGATAGTGGATGTAAATTAGTGCTAGAGCATAGTGGGGTTAATCTGGCTCACTTGGAGTTGTTTTGTAATTTGAAGAAGTTGAAATATAAAACAAGGGTTGATTTTGTGATAAGTGATTTGAAAACGTTATTAGAAAGAGTGAAAGTTCGGGAAGCCATTACGAAACGGCATACTCCGAAAAAAATGATCGAGCAAAGGTATGCGCTTGTGAATGAATACATAGAAAAATACAGAAAAATTGCCGATGAAGTTAAGGTTTATAGTTCAGTAGATTGGTAAAGGAGTTAAATGTTAATATAGGGTGATACTTTTTCTAATATAGTTGAAATTATTTCTTTAGCATCTATATCTCTAGTATCACTAGTTATTCTAATGTTTAGGTTAAATGGAATTTCAATTTCTGCCAGAGCAAGAATTTTGTAAAGTGAGGCATAAACTAGTGCCTCAAAGGTATTGTTTGTTGTAATATATGATGTGTTTTGAGAATTGAAAGTGTAGCATATAGTGTTTTGTACACAATCTTCTTTAATTGAAAAATTTAGATAGTTAAGACATTTAAGTTCTTTATATATAACATCGGCTGGTTCTTTTATCAAGCGCAATGCATATTTGATGCCGATTGAAATAGCAATATAAGGTTTGTAATTTTCAAATGCTTTTTTATAGTTTTCATTTTTAATTACAAGGCAGTCAACAGTATTTTGATTATCTAAACAGGAGGCAATAAAAAATGCTAATGACAAAAGGTTGGTGTCAAAATGACTGTCGTCGGATATGGCAATTAAATATTTTTGAGATCGGTACTGTTTAATTGCCTTTTGTGCATATGAAATGTATGCATCAAAGGGTTTGTTGCATAAGTCAGGTACATCCAATAAGGGGTGTTCTTGCTCCTTAAAGAAAGGATCTAAATGTTTGTCAAAAGCAATTTCAATCATAGATGAGATAATATTTTAATTATCTAAAAAGTCAAGTATTTGCCTTGTAGTTCATGGATGATATTTCTTGATTACCAGAAATTTTTCGGGTAAAATAGTGATATGAGAACAAATGAGAGGAAATGATGACTATTTATACCTATGATATGTTGGATAAAGAGTTAAAATCCGGCAAAGCAGGCGTGTGTATGTCTTCTGAAAGTGCGAGGATTATTATTCCGACGGCGTGTGATGAGGTTGTGGGGTTTACAAACCCTGATGATTTGGATGTTGATTTGTTGGCTCGTTGGAAACGAGGTGAGAGAGGGCCGGAATTTGAAAATCAGAAGCTGATGCCTGGTGATTGTTTGGTTGTTTATGATAATGAAAATGATTTTAATGAAGTTTTGAAAAAATATCCTGATTGGCATAAAACACCGCAGGGGATTAAGGATATGATTGAAAAACTGTATGATTATGCGGATTTTGGGGCAAAAAATACTGAACCGGCAATATGGAATGGTAATTTACACTGGGCTAAAGGTGTAAAATTGATAACGCAAGACGGGCAAAAGGTTGATGAAAAAATGTGGCAAGAAAATGCCGGTAAGGCTCTAAATGTGTTGAAGTTTCCAATGCCGATTAAACAATATTTTATTTTGTTAAAGCCGGGGGATAAACTTGTTTCGCCAGAGGGAAGAGTACAAACAGCAGGAATACTGTCGGCAATTGCGGTCAAGCAACCAAATGGAGGATGGAATATGGTGCAATTAAGCCCACGAGGCTATAAAATAGATGATTTGATGACCTGTAGAAAAAAATCAAATTCAAAAAGAAAAGAATATCCCGATAATGCCAGATGATGTATGTAAAAACGATTGACAATTAATAAAAATACGCTAGGTTGTGGGCGTGTTTTTATTTTTGTTTATATTACTAACAATCAATCAATATTTATTATGGAAGGCTATTATGTATCCAGATTCGTCTTGTTTCTGGTGTGTTTGGTTTGTGCTTTTGCGGTTTATGGTTCTCAGAGAATCAGATTCTGCATTAATAAGAAGGTATATAACCGATTTTTTGCAGTGGTGTTCTCGCTGTTGACCGCATATATTGTGTATGACAACGTTTGTTGCGGTTTGCCTGAAAAGTGGTTGCCTGCAATATTGGGGTATTTGTTCGTGTATTTTTGGGTGTTGGCTGTTTGGTATACATATCTGCCGTGCACTAGGCTTGAGGCTGATAAGGTATATAAAATGACAGTTATCGGAAGTACATGTATCGAATCGGGAGTGAATTATGTCGGCAATATTGAAACAGCTGATGGAAAAACAGTGCAGGTATATCTGAATGGTGAGCAAGCAGGGTGTTTTGAGGTGGATGTACAATTTTCTGAAATCTACTTTGGCAAAATTCAGGTATGTCGCGCCGAATAGCTTTTGATTAAACCCGCTGAGTGAGGACTTGGCGGGTTTTGTGTTTCGGTGTGTTCTAAAATGGTTGACGATTGGATAAAAATGATTTAGGTTGCGAATATAATTTTATTTTTGTTCATATTACTAACAATTAATCAGTATTTATTATGGCTACACATAAGAAAGAAGTTACTACTGTGACGCAAATTATCGGCAGTGGTGGAGTGGTAAGCGAGATTGTTCCTTTGTCGCCGTATATTGAGGCGGAGGTGTATCGTGGTGGACGTGTACAACCAAGTGCGATAGCGTTGTACACGGATGCTGATCACCCGGGAAATGATAGTACCAGTCGGTCACAGATACGCATTGCTTTTGCTGAAGACGGTAGGACTCCTATAGGGATTTCAGTTGTCGATAAATATGGAATACATATTATGGATTGGAACCGTTAAAGGTGTCTTTTGATAGAAAAGAGGGTTGTGCAGGTCAGGCACAATCCTCTTTTCTTGTGTTATATCAGTATTTTAAGATCTTTAGAGTAGCCTTGTCAGCATTGAGAGTAACTTTGCCGCCGATGGGCAGAACACGACGAGATGGTGTGTGTCCGAAATTAAAGTCATAAATCGCCGGAAGATTAGTGCCTTGCAAAAAGTCGTGCAGGCAATCCTCAAGGGTGCCATCTTCTTCATCGGCTTTTGAGCCGGTAAATTGTCCGAAAATAACACCTTTAAGCTTGTCAAAGTGTTTTTGTTGTTTGAGTTGTTGTAACATTAGGTCAATTTTATAAACCGGCTCATTGACTTCTTCCAACAGCAGAATTTTGTCGGCAAAATCCGGAAAATAAGGAGTTCCTGCCATACGTGTGATTACAGTAAGGTTGGAGCATATCAGGGTTCCTTCGGCAGAGCCTTTTTGGAGGGTTTTGCCGGATTTTATTTCAAACAGTTCATGGTTAAGAAGATTTTCAAGATCTGTTCTAATCTGTTGGTCGAGAGATCCGCTCTTAAAATCATAGGTCATTACAAAACCATCATAAGAAACAAGTTTGCTTTTTTGATATAGAGCCAACTGAACAGCGGTATTGTCGCAAAAACCGATAAACGGCTTAGGATTGGCGTGTGCAAGTTCATAGTCTATATAGGGGAGAACTCTGGTGCCGCCGGCAGCTGCGCGGACACAGAATATGGCTTTTATGCTTTTGTCGGCAAAGGCAGAATTGATATCAGCGGCGCGTTCAAAGTCGGTTCCGGCCATGTAGCGGCGAACTTTTAACAAGTGTTTGCCAAGTACTGGTTTTAGTCCCAAGCTTTTGAGGTATTTTAAGGCAAGGTCAATTTTACTTTTATTACCGATTTGTCCGCAAGGGGCAATTATGGCTACTTTGTCACTGGGTTTAATTTTGTGCATTATAGTTTCTCCAATATTTGTCGGCAAAAGTCGGTTAATGAATTATCACGAGCGCCCATAATTACTATGCGGTCGCCTGATTGGGCAAATTGTAAAATTTTTTCCATGGCATCAGCTTTGTTGGGAACAAAAAAGGCATTCTTTTTGCCTTGCTCTACGGCATAATCAATCAGATTTTGAGATGAAATGTCTTTGGCTACCGTGCCACCGACAAAAAAGATTTCGGGCATTATCAAAATGTCTTCATCATTCATATTATGAGTGAATTCGGTCATTATTTCTTTGCCGAGTGAGCGCATTGGGGCAAACCCATGTGGTTGGAACATGATAATAAGTCTGCCGTTATAACCGCGAAGAGCGCTGACCGAGGCTCTGACTTTGTCGGGATTGTGCGCAAAATCATCAATTACAGTTATATTATTTTTTTGCCCGATGACTTCTAAACGGCGTTTGGTGCCGTGGAAATTTTGTAAGATTTCGGCGGCTGAATGCTTGTCCAGTCCCATAGCAGAGCAGGTGGCAATGGCGGCAAGAGCGTTAGCAACATTAAATTCCCCGATGAGTTTTAGGGTATATGTATGTCCGTCAAAGCTGTATTGTACACCACCGGCGAGAGGGGTTATGTCTGAGGCATAAAAATCGGCGGCAGGGTTGTGGGTTGAAAAGCTGAGTACAGGTTTGCTGATTTTCAGCTTGCGACAAAGTTCATAGTCATCATTAATGATAACAGCTTTTTCGGTGCGGTTGGCAAAGTTCTGGAACAAAACCGCAAGCTCATCCAAAGTTTTGTGATCGACTGAAATGTTGGTTATTACCGAAATATAAGGATTGTACAAGTCAATGCTGCCGTTACTTTCATCAGCTTCAACAACACAAATTTCGCCACGGTTATAAATGATGTTAGGAATGGCACTGGTGCCTTCATAGTCGCGTAAAAGTCCGCCGTTAATCATGCAAGGTTTTTTGCCGGCTTTGTCAAGGATGTAGCCAATCATCGCGGTGGTCGTGGTTTTGCCGCTGGTGCCACCGACAGCAATGCCATAACGGTAGGAGTGGAAAGTCTCTGCCAATAACTGAGGACGGGTTTTGATGATAACATTTTTTTCTTTGGCGGCTTTAACATCGGGAATGCTGTCTTCTACAGCAGTTGAGGCACAAAGCCATTGAAGGTCCTGTGAAATCCATGAGCCGTCTTGGGGGTATATGGAAATCCCCATTTTTTCCATTTTTTCTTTGGTAGTCAAATCTCGTCCCAAATCAAAATTGCGGTCAGAACCACATACGTCATAGCCGGAAAGTTTCAAAATTTGAGCAAGTGAGCTCATGCCACTGCCGGAAATTCCGCAAAAACCTACTTTAGTCATCTTTATCTCCCGTTATAAACTCGATTATTTTAAGCTTTTGCAAAGATATTTGCAAGTTGTTTTTGTTTTTAATAAAGGAAAAATAATAGCTAAGAGTTTGTTGATTTGTGACTGAAAATATGATATACTGAAATCTGTTGGAGGAAGTATGGCAGAAAAACTTAAATCGGTTAAAGCAGAGGTATTTAAAGTAATAAATCACGACCGTTGGTTAAGACTAGAAGACGGACGATTTGCCAGGTTTGTCTTGCCGGGATATGAGGCCACAAATGTTAAATGTTGGGTCGATAATAAGGGAAATATTGAAGAAGTAACTTATGAAGATAATTACGGAAAACTTTATTCAATTAATCAGCGCGATAGTGAAAAGCATTATACTAAAACAAATTTTGAAAACAAACATCTTTTTACGCCCGGTGGTAAAGAAGTGGCAACAAGGTTAGAAGAGTTGCCACCGCTGAAAGAAGGTTTTATAAGGCTAAAACATCGCTGTATGAGCGAAAGTGTGGGTATGATACTAAATGCTGGTTTGGTCTTTAATCGCGGTGTGGCAAAAGTAAATGTCGGCGGAGCTTGCTATACGGATATTACGGCAATGGCAAGTTATTATGAGAACAGTGATGAGTTTTGGAATAGTATGAAAAAAGATGATTTTGCCTGTTTTGATAATTCACGATATGCCGATACGCAGGTTATTATGGATATGCCGATAGAAGAATTTGAATTTTTGGAAAGCTATGGAAGATTTGTACACGGAAGGGTAGATAACAAATATATTGTCGGGGTAGTCCGTAATTATAACGGTTCTAATAAAGATTTGGTAATGCCTGAGGCGGAAGTTGAAAAAGCACGTGAACAGTCAGAACATAATGAAGAAATTAATGTTGATGCCAATGATATTAAGCTAATGCGTTCTGTTATGGCATGGCGAAGGAGAAACAGATAACCAAAGACAGAATCGGTTAACTAGGATACAATAAAAGAATCTCTTGACATATCGGTTTAAAAGATATTTATTAGGCTCAATTCCGAAAGTCTATGATAGTCATCAAGGCTTTAGTTGGCTAATGATGATTTTTAGGCTGGAGGCGTCCCGGTTTGTTTAGTTAGGGGCGATTGGTAAAAAGTTTTTTATTTTAGGTAAAGTCAATGGCAAAAGTTAATCCAATTCTGTTTTTTAGACAAGTAAAACAAGAAGTCAAAAAAGTTACATGGCCGACCAAAAAGGAAGTTACTCAAACTTCAGTTATGGTTTTGATTTTGGTGGCTATTGCTGCAGCGTTCTTCTTTTGTGTAGATCAGCTGTTCGGCTTTATCGTTAAGTTAATCTTTGGTTAGGAGTGAGATTGTAATGGCTGCTCGTTGGTATGTCGTGCATGTTTATTCGGGATCGGAGAAAAAAGTTGCCGAATCTTTGAAAGAACAGGCTATATTGAAAAATATGCAGGACAAAATTTTGGAAGTTATGGTGCCAACCGAAAATATTGTTGAGGTTAAGAAAGGCGCAAAGGTGAATTCCGAGCGCAAATTCTTTCCCGGATATGTTTTGGTCAAAATGGAAATGTCTGATGATGCTTGGATGGTTATTAAAAACACTCCTCGTGTTACTAATTTTTTGGGACCGCGTAATAAGCCATTGCCGATTTCGGATGCGGAAGCAAATCGCATTATCAAGCAAATTGAAGAGGGTGTTGAACGTCCGCAGACAATTGTTAAATACGAAATTGGTGAACAGGTTCGTGTTTGTGATGGTCCGTTTGCATCATTTATCGGTTTGGTCGAAGATGTCGATGTTGAAAAATCTCGCCTGAAATTGTCGGTTTCGATTTTCGGGCGTTCTACGCCAGTTGAGCTTGAGTTTGGTCAAGTCGAAAAGGTCTAGAAAATTGTCGGTTGAAAATTACTGTAGTAGTTTTCAACCTTTTATTTTTATTAATAACTAGCAAGGAAAAGTAAAATGTTGAAATCTTTTTTCTCTGAATTTAAACAATTCGCAATGCGCGGTAATGTTATTGACATGGCTGTCGGTATCATCATCGGTGCCGCTTTCGGTAAAATCGTAGACTCTATGGTTAAAGATGTTTTGATGCCGCCAATCGGATTGCTGTTGGGTAAAGTTGATTTTTCTGATTTGAAGTTGGTCTTGTCGGCAGGGGAGAATCCTGTTGCTATCAACTACGGTTTGTTTATTAACGCTTTAATCAGCTTTTTGATTGTTGCTTTTTCAGTATTTGTTTTGATTAAGGCTTTGAATAAAATCCAGTCTACAGTTGATAAAAAAGCTGCTGATGCCGAAGCTGCTGCTCCGACAACAAAGCAATGCCCGTATTGCATGTCTACAATTGACATCAATGCAACACGTTGTCCGCATTGTACTTCAGAGCTTGAAGCTGCTAAAAAGCCGGCAAAAGCCAAAGCAACAAAGTAATTTTTACTTATGCCAATTTAAGCCCCGAGTTTTCGGGGCTTTTTTGTTGCAGTAAAAAATGTAAAGAATTTGCTTGCAAAAATAAAATCTTGTGGTATATAAAAGCAACATTTTAAAGGCAATTTTACGTCTTTGAGATGCGAATCGTGTATTTATAACTTGTGGGGGATTAGCCATAATCTTACCACAAACCTAAAGTGAGGTATTAAAATGGCTGTTAAATCTAAAAAGAAAATTTTAGGATTGATCAAGCTGCAAATCCCCGCTGGAAAGGCAAACCCTTCTCCTCCGGTTGGTCCGGCTTTGGGCCAAAAAGGCTTGAATATTATGGAATTTTGTAAGGCTTTCAATGCTGCTACACAAAAGATGGAACCGGGTGTTCCTGTTCCGGTTGTGATTACGGCTTATGAAGACAAGTCTTTCACTTTCGTTACAAAATTGCCGCCGGTTGCTTATTATATTAAGACCGCTGCTAAAGTTAAATCCGCTTCTAAAGAACCGGGCAAATCTTTTGCCGGCCAAATTACAATGGCTCAAGTAAAAGAAATTGCTACCGCTAAATTGCCGGATTTGAATTGTTCAACAGTTGAAGCCGCTATGAACATGGTTAAAGGTCAGGCTGTTTCAATGGGTATTAAGGTAGTGGAGTAGAGCAATGGCAGGAAAAAGAATTACTAATCTTTATAAGAATATTGATAAGTCAAAATTGTATTCTTTGAAGGAAGCTGTTAAGCTCGTTAAAGAAAACGCCAATGCTAAATTTGATGAAACTGTCGATTTGGCTATCAATTTGGGCGTTGATCCGAAATATGCCGACCAAATGGTCAGAGGCGTTTGCTCTTTGCCTAACGGTACAGGTAAAACCGTTCGCGTAGCTGTTTTGGCTCAAGGTGAAAAAGCTGATGAAGCTAAGGCTGCCGGTGCTGATGTTGTCGGTGCAGAAAACTTGATTGACTCTATCCTTTCCGGAAAAGTTGATTTTGATCGTTGCATCGCTACTCCTGATATGATGGGCATGGCCGGTAAAGTTGCCCGTATTTTGGGACCAAAAGGCTTAATGCCAAACCCAAAACTCGGTACTGTTACTATGGATGTTGCCGGAGCTGTTAAGAAAGCCAAAGCCGGTGAAGTTCAATATCGTGCTGAAAAAACAGGTATTGTTCACGCCGGAATCGGTAAAGTAAGCTTTAGCGAAGAAGCAATTTATGAAAATGCCAAAACTTTAATTGATGCTATCATTAAAGCTAAACCGGCAGGTGCCAAAGGAACTTATATGAAGAAAATTTGCATAAGTTCGACTATGGGTGCCGGTGTGCATGTTGACCTTGCCAATCTTTAATGATTGGCGCCTTGCTTGACACTTTTTCGCTTATGTACTGTTTTTGGTACACTGCGCTCAAAAGTGTCGTCGCAATCCGCTCAATCCTTAAAGATTTCTGAGAGGTGGCGCCTTGCTTGATGTTTTTTTGCTTATATCAATAAGCAAGGCATGAAGAGTTTGGGGCGGGCTATCGTCCGTCCCGCATTCTCGGAAAAATTTCCGAGAGACTGTCCAAGACTGTAGGTGGGTAACCTTAAATATCCTACATAGACGGGAGTTGATAAATTTTATTTTTCTCCTGGACAGATTAACCCCACTGCTGTTGAGGTAGTGGAAATACGAAATCAAACATTGCTTTAGAGCTATGTTTTATTTGGAGATAGAAAAGTGAATCGTGATGAAAAAGCACAGTTGCTCGAAGAATTGAAGCAGTTGTTTAATGATTCCGAATCGGTTGTTATTTCCCACTATAAGGGTCTGACAGTTGCCGAAGTTTCGGAATTACGCGACAATATCCGCAAAGCCGGTGCCGGTTTTAGAGTAACCAAAAATCGCATCACACGTCTGGCTCTGAAAGATACAAAGTTTGCAGATTTGGCTGATAAGTTCACTGGTCCGACCGCTATTGCGTTTGCCAAAGATCCTATCGCCGCTTGCAAGGCTTGTGTAGAATTTGCTAAAGGAAACGAAAAGTTGGTTATCCTTGGCGGTGCTATGGGAACCGGTATTTTGTCAGTTGATGAAATCAAAAGATTGGCAAGCATTCCATCTATGGACGAGTTGCGCGCCAAAATTATCGGTTTGTTGCAGGCTCCTGCCGCTCAACTGGCTCGCGTTACCAAAGCTTATTCAGAGAAAGAAGCAGCTTAAGTGCTGTGTGTGTTGTAATTTTTAACGAACAAATTTAATTTATTTATGGAGAAAAAAAATGGCCGATTTAGCCAAGTTAGTAGATGAATTGTCAGCCTTGACCGTTATGGAAGCTGCTGATCTTTCAAAAATGTTAGAAGAAAAATGGGGCGTTTCTGCCGCTGCTGCCGTAGCTGTTGCTGCCGGTGGTGCTGCAGGTGCTGCTGCCGCTGAAGAAACAGACGAATTCGAAGTTGTTTTGGTTGCTGCCGGTGACAACAAGATTAACGTTATTAAAGAAATCCGTGCTATCACTCAATTGGGCTTGAAAGAAGCTAAAGATTTGGTTGATGGTGCTCCAAAGACAATTAAAGAAAGTGCTCCTAAGGCTGAAGCCGAAGAAATCAAGAAGAAACTTGAAGAAGCCGGTGCTAAAGTTGAATTGAAGTAATTTTCTTTGATTTGATTTTTATAAAAGCCCCTGTTAAAGCAGGGGCTTTTTGTTTGTTTGAAAAAAAGCAAAGATTCAAAATTTTTTGTTGACAAATTTGGGCAATATGCGTACAATCTGCTCAATATTTTATTATTTTGGAATTCTAAGTACACGTACGTGTGTGTTTATTAATATTATTTAACTTCAAAAAAATTTTTTCGACTATGAAAAATGTTGTTTTGGGGAGGATGGGTGCGACTTCTGGATCTCCTCCCGGCTCTATGAGCTTCACGTTTACCGCCAATCTGATGTTGACCGCCCGCCGCCAGGCTTGAGGCTCCGAGATGTATAAACATGGAAAGGAGGATACGAATTCGGGCGGATCCCTCTAGACAGAGGTGAGCCCACAGGCTCTTTGGCAACGCCTCTTAGCATGAGCACAGGAAGTGTTGAGCACTGGAGTGCCGCAGACGCGTATGCCGCGACGAGTTAATTATTGCGCACAGGCAGTATCGCAGATGTATTGCCAGTGTGTTATTATTTTGCGAAAAGTAACCAACCCCGCTTCGGCGGGGTAAATTTTTTTAAATATTTATTTTTTGCTTGCAAGAATCAAAAATGTGAGTCATTATCCGCACGACTTTAAAAGTGCGAATCGCACGAAATTGCATGCAATTATTTTATTTGCTCATCAAGAGGAACATTTTTCCGCGGGTTTGGTGGGTTTTTCCGTTTTTAAAAGAATAGTGTTTTTCAACCTTCTGCGGTCGGGATTCAAAAAATTTTGATAGTATTGTCGCAGATTATAACCATGAGGATTGTACAAGATGAAGGACTCTTATACGAGCAAGAAACGTGTAAGAAAAAACTTTGGCAAAATTGATGCTGTATCTGAAATGCCGAGTTTGATTGAAGTCCAAACCGCCTCATATCGCAGTTTTATTGAAGGAAAAGACTGTGAATTCGGTTTGGAACAAGTTTTTAAATCAATTTTCCCAATTAGAGATTTTTCCGGAACAGGTGAATTGGAGTTTGTAAAATATGAGCTCGAAACCCCAAAGTATGACGTTGATGAATGTATCAAACGTGATATGACTTATGCTGCCCCGGTTAAGGCTACTTTGCGTTTGGTGGTGTGGGATATCGACGAATCGACCGGCGCAAAATCTATCCATGATATTAAGGAACAAGATGTATATATGGGTGATTTGCCATTGATGACCGAAAAAGGTACATTTATTGTTAACGGTACAGAGCGTGTTGTCGTATCTCAAATGCACCGTTCTCCGGGCGTGTTCTTTGATAGTGATAAAGGCAAAACCATTGCTTCAGGTAAATATTTATTTGCAGCCCGTGTTATTCCGTATCGCGGTTCGTGGCTTGATTTTGAGTTTGACTCAAAAGATTTGTTGTATGCACGTATCGACCGCCGTCGTAAATTGCCGATTACATCAATTTTGTATTCTTTATATTCTAAAGAAACTGAAGAAAAATTGAAGAAGTTGGCTAAATCAGGCAAAAAGATCGACCGCAACGAAGTTAAGGGTATGGATAAAGAAGAAATCTTGAATTACTTCTATGATACCGAAGAATATGTTGCCGATAAAAAAGCGTGGAAAGTTAAATTTGTACCGGAGCGCATGAAAGGCGTTAAACTGACCTTTGATTTGGTTAATGCTAAAACCGGTAAAGTTGTTGCTGAAACCGGTAAGAAGTTGCCGATGCGTATGGCTCAGAAACTGGCTGATGACGGTTTGGAATTTTACAGAGTTTCTGACGAGCGTTTGATTGGTAAGTTTTTGGCGACAGCTTTGGCTGATAAAAAGACCGGTGAAGTATTGGCAGATGCCGGTGCGGAAATTACTGCTGAATTGTTAGAAAAAATTCGTGATGCAAAAATTACGGAAATTAAAACACTTTATATTGATTATACAAATGTTGGTCCATATATCCGTAATACTTTGGAAGTTGATAAAAACCATTGCCGTGAAGAAGCTTTACTCGATGTTTATCGTGTTATGCGTCCGGGCGAACCGGCTACTTATGAGGCTGCTGATTTGTTGTTCAAAGGTTTGTTCTTTGATAATGAACGTTATGACTTGTCGTCTGTCGGTCGTGTTAAGTTGAATGCGGCTTTGGATATTCCATTTGATGAAGCTCCGGATACATGCCATACTTTGCGTAAAGATGATATTTTGCGCATAGTTAAGCATTTGGTTGATTTGCGTGATGGTCATGGTGAGGTTGATGATATTGACCACTTAGGCAATCGTCGTGTTCGCTCGGTTGGTGAGTTGATGGAAAACCAATATCGTATGGGCTTGTTGCGTATGGAAAGAGCCATTCGTGAAAGAATGAGTGCTGAAGTTTTGAATAATGTTAAACCACAGGACTTGGTTAATGCAAAACCGATTGCGTCGGTTATTCGTGAGTTTTTCGGTTCTTCACAGCTTTCGCAATTTATGGATCAGAACAATCCGTTGTCAGAAATTACTCACAAACGTCGTTTGTCGGCTTTGGGGCCTGGTGGTTTGTCCCGTGATCGTGCTGGCTTTGAAGTCCGCGACGTACACCCGACACACTATGGACGTATCTGCCCGATTGAAAGTCCGGAAGGTCCGAACATCGGTTTGATCAACTCTTTGTCGACTTATGCTCGTATTAATAAATATGGATTTATTGAATGTCCATATCGTAAAGTTGTTAAAGGTGTTGTTACTGATGAAGTAGTTTATTTGTCAGCTGATCAGGAAGGTAAATACGTCATTGCCGAGGCTAATGCCGAAGTTAAAGAAGATGGTAAATTTGTTAAAGATACCATTGCTTGTCGTAGAGCCGGTGAGTTCGAGTTTGCTACACCGAAAGAAATTGACTTTATTGACGTTGTACCTCAACAGTTGGTATCAGTAGCTGCGGCTTTGATTCCGTTTTTGGAAAACGATGACGCAAACCGTGCTTTGATGGGTTCAAACATGCAGCGTCAGGGTGTGCCTTTGTTGCGCTCGGAGGCTCCGTTGGTCGGTACCGGTATGGAAGCGACCGTGGCTAAAGACTCAGGTGCTACAATTGTATGTAAATATGACGGTGAAGTTGATGCTGTAGATGCTAATCGTATTGTGGTTCGCTCGGAAGGCAAAAATTCTGCCGATGTCGGTGTTGAAATTTATAAATTGCAAAAGTTCCGTCGTTCTAATACTAATACCTGCATTAACCAAGTTCCGCTTGTAAAAGTCGGTGATAAGGTTAAGGCCGGCGATATTATTGCCGATGGTCCTTGTACCGATATGGGTGAGTTGGCTTTGGGTAAAAATATGTTGGTTGCCTTTATGCCGTGGAATGGTTTGAACTACGAAGATGCAATTTTGTTATCAGAGAGAGTTTCTCATGATGATGTTTTGACGTCTTTGCATATTGAAGAGTTTGAAGTTATGGCTCGCGATACCAAACTCGGACAAGAAGAAATTACCCGCGATATTCCAAATGTTGGTGAAGAAGCTTTAAAAAACCTTGATGAGGCAGGTATTGTTTATATCGGTGCTGAAGTTAAGGCCGGTGATATTTTGGTCGGTAAAGTTACACCGAAAGGCGAATCTCCGGTTACACCTGAAGAAAAATTGCTTCGTGCAATCTTTGGTGAAAAGGCCAGCGATGTTCGCGATACTTCATTGCGTGTTCAACCTGGAATCGAAGGTATTGTCGTTGATGTTCAAGTATTTTCACGTCGTGGCGTTGAAAAAGATGAACGTGCATTGGCAATTGAGCAGCAAGAGATTTCACAACTTGCAAAAGACCGCGATGATGAAATTGCCATTATCCGCAGAATTTTTGAAGAACGCTTGAAAGCAATGTTAATGGGGCAAACAGTTGTTGATGCTCCAAAAGGTATTGCCAAAAAGACCGTTTTGAAAGAAAAGGATTTTGAAGCAATTCCTTCTTCTCAATGGCGTAAAATTGTAGTTAAAGACGACAAAGTAATGTCAAAGATTGAAGATTTTGTTGCTGCTTATGACGTACGCGTTGAAGGTGTTCAAAAACATTTTGATGATAAAGTCGAAAAAGTACAGCGCGGTGATGATTTGTTGCCGGGTGTATTAAAAACCATTAAAGTCTTTATTGCTACTAAACGTAAGATGCAAACCGGTGATAAAATGGCTGGTCGCCATGGTAACAAAGGTACCGTATCTCGCGTTTTGCCGTTGCAAGATATGCCTTATATGGAAGATGGTACACCGGTTGATATCGTGTTGAACCCGTTGGGTGTGCCTTCACGTATGAACGTCGGGCAAATTTTGGAAACTCACCTCGGTTGGGCTGCTAAAGAATTGGGTAAACAACTTAATGAAATGTGCGAACAATATAAACGCGGTGAAAAGACCATTAAACAGTTGAACGACAAGTTGAAAGAAATCTATGGCGAAAAGCAGTATAAGAAAGAAATTTCTAAACTGACAGATGATGAAAAAGTCGAGATGATTTCTAATGTTAAAAACGGTATTCCGGTTGCTACTCCGGTATTTGACGGTGCGCACGAAGATGATATTAACCGCATGCTTGACATGGCTGGTCTTCCGACTTCAGGTCAGATTGACTTGTATGATGGTCGTACCGGTGAAAAATTTGACCGTAAAGTTACCGTGGGTATCATTTATATGATTAAACTTCACCACATTGTTGATGAAAAGATGCACGCCCGTTCAGTCGGTCCGTACTCTTTGGTTACTCAACAACCTTTGGGCGGTAAAGCTCAATTCGGTGGACAACGTTTCGGTGAAATGGAGGTTTGGGCATTACAAGCTTATGGTGCTGCTTATACTCTGCAAGAAATGTTGACGGTTAAGTCTGATGATGTCGCCGGAAGAACAAAAGTTTATGAAGCTATTGTTCGCGGTGAAGAAGGATTTGAGGCCGGCGTTCCTGAGTCATTTAACGTTTTGGTTAAAGAAATCAAATCGTTGTGCCTGAACGTAGAACTTTTGAACGAAGCCATTTAAGTCGGGAGATAAAAAATATGAATGAAATTATGAAATTTTTTGGCCAACAACCGGCTAACGGAGATTCTTTTGATGAGATTAAAATTTCAATCGCATCTCCGGAACAAATTCGTTCTTGGTCATACGGTGAAGTAAAAAAACCGGAAACTATTAACTATCGTACTTTTAAGCCTGAAAAAGACGGCTTGTTCTGCGCACGCATTTTTGGTCCGGTAAAGGATTATGAATGCTTATGCGGAAAATACAAACGTATGAAGTATCGTGGCATCGTTTGTGAAAAGTGCGGTGTTGAAGTTACCTTGTCAAGTGTTCGTCGTGAAAGAATGGGACACATTGAATTGGCGGCTCCGGTTGCTCATATTTGGTTCTTGAAATCTTTGCCTTCACGTATTTCAATGCTGACTGACATCGGTGTAAAGGCTTTGGAAAGAGTTCTTTATTTTGAGAGCTATATTGTTATTGAGCCGGGTCTGACACCTCTCGGAATGTATGAGATGCTGAGTGAAGAACAGTATCAAGAGGCCATTGATGAATATGGTGAGGATGCGTTCCGCGCCGGTATTGGTGCTGAGGCTATTAAAGAAATTTTGGCTTCAATCGATTTGGAAGAAGAGCGTAAAAACATTCGCGCAGAGTTAAAAGATAATGCTTCGGAAGCTAAACGCAAAAAATTAGTTAAACGCTTAAAGATTATTGAATCTTTCATTGAGTCAAATACCAAGCCGGAATGGATGATTTTGGATGTTTTGCCGGTTATTCCGCCGGAGTTGCGTCCGTTGGTTCCGTTGGACGGTGGTCGTTTTGCAACATCTGATTTGAACGATTTGTACCGTCGTGTTATCAACCGTACCAATCGTTTGAAGAGACTGCTTGCATTGCATGCTCCAGACATCATTATTCGTACTGAAAAGAGAATGCTGCAGGAATCTGTCGATGCCTTGTTTGATAACGGTCGTCGCGGAAGAGTTATTACCGGTACAGGTAAGCGTCCACTGAAGTCATTGTCAGATATGTTGAAAGGTAAGCAGGGACGTTTCCGTCAGAACTTGCTCGGAAAACGTGTTGACTACTCTGGTCGTTCGG
>JAEEGL012937678.1_pt1 | contig 80517 bp, 75 predicted proteins | sample 9134231 | NCBI WGS metagenome assembly JAEEGL01 (sample SAMN16246548, study PRJNA631951) | gut metagenome | biome: gut microbiome; feature: rumen; material: fiber-attached | host: Bos | place: Iran: Karaj | collected 2018-10 | reverse complement strand
TTGTGGTCAGGCATGGGCTCTGTGGAAACATACTCATCCTTGCCTGCGGGCTTGTATGTGAGCTTACCGTCGATACCGATTCTCTCGGCATTACCCTTGGCAAGTACATCACCTGTGTCGATGTCGAACAACTGGAACTTTGCAGAAGAACTTCCGCAGTTGATAACTAAGATCTTCATGTGTATATAACTCCTTAAATTTATTAACTGATTATCAAGCTTCTGCAGCCTGTGCCTGAACAGCAGTGATAGCAACTGTTCCTACGATATCGTCTGCATAGCATCCGCGGGACAGATCGTTAACAGGCATTGCGAGACCCTGGAGAACAGGACCGTAAGCATTAGCCTTAGCAAGTCTCTGAACGAGCTTGTAGCCGATGTTGCCTGCCTCGAGTGAAGGGAATACCAATGTGTTGGCATGACCAGCAACCTTGCTCTCGGGAGCCTTGAGCTTACCTACTGTCTCATCAAGAGCTGCATCGAGCTGGAGCTCACCGTCAACGATGAGTTCAGGCCACTTCTCGTGAGCGATCTTAACCGCATCAGCAACCTTAGTAACATCATCGTGCTTTGCAGAACCCATTGTGGAATATGAGAGCATTGCAACCTTAGCCTCGTGGCCTGTGAACTGCTCAAATGACTCAGCAGAGAGCTTAGCGATCTCAGCAAGCTTAGCAGAATCGAAGTCTGTGTTAACAGCGCAGTCAGCAAATACGAATGTACCGTTGTCGCCGAGGTCGCAGTTAGGAACTTCCATGAGGAAGAATCCGGATACAGAAGAAACGCCCTTCTTCATCTTGAGAAGCTGAAGAGCAGGGCGGATCGTATTACCTGTGGAGTGGCAAGCACCTGATACGGCACCGTCAGCGTCGCCGCACTTGCACATGAGGCATGCGTAGAACATATAGTCGGACTCCATGAGCTGCTGTGCCTTCTCAGCTGTAACGCCCTTCTTCTTAGCACCCTCAACAAGAGCCTCTGTCTCCTCAGCGGAGAGACCCTTCTTCTCTGCCTTAGCCTTAGCTGCAGCAACCATCGTATCAACGCCTCTTAACTCGAGGAACTTATCGAGGTACTTCTGCTTGTTGGGATCGTTGAAAGGATCGACAACCGTAGCACCGCTGATATCAAATCCTGCTCCGTACTTCTCGATCTCTTCAGGTGTTCCTATGATAATGAGGTTCGCGATGCCCTCTTTAAGAATCTTCTCTGCAGCCTCGAATGTTCTTGCATCCATTGATTCGGGAAGAACGATAGTCTTTTTCGAAGCCTTTGCCTTAGCCTTGATATCATCGATAATTGCCATAGCTGATCTCTCCTGTTCTTATTAATAATTAACTGAAGAATTATACCCCCAAGGTCAAGTGACGGCAAGGCAAACGTCCAAATTCTCGCGGGCGTAAAACACAAACCTTCCGTCCTCTTCCCTGTAGATCATAGACAGCGCAGGGCTGCTCGAATATGTCGCGACTCTGGAACCTTCAAGTATGCAGGCACGCTCATAAAGATCCATATCATCCGTCTCGAGCGCGATATGCATAATATCCGGATAGATATTGACCGCCTCATCCCCCTGCGTGGAACCGTATGAGTAGTAATACTGCTGCCTTACAAGACCGTAGTTCATTATCTGCATCTTAAGCCAGTTATATGAATCCGGAGGAAGCTCTCCCACCTCGGAAAGATGTCTCATAGTTACCACGGATTCTTCCACATCAACTGCCGCAGCCTCGTTATGCGAATACACGTAGATACCGTCCGCGTAAGCATATGCAAAGAGAGGGATATCATCCGATATGCGCGCCCCGAGAACGAGCCCGAGATTCCTCTCGTAAGAACCTGCCGGAAGCAGACCGTTGTTCTCGAGATTTCTTATAAGCCTTAGATCTATCGCAGATATCCTGACACCCGTAAGCTCGGAGTACTCCACAGGATGGTCCTCCCCTATCTGCTCGAGAGAAGAATAAGCTCCGTCGTCCTCTGCCGTATCATCAAGAGAATAGAAAGCACCCTGCTCATAAGAAGCAACCCTCAGGGACTCCTGCCTCATGTTGCCTTCCCCGTCGAAAAGCACATTAACGATCTCCTCGATCTTAGCCCTGTCGTTAACACTGCCATAGGCATTGTAGTAATAGATATACGCCGTAAGGAACGAGGACAGAGCCGAATCTGACTCACTGCTGAAATCGTAGTAATCAAGGATCTGCTCTTTAAGCTGCATGGCCTTGATCCTGTCTCCGTTTCTGACATACATCATGAGCATGAGAGACTGGTCTTCGAGACGGTATTCATTGCTCGACTCAGGATCCTGATAAGAAAGTCTTCCGGCGATCATGTATGAGGACGGTATAAGAAGTGAATCTTCATCATCGACCCCCACCATAAGCTGACGGGTTCTCATCCACAGATAATCCGATACGATACCGTGATCGGATGCCACAGCCCTATGCTCGAAGTCGACTATGGGAGAGGTCTCGATATCAAACTTGACCGCACCTCCGTAGTATCTCTGGTACAGAAGATATCCTCCGCCGAGTATCAGCGCAGTCAGTACGCATAATATGATGATGGTAATTCGTTTTCGCATATTAATATCATAACCGTTTTTTGTTAATTATCATCATTTTTATCTGCCGGGGGATCGCTGCCCCCGGCTTCAGCACTTTTTGTCTTGGGAATCGACCCCTTAGGTATTACCAGATCCTGAGCTACCGCTCTGAAAAATCTTGTAAGGAACGGAAGCTTACGAACATTTCTTTCTGAACTGTCCATAGGCGCCCACCTGTCATTCATATGTAGTCTCATATGTATAGTTAACAAGATTGTTCTGAATCTCATGAGCATAGAAATCATCAAGATCCTGATAGCCTACATAATAATGATCATCATTTTCTACAACAAAAGCGTTGCCGTAAAGATCTCCGAAAAACCAATCTCCATACGGAACCTGGTAATTTGACACATTAAGTGTTACCGTACCGTCATTCAGAAGAACGATATTGCTGTAACTGACATAGTAATAATACTCGACATCAGAAACTGTTGAATTGGATGAATTGACTGCCAGAATTACAAACAGCTTGTTATATGAATCATAGGCATTGGAATTATCTCTCATTGTTAATAAATACATACCATCCAATGAAATTGAATTAACAACAGAACCGACATCCCAGTTACAATACTCTTCAGCATAGAAAGTATTGATAGCTTGTTCCTCCAGCATTGCAACAGTATCATCCGGAATATCAGATATAGATGAAAGGTACTCATCAAAACCATCGAGTGTAAAGTCGATGGTATCGCCTGTAAGCTGATATCCGCAATCGTCTGCCAAATATTCCAAATCTCCGTCTGTGCTGTTATAAGCGGTAACAGTAATTACATCACCGTTTCTTAATCCGGAAGAGGATGATGCAGAATAATTAACCGTTCCTATCGGTGTAGATGCGGAAGATATACTGATCGCACCGTAGGGCGCTATTCCGGAATAGCTCACCTCCATATAATCAAAAGGATCAAATGCCGGTTTAGCCTCAAGATGATCAACAGTGATCTCCACATCGTCATAATCGAACACTACGTTGTATTCTTCCTCGAGGGTTGAAGGGTACACGGTCCATACAAATCTGACGTCATCGCCGTTTGAAAGGTCACAGTTCTGAGTCCATGAACCCTGAATGAGATTTCTTAATGTCGAGAGATTACACTCTTCGAGATTCTCATAATCATCGAGCACGCCTTCAAGATCAATGCTGTATTCAATCCGACCTTCACCGTCATAACCTGAAATCTCATAAGACAGGTAATCGTTAAGATTGATCTGCTGCGGTTCCGGCTTCAGTACGCTGCATCCTGCAACACAAAGCGAAAAGATAACTGCCCCGATAATAACTTGCTTTTTCATAATGACCTCCCATATGTCACTTTTTAGTTGTTATACCTATAGGACGATGCGAAAAAGCCGCAGGTTCACTTTTCAGAAAATTTTTCAAAAAAAATGTCCGGGAGATATTTCCCGGACACCGTACTACTAAAAAACAGCAAGTTATATCAATATGTATCCCATGAATATGAAAGGCCCTCAATAGCATTCTCAAAGTTGCCATCGACATATTCAGTACGCACATGCACCATCTGACTCATCGCAGGATCAATGCACTTATACGTAAAATAGTAACTGTAACCCGCCATAGAATCCGGTATAAATGCAAGCTCATAGACGAAACACAACGAACCGGAATTCGAGACATACGGGCGTGCCTGGGCAACTCTGTCAGTCAATGTGTTGAATTCCATCGGGGACATTCCGACCATATTCTCCAACTCATCAGCTTGCTCAGGATTACCATAATTAAGATTTCCAAGATCATCGTTTAAAGCCTCTGTCACATAATTACGGAAATCTGCATCATTCATACCCAGAATCTCCAACAACTCATCATCGCTGAGTATTGCACCGGACTGTGCAGAGATATTGACTATTTCATATGTATACATGGGTCCCATATGATCCTTACCCCTGTCAGTTCCTATGAGAATAATAGATATCACATCTTCGCTGCAGTAGCTTAAGAAATCGATATACTGATAATTGTAATCATACGCTTCAAGCGTACCGTTATTGTACTGAGTTCTTGATGACGTCATTTCCGATGAACATAATTCATACAGTGCATTATTCGTCTCCGTCATATCGATTCCGCTGATCGAGACTTCCGGAACACTGATCTGCAGAGTTCTGTACCCATAGTCATTAAAAGCCACGGTTGTTTCACTGTGAGAAACTGTTATCAGCCTTGTAAGTCCGTCTACGACAAACGTCTGACTCATAGGCTCGTAAACACAGCCTTCTACCTCCGGAGCGGATACTACAGTTACAGTTATCTCATCACCGTAGTAAGATTCCTCTCTTAATATAATTAAGTATAAACAATCACCAAAAACTCTCAACTGCACAAACTCCCATTCCGCCTGCGTTCGGTGAGTTGCGCGCCGTAAATATCGTGACACCGTCAGGATTAACAAATGCGCATATGCATCCTGCCGTCGACATGGCCTCATACGGCTCAAGCATATTCATCGCATGATAGTATTCCATTCTGAACCATGTAAAAGCATCGTTATCCGGAGCAGCAGTGCAAAGATTCTCACTCCTTGAACCGAATCTCTCACCGTTCGGTCTCGTATGGCTCATGTCATAACACCCCTCGACAGCTCTCAAACGGGACCACTGTACCCTCGGATCATTGGGATCGTCAATAATTGTAAGCGGAGCAACACCGTTAGCTTCACGGAACACATTAACGAGACGGTTAAGTGTAGCGGAATCACCGAAATGCGCATAACACTTCTGCGTATTGCCGTCACCCAGATCGATATACCATATTTCCCAACCGTGTCTTGTCCAGAACTCATCCAAAGCCTCAGGTGAAGAAGCTACGCCGTAAATACCTCCGTTAGGATCACGGTCACCGTTAACATCCTCAAGGCAGTCGAAGAAATCGGGACATGAGGATGCGTAAAGAGGATCTTCGGACGGTCTGACATCAACATTGGAAGTATCAACATGATCACCTGCAATTATCCCGTAGCTTGCACACTTTGAAGCGAACTCTGCTGAATCGGCAAACCCGTCGAAAAGAAGGGTATCCGCGAACATAAAATCCATATTTGTATTAATCTGACTCAGCCAGTAAGCTTTGCCGTCGGGATCTGCAGCTCTGTTCAGGAACACTGTATAGAAAGTATCTATCAGTGATTCCGGAGTAAATACCCGGTCAACGAATTCCTGACTGAAAAAGAAGCCGTAAGCTGCCTGCTTACCCGTAATCTGACCTGATGCCAGCCTGTTACACCAGTCTTCAAGTCCTGCAGGATCCGCTGTTCTGCCGAGACAGTCCGCATACAAACTGTTAACAAACGTCTCAATCCCGGCATTATATGCAAGTACCGTTCTTGCAGATAATCCTATACCGCTTCCGCAAACAACTGCGAGTGCGATCACCGCTGAAATAAATCTCTTGATAAACCGTTTCATAAATGACCTCCTATAAGCATTTATCTTGCTTGTTATACCTATAAGGACGAACGAACTTATGCCCGGGTTCACTTTTTTCGAAATAATTTTTATTTCTTTTAAATCCTGTATAATCTTCCTTATGAGAGTTATCGGAATAATCGCTGAATTTAATCCTTTTCACAAGGGACATGAGCACCTGATACAGGAGGCCAAGAGGCTCGTCGGAGATCCGCGTGCCGTTACCATGACGGTCATGAGCGGACCTTTCACCCAGAGGGGAACCCCTGCCGTGTCTCCCAAGCACGTAAGAGCCAAGGAGGCTCTCGTCTCAGGCGTTGATGTCGCGATAGAGCTGCCGTTTACATTCGCATGTGCGCCTTCCGAGAGATTTGCGACGGGCGCCGTAGAGCTTCTGTACAGGACGGGAGTTGTGACGGATCTTGCTTTCGGCGTGGACTGCAAGGAGCCGGAATTGCTTAAGGAGCTTGCGAAGCTAGAACCTGATGAAGATGTGCTGAAGGAAGGCTTAAGCCAAGGCATGTCATATCCTTCCGCGAGAGCAAAAGCCCTCATCGCAGCTTACGAAGGTGACGCTGACAAAGAACTCATATCCGATACATTAAGGCAGCCGAACTCCATTCTCGCGCTTGACTACATACGAGCCGTAAACAGCATGAAGACAGGCTTTAAGATCCATATGATCCCGAGGCAGGAAGGCTTAAGCGCGACTTCAGTACGAGAGAAGCTTAGCAAGGCCGACATAAGAAGCGTGTCTTCCATCGCAGACGAACTTAACGGCGTCATGCCTGACACTTCCCTGTCGGTGATGCTTTCCTCTCTATCGAAGAAAGAGTTCACTATCCCCGATGAGAAAGCTTACATGACAGACCTCTCCCTCACGGTTAGGAGAACCGGAGAAATGCAGGAGTTCGCATATATGTCAGACGGACTCGACGGGTTCATAAGAAACAACATCGACGGTGATCTTCAGACCAAGCATTTCACGATGCCGAGAATCAGAAGGGCTCTCGCCTCACTCATGACGGGACAGAAGGCTTCATATGTCGAACAGGAGAAGCATGTTCAGTATATCCGCGTGCTCGGATTCAGCAACGAAGGCAAGTACTGCCTGAAGATAATGGGAAAGTGCGCAAGGCTTCCGATAATTAGCAATGCCTCTGACGCACTGGAGCTCTACTCTTCTTCCCCGAGGCTCAAGGCGCAGTTCGAGCTCGATCTGCTCGCGAACGACATCTACGCCCGCTATGCCTCGATGGACCAGGGGTATGAGTGGAAGATACCTCCGATAAGGGTTAAGTAAAGTCCCCACCTCTTAATTTGTTCTTTTTTGCTCCCGCCAAAGTGCTTGGTGGACAAAAGACAATTAGAAACACAAAAAACAGACTGCGGATCAACGCAGTCTGTATCAGTTAACAAATCAATCTTGATTAATTACTTGTTAGCTGCCTTTGCTACTCTGGACTTAGCTCTTGCAGCAGCCTGCTTGCTGATGTGGCCCTTTGCAGCAGCCTGATCAAGAGACTTCTGTGTCTTCTTTACGAGCTCTGTATCAACCTCACCTGCAGCAACTGCAGCCTTGGAGTTCTTAATGACAGTTCTGATAGCTGTCTTCTTAGTCTTATTAGCAACAGTCTTCTTCTTAGTAACTTCAACGCGCTTGATCGCAGACTTGATGTTAGGCATGTTAAATCTTTCCTCCGTAAAAATGGATGTTCCTTAAATCACCGCAAGATTTTAACATGAAGTGTTTTAAGGCGCAATAGCTTATTTTTGTGCATTTTCTGCCCCGAAAGCCGTTTTGGTAGCCTCATATATGGCAATTCCGACGGCAGTCGGCAGGTTAAGGCTGTCGATATTAGATGTGTGCTCTATCCTGACAGGCTGACCCTTCTTCTGAAACTCCGAAGGAAGTCCCGTGGCCTCATTACCGAAGATCAGCGAGAACGGACCCTCTATGGCAGTCTTCTGGAGCAGCGTGCTGCCGTCTAACATAAACGGGTACAGCTTGTTCTCCGGGAACCTCTTCTCATACTCTTCGAACCCGTCGAAAAGCTCCATCTTCACTCTGGCTCTGGCTCCCATGGAAGCCCGCACGGTCCTGGGATCGAACGTATCGACCGCGGGAGTAATGACTGCGATATTCATGATGCCGAAGCCCGCGCAAGTCCTGATTATGGTACCCATATTGCCGGCATCGGACGGATTCACGAGCACTACGTGGGAACCGGATGAGATCTTCTCGGTCTCTTTCCTGATCACACCTATGACGAAGCAGTTACCCTTCTTCGAGAGGATATTAAAAGGCTTCTCGGAAGTCTCGACGGGGATGCCGCGCGAACCGCAGATAGTATTGATCTTCGCGATCGTATCTTCAGAATCGAACTTCGGATGAAGGATCACGCCCTCGAGAAGATCGGGGCGGACATTAAGATACTCCATCGTATTTGTGGCACCGAGGCTGTATGTAATATCGCTTTCTTTCTTGTAACTTGCAACTTTCATAACAAGATTTCTAACACTTAAACAAGGTCTCAGTCAAGGAACACTTAATAGATTTTTAACGAACTTCCCTTATTTTTATTAACAAGGAACTCCTATAATCATACACATGAAGAAGAAAGAGATCTTGCTGTATTCCAAGAATGATTCTAATGCGATAAACACCTTAATCGAGGTGTTCGGTACTTCATATACCCTGATCAATGTATTCTCACTTGAAGATGCGATAGACATCATTTCCAGCGATGCCGACATAATCGTGATCATGATCGACTACCCTTCTGAGATCGAAGGTGCACGCGAGCTCATAGATTATGTTGATAAGAATAACCGCTCAGTATTTAATACTCCCATCCTTCTTCTGACTTCACAGGAGAAGAAGTTCGATGATTCGGAATATCTCGGCGGGCCCGTTGCTGACGTAATGGTAAGGCCGTTCGTCCCCGCCATCGTCATCAACAGACTCAATGTTGTTATGAAGCAGTTCGATTCTGTCTCATTCGACGGATTCGCGCAGATGCTCAAGGCTCTTCCCTCCAACATCTACCTTAAAGACAACAAGGGCCGTTATGTCTTCTGCTCCCAGATTTGGAATCATTTAGATACAGGCGGAGATCCCAACTGGACGATCAGAGGCAAGACTGATCTTGATATCCGTAAGGACAAGCACAACGCAGAGCTTGCGATGCAGTCCGACATGAAGATGCTCGAATCGGGCAAAGGAACCTCATATATCATCAAGGAGCAGGGACCTGACGGACAGACTCAGTATCTTCAGCTTATCAAGGAACCTCTTTGCAGTGATGACGGTAAAGTAATGGGAATCATCGCATTGATCAACGATGTCACTGAACAGGAAACTTTAAGGCAGGAGCTCACAAGGATATCTATAACGGATTCGCTCACAGGGATCTATAACAGGACCAAGTTCGAGCACTTCATCGTGAATGATCTTCACAAGATGCAGTTCCCGGTAACAGTCTTCTCTGCGGACTGCGACAGACTTAAGTATATTAACGACACATTCGGTCACTCCGCAGGTGATGATTATATATGCAAATGCGCATCGATCTTCAGATCCTGTCTCCCGGAAGATGCCACACTATTTAGGATGGGAGGAGACGAATTCACGGCTCTCGTTCCTGATCTTCCGGCATCCGAAGCCATGGGAATCATAGGCTGCGTAGAAGAGAATCTGGAGAAGAATGAAGTCTGTGGCGTATCACTACGCATGTCTATCGGAACATACACAATGGGAACACCGTCTGAAGACGTGACCACGTGCATTAAAGAGTCCGATGCTTCCATGTACGAGGTCAAGAAGAAGCACCACGAGTCTTCATAATGCCGTAACACCAAATCTCAGTTTCATTTGTATTTAATCCTCCGTATGTTAATATGGTCTATATCTATTGGAGGTACACTGAAATGGAGAATGAGAACACAAGCAATCAGGGACCCGTTATCGATAACAACCCTTCTGCACCTTCCGGCAACGCTAAGCTCTTTGCTATCTTAAGCTATATCTGCCCTCTTTGGCTGCTCGGTCTGCTTATCGAACCCGAGAAGAATGATCCTTTTGTAAAGCATCACGTAAACAACGGTATCGTTCTTTCTATCTGCGGCGCAGTATGCGTATTGATCCCCGTCCTCGGATGGTTTATCGGATCTATCGCTGTTTTGGTATTCGAAATCATGGGTATCGTAGCTGCTGCTCAGGATAAGGAATTTTCAATTCCACTTATCGGAGACAGATTCATCCTCGTTAAGTGATCCTGTCACACAACATGAACGATCAGCGGACAGCAATGTCCGCTTTTTGTTTGCTTATAATGTATAATCCCTAATATGAAGATAAAGACCAAGACATTAAGCTTTGAAGAAGTCTCCTCTCTTCCAAGTGCAGAACACAAGAAACCGCACAAGCCGTCAAAGCTTCTGGCGGGGATCGCACGTATCGCCCTGGGGGGCGAACTCAAGCAGACATCTTTCACATACGAGTCTGTTGATATGGATAAAGCAGGTAACGGTCCGTGGCTGGTTCTCATGAATCACTCAAGTTTCACGGACCTCGCTATCGCCTTTGAAGTACTTAAAGGTCACCCGTTCAGTATAGTCTGCACATCCGATGCACTCGTAGGCAAGGAATGGCTTATGAGAACACTCGGCTGCATACCGACAAGAAAGTTCGTCTCGGACATGACACTCATCGCGGACATGGATCATGTGCTTCATAAGAACAATGCGAGCGTACTCATGTATCCTGAAGCAGGCTACTCCCTGGACGGCACTAACACAAGAATCCCCAAGAGGATCGGCATTCTGGTCAAGAGACTTAAAGTTCCGGTAGTAATGATCACGGCATATGGTGCGTTTACCCGCGATCCCTTATACAACAATCTTCAGAAGAGAAATGTGAAAGTATCCGCCACAGTTAAGTGCCTTCTGAGCGAAGAGGAAGCATCCACCATGAAGGTCCGCCAGATCGATGAGATCATTGAGGGGGCTTTCGATCTCGATTACTTTAAATGGCAGGAAGACAATAACGTTAGAGTGACAGAAGCTTTTCGCGCGGACGGCCTGCACAGGATCCTGTACAAGTGCCCGCACTGCATGAAGGAAGGCAACACCGAGGGCAAAGGCACGAAGTGGATGTGTCACGAATGCGGGACCGAATACGAGATGGATGAGCTGGGGCGCATTAAGTCAACAAATGCGGAGACAAAGTTTACCCATATCCCCGACTGGTTCGCGTGGGAAAGAGAGCAGACCAGACAGGAGATCCTGGACGGCACCTACCTTCTCGATACCGCCTGCGACATCGCTGTCCTCAAGGACACGAAAGCGCTGTACATGGTCGGCAAAGGAAGACTCCGCCACGACAGCAACGGATTTGTTATCGACGGTTGCGACGGCAAGCTTCATTATGAGCAGTCCCCTTCCGCAAGCTACAGCGTAAACTCAGACTACTTCTGGTATGAGATAGGAGACATCGTATCCGTAGGCACGAACGACTGCCTTTACTTCTGCTTCCCCGAGAAAGCTAATATCGTAGCCAAGACGAGGCTTGCAGCTGAGGAGATGTACCAGCTGGCAAAGCAAAACAAGAACGAATGAGGTAAGTTACTTCTTCTCTTCTGACTCCGCGTTAAGGACCTTACCTGTGGACAGATAATTCACTGCATCCTTAATAAAGCTGACTATGATCGTAATGATGACGATCGCCACAGGGAACGCCGCAATAATCGATACAGACTGAATGTTATTCATACTGCTCTCACTGAATATGAGCGCTATCGGCAACAGGATAAGAAGCAGAGCCCAGAAAAGCTTCATCTTCTTGGACGCAGTCTCATCGCCTTTCATGTTCTTGTATGAATACGAAGAAGCAACCAGCGTGATCGAATCGAATGAAGTCGCGTAGAAAGCGATCATCGAGAGAATCAGGAGCACCAGCAATATCTGATAGCAAGGCAGAGTCTTTATGATCTCTATTATGATCGAATACAGATCTCCTCCGTTACTCTCATACAGGCTAATGGCGTCGAACTCACCGGTTACCTGAAGGTTCAGACCATAGTTACCAAGCACGATAAACGAGATCAAAGTGGAACAAAGGCCGAATGCATATGTTCCGAGGATAACCTGCTTTACCGTACGCCCCCTCGAGATATTACCCATGAAGAAGGGTGCTGCTACACACCATACGAGCCAGTAAGCCCAGTAATACATCGTCCAGTTCTGAGGGAAGAAATTCTCTCTTAACGAATCCGTATATGTGCTGAGCACAGCAAAATTCTGTGCCACGAGTCCAAGAGAAGAGAAACCGTTCTCAAGAATATAAACTGCCTTACCGCCAAAGAAGAAAACAAATCCGAGGATAAGGCCGAAGAACACCATGCAGATCTTGGAAAGGTAATTAACGCCCTTCATACCGATCATTACCGACGTCGTATAGGTAGCAAAAGTTACGAGCAGGATTCCGATAGTTACCCACTTTGTGTATTCGATACCGAACAGAGTTGTAAGCGCATTTCCGAGAAGAGGAGTAGCTACGCTGAAAGTCGTAGCGGTGCCTGCGATAAGAGCGATGATCGCAAGGATATCGATCAGCTTACCGGCTACACCATCTACCCTTCTGCCGAGAATAGCTCTGCACGCTTCTGAATACTTCTGCTTATTACTGCCCCTTACATGGATCATAAATCCGAAGCATGCAGCAAGCACTGCATAGAAACTCCAGACTACCGGACCCCAGTGATACAGAGGCATTGCATTAGCCCAGTCATTCATCGAACCCAGAGCCTGGACTCTCGGCTCTTCCGCATAGTAGATCCACTCACAGAAGGAGTAGAAGAGAATATCAGCTGCAAGACCACAGCAGAACACCATGGCACCCCATGTAAAGAATTTATACTTGGGCTTCTCATCAGGTCCTCCGAGCCTTATACTGCCGATCTTGGAGAAAGCAATATACAAGGAAACCAGGAAGATTCCAAGAGCAACTACCAGGTAGTAAAGGCCGAGCTGTGTACCGAGGAAATCCCTTATCGCAGATATTGTCGTTGTCGAGCCTTCAGGATTGATCACAAACACCGCGCACAAAAGCAACAGTATGATCAAAGGAACAACCGTCGTTACCGGATCGATAGTCCTCTTCTTCAGTTCATTCTTTCCAGCTGTCTTACTCATATTAATCTTCCTCCGCCTGAACTGTAATGCCGTATTCTTGATATGACTTATCTGTATTTACCAATTCACTGAAGCTGTCTATCTCGACTATGTCTGCTGCATCCATCTTCCTTATCCCGAGACAGAACTCATCCTTATGGATAAAGACAGGGATATCATCCCAGTAAATATCCCGGTTACTTTTCTCTTCGAATTCAAGCTCCAGATCCTTCTTTAATCTCAAGGCATCCGAAGAGGTCCATCTTGATACGCTGTACAGCTGCCAGCCGCTGTTTCCTCCTACGGAGCAGGAAACAACAATATTGCCTTCGACAGTTAACAGCCACTCATCAGTAGGGCCGCTGACTTCAACTGCGTTATAACCGGATCTTTCAAAATAAGGGTCCAGAATATCAGGGTTATAGATGAGCTGATCCCCGTCCAATATCATCACATCCGTATCAAGGAACTCCCTGGCGCAATACAGAGAAGAGACATTATTGCATGAATCGTAATATGGATTATTTATCAGCCTGATCTCCGGATGCTCAGCTTTGACCGTATCAAAACAATGAGCAAGGTATCCCGTTACGATAACTATGTCTTCGATACCGTTCTTATGCAGTGCATCTATTACAGAATCTATCATCCTTATACCGTTAACACTGACAAGCGGCTTGGGTATATCAGCCGTTACAGGGCGCATTCTGTCTCCCTTACCGGCAGCCATGATTATCGCACGCTTTACTTTATACATATTCCCGCACGCTCCGCTTCTTCAGATGCCGCCCTGAAGTATTCTTTCGCATATCTGTACTGCCTGATCGTATATTCGCCGAATTCGATACCGAGTGATCTTTTGTACTCACACCAGTTGCTCCAGAGAAGTCCGCAGATCGCCACATAACAGTAGATCTTGATCCTTGTAATATCAGGACACTTGCCCCCGAAGTAGAGATCTATAAGATGATCTATCTGCTCTCTTGTGTAGTACGAATAAATGCTGAACATAGCAAGGTCGACATGAGGATCCTGCATAGAAGAGTATTCCCAATCGATCAACTGAAGTTTTTCAGAACCGTCTCGATCCTTATAGAACAGGAAATTGTCTGGTATCGAGTCTATATGAGTCAGGCATTTTGTATCAGCCGCAGAGGACACGAATGACTTGAGCGACATGATATTCTTATATGTTGTCTCATAATCTCTGTATACGGATGGATTATTCCCCCACAAGGACATGTAGTAATCTATCTGTCCGAACAGATCAAATTCATGACCGACTGTTATTCTTTGATCATGAAGGTTCTTGAGAAGATTAATACCCAGACACAGCTCATCTTCATTATGGGGATCAAGAGACCTTACATCTTCAAGGTATAAGGAGATCTTATATCCGTTATCAACATCGAAGTACACAGGATCATCACAGAACCCAAGTCCGGAGATCTTATCGTAGACCTCTGCTTCATGTTTCCTGTCGATCAACCTGTCAGTTCCCTCACCCGGGATTCTCATAATGTACTTTCTGTTCCGGCACGTGAAAATGAAAGAGCGGTTTGTCATCCCTTTCTTCAGAACCTCAATGTTCTTAATTTCCTTTACATCTGCATGAAGACATTCGGCGATCACATCCAGAGTGTCGGATTTAAGATGATTGGATCCCTGATCTAATTCACGAAGCTGTTCATATGTATTGATCTCTACGGCATCCTCACCGCTGATAACCTTGGCATTGATCTGTGCACCACAATCAAACAGCGCGGAATCCCAGAACATATCATCATTAGCAGGAGATGTTACAAGCCTGCTGATAGTATCTTTTAATAATCCGGCATCATTCTCATCAACATAGGATATGCCGATCATCTTATTCATGTCCGCTTTGACGTCCTTGGTTATGACCAACTGTCTGTTGACGTTAATGCCGTTCTTACCTACTTTCTCATCGGAAACCATATACCACGTATAAGGTTCAAACGAAGAGAACGGATTATTCCTGCACCAGATATCGCAAGGAATAATGTAGGTCCCGCTGATCCTGTCCATGACCTTATATAAAGAATACAAGTTATTCTTAACTGCATAATCCGGATTAACAACAAGTTCGACACCGTACAAGTCGATGAGATACTCGAGTTGTTCCTTAAGAAAACCAACTGCAACCGTTATATCGGTAATACCGACTTCATGCAGCTGCTGAATCTGTCTCTCGATAAGGCACTGTGAATCAACTTCAAGAAGGGCCTTGGGAATCTCTTTGTCTATGGGGATCATCCTCATACCGGGACCGGCCGCCAGTATAATGGCATTACGCGGTCTTCTGGCTTCAGCAAAGGCCTTACCCGCAGACGTCAGCTGATAGTTATCGGAAATAAACCCGGCGTCAATCAGCGACTTCACTGACTTATTGACTATGCCCAAAGACAGATCTTTCTGAACAGCTATCGCCCTCTGGTTGAGAATCCCGCCGGCAAAGACTGCGGACAAAACATCCGCTTCAAATCTGTTCACAAATTGTATATTCTCGCTGTTCATGAACATATCCTATAACGATTCTTGTTCATTTGCAAGAATAATTGATATATAACCATAAGCCCCAAAGTATGTAGTATACTTTGTTTTTGTAGTGGCACAGTCATCTGGGAGGTAATATGACTTTATACATTGATCCGGGAACCGGAAGCATGTTATTTACCATTGTAATCAGCATTGCTGGTTTATCTGTCTATGCCATAAGAGTTCTGTGGATCAAATTGAGGTTTTTACTGTCCAAGGGTAAGAATGTAAAGGTTAACGACGCTACGATCCCTATTCTCATCTTCGCAGAAACAAAAAGATATTGGATGGTATTCCGCCCTATAATCCGTGAACTGGACAAACACGATATCGAGATTGTTTATTGGACGTCTTCCATGGATGATCCTGCCCTGACACAGACTGAGTTCAAGAATCTTAAAGCTGAATACATTGGTGAAGGAAACAAAGTCTTCTCGAAGCTTAATATGGTCAGAGCCAGGATCGTAGTAGCTTCAACCCCCGGATTAGGTGTATATCAATGGAGAAAATCCAGATTTGTAGATTACTACATCCATGTTCAGCACGGAGCTAACGATATAGCCGGATACAGGATGTTTGGAACTGATGCCTTTGACGGATCTTTGCTCTCAGGTCAGTATCAGATCGATCAGACAAGAGAACTTGAGCGCAAGCGTAATCTCCCTCCTAAAGATGTTGAATTAGTCGGCATTCCCTATATGGATGAAATGAGAAACAGGATTCTGTCCACTCCCAGAAAGAGTTACGACGCACCCGTCGTTTTACTTGCACCGTCTTGGGGAGCCAACAGCATATTCAATAAATTCGGATCACGCGTTCTGGAAGAACTTACCAAGACCGACTATTACGTTATCGTCCGTCCCCATCCGCAGTCATTCATTTCAGATGAGAAAATGATCAAAGGGATCATGAACGAGTTTCCCGAGAGTCCCAAACTTCATTGGGATACGAACAGTGATAACTTCGAATCACTCAACAATGCGGATATCCTCATCTCAGATTTCTCAGGTATCATATTTGATTTTGCTTTGGCATTTGATAAGCCGCTCATTTATGCCAACACTGATTTCAAGACAAATTGTTACGATTATTATTGGCTCGACAGCAAGCCTTGGACTTTAGAGATCCTTCCCTACTTAGGACTCGAGCTCAATCATGATAATCTCGGTAAGATCGATGATCTCATAAGCACATGCCTTAATGACGAAAAGTATAAGAACGGACGTGATAAAGCACGTCAGGAAACATGGGTGCATATCGGAGAAGGCGCCGTACGCACGTCTGATTTCATCATCAATAAATACAAAGAGCTTGTAGGTGAATAAATGTCAATATTATTCATAATTTACACTCTGACTATTAGACCTTTGACTCTGTTCTTTGAGTTTTTACTGTCTGTTTCATACCAGCTGATAAGCGCACCTTTCCCTGCGTTAGTATTATTCAGTCTGGTAGTCAATCTCATTACTCTCCCTCTTTATAATCAGGCCGACAGGCTTCAGTCCAAGGCCCGTGCAAAAGAGAAAGAGATCCGACCTATGGCCGATAACATAAAGCAGAATTTCTCCGGTGACGAGAAGATAATGATGCTTCAGACTTATTATCGCTATATGGATTACAGTCCGTTAACCTCACTGAGCAGCTCTATTTCTCTTATACTCCAAATACCGTTTTTTATTGCAGCTTATCAGGTGTTATCCTCATCAATGGCTCTTAAGGGAACTTCACTCGGATTAATATCCGACCTGGGAGCTCCCGACGGTATCCTGGCTATCGGAAGCTTTACGATAAATCTTCTTCCGATAATCATGACCTTGGTCAATGTTGTATCCAGTTATATCTATTCCAAAGATATGGATAATAAAACAAAGATCCAGCTGTACTTAACCGCGATCGTATTCCTTGTCCTGCTTTATAATTCCCCTTCCGGACTAGTAATCTATTGGCTGTGCAATAACGTCTTTTCACTGTTCAAGAACATTGTCACCAAACTCTTACCGATCAAGAAGAAAGAAGCAAAGACAACAAAGACAACCAAGCCCAAGCAAGCTAATGAGACTATTATCTTCATTCTGTACGCCCTTTGCACGAGCGTACTTATCGGTCTTCTTATCCCTTCGGATATGGTCTCACGCTCTGTCGGTGATTTTCTGTCCAACTACCGCACGATAAGCATGACTGATTATCTTATGACCTCGTTCATGCTGAGCCTGGGATTCTTCGTTGTATGGGGAGGGATCTTCTACTTCATACTTGCCAACAAAAAACTTACTGCAGGTGTGATGGTATCTATTGCTGTTTGCGCTCTGCTTAATTATTTTGCTTTTTACAGGAACGACGGCGATAAGAACCGCTACCTCTACATAAGAACGTATTTCGGAAGTGACTTTAACGACAAATTGTTTAACATCGTCATTCTCGTACTTACGGTTCTGCTCGTATGTATTCTGATGAAGAACAAATCGGTCATTTTCAAATACATAGCGATCCCGACACTTATCGCCATTACATTCGTATCATGTTCCAACATGAAGAAGATATATGATGAAAACAAGTCCTATTCATATATCGAGAATCAAAGGGCATATCCTGAGATAACTTTATCCGCCGAAGGACAGAATGTTGTCATCATCATGCTGGACCGCGCCGTCGGAAGAGTTACACCATTCATTATGGAGGAACTTCCTGATCTTTATGAGAAGTTCGACGGATTCACTTATTACTATAATTCCCTCTCTTTTGGCCGTGCCACCAACATGGGGTTACCGTCTATCTTCGGCGGCTACGAGTATACACCGGAAGCAATGAACGCCAGAGATGATATAAGTTTGAGAGACAAGCACGACGAGTCCCTGAGAGTCCTCCCCGTGCTGTTCGGCGAACAGGGATACGATGTTACTGTTATGGATCCCGCCTACGCGGGTTATATGTTCATCCCGGATCTCTCGATATACGACGAGTATCCCTATGTTGATTCTTACATCTCAAACGATATTATGTATCCGTACTATGAGGATGCCATGGACGACTATCTGTCCGTACTCGAACGCAATCTGTTCTGTTTCGGACTGAACCTCGCATCTCCGATAGCCATTAGAGAAACCCTTTACGATGATGGTTACTATAACGATCTTAACAGGCGTCTCTCTAATAATACTTATTTCCAGAACATGAGTGATATGTCTCACGCTTCCGGAATAGATTATGGGTTTATAAGCCCTTATTCCGTGCTGGAGAATCTCTCTTCAATTACCAGCATAACAGATGATAATTCCACAGGTTCCTTCGTAATGTTCTGCAACACCGCAACTCACGAACCAATGCTGTTGTCTGAACCAGATTACAGCGTGAGCCGTGTTGTTGATAACGAAGAGTACGACGCTGATAATTGGGATCGTTTTACCGGCAGTGATATGTCTCTTCAGATCTTAAACCCTGAAATGATGGGACAGTATCAGATTCAGGCAGCATCGTTCGAGGCGCTTGGAAGCTGGTTCGATTATCTGCGCGAACAGGGTGTATATGACAACACAAGAATAATCATAGTATCCGATCACGGTGCTTCATCCTATATGTTCGGAACAGAATATGTGGTCGATTCCAGACTTAATCTGTGCAGTATAAACTGTCTTGTCATGGTTAAGGATTTCGGGGCTACAGGATTCACTACATCCAACGAATTCATGGTCAATGCCGAGACTCCGGTTATTGCCACAAACGGCCTGATCGACAATCCTGTTAACCCGTTCACGGGCAACCCTATCACATCGCAGCTTGATTCGGCTTCTGACAACATGTATTTCATATCAGAGATACACAGTGTAACCGTAAATAACGGCAATCAGTTCCTGCCAGGCTCATGGTTCACCTATGATCCCTCAAGCGGCGATATCTTGGACATGTCCGCATGGACTTATCAGGGAGATTACTGATCATCGCGGTTTTTGATATAATACCCGCGTTATGAGGAAAACAACGCCAAAAGGAATAATACTTCTGCTTATGACGGCTCTGATATGGGGCTCGTCTTTTGTAGCGCAGAGCGTCGGCATCAGGTCGGTCGACGCGTTCACCTTCATGGCAGTAAGAACCACACTCGGCACACTCGTGCTGCTGCCCGTGGTGCTGTTCTTCGGCGGCGGCATAAGATCTCTTTTCGAAAAGCAGACGCTCAAGGCCGGTCTCATACTCGGTGCAGTCTTCGCCGTGGCACAGAACCTGCAGCAGTTTGCTTTCTACTACTCGACTTCCGGAAAGATCGCTTTTCTTACGGCTTTCTACATATTCTTCGTGCCTCTTCTGGGTCTTATCTTAGGCAAGAAGATATCTCTTGTAACGTGGATCGCGATAGTCATGGCACTTATCGGCATGTTCCTTCTGTGCGTCAACCCGGCTGACTTCACGTCGATCAACCGCGGCGATATCCTCGCGATATCATGCGGTGCCGTGTATGCAGTACAGATCATGCTTATAGACAAATTTACGGGTGAGAATATAAACGGCATCAAACTGTCATTTCTGGAGTTCTTCGTAGCAGCGGTACTGACCGCGATAATGATGCTCATCTTCGAACATCCCTCTGTCGAAGGCATCCTCGAAGCCGCTCCTGCCATTCTGTATTCGGGCGTAATGAGCTGCGGTATCGCGTATACTTTGCAGGTCATAGGACAGAAGCATGCTAGCCCGGTAGTAGCTTCCCTTCTCATGTGTCTCGAGTCGGTCTTCGCGGCGATCGCAGGATGGGTGTTGCTGCATGAGACTTTGTCCGGCAGAGAGATCGCCGGATGTGCGGTAATGTTCGCGGCTATCGTCGTATCTCAGGTGTTCGAGAGTCTGTCTATGCAGAGGAAAAGTTTTGCATTAGAATCAGAGCATAAGGTTCTGGAAAAGGAGATAGAGAAATGATCAAGTGTAATTGCTGCGGACGTGAGAATTCCAACTATGCCATCTACTGCGAGGGCTGCGGTTCTTTGCTGTCAACAGTCTCGGATTCTACCGATGTTAGGACCGATGCTGCAGACGGATATACAAGCGAGCCTGCACCGGAGCCTGAGACAACCTCTTCCGGATACACTTCAACAGAGAATACTTATCAGTCTGAACCCGTTCAGTCAGGCGAATACATTCCGCCCGAATACACATATGATCCCAATCCTCAGATCACTACAGGTATGGAGTATGACGGTCTTTGCATCGCAGGATTTATCTGCTCGATATGCGGATTGCCCTGCTGCGGACTTCCTTCCGTAATCGGAATCATCCTCTGTATCATCGGACTTATCAGAGCAAAGACCAACGGCAAGAAGGGTGCGGGACTTGCTGTAGCAGGCATTATAATAGCCTCGATCATCTTACTCGTTTATTTAATTGTCCTGGTAGCAAATAACGGAAGTTCCTATTCTTACTACTCTTCAGGAAGGCATCATTAAGAGGTAATTATCCCCTTACTATACCGTACTCTGAACAGATACGTGTAAATTCCGCTGAATGTGCAAATCCGTAGAAGACGTCTTCTCTTGAGACGCCGCGGTTAAGTGCGTCAACCCAGTTGGCAAGGCCCTGTGAATCAGGATCTCTGCCGAGAAGGACTTTATAAAGTCTTGTTACGAATTCAGCATTCGAATAGTGTGCGTTAATGAATTCAGCGCTGAAGAAGAATCCGTAAGCACAGTTTGTTCCGGAGATCGTATGATTCTGAAGCTGGCTGGACCAGTAGTTCTGGCCGGAGTAATCAGGGGTTCTTCCAAGACACTGTCTGTACAGTCTGCCTACAAAGGATCTAACCTTAGTAGCTGCATCGACAGTTACATTAGGCTGGTCGTTGCCACCTCTGGACAGACCATAGAGAAGGCATGTATCGGCGAACTCATATGAGTTGATGAATTCCTCGATCATGGCCATTCTTGTTGTACCGTTATTAAGAGCCGTGATCCATGTGTTACGTCCCGCGGAATCAGCGGTTCTTCTGCACAGTGTGGCATAAACCAGATCAACGAAAGCTTCGTTGTTTAAACCTCTGTTCTGGAATTCACCGCTTGAGAATACAGTTCTTACGAAGTCTGCAGGATTACCGCCTGCATTAAGAGAAGCAGTAAGGTCATTCTTGGTAGCATCATCGGCATGTCGTCCGAGAGCATTCCAGTATATCCACTCTGCAAAAGCTGCTCCGTCAGGTCGGTTAACCCTTGCTGTCACAGTACCGACCGAAGACATGCTGTGATTCGCATCTCCTACAGCTCTGTAATATACAGTGTAAACGCCGACCGTATTAGCACCCGGCAATGTGGTAAACCACGTAACACCGTCAAGGGAGTACTGCATATAGCCGCCCTCGGCTACGCCCGGATGAACAAGATCATGATATGAGCCGTCATCTCTGATACCTTCGATCGGTACCGGGGGTGTTACTACGCGTGCAGGCGGATTGTCCGCCAGAACCGCAGGACTCATCGCCATAAATGTCAGTACACCGGTAACCGCCGCCAATATCTTCTTCGTAAGAGCTCTCATGTCTTATTCTCCCTTCTCATCTTTTAATTATACCGCATGTTATAATTATTTTATGAAGAGTACTGTAAACAAATCCTACACCGCGATCATCCTGAATGCCGTTATCGTCATCATGTGCCTTATCGGAATTACTCTTATGCTCACAAGATCTCCCGAAGAAGGATCTTTACAGGCTACAGGTCTTGAGAACTTTAAGTTCTATACTGTCCTGTCCAACGTATTCTGCGGATCAGTCTCACTTATAAGGCTAATCCTTATAGGTCTTAAGAAAGACACCGGCAAGCTCGTCCCGCTCGAACTCGGAGCCGTAAGTGCCGTAACTATAACATTCGCAGTAGTGGCATTCTTCTTCGGCCCGCTGTACGGATGGCCGCAGTTCTACCGGGGAGGAAACCTCTTCTTCCACCTGCTCGAGCCGGTCGTCGCAGCGATCTGTTTTATCGTGGTAAGAAAGCGAAAGATCCCCTTCAGATATGCCGTTTACGCTGCTGTTCCGACATTACTGTACGGCATCGGATACGCTCTTAACATACTTATCAACGGCATCGGCGGACCCTGGCCTAACAGCAATGACTTCTATGCTTTCTTAAGCTGGGGCTGGACAGTGGGTATCATCATATTCATAAGCATTACTCTTATCGCTTTCGGATTCGCATGTCTTTTCCGTAAGATAAGCAACATCAGAAGCATAGAATCCTGACGTTATGAACGAATTCGAGCATTTCTGCACGGGTCACCTCATCATTCTGGGGATCATACCGGTATTCATAACGGCACTGGCTTATCTGACATACAAACTTTCCCGCGAGAATGCCGACAGGTTCATCAAAGCTTTATCGGTTCTTGCGCTGTCCTGTGAATGCTTGCAGGATATCCTTCTTACGATAGAAGGCGGCAACATACTCGACTATCTTCCGCTGCACCTTTGTAATCTTGGGCTGTTTGTGAATGTGGCCGCGAGCTTTTCGCATGGGAAGGTGAGAGCTTTCCTTGCTGAAGTGTCGCTGGTGCTCATAGCTCCCGGCGCAGTGTTTGCGCTTATTACTCCCGACTGGAATTACAGGCCTCTGCTGTCATGGCTGCCTCTTATGTGCTTCTTCACGCATACGCTTGTCGTGGCGATTCCCGTCATGATGTACGTTAACGGTTACTGCAGGCCGTCTTTCCGGCACTTCTGGTACCCGTATGCTTTCCTTGTCGCGGTTACTATTCCCGTCTACATACTTGACCGTGCGATCGGCCGTAACTACATGTTCCTTCTGCACCCCATAAACGGAACCCCGCTTGCATGGCTCGCGTCTTTTCTCGGCAATCCCGGTTACCTTCTGGGCGTAGTCATCATGCTGGCCCTTGTGCTTCTGGCTGTCTATTCTCTTATGACACTGATTAATAAACTGACGGCAAAGTATGATATAAGTTAATTAGATTCTCATAAAGGACACGCATCTTATGAAACTTAACTACAACAAGACGCTCCTCATCGGTCTCGCATTCATGTCCATCATGGCTTTCTGGCAGCTCTACGACAATGTCATCCCACTGCTTCTGACCAGGACCTTCCACTTAAGCGAGGACATCACGGGAATCATCATGGCAGCGGATAACGTGCTCGCACTCTTCCTTCTGCCGCTGTTCGGAAACTTATCGGATAAGACACATACCAGGATCGGCAAGCGTATGCCGTATATCCTTGGCGGCACGGCAGTTACGGTCGTGCTCCTGTCGCTCCTCCCTATCATTGAGAACGGTTTCTACGAGGGCAAAGAAGGATTCTTCTACAGCCTTCCCGCTTTCATCATAATACTCGGACTCATGCTGCTCGCGATGTCAGTCTACAGATCACCGGCGATAGCCCTCATGCCCGACGTCACACCCAAGCCTTTAAGATCCAGAGCCAACGCGATCATCAACCTCATGGGCGCAGGCGGCGGAATCATCTACCTCGCATTCACCGCAGCGATGTTTCCTAAGTCCAAGACTGAAGGCCTCGAGCACGTAGACTACAGACTCCTGTTCGTATTCATGTCTATCTTCATGATTGTGTGCATCGGCGTTATGGCAGCCACTGTCAACGAGCCGGAACTCTCCGAAGAGAATGACAGGATCGAGAGAGAGCATCCCGAGTGGGACCTTACAGAGAAGGATACTTCCACAGGTAATGCGAAACTCCCCGGCCCTGTAAGAAAATCAATGATCTTCCTTCTTATATCCATCGCATTGTGGTACATAGGCTATAACGCTGTCACCACCTGGTTCACGACATATATCAGTGTCATCATGGGGGAAGGATTGGGCGGTGCATCCACCTGCTTCCTTATCGCGAATGCCGGTGCGATCATATCGTATATCCCGATCGGAATGGCTTCATCGAAGCTTGGCAGAAAGAAGCTCATCATCTTCGGCACCCTGCTTCTTACGGGAGCGTTCGGAATGAGTTATATCCTCACTACTACACAGACTTCGATCACAGTTCCTATGTATGTAACCTTCGCGCTTGTAGGAGTCGCATGGGCAGCCATAAGCGTCAACTCGCTTCCTATGGCTGTCGAGATGTGCAAGGGTTCGAATTCCGGTAAGTACACGGGACTTTACTACACGGCATCCATGGCAGGACAGGTGTTCACGCCTATCTTCGCAGGATTCCTGCTTAAGACAGTCTCATACAAGATCCTGTTCGTATACGCGACTGTGTTCTCCCTTATGAGCTGCATCACAATGCTGTTCGTTAAGCACGGCGACGTTAAGCCGGAAGTGCTTAAGGGACTTCAGAACTTCGAAGATATCTGACAGAAAGTTCGATCAGAAACGGCCTCCACCGCCACCTGAGTGACCACCGCCTCCTGAGAAGCCTCCGCCGCCTCCCGAAAAGCCGCCGCCGGAAGAAGACTCGTGCTTGATCTTACGTGTCTTTACAACTGTATCGGCAAGCTTGATGCTGCTTCCTTCGATCTCATACTGTTTGGATTCAGGCTTCTTATCGAGTGATCTCGGAGAAGTGCAGATCCATGTAAGGAACAGTGAGAGAAGCGCCGGGATCATGAGGCAGAAGAAAGACACGGCTGCAACCGAATCATAGTCGTAGTCCTCGAGATCATCGAAGATATTCTCGAGTGCCTCATAGTAATTACCTTCCGACAGTTCACTTCTCTGTCTTTGGAACATAGAAGTACACTCATCGTCATCGATAGCGAAGTATGCCGTACCATATGTATAGATCCAGAAGAATCTCTGACCTGGCTGGTCGAGTGTCAGATCGATAAAGATACAGATACCTGAGTTATTAACGAGACTTGTCTTAATGCAGGTCTTATCGTAATAGTAAGCTGCATATCTTGCACAGTCCTCGTCACTGTTGGTGTAGCCTCTTCCCTTATCTCTTGTGGTAACGATGACTACGTTGATGTCCTCGTTCTTGGAAAGACGGGAAGCAAGCTCCTCGAGTTCATGTTCCTGTTCAGAAGTGAATATATTAGCGTCGTCATCTACCACTACATGCTTCTTGGGAGAAGAGGACATGAACAGATAGAATGCTACGCATGCGATTACGAGAACGATGAGACCGATGACGGCAGCAACCGACATCATGCTCATCTCTCCCCACATACTTACCTTGCTGTTAGCAGTTTTCTTATTACTCATCCTACATAGCCTCCCATGATCAATCCTGCGATAAATCTGGCGATTACCGCCGTGATCGCAAGGGCAACAGAGAAGAACATAGTCTGCTTAACCTTGCTGACAGGAGCCTTACCTGCGACTTCACCGGTCTGGCCGTTCATCGCGAAGTAGTATGACTTGCCTAAGTACTTATACTGCATAAACCAAACAGGAAGAAGTGCGTACTCCGCCTTGATATCGTGATACCTGGTCTGGTTATTGGTGATCTTATGAGAGTCGTATTTCTTGACCTGTTTTTTGACCTCATTATCAACATAATCCTTGGCTCTCTGAGCCGCTCTCTTGCGCAGATCCTCTTCGGACTGATCGAACCTGTCTGCGAAGAAGCCCGGAAGATACTTATAGTCGTATGGAACAAGGTCCTTGTAGTTGTAAGGCTCTATCGCTTCCATCAACTCATCGTTGATACGGGTCTCGCCGTCAAGCGGAATCTTATCCCACTGAATATTGCCGTCGATGTTGAACTTATAATCTGTGATGATCGTGTAATTGCCCGAAGATCTCGAGGTAATACCTGTGCCTTGGACATCTACATCTCCGCTTACATTGAAGAGCCAGAACGGTACATAGAGTCCGGTTAACTTGGCAACGTTCTCCTTGGATACGAACTTGACCGGAGCATATTTACCTCCGTTGCACCACTTAAGGAAAGCTGCCTCGGCATCTTCCCTGTCATACTTGAACGGGATGATATACTTCGGTTCGAATTCACCGTTAAGTCTCTGACCGATAAGAGCAGGAGATCCGCAGAAAGGACAGAAAGACGCTGACGTCGAAGAGTCAGAGAGGATCTTACCGCCACATGAGTTGCAGACGAACTCTACATTATCTGATGAATGCTCAGCGGCATCTTCTATCGCCTCGAGATGATCAAGCTCACGCTTCTCCTGAATGGGCTCTGTCTCTTCTGTATTCTGCTCTTCCGGCTTAGAGGCAGGCTTGCTTTCAGCCATCATCTCATCTACTGCTTGGGACTCAACCTCATCTAATGCAAATACTCCGCCGCAGTACGGACACTGAAGCTTCTGAGCACCAGCCGAGAACTTCAGATTGGCGGCACAATGAGGACATTTGATCGTATCAGCCATAAACTGCTCCTGAATGAAAAAACTAAACGTTATTTTATATTAACCGCTTTGATTTTTCCATTCTCCGCCAGGGGCCGACCGTCTTATTCAGTTCTGGGTCTGTTAGCAAGTAATATCACGTAGCGGTACTCATATGTACCTGCCGTTATATCGGTCTTATCCGGCTCCATGCCAAGGCCGAACAGATACTTACCGTTATATGATTCGGGGATATCCTTCGAAGATCTGAAAGCTTCCTTACCATCGCCTATGATCCCGACGGAACAATGTCCGTACATCGGAAGCAAATGTCTTAAGTCTCTGAATACAATCTGTCCGTCGTTCGATCTGTTGTGATCCCTGTCATCATAATCGGGGATCTGATCGCACAGGGTAATCTCGAATCCGATACCGGGCTTATTGCTCATCCAAGACAACTCGGGAGAAGACGGAGATACGTATTCACCAAACTCAGGGAACTCGATAAACTTGATCTCTGCCATGTTATAAACGAGAAGATCATCGTACTTGCCGTCCGGGATGTCAGATACCATAAGATAATCCTTATCCCCGCCCTTGAGCATCCTTATGGACAACCTCATATCACGAGCCAGATAGCGCTTGATCTCTCCGAATGTAAAAGCCATGGTCCCCTGCTCCTTAAGCTGATGACTTTCTGCATCACAGGTCTGCTCATAGGCAATTTTATCCTCTGATGATAAAATCATTTTAACACATTCATACGAGGGATAAGATATGAAAAAGGTTAAGTTCATAAGCGTGATTCTGGCAGTATCTGTGCTTCTTTGTTCCTGCAGCAACAAGGCTGACAGCAGGAACGATGAAGAAGTTACCGAAGAGACGGAGACTCAAGCTCAGACAATTCCGCTGACAAGAGAAATACTCGAAGGCACATGGATAGACGATACGGGCTTCGTCTGCAGGATCGATCCTGACAATGATCTTTTCACAGACGCTTACGGTGAGGTCTATGACATCAGGAGCATCAGCGAAGACAGCATCGAACTTATGATCCGCGCCCAAAGCGACGGAGCATATCTTAACGACCGCACGTACGGGCTGCCGATATGCAGTTCATTCAAGATAGACGCATCATATACGGAAGACGGCATTCTCCACATATTCAATACATCCGCATACAATCTCGATTCGGATGAGGGTGAAGAATATGCTTCTAACCTCGAAGACAGGCTTTCAGGCACGACTCTTGCGCTTGCAGTCATGGGCGGAACGCTTTCATTTAATGATGATCTGACCGAATTAACCGTCGGCACGATCTACGGCAACAGCGAACCGGTACAGATCGAATTCACGGGAACTTCCATCATCGTTTATCAGGACGGCGAAAGTGAGATGATCATCCGCACTGTCGGTGAAGACATAATTCTCGCCATGGACGGTCAGATCGGATACGGAACTTCTGCCCGCATAGACATGCCCGGAAGCTGGCTTTTGTGGGATGCTTCGACCGACGAGATCGAGATTCTTGAATATTCAGGGAAGCCCGCAGACGGTGCCTTTCCCGTACTTGAAACGAGCGAGTATCAGCCGCAGATGGATACCGATTACGGAGAGTTCATTGCGTTGTCTAGTCTGGCGTTGTCTAATCTGTCGGGAGTTTATATCAACAACGAAGTTTTCGAGCAGTATTCATACTCATCTACCGCCGAGACTACATTCCTCATCGACATGAGAACACCGCTTGCTTACCAGATGCTCGCAAGGCAGCAGATACAAAGCAATAACGCGGGACAGTATACTGAACACGTTCTTACTCTTCCCTACGGATATATCTTGGTAGATATGTACGATAACGAGTGGACGGGAGATATCATTTCTTACTTCGAGTATCCCGAAGCCAATCTTAATGACGCCTATAACAACTGGTATGCAGATTTGTCTTCGCTCTGCTATATCATCGATTTAAGAACCGACCGCCATGATGCGGTTATAGCCTTCGAATTTGAAGGTGATGAGAACTACGTCTCGGTCTACAGAGTCGATCTTTATTCAAGGGAACCTGAAGAGCTTGAGACAACTTTTGCGAACGGATATGCCACGGCTGCCATAGAAGAATCCGGAGTTTATTTCTTAGGTCACGTCGATCAGCCGGAAGAGATGACAAGTGACAATTACTTCGACATCGATCCTGCCGATTCCGAGTGGGCAGCCTCGGGGCTTGCAGGCGACATCATCGATCTTGTTGATATGGATTATATAGAGCAAAGCTATAACGGAGTATTCGTTGTAGACAGTGTTGAGGACCTGGCTTCTCTTACTTACTTTGTTAACACATATCCGCGTAACGAGGAAGCCCCCGATTGCATCTGGGTCGATCTTATTGCCGATATAGATCTTACGGGATACAACTGGGCGCCTCTGGGACGTAACGCTTACGGTGAGGAAGACAGAGCCTTTAACGGCATCTTCGCAGGCAACGGACACACAATAAGCGGACTTCATATCGAGAACGTCCAGAGCACCAACGGCTTCTTCGGCGACATCTACTTTGCTACCGTCATCGGTCTTAATATAGAAGACGCATACATCAGCGGATCGTATTCATCTCTCATGGCAGGCAGCACGAGCACGACAGACTACTACGACTGCCATGTCTCAGGAGAACTGCCGAACAACTTCGATTCCGGAGAGGACCTCTTCCCGTTCGGACCCGACTACGGCAACAACGGCTACCTCGACTGCAGTATAATTGCCACTAATGCTGACGGAAATCTGTACGATCTTGAGATCGACGGCAATCTTCCTCATGCAGGTTCAAGCAATGAACTGCAGGATCTGTTCGACCCTGAACATGACGGAACTTACGATTATTCGACAGACTATTTCTTCGATTAAAAAAGGCTTCAGAGTAAATTATGAACAAAATTTAAACAAATCTTGAACAACCTATTTCGTTTGTGTATAATCATACGGTGAGGGTAAATCTTCCTACCTCACCATTAAGGACGGCAGTTATCAACTGAGCAAAGGAATGGTGAAGTATGGACAAGAATAATCTTTTTACCCGATGGAAATCCCTTTCACAGCCTAAGAAGATTTTGACCGTAGCGGTGCCTGTTGTAGTGATCGCAGCTGTTATTGTTGTGATCATTCTCATGAACAGCGGCATACGCTCCACATCAATGAGGCTTCTTCGCATGGAGGGCATAGTCAAGCTCGAAGATGCGAACGGAGTCGAGAAATCACTTATCGACAACATGAGATTTGCAAGCGGCGATGCGATAAGCACCGGAGCCGCAAGTCTTGCTTCGATCGCGCTTGACGATCACAAGATCGTCACACTCGATGAGAACAGCCGCGCGCAGTTCATCCAGGACGGCAACATGATGGAATTGAATCTTACCGACGGCGGAGTCTTCTTCGAAGTCAATAAGCCTCTTGAAGATGATGAGACTTTTGATATCGTAACATCTACAATGACAGTCGGAATCAGAGGAACATCAGGCTATGTTCACGTAGATGAACAGGGCATCGCTTCCCTCGTACTTACTTCAGGACACGTACACATCACGGGTAAAAACCCTGAAACCGGCGAGACAAAATCACTCGATGTTGAGCCCGGTCAAAGAGTACAAATATATCTGTTTAACGACAGAACCGTCGACACGGTAGATTTCTATCTCGAGCAGATCACAGAAGAGCAACTTAATCAGTTCATCATCAACTATCTGTGTGAGAACGATGCTGCAAGAATTACAGTTTGTAACGCTACAGGCTGGAGCGAAGAAATCATTTTGGAGATCGGATCATATTCCATAACCGTTACGGATGAGACAGAAGAAACGGAAGAGACTGAGGAGACTCCTACTCCTACACCTACAGAAGCACCTTCCGGCACTCCTGCCGCAACGCCGACCGAGACTCCGACGCCGACCCCGAGACCAAACGGTAATGCGCCTTCTCCGACGCTGACACCGACACCTACTCCGGCGGCAACGAATTCTCCTACTCCGACACTCACACCTACACCGACTCCGACGCCGGCACCGGTACCTCCTACACCGGTACCGCCTTCAGACACACCTACTCCGGCTCCGGAGCCCACTTCACAATCCGAAGAATCTCAGCAGTCTCAGGAATCCCAAGAGTCACAAGAATCACAGGAGTCTCAGGAATCCGAAGAAGCGATCCCTGATCCGCCTTCAGGATATGAGGTTTGGCCCGTAACGACAGATGCTCCTGTTGCTTATAGCGGAGGCACCAATGACGACCGCTCATATATGGGATTGATCGACGGAGAATGGGTCAATTTGGATTTTGAAGAAGTTGATTACTGGGATAATGATACGCATTACTACGATCACATATTGTACTATCCGGATTCCGAAGAGGAATATACACGCTTACACGTAAGTGCTTCTTCACCTACGTACGTGGATATACCGCAGGGCTGAAAAACATGTAAACCGATCTTCCATAAGGGGCTGTCTTAAGACAGTCCCTTATTTAATTAGTTCTTATTGATAACAAACCTTCGGTCATAGTATAATTTCACGGTATGTTTAATTAGTGGGGAATGGTGTTATGAATATCAAAGATCTTGGTAAAAAATGGACAAATCTGTCAACTCCTGGTAAGGCTTTAACTATAGGAATACCCGTAGTGGTCATCGCAGCGATCATAGTTGTGATCCTGCTTGCGAACGGCAGTCTTCGTGCCACATCGATGAGACTTCTTCGAATGGAAGGCACGGTTAAGCTGTATGATGCAGATAACAATGAGAAGACTCTCGTTGACAACATGCGTTTCACTAGCGGCGATTCGATCAGCACGGGATTTGCTTCCCTCGCCTCCATCGCACTTGATGACAACAAGATAGTCACACTCGATGAGAACAGCCGCGCTCAGGTATTAAAGAGTGGCAATGACCTCGAACTAAACCTTACCGCAGGGGGTGTCTTCTTCGAAGTTAACAAGCCTCTCGAAGATGACGAATCTTTCAATATCACAACGACTACCATGACTGTAGGAATCAGAGGAACATCCGGTTATGTATGTGTCGACAATGACGGCATAGCAACCCTGATCCTTACTTCCGGTCATGTTCATATCACAGGAACTAATCCTACTACCGGTGAGACAAAGAACCTCGATGTCGGTCCCGGAAGCAGAGTCAGGGTCTATCTTTATAATGACAGACCCGTAGGAAGCGTTGACTTCGTTATGACCGAAGTTGAGGAAACCGATCTTAACGATTTCATCATCAACTATCTGTGTGAGAATCAGGTAGCAAGAATAACGGTCTGCACAGCCACAGGCTGGAGCGAGGATGTAATCCTTGAGATCGGCGGTGTAGCTCTTACTGGCGAGTCCGAGGAAGAGATTGAGGAGACCACCGAGGAGACGGAAGAGCCTACTCCCACACCCTCTGAGTCATCCGAGAATGATCCTACCAACACACCGACGAGTACACCTGTACCCGCAGGCGATGGTAATCAGGCGACAAGCACTCCCACGCCTACTCCTTCACCCGCGCCGTCAGCATCACGCACGCCGACGCCGAGGCCTACACCCACGAATACTCCGACACCTACACCTGTGCCGAACTCGGTAGTACCCGGTCCTAACACACCGACGCCTGATCCTACTTCACCTACATCCAGGCCGACTACACCTACGAGTCCGAGCGAGGCCTCGCGCCCCACTCAGTCAGAGGCTTCCCAGCCCACTCAGTCAGAGGCTTCCCAGCCCGCTCAGTCCGAAGCTTCTCAGCCTGCTCAGTCCGAAGCTTCCCAGCCCGCTCAGTCAGAGGCTTCCCAGCCCGCTCAGTCAGAGGCTTCTGAGCCCGCCCAGTCGGAAGAAGACGGGCAGTAATCAGGCTTAACATGAACGCGACTTTAAAGAAACACATCATCTATTCACTGGCAGGTGCTGCTATCCTTACCGTCATCGCAGGTACGGGAGTATGGCAGTACCCTGACAGATGGGTACAGGATGAGCTCTTTCAGAAAGAGAGTGCCACATCCGGAGACATTGTCATCATCGGTATCGATGAGTCTGCACTTACGGATCTCGGCCCCTATCACTCATGGGACAGAAACGTAATGGCATCAGCTCTTGATGCTCTTGCTTCAGATCCTGACAGACTCCCTGCCGTTGTCGCTATCGATACACTGTATTCCGGCACGACGGATCCCGAGGCTGATGCTCACCTCGCAGAGGCAGCCGACAGACTTGGCTGTGTTATAACGGCTTCAGTAGCTACGTTCGGAACCACCAGAGAGTATTCAGAAGAGGGTATCATATCTAATACCTATTCCATCCTCGGATTCGAGGAACCTTACGAAGAACTGCGTGAGGTTACCACACAGGGTCATATCAATGCCATGATAGACACTGACGGTATCATGAGACATGCGCTCCTTTATGTCGATCCTATCGACGAAGAAGGCAACACCGAGCGCGTCTACTCCATGGCAGCTACCGTAGCACGTATGTATCTCGAGCAGCACGGCCAGCACATGGACTATCCCGAGACCAATGCGAGAGGACATTTCTATATCCCCTTCACCACCACACCGTTCGGTTATTACGACGGCATCAATATCGCCCAGCTTATAAGAGGCGAAGTTCCCGCTGACTACTATGCAGGCAAGATCGTTCTTATCGGACCTTATGCCGCAGCTTTACAGGATGAATATTTCACTCCTATCGATCGTTCCGAGCACATGTTCGGAGTTGAGTTCCAGGCTAACGTAATCCAGAGCCTTATCGACAAGAACTTCAAGACGGAGGCCCCCGATGCACCGCAGCTTGCCGTGCTTTTCGTAGTGAGTGCTCTTGCGATGTTCCTGTACCTGCACAGCAAGGTTATCGCAGGTGCGATCTACTTTGCTATCATCACCGTGGCTTCGTTCGGTGTGTCGTACGCTATCTACCAGAACGGACGTGTTGTACACCCTCTGTGGATCCCCGTAAGCTTCTTCCTGCTTTACATCGCGACCGTAGTCATCCACTACATCAGAGCCGCGCAGGCAAGAGCGAGAGTTTACAGTACTTTCGAGAGATACGTAGCTCCTTCCGTAGTAAAGGAGCTCATGAAGGAAGGCACGGACAGCCTCGCACTCGGCGGCAAGCTGTGCGACATCGCAGTACTCTTCGTCGACGTCAGGGGCTTCACGACGATGTCAGAGAGACTCGAGCCTGAGAAGGTCGTTTACATCATCAACAAGATCCTTACTATGACTTCCAGCTGTATCGAAAAGAACAACGGCACGCTCGACAAGTACGTCGGCGACTGCACGATGGCATTCTGGGGTGCTCCCCTCCCGCAGGAAGATTCCGTCTACCTTGCGGCAAGAACGGCACTCGATATCGTAAAGGGATGCGAGGAAGTTTCTGCACAGCTTAAGGAAGAGACCGGAGAAGAATTCAAGGTCGGCGTCGGTGTCCACTACGGACCTGCCGTCGTAGGTAATATCGGTTCCGAGCGCCGCATGGACTATACGGCCATCGGTGACACCGTAAACACATCCGCAAGACTCGAGGCTAACGCTCCGGGATCTACGGTATATATCAGCCGCGTCGTAGCAGATAAGCTTGGAAGCCTCGCCAAGACTACATCTTTGGGCGACACGGTTAAACTTAAAGGTAAAGCAGACGGATTTGAAGTATTGATTCTTGAGAGTCTGGAGGAGAAAGAACATGATTAAGTTTCTTGGTAGAGGAGCGGCTTTCTGCGACGAGAACAACAGCGCATTTTTCAGGTATGAGAACAAGCTGGTCCTTATCGACTGCCCTATGTCATCATTCGACAAGATCAAGAAGATGGATATGACGGGCATCGATACTGTTGATGTCCTCATTACCCATACTCACGCCGATCACATCAGCGGCGTTGCCATGCTGATCGATCTTCTCTATTTCACGACAAAGATCAGAGTAACAGTAGTTGCTCCCTGCGAAAAAGTTAAGCAGGACATGATCACTAATCTCTCCCGTCTCGACGGATGCGAGAGCGGCTGGTACGACATCGCTGTTGCCGCAGACTATAACGCACCTTACATCAAGGCTGTCATCCCGACGCACCATACAGATCAACTCGAGGGCAAGTGCTTCGGATATAACCTCGATGTTGAAGGCACTAACGTAGTCTACACAGGTGACACTTATACATTCGAGTCTTTCGAGCCTTATATCACAGAGGGCACGATTCTGTATGTGGAGATCTCCTCCGTACCCGTTCCTGTACATCTTTATATCGATGATATGCTTCCCCGCTTAAAGGAGCTTACTGAGAAGAACGTAAAGGTCTATCTCATGCATCTTGATAACGAGAAGGCTATCCAGGAGAAGATCGAAGGAACAAACATCGAGCTTGCTCCGCTGTATACTGCAGCGATCACACCCGACATGATCTTCGATATCACGGATAAGCTTTACAAGACTACATGCAACAATACCGAGAACGACCATACAGCTATCTTCGGCTATCTTACTGCTCTCGGCAAAGCCATCATCGGAGCAGACCGTGCTTCCTTCTGGAAGTGGGACAAGCGCCGTCACGAGCTTTGGACAACAGCAGCAACCGGCGTTGATAAGATCATCATTCCCGACAACACAGGTCTTGTCGGCAAAGCCATCATGAATAAGTCAGTCGTTGTTACTAACGATCCTTATAACGATCCCGACTTCAACTCTTCAGTAGATAAGAAGACAGGCTACGTCACGAAGTCCGTAATGGTACTGCCTGTAGCTGATGTTAACGGCGAGTTCATCGGTGCTTTTCAGCTCATCAACAAGAACGATGAGAAGGGATTTGATGTCGAAGAAGACACACGTAAGCTCTCCCTGCCCGCTTTGATCTGCGGTCTCGCACTCGAGTCTGATACATTCCTCGATGACGCTCACCACGACCGTCTTACTAAGCTTAAGAACCGTATCGGTTTCTACAGCGATTTCTCGAAGAAATACATGAAGTATCTTAACGGCAGCACGGACAAGCCTCTCAGCATGTTCATCTGCGATATCGATAAGTTCAAGCTCGTTAACGATACATACGGCCACAACGCAGGCGACCAGGTTCTCGAGCATGCTGCCAAGCTCCTTATGGATTCCTGCGAGGAAGGCGAGAACGCCTACAGATGGGGCGGAGAGGAGTTCATCATCCTGATGCCCGACACTGACCTTGAGCAGGCTACAGCAAAGGCAGAGAAGCTCCGTAAGACTATCGAAGCCTCCGACTTCCCTGCAGACGGCATCTTCATCAAGAAGACCATGAGCTTCGGTGTAGCTACTTTCGAGCAGGGCAAGTCTATCGAGGACAACGTAAGCGTTGCCGACGGACGTCTCTATACAGCCAAAGAAACAGGAAGAAATAAAGTCGTTAATTCTTAAGAGTGATCGCTTACCGCTTACAGTAAAGCGGCTTCAATGTCAGCATTCTCCCCGTTGATATCAGTGGGGAGTTTATTATTTATACTGTTCATCGCGATCTGCGCGATGTTATGTGAGAAAGTGAGCCCGCGGATCTTCTTGAACGCTGCATACTTGGAAGTTCCTACAACAGTACCGACGATAACGGATTCGTAAGTACCCATCGCGGCCTCCTTGATCCCGCAGAAGAGCGACGTGTAAAGTTCAGGATCGTCATTCTCAGCTTCCATGAAAGAAACATAGGCCAGGTTAACCTTGGTATTGTCAGGCTGGATCGTTATGTATCCGAGAGCTGACAGCAAAGGGTTTAAGAGGCGCACAAGCTTCATCTTGCCGCGGCACTCCTTAAGGATATACTGCTTGACATCCTGCCTGTTCCAGATCGCAGCGGCAGCCACTACCCTGCCGTCTCTCTTAAGACAGTAGAAGTCTTCAGCCTTAAGTCCCTTAACATCACTAACTGAATCAAGCTTATGGAAAAGATCGTGCCTCTTACCATGCTCATTTACAAAGCTTATAACTTCCTTCTCATCACTTGCCGTAACCTGCGAGAACTGAAGCTCAGGATGCGGGTTCTTGACTTTAACTTTGGGATTGATGATAAACGCATCCATCTTACACACAGGGATCGCATACGGCAGTCTCTCACGGCGCTTCGTCAGCATCTTGATAACTGACTCATTATCTCCTACGAAGCAGCATATACACACATCGTAATCACCGGTCTCATCCAGCCTCGCGAAGACTTCCTTCCAGTTGATCATATTCTTATAAGAGTGATCCCTCTTGAAGCCCGTTATATATGCGACATTCTTAAGCTCGCCTCCGATATACATAACTCTGGGGATAACGGAAATCGTCGCCACCACGCGGTCCTCGGAATCCCTGATGACCCCCGTGACAGCAGCGTCATTCTCCATGAGCAAAGAATTAACGGGATCATCTCTTCTCGTAAAGATGATCCTCAAGTCCCCCTTATACGATTCCAACTCCAGAAGCCTTAATACTTCCTTCGCGTCTTCAGTCGTTCCAAACGAGAATCTCATAGTAAGTGCTCTCCTCCCTTGCCATCAGAAGTCGATAAAAGAACCGGCGGCCATCAGAATATGCATGGCAAGCACGAATACTACGGAAGCAAGCGAGGCCCCGGGCTTCGTAAGAACCTTGGGCTCCCTTCCCTTCATGCATATGAGGAATGTAGGTATGATCATAACAGAGATGATCACGGCTATCGCACCGCCTCCAACTTTAAGGAAATTCGTGAATTCGCTGTTTACGATGAATGTAAGTATCAACGCAGGCAAAGTCGCGATACAGAAAGACGTGAAGAATGACAGCTTGATTCTGATCTTCACCATCTCACTTGCAGCAAAGCCCGTCGCCCAAAATGACGTCATCATCGCACATACGATGAATACCGAACCAAATATCCTTACAACGCCTCCGACCGATTCCGCCCATCCGATTATGGCTATCCTGGTAACTTCAGCCGAGGACAATACGGAACATAAGGCCACTGAAGCGGACATCAACAGGTTAAGCCCGATGCCCATATAGATCGACTTTCTTATCTTCACGGCATCCCTGTCAAGAAGCTCGACTATCTGAGGTATCGCGAATATCGTCGAGAAGGAGAACATGATCATACTGAATGCTGCGGCAAATGCATCAAGTCCGCCGGTCCAGCCTATCCCCGTCCCGCTCTTATGAAGAAGCGATACGATGACCGTCGGCACAAGAAGGAAACACATGAATACGATAGTGATCTTCTCAGAGAAACCGATAGTATGAAGTCCCATCAGAACTACAGCCGCGCAGAAGATATAAAACAGGATCTTCACGGCGGCTCCGGGAAGCGGAAGCAAGCCTTCGAGTATCTCGGCCGTTCCCGATATATATGCCGACAGATTCGCCATAAGAACGGTAACCAGCAATATGAAGAACATAACTGACAGTATGGGCTTAAGCTTCCCCTTGAACAGATAGATATTAAAGCCCTCAAGGATATCACTGATGTTGCCGCTGACCGTCAGGAGCACCTCGGCGATCATCATGTGAAGCAGTGCACTTACTATGAAGGCGACAGCGAATGCGATCACGGCGCCTGCGATCCCCGCCTTATGAACGAAGAAAGGGATTGCCATGACACCGCTTCCGATGCCGTTGCCTGCGACTATGCATGATGCGGCGAATAATGACTTCTTCTTCCCCAACTTAAATCACCTTTCTGATCATTGATCTGTCCGCATCATAGTACTTGCTTATCTGCTTAACTATCTTCTCATAAGACTCGCCTGGAGCCTCCTTGTAACGCCCCGTTACGAACTTATATCCCCACAGGTATTCGGGCGGCGTCATTATGGCGACAGGCCAGCCGAATTCCTTGCCCTTCTTGTTAAGCCTCGGCTTAAAGTCCTTCGCGACAAGATACGTCTGCATCTGAAGCTTCGACAGCGTGCCCTCGAAGTTCTTAAGCCCGCCCTTACCGAATCCGGCCCTCTCCTTCATCTCGTTGGTATAAAGCGCCTCCGCACACCCGTGCTTACTTAGCTCACTCTTCTTCACATCCCACGGATCTATCCCCTCCGGCTCGAAAAGCCCCATAACCAGCTTCTCCTTCTGCCCTGCCTTTCCGTCTTCGTACCTGGAGTCGAAGTCATATCCTTCGCGGCGGTAATTGGCAAAATAAGGAAACCACTTCTTAGACACGAATCCCGCCTTGTTACCGAAGAACTTTCCGTATGCGACTTTGCCCGTTCTTGTAAGAACTATCCTCCACTCCCACGGATCTAAAGCCTCATCTCCCGTCCACCAATAATCAGCATCGGTCATGCTCTCGACAGAGAAACCTGTTATCTCATTAGCGAACAGCGGCAGGAACCCGACCTCCTCTATCACACTTAAGAGCTCATCAGAGGAATGGATACAACCTTCGTCGTTCCAATCAAGGCCTTCCATTATCCACTGTCCGTTTATTACCTGCATATATCGCCTGCATCCTCCGTAAACTTACAGTCAGGGAAAGCAGTACAGCCGAAGAATCTTCCGTATTTACCGTTACGAAGCTTGAGCACGTTGCCGCACTGGGGACATGTCTTTATGACTCTGGCTGCTCTAGAAGGATTTGCCGCTTCATTTGCAAGGCATTCAAATACACTTAAGTTTATCCTGCAGTCTGCCAAAGCTCTGTGCGCTCCTTCATAAGACACACCGTAATGATCAGCCAAAGACTCAAGAGACCGGCTTCCAAGATCCGGAAGCAAACGTCTTGCGATAAGGACTGTATCGATATAATCGTTATTGAATTCACGGCCCAGATGGATCAATGCATCCCTCTGAATGAACCGAAGATCGAAGTTCTTAATATTGTGTCCCGCGAGGACATCATTACCTACGAAAGCCTTAAAGTCTTTAATAACCTGATCGATGTCCGGGGCATTCCTGACCATATCATCTGTAATGCCATTAATGCTCGAAGCTATTTCAGGGATATGCCTATGAGGATTTACAAGAGTGGAAAACTCATCCGTAACTTCCGAACCGACGACTTTAAGTGCTGACAGCTCAATTATCGCGTCATTCTCCGAAGAAAGACCCGTGGTCTCTATATCGAATAACACGCAGTTCTTACTGTAATATGCGATGTTCTCTGGCGTAAGCTGAATCATACATATATTTTACAACAGTTCGCGCCTTTAGGTTTGTTCGGGCACACAGAATGGTACAATTGTCATGGAGAATAATCTATGTCAGATCACAGTATCAAATTTGAAGTCTTACGTGCGACAGAAGAATGGCAGCGTGCCGGAGCCTATTCCGTAAGGATCGAGGGCATGAACAGGCAGCACCATATCTCTTTACGTGAAGAATTCGATGACCACGACTCTGACGGAACGAATTATATCGTTATACTCGACGACGGCTACCCCATAGCTACATGCAGATTCTATGAATCAGATGCTGACAGCGTCATAGTCGGACGCCTCGTGGTCCTTCCCGAGTATAGAGACAGGAAGATAGGAAGCTTTGTGATCAATGAAGCCGAGACCTGGATCAAAGAACTCGGGTATAAGAAGATCATCATCGACAGCCGTTTGGAGACTACAGGCTTCTATGAGAAGCTCGGATTTATGCACGAGGATGACTCGGTTATAAGGAGCGGCTGCTTCGATTGCGTAAGGATGATCAAGCATCTGTATTAATTAGTTCACATTTTTGAAATAATAAATTTTCTTGACCATTTCATTCAAAAGGGCTGAAATATACGTGTGACCTACCCCAAAGATGTTACGTCTATAGGGTAAGAACACAAGAAAAGGAGGAAAACGACAATGAAAAAGACATTAGCATTAATTCTTACAGCAGCATTAGGACTTTCAGCACTTTGTGCATGCGAAGATACTGCAGCAGAGACACAGGCACCCGAGACAGCAGCTGAGGCTGTTGAGACACAGGCAGCAGCAGACTTCGATCCTACGATAACTGCAGACCTGCAGGGTCTTTTCGACGCCGGCATGGAAGGCTTCGTAGGTGTTAACTACACTCCCGTGCTCTTCATGGGTGTTCCCGCAGATAATCCGCTCGGACACACATTCCTTTGTACTGCTTCCGTAGTATCTCCCGATGCAACTCCCTACTGGGCTCTTGTTACAATGCAGGATGTAGGATCTGAAGTCAGCATCACAGATATCAAGGTAATCGACTACGCTGCTGCATCTTCTGATGCAACTGTTACGCTCGCAGACGACAACGGTGAAGCTCTCCTCGGCGGATGGCAGGCAACAACTGACACTGCAATCCCTGACGCAGTACAGAACATAGACGGTCACACAATCTGTGAAGTACTCGCTACTCAGGTTGTTTCCGGCATGAACTACAGCTGCCTCTGCCTCGAGAACGGACAGTGGGAGATCGTTACTGTTTACGTTGATACTCAGGGAGCAGCAGAAGTAATCAATACTGCAGCTTTGAACATCTGATCACTTCTTGATCTTAAGAGTTCTAAGATAATCTTTCTGCTCCGGCGTGATCCGGTAGCTCTCGATCGATTTCTGAATCGCCTTGTTGTGTGTCCACACAGCAAGGCGTTTTTGTTCTATGTAAGGAATTACCGCATCATACTGCTTGGCAAGAGCCGTGGCGAAATACCATGCGATCATCATGTTGACGTAGTACTCTTCTGAGCGGAGCTTACTTACCATCTCCGGATACTTCACATCGAAGTCCTCATCAAGAAAATGCTCCATCAGCATACCGACACCAAACCTTATGGTGTAAGTCTCCTTCGACTTTATCCAGCCCTTGATATGCTTCAGAAGATCCTTCCTGTTCTTCTTAAAGATCTTCGGCGACATCTGGTCGCAAGTAGCCCAGTTATTTACAAAGGGGAGAAACTCCTCTAGTCTTTCCATCGCCTCAGCGTAATCCTTCATAGCCGAGATAATGAATGCATGAAGCTGGTCCTCTTCGAAGAACTTATGCGGCAATGAATCTAAGAATTCACCCACATCTTCCCTCTTGGAAAGCTCCTTGGCATATGCCCTTAAAGCAGGTGTTCTGACACCGATTATAGAATCAGGATCGATATTGTTGATCGTCCTCTCCTGAAGCTCTTTATATCCCTTGTCCTGCTGTGAATAAAGGTCTTTTCTAATCTCGTCAATGATCATGAATCAAGGCTCGCTTCCCTTAGTATGCAATAAGTATAGCTTCCTTCCTGATATGTATCAAAGGTACCCGTCACACATATGAGCTCGCCGTCCTCGGGGTATTCGCCGTCAAGCTCATACTCTATTCCCTGCGAGCAGCACGCGGTCGCATCCTGAATGATGCATCCGTAATAATCGACACCCGTCTCTTCATCATGGTACGATGTCGAGACACCTTCCATCCTGACCACCATCCCCGTGTACTCTTCCGGCGTCATTACCATGCAGTAGACCATCGAATAGACCATGGTCGACGACAAAACAGTAAGATCTATATCGATCCCGTTCTCGCCGTTAACAAAGGCCATCTCGGCCGTCACAGGCTGCGACTGTGTTGTCGTAGAAGTCACACTCTCATACACCTGTCCGACTGCGTTGTAAGCGGTCATAGAAGGATACGTTTCAGCAGGCTTATTGCCGCATCCTGAACATATCAGCACCAACGCGAAGATAATACCAAGAGCCGTTACTCTTCTCATCATCTTATGCCTCCTTTGATCACTCCGGCCGTCCAGCACAGGCCGAACATCACAACATCCGCCGCTACGATAGTGGAACCCACGGGCGTGCCCGCCAGGATAGATACCGCGAGACCAATAAGAGCGCAGACAACAGATGCGCTCGCCGAGAATACCGTGACCGACTTAAAGCTTCTGAACAACCGCATCGCCGACAGTGCCGGAAAGATAACGAGGGCGGATATAAGAAGCGACCCCACAAGGTTCATCGCAAGCACGATTATGACTGCGATGACAACCGCGATAAGAAGGTTATAAAGATCAACTTTCGTTCCCGCCGCACGTGCAAAATCCTCGTCAAAAGTCACTGCGAAAATCTTGTTATAAAACAGCACGAAAATAACTACCACCGCGACTGACAACACCGCACACGCCCACACCTCGTTCTGCGTCAGCGTAAGTATGGAAGTCGACCCGAACAGGGTGCTGCAAACGTCTCCCGTAAGATTCGATGACGTGGAGAAGATATTCATCAGAAGGTATCCGAAAGCAAGCGCTCCGACTGAGATCATAGCTATCATCGCATCGCCCTGGATCTTCGCATTCTTACCGGTGCGAAGAAGCAGCACCGCACATAAGACAGTGACAGGCAGGATGATGAGCATGTCATTCGTAAGATTAAGAACAGCCGCGACAGACATCGCGCCGAATGCAACATGTGATAGCCCGTCGCCTATGAAAGAGAATCTCTTCAGCACGAGCGTTACACCGAGAAGCGACGAGCACAATGCGATAAGAACACCTACGATGATCGCATACCGTACGAAAGGATACTCAAGATACATTAGAATCTTATCTGTCATGTCCTCTCACCTCCTATATGAAGGATCTTGTCAGCATATTTCTCAACCGACGGCAGATCATGGGAGATCATGATGATCGTGATCCCTTCATCATTAAGAGATTTAATTAGCGAATACATATGCTCTGATGCCTCGGGATCAAGGCCGGACACCGGTTCGTCGAGGAGCAATACTTGGCGCGTGGCACAGAGGGCACGTGCAAGAAGTACCCTTTGCTGCTGTCCTCCCGACAGAGTGCTGTAGCAGCGCGTCTTAAGATGTGATATCCCCATGCGTTCCATGTTCTGCAAAGCGAGTTCTTTCTCTGACTTCGAGTAGAACGGGCGGCGCCCGCAGCGTCCCTGGCACCCGGACAGAATTATCTCCTGAACGGATGCCGGGAAGTCTTTTTGCACGTCAGTCTGCTGCGGGAGATACCCGATCTCATTAAGGGACAGGCCGTCACCTCTTATGATCTGCCCGCTTATAGGCTCTCTTAGTCCAAGCAGAGTCTTCATGAGCGTAGTCTTGCCCGAGCCGTTCTCGCCCACGATACAGAAGTAATCGCCGGCATTAACTTCAAAGCTTATCCCGTCTGCAACGACGGTCTTCTCATATCCGAGGGACAGATCTTTTACGGTGATCAAAGCCATAGTCTTCTCCTTACTGCAGTGCCGACCTTAATACCTCGAGGTTGTTTCTCATGATGTCAAGATAAGATGCCCCGTTGCTTACATCCTCAGCAGTAACGGACTGCATCGAATCAAGAGAAAGGATCTGCTGGTCTCCATCGGCTGTGTTCTCAACGATAGTCTCAGCGATGCTGTGATCCGGTCCTTCGATCGTGAGCACCGTGTTAAGAGAGAGTTCGTCGACCTTACCGGCAAGGAACATGATGGTCTCGAATGAAGCTTCTGTCTCGGCGGAACAGCCGATGAAAGCAGCGTAATAATTCAAGTCGTAGTCTTCAGTCATGTATCTGAAAGGGAATCTGTCTCCGAACAGAAGCGTATCAGTACCGGCATCTGCGACTATGGCCGCATACTCTGCGTCAAGATCGTTCAGCTCAGCGATATAAGCTTCTGCATTAGCTTCATAAACATCAGCATTATCAGGGTCGACTAAAGCAAGCTGGTCTGCGATGTACTGTGTAAGATAAGCAGCATTGCGAAGTGAGAGCCATACATGCTCATCATACTCAGGGCCTTCCTCTTCTTCTCCCTCTTCAGCTTCTTCCTCTTCCTCGCCTTCCATACCTTCAACGAGTTCTTCTTCGACTACAGAATCTCCGAGAACATCAAGAAGATTGATAACGACCATATCGGGATTAACTGATTCTGCAAGTGCATCCTCAACCCACTCATCGGATTCGCCTCCGACGTAGATGAATACGTCGCATGAAGCGACCTTAACGATATCGTCAGCCGTCGGCTGGAAGCTGTGAAGATCTACACCGGAATCAAGAAGCATCGTGACTTCTGCATTCTCAGATTCGTCACCAAGGATATTCATGACCCAGTCGTATTCGGGAAAGATCGTAGTTACGATATTAAGCTTGTCGCCTGACTGTACGGCACTCTCTTCAGCTGAAGATGAACATGCCGTAAACATACCTGCCGCAAGTGAAGCGGCAATGATAATAGAAAAGATTTTTCGCATATTAAAACCTCCATTTGTACTGTTGATATATTGTTCAGTTCAAACGTGAGGTATTAATTATTAAGTCTTACTTTCAATGAGACGGGAGTTCTTCCTGTATATGTGCCGGAAGGGATAAGTACAGCGATAAGTCCGATCAGAGCCAACGCTAACGGATTAACCCCTGAAGATGCCTTGAAGCCGAACTTCTGAAGGATACCTACGCAGATCTCGATGCATTCACAGATCTCGCAGTGTTCGCCTTCGCAGTGGTGATCAGCCTCGGCAACAACGTAGAAGAATGAGAACAATACAAGAGCGATCATCAGTATCGATATGATGACTGCAGATATCTTCTTTACCGTTGTCTTAGTGTTTCTGCGCACTTCTTCTCCCCTGTATCGAATCGCCACGATTATATGATTACGCCTGTTATCCGTCAAGGCGGACCATTTACGTTAATGCTATAATCGTTTCATGAAAGTTCTTGTAATCCCTGACGTGCACTTAAAGCCTTTTATCTTCGACCGTGCAGCGTCCCTGCTTAAAGACGGCGCCGCGGACAAGGCTGTGTGCCTTATGGACCTGCCCGACGACTGGAGGCAGGAGAGTAACATCCCGCTTTATGAGGAGACGTTGGACCGAGCCGTGCTTTTCGCGCAGGAGCATCCTGATACGCTGTGGTGCTACGGCAACCACGACTTAAGTTACGTATGGGACTGCATGGAGACCGGTTTCTCCCCTTTCGCGATTAGCACCGTAAACAACAAGCTTAACCGCCTGAAGGCGAGCCTGCCCACGATGAGCCAGATCGCGTTCATACACAGGATCGACAACACCCTGTTCATGCACGGCGGGCTTACGGTGAGGTTCATGAAGCTCTACGTGGAGACGGACCGCTGGGACGACACTGACAGGATGATCCGCTCCATAAACAGGCTCGGGCGCGACATCATGTGGCAGCAGGAATCGCCGCTGTGGTTCAGGCCGCAGTACTCTGACGAAGAGATGTACGGCGCACACGAATACACGCAGGTCGTGGGACACACGCCCGTAAAAGAGATCAGCAAGAAAGGCAACGTCATCTCCTGCGACGTCTTCTCGACATATCAGGACCGCACCCCCATCGGCACGTGCAAGTTTGCTATAATCGATACCGTCACGGGTGAGTTCACCACGCGCAAGTAACTCGAAAAGGATCAGGAAATGTTCACAGGATTAACTATCTTCAGCGAACCAAAGCTGATGACGATCGTAAGAGGCGCCATCTTAACCATATTCGGAATCGTTCTAATCGTAATCGGAGCCATTGGCATTGTAAGGATGAATGCGAAGCCTATCGATCTTAACGACACGCATATGGACTGGAACCAGTTAAGTAACGGCCAGCATGTCGAGATGGATGTCGATATCCTGATCGGCCAGTACATGACGACATCAGATAACGGCAGTGAAGTATCCCGTGATTACCTGATGCCTCATGTCAGTTATGATTCCCATAATGATAGATATCAGATTGACAGAGTCATCGGAGTTAAGATCAACAAAAGCTCCGGAGACTTCGAGACTGCCGACAGGATCGTGGACAACACAGTCCTCTGGTGGCTCGACAGAAGCGGTAATGTCGAATTTAACACTGTTACAATCCATATAGACGGCTATCTTCAGAAGATGAACGACGATCAGATCAAGTATGCGAAGGAAGGCATGACAGCCGCAGGATTTACTCCTCACGACATCGCTTCAATGCTCGTTCCTTACTATATCAGCGATAATTCTTCGTCCGGCCAGATCTTTATGGTCGTAGGTATCATCGTATTCCTCGCCGGCGCCAGTGTTGTTGTGTACGGGGTGTTTAAGAAGCAGTAATTCTTGGGGGGCTTGCCATTTGGCATCCGCCTTTCTCCCCTTCCGCCCTTCTGACCTTCTGAATCACGCTTTGGTGGCGGAGTCAGAGGATACATAAAAACAGCGAACGAGCCAATAACCCAATCAAAAAGCCCCGAAGAACCAAATCTTCGGGGCTTATAATCAAGCAAACAACAATAATCAGCCGAGGCTCTGTTCCTTCTTGGCCTTCTCGACCTGCTGGCGGCTCTCGGATGTAAGAGATATCGTCGCGATGCTTACTGATACAGGCTCGATATTCTTCTCCTTAAGCGTATCGTTGCAGGACTGTCTGATCTCGTTAATATGACGGGGCAGATCCTTGTAGGAAACCTTCTGATTGCCGAAGTCCATGATAGACTTCTTGATATTGGAAGTGATGACACTCGAGATGAACTCGCTTCCCTTAGGATCCTTAGCCCAGCTCTCTGACTTAACCTCTGCGAATCCGTTGAATGAGATCTCCAAAGCTCCGAATTCGGGATCATAGTAAGGCATCTTATCGCCGAACTTGGCTCTGATCTGATCCTTGGGAGCAGCTGCGGGCGCAGGTGCAGCCTTAACGGGAGCAGGATTAACAGCCTTGGAAGCAGCAGGTACCGGAGCACTCTTAGTTGACTGATCCATCATGTTCTTTAAAGAATCCAGTAAACCCATTTCTTATTTCCTCCATTCTTTAACCTTGACAATGATAACACGAACATAAAATTAATTTAATAATTCAGAGAAATTGTAACATATGAACAGCCCCTTCCAACAACCAGAAGGGGCCGATATTTAGGAGGTCGTTGAGCAACTTAAGATCCCGTGAAGTCGTACTTTCTTACTCCGAGCATCCAGAACTTGTAGCTTAAGTAGAAGAACAGCACTCCGAGCAGAGGCGACAGCCACGACAGAAGCGGTACTGCATCCGGCTCGAGGATAACGAGGCTCGGATAATAAGCGATGAACGCTATCGGTATGATGAACGTGAACAGGAACTTGAAGATGCCTGAGAATATCGATGACGGATACTTGGCAAAGTCCTTGAACCTGAACATGATTACCATTACGTAGCCCGAGTTACGGATCCAGAAACATGTCGCCGCAGCTGCATTCATCAGTGCGATCATGAACAGCGACGCAGTGATCAGGAACACGATAAGCTTCGCGATAACCAAAGCGTTTACAGGAAGACCGATGTGCCCCCATGCGTAAACAAGAGTGCCGATACCGAATGCGAGCTGTCCTAAGCCCTTCACATCGAAAACCTCCGACATGAAGTAGAAGAACACGTTCACCGGACGGAAGCAGTACTTAATAAAGTCGCCGCTCGTGACCTGGAAACGGAGGTTCCAGTTGTTATCGAAGAAACACTGCACAGGTGTAAGCGCGACGAGCGAGAAACCGTACAGGAACAGCATGTGGTAGTAGTCCCAGCCATTGATCGTCGGGAAGTTTCTGAACAAGATCAGGAACGTTATGAAGCCCGACAGGTTGACCATGATCATACCGATGGTGGATATTACGAAGTCCGCACGGTAGCTCATCTTGGTCTTCAGATCCTGCACGAGGATCTTACGGTATATGTCGGCGTAGAAGCCGAATCCTCTTTTCTTCTTTTCCATATCAACCTCCGTTAACGGTGATCTTCTTCACCGAGAAGTTCCAGAACAGCGTACCTGCCGCCGTCAGGATGACGATCCACAGCAGCTGGAATCCGAACATGGGCAGAAGTACCTGCAAAGTATCGGAACCGTTCTTCTCCAGAAGGATCGTGAGCGGGATGTCATACACAGCTCGAAAAGGCATGAACTCCACCACGTGTCTTAACTTCTCCGGGAAGAACGCGAGCGGGATGGAAGCACCTGACAACAGGAGAACGATAGTCTCCTTCACGATATTGATACCCCATGTAGACTCGGTATACAGGCAGATCGTAGCAACGATCATCTCGATGTTGAAGTTGACGATCAGCGCGAACACAGTCGCGATCAGAAAGTATACTAGATTGATCCCCATCGGTATCGCGCCCTTTGTGATGATCATGACGACGATGAATGTCGGAATGAACGTCATGATGAACGATACTACATGGCTTCCGGAATAGCTCCAGAATGTATATGTTCTGAACTTCAAAGGCTTAAGAAGATCGAGGATGATCTTGCCTGACTGGATCGAACGGCTCATGTCCCAGACTACGAACATCTCGAGGAAGTTGAACAAAGACGTCGCGAGGATCAGGTAGATCATCGTATCGGTAAATGTCATGCCGTTGACGACGTCTACTCCCGAAGAAGCGTAGATCGCCTTCCAAAGGTAGTAAACGAGCACGAGATATATAAGGTTCGCGAACAGCGTAACGAATGTACCCAGACGGTAGTGCAGCGACTCCATTATCCCGGCACGTGTCAGTGCTAATAATTTTCGCGGGTTCATACTGCTTCTCCTTCGTAGATCTTCTTGATGACCTCCTCCGTGGAGATCTCCTCAAGACGGATGTCCTTGATCTTAGTTACCTTCTGCTTCTCCATGATGACCTGCATGACGTCTGTCTTGCTCTCGTCGATGAGCATGTCTTCCCAGGTGTCGTCTGCAAGCTTCATGTGCAGCGTCCTGTAGGAACCGAAGTAGCCCTTCAGGTGGTCAATGTCGTTGTCGTAGATCTTCATTCCCTTATCGATGATGACGATCCTTCGGCAAAGCGCGTCGACGTCGCCCATGTCGTGTGTGGTGAGGATTACAGTTGTATTCTTCTCCTTGTTAAGGCCCTTGATGAGCGAACGGATCTTGTCCTTCATCGATACGTCGAGACCGATCGTAGGCTCGTCCAGGAATACGATCGCAGGGTTGTGTATGAACGCTGCAAGGATGTCGCTTAATGTTCTCTGCCCGAGTGACATCTGACGTACGGGCTTGTTGATGATCGGCTCGATATCTACAAGAGACCTGTACAGTTCGATCATGTCCTCATACTGCTCCTGCGGCACCATGTACAGGTCACGCAAGAGCTTGAATGATTCGATAAGCGGCAGCGACCACCATAGCTGTGATCTCTGTCCGAATACAACGCCGATATTCTCACAGTTCTCTGTCCTGTTCTTGTAGGGCACCTTGCCGTTAACCAGGATCTCGCCTGATGTCGGCTCGAGTACGCCTGTCATCATCTTGATGGTAGTTGACTTGCCTGCGCCGTTAGGTCCGAGGTAGCCGATGATCTCGCCTCTTTTAACCTCAAGTGATACGTCCTTAACCGCGCTTATCGTCTTATAGTCACGCGAGAAAAGATCCTGAATGCTTCCCTTTAGTCCTTCATGTCTGTTCAGCACCTTGAAATCCTTACAGACATTCTTCATAACCAAAGCCTGCTCTTCCATAATTGCCTCCCATATTTCTCTTGTATTTGTACTTCACAATCAGTATATTGGTAATATAGTTGTGAATACAGTGTGTTTATAGGCTATTTTAATAACTATATTCCACGGTCATGGAAAATAGTTATGATTTCACCGCAGGAGGGCAAAGATAGTTATGAATGTCGAACAGATGGGTCTTATCATCAAGCGTGACGACGGTTCTGAGGTCGTAAACTACGACAATCCCTCTTTCCCCTCTTACATCTACGACGGCTGGGTCGAGCCTAACTGCACATGGGAGCGTGTCCCTCATTACCACGAAGACCTCGAGATCGTAACGGTCAAAGAAGGCACGATGGCATACTCGGTAAACGGCAAGACGCTAGTTCTACACGAAGGCGACACCATCGTAGTCAACTCCAACCAGATCCACTACAGCATGTCGCTCGACGGGCAGCTCGCCAAATACGTTATCTTCGTCGTCCACCCTTCGATCCTGATGTCATCCGTCACGGTCGAGATGGAAGCGATAAGGCCTATCATCGAGAACCAGGATCTTCCCTTCATGCGCTTCAGATACATCAACACTTACACCAAGGATATGTATAACCTGATGATCGATCTTCCCGACCACAGGCATAATGCCTTCGAGGTTACGAAGAGACTATTTCTCATGTGGGATCTCATCATGAAGAAGACCGAAGACTACGGCCCGCGCCCGGAAGATACGAACTACGATCCGCGCATGATGTCTTTCAAGACCATGCTCCACTTCATGAACATTAATTACAAAGAAACGATTACGCTCGAAGACATCGCGAACGCGGGCAACGTCAGTAAGTCGCAGTGCAATAACTTATTCAACCAATACGTCGGGGAATCGCCCATCAATTACCTGATGCATCTTCGTGTTCGTAAAGTCGCAGAGCACCTGCGCTCGGGTTCATTCACCTTAAAGCAGATCGCGGATATGACCGGCTTCAACGGCGTAAGCTACATGTCGGAAACCTTCAAGAAATTCTTCGGGGAGTCGCCCCGTGACTATAAGAAAAGCTGGCTCGGAACTGTCCCCGGCCCGAAGCTTAAGAAATGATCAATCCTGCGTTATAAGGAAAGCCCTGCACGGAGCGCCGTCACAGCCTCCGAGGTTCAGCGGCGCTGCACTTAAGTAGTATCTTCCCTCCGCAACATCCTTGAGCACCACGCCCTCAAGAAGACATATGCCCTTGCCGAGCATAATGTGATGCACGGCACTTGCGTCCTGCATGGGACCTACGGTCTGACTCTCGTTGCCGTACAACAGCATGTCTGTCTGCGCGAAAATCACCGCACCTTCCTCTGTCATGGTCGCATCACCTTCAACGAGGATCCTCTTGGCAGCACCGGCTGCGCGTGCCTTGGCGATGATAGTCTCCGCCGCAGCTGCCGTGATATCGCCGTCGTGGTGTGCCACAAAGCAGTCTCCTACGTAAGGAACGAGTCCTACTTCATCGATAGTCTTGCCGTCATTTTCGAAGTGGTAAGGCGCGTCCACGTGTGTGCCGTTATGCGCGCACATCTCGAACTTCGTGAGGTTGCAGATGTCGCCTTTATCGATGCTCATGACGCGGTTCATGACGGGCTGCGGGTCGCCGGGGAATACGTTGCAGGTAAATACTTCCTGTGAGATGTCGATAATACTCATGGCTTTGTCACTCCGTGATAACTATTCTTCCCTGTCCGTAAGGATCGGAATACTCGTCTCCTATGCTACCTCCGAGAGTTTCTGATATGTAATTGATCAAAGCATCGCTGTCGATGACGGCAGAGCGGTTAACGACAGTGCAGTCTTCGAACATAGTGTAGCCGTTGCCGGAATAGATCAGGAAATAATCCGCACCTGCGACCGTATAGACTGCATCGGGATCGATCGGTTCCTCGCCTACCATGACGTTATTAACTCTTCTGGCGCCGCTTATTCCCGAGCACATTCCGTACTCATCTTCAGTGCAGCCGGACTCGACAGAACAGTCGACCTCGTAGCTTAATCCCGATACCTGGAAGAAGCCTCCGAACTCATCCGGAAGAACGTGCACGCCCCACTCGAGAGCATCAAGGATCTGCTGTCCCGAAGCCTCGATAATGCACACCTGATTATTGAACGGGAATACCTCATATATATCGTCGTAAGTGATATCGCCCGCGGGGATGCTCATTCGGATTCCGCCGCCGTTAACAAGCGCTATATCAGCCCCAGTCTGATCTCTTAGCGAATCAGCTGTGAGGTCACCGAGATTAGTCTCAGCACTTCTTACGATGCGGACAGGAGAACCGTTCTCGTCAGTCTCAGCAGGATCGTTGATAGTAAGATCCACTGAAGAGGTTGCAACCACGCCGTCGAGTACGCTGCTTAATTCATCAAGCTTCTGATCAACGATAGCCGATACCTCATTCTCGATTCCTACGAGGTCAGGCATGCTGATGTCCGAAGTCCATGTCCAAAGACCTGTCTCGATGATCTGTCCGTCGGCCGAGATGTGGCTGTAGCCGATGCACTCGAGCTTAGTTCCGGGAGCACATCTTGTTACGTCCGTACCGTCTTCGTCAGTCACCGTATATTCATCAGTATCGTGGCTGTGGCCGTCGAGGAAGGCATCGATGCCTGTCGTATGGCTTATGATATCCGAAGCAGTCCAAGGCTCATCGTCGTCATATTCACCCATATGTCCTATAACATAGACGAGATCGGCACCATCTGCTCTTGCAGCGTCGACTGCATTCTGGACCGCTTCGTAAACGGCTGTTCCGTCCTCGTCATTCATGAAATCATATATGTATTCACCGTCTTCATCTTCGAATATTTCGGGCGAAGTTAAAGTAAGAGTCGTAGGAGTAGTGACGCCTACGAATCCGATATTAAGATCTCCTGCACTGATGATAGTGTAGGGCTCAAGAATAAGCTCTCCGTCCTGATTGAAGTTACAGCTTAAGTACGGATAGTCTGCCATCTGGACCAGATCCATGAATCGGTCGACACCGTAATCAAACTCGTGATTACCGGGGATAGCGAGATCATAACCTGTGGCATTCATGATATCGATGATGTCCTCACCCTGACTCATCATACCGATCGCTTCGCCCTGGATGGCATCTCCGTCATCTACGAGAATAGTATTGTATCCCTGCGCTTCGAGGTTCTGACGGATCTGATATACACCGGCATATCCGAATCCCTCATTAACACCGCAGTGTACGTCACTTGTAAAGAGAATATATGTCTCACCGTTAGGCTCAGCTGCAGCAGGTGCAGGTGAAGTCTCTTCGATGACAGTAGCTTCTGTCTCCTCTGCCAGCTCGGGCAGTGAGATCTCAATGTGATCAGGATCTTGTCCCGCAGGAATCTGGCCCCACGGATTATCCGCAGCACATGAAATGCATGTGAAAGACAGACATGCGGCAGTTAAAGCCGCCAGAATCTTCCTTTTCTTCATAATATAACCCCTTCAATACCCTGTGATTATACTACCACATTGATTGAAGGGGTTAAATTGTTAATTACCTGTCAGGATCAGGCTATTTATCAGATTGCAGCGAATCCGGTCTCGAGATCGGCAATGATGTCATCGATGTGCTCAGTACCGATGGAAAGACGGATCGTGCTCTCATTGATACCAACCTCAGCGAGCTCTTCAGCCGTGAGCTGTGAGTGTGTTGTTGTATAAGGATGGATAACGAGGGACTTAACGTCAGCTACGTTAGCAAGAAGTGAGAAGATCTTGAGGCTGTCGATGAACTTCCAAGCTTCGTCCTTGCCGCCCTTGATGTCGAATGTGAAGATGGAACCGCCGCCGTTCGGGAAATACTTCTGATACAGAGCGTGATCAGGGTGCTCGGCAAGTGAAGGATGGTTTACCTTGGCAACCTTGGGGTGATTAGAAAGGAAATCAATAACCTTCTTCGTGTTCTCGATATGACGCTCAACTCTCAAGGACAGTGTCTCAACGCCCTGAAGGAGCAAGAATGCATTGAAAGGTGAGATGGAAGCGCCTGTATCTCTTAAGAGAATGGCACGGATGTAAGTAACGAATGCTGCAGGTCCTACTGCATCGTAGAAAGATACACCGTGATAAGAGGGGTTGGGCTCGGCGATGTTCGGATACTTGCCGGATGCCTTCCAGTCGAACTTACCGGACTCTACGATGATGCCGCCGAGAGTCGTGCCGTGACCGCCTAAGAACTTGGTAGCTGAATGAACAACGATATCTGCACCGTGCTCGATAGGTCTGATCAGGTAAGGTGTACCGAATGTATTATCTACTACTACGGGTAGTCCGTGCTTGTGAGCAAGCTCGGCGATTGCTTCTATATCAGGGATATCAGAGTTGGGGTTGCCCAATGTCTCGAGATAGATAGCTCTTGTGTTCTCCTTGATGGAGCTCTCGATCTGGTTAAGATCGTGTGCATTTACGAATGTTGTCTCGATTCCGTACTGAGGAAGTGTGTTGGAAAGAAGGTTGTAGCTTCCTCCGTAGATTGTCTCCTGTGCGATGATGTGGCCGCCGTTAGCTGCGAGAGCCTGGATCGTATATGCGATTGAAGCTGCACCAGATGCTACTGCGAGTCCTGCCGAACCACCCTCGAGTGCTGCTACTCTGTTCTCGAGAACTCCCTGTGTGGAGTTCGTAAGTCTTCCGTAGATGTTGCCGCCTGCTCTTAAGTTAAATCTTGCTTCTGCATCGGCACTGTCGTGGAATACGTAAGATGTTGTCTGATAGATCGGTACCGCTCTGGAATCTGTTGCTGAATCTGCCTGCTCCTGTCCTACGTGAAGCTGAAGTGTTTCAAATCTGTATGCCATGTTCGTATTCTCCTTTGGTCATTAGGTTTTTGTTTTTGATGACCAAAGTATGACATATCAGAATTACTGTGTATAATTCCGAATTATGATAGGTTGCTATCAATTAATTTGATAACCCCTTAACTCCCTTCAGGAAATCCTTTAATTCTTCTATATATCTCTGACCGGGCTCACTGACGATACTCTTCTTCTTGGTTATATATCCGATCTCCATAACGCTGTTCGGGTGATCCGCGTCCGCCTTATAAGGAACTGCGATATATCCGTCGCCGTTAATGTCATCGGAGATAATACCGGAACAAAGCGTGTAGCCGTGCATACCCTTCATGAGGTTAAGCATGGTAGCTCTGTCGTTAACCGTGATAACTCTTGAGTACTCGTACTCCCCTAAGATCTCCTCCGCGAAGAAATACGCATCGTCCCCCTGCTCAAACGACAGGCACGGATACGGTGCGAGGTCCATGAACTTGATGGACTTCTTCTTCGCAAGCGGGTGATCGTCACTGAGATATACATATGCATTACACTTGATAAGAGAATGGAACTCCAGATCGTTCTTATCCAGAAGCTTTCTTATAAACTTCTCGTTCTTCTCCGACAGATACAGGATACCGATCTCGCTTCTTAAAGCACCTACGTCAGCGATAACATCTCTCGTCTTCGTCTCTCTTATAGAGAAGTCGAATGTGTTGACATCATACTGCTTCGCCATCTTGATAAAGGAGTGCACAGCGAAAGAATAGTGCTGCGTGGAGACGGCAAACTTTCTTCTGTAGTTGCCGTCGCCCTCATACTTATGCATGAGCGTAGTGTAGTGCCCCTCGAGACCTCTTATGTCATTAAGAAACTCCCTGCCCTCGGGTGTAGGCGTAACTCCCTTAGGACCGCGCACGAAGATGGTGATGCCGATCTCCTTTTCGAGTTCCTTCATGGAAGCCGTGAGTGCGGACTGCACCATGAAGAGCTTCTCTGCAGCCTTGTTCATGGAGCCGCATTCTTCTATCGTCAGGGCATAATGTATCTGCTGGAGCGTCATCTATCTTTTACTTGGACCCGAAGTAGCGGAAACAAAGCATCGTTATATCATCGAACTGCTCAGCGCCGGCAACGAATTCATCGATACCTTCCTTGACATTCTTAAGGATATCCTCACAAGAAGCATAAGGATCTTTGTTAAGAGCCTCAAGCATACGGTCCGTTCCGAACAGTTCATTGTTGTTGTCGGTAGCTTCCGGAACACCGTCTGTGTATACGAAGAGAGAATCACCGGGATTCAACTCGAACTCGTGATCCTTGAACTTAAGCTTACGCATGGTAGCTACCGGCGGAGAGTGCTTATACTCGACAAGCTCATACTTGCCGCCAGCTCTTCTGATAACGGGATGCTCGTGACCTGCATTCGCGGCTATACCCTTACCGGTCTTAAGATCGAATACAGCAAGCCAGACCGTAACGAACTGATGAACCTCATTGTTCTGCATGAGCTGAACGTTAGTATTGGCAAGTGCCTCGGCAGGACTCTCACCCATCATGATACGGCTCTGGATAAGCAGCTTGGAGATCATCATGAACAATGCCGCCGGGATACCCTTACCTGATACGTCAGCCATTACAAGAGCGATATGATCCTCATCCACGAGGAAGAAGTCGTAGAAGTCTCCTCCAACCTCCTTGGCAGGATCCATCAAAGCATAAACATCGAAGTCCTTACGGTCAGGGAATGCCGGGAACTTACTCGGCAGCTGGCTCTCCTGGATCGAAGCCGCCATACCGAGCTCTGCTCCGAGTCTCTCTTTCTCCGCGATCGCCTTCTGCTTCTCATCCATGTAACGCTCGATCTCAACAAGCATCGATGAGAATGCATCAGCAAGTTCCTCTATCTCATTATCTGACTTGATAGATTTCAGTTCAGGCAGTGCCTTGGCTGAATCCTTATCCTTCTCGTAGTCCTTGATGATGTCACGCTCCTTGAACAACGGTTCGACGGCATTCTTACGGAGAGTTCTGAAGAACAGCAATGCCAGTGAAGCAACAAGGATGATCGTGAAAGCTACGAGGAATGCAGATATGCTGACCGTGTAGTCGATAAGGTCGATCCAGTCCGTAGATACTCCGACGATCATAAGGATCTGACCATTGGAGATAACAGGAGCGAATACGTGTACCGCAGTCCTGTCGGCATCTTTGTTAAGAGACAACTCGATTCTGTCTGCAGGTGTGCCGGTCGCGATAAGGCTGTCGAGTGTAGGATAACGTCCGGCCTGGTACGGATATGTACATCCGAGCTCGAATATCTCTCCTCCGGAGCTCTCTCTTAACTCGCCTTCCTTGGTACCTGTAACAAGGAAGAACTGATTATCCCCGTCGATAAAGAAGCTGTACAGGAACATCGGCTCATAAGATCTCTTGATTCTATCGAATGCCTCGCTTAACTGGTTATAACAAAGCTCCGCGAGAAGCCTCTGTCCTTCTTCATCCAAAGCGAGAGCCTCTTCTGTCGTTACAAGTTCGATATCGGTATATCCCGGAATCAATTCAGAAAGACGTCTCTCTTTCTCCTCCAGAACACTTAGATCTCCGTAGAAGAAATCCATCTCTTCGTAGTGCTCATGCCAATAAGGCACAAGGAAATCAATGCTCTTATAACTCGAGATTATGGTAACGACTTCATCAGCGATCTGAGTTGTACTGTCAAATCTCTGTTCAAGGAGAACCGTCATATTGAACAGGAAGAAAGTGATAATAGCGATAACTATAAATATCGCCGAGACCGTAAGTACCGGGAACGTTATCTGCTTAACTATGCCTTTGTTCTTCTTTATAAGTTTACTCATGCTTCATCACTCTTCCGGCCTGTGTCATAACAACTTCAATAAACCAAGCCATAATATACAAACTTATCATGGACAAAACAAAGTTTGCAAGAACACAGACAACAATATTATGCCCCGTAACAGGCTGTAATAATCTGAAATAAATGTAAATAAACGGGCAGTTAAGAAGATACAGCCTCAGGCTGTGCTTCCTGGCAAAGCTGATAAAGGGGACATCCCTTATGCCCGCAAGCTTCGGGATCCTGTCGAGCGCCATGAACAGCAGTACGATAAAGAGTGCTCCGAACGCCTTAAACAGCCAGTACAAAGCGAAATGCACGTCAGCAAATCTCTGATAGAACAGCGTAGTTACGAAGAAGCATGCCGTCAGCACCCACAGCACCGGGGTCGGGATCTTCGTTATCTTATCCAGGTACCTGTAAAGACAGATTCCGATGAAGAAACACGGCAGATACGTGGATATCTGGCTTATCTTGAAGTAATCGAACGTACAGAAAAGCTCGACTACGACTGCAAGTGCTATCGCGATTATGCCGACAACAGGAATAAGGTCCTTACGAATGAGCGGGATCATGCAGATGAATACGAGCGTCACCCAGAACAGCATCAGCAGGAACCACAGGTGATCCGAGAATATGCCGAGCGCCATATTCTTGTACGACTCCAGCAAAGAAGCCCCCTTGTCCCTGCCCCAACAGCTGATGTCAAACAGGGTATAAAGAGGTACCAGCCACAGCGCGCCGTAAAGATAGTAGCGCAGCAGAAGCTTCTCTGACCTGGACTTGATAAGGCCGGCTGCAGTCTTCCCTCTTGCAAGCACACCGAATGCGAAAAGGAACCCGGAGCAGCACACAAAACTCGACACCAGAGACGAGTTAAGGATATTACACAGGAATTCGACCAGATCGCTCGAGTATGCGGCTCTCTCAGTGTAGTAATCCTCAGTGGCGAAGAAGAGCATACAGTGAAGCAGGACTACCCCGAACACTGCTGCCGTCTTGGCATCGGTTATATACTCAAATCTGCGCTTATCTTCCATATCAGCACATCTTCTCTATAGTCAGGATATTCATGCCGTCCTTGTATTCGTAACTGACATTATCCATGAATTTCTTGGTCATAAAGATACCGAGCCCTCCGCGTTTACGTTCGGACACCTTAAGCTCGATATTGGGATCTTCCTTGGCAAGAGGGTTATAGGGCTTGCCCTTATCTGCAAAGCAGATCTTGATCATAAGCGGATCTTCAGATATATCGACGGTGACCGAAGCGGATCCCGTCTCAGGGTTATATGCATAATTTGCAATATTGGAGAAGATCTCTTCAACTGCTATCTCAATTCTGGTACTTACAGCCGGCTGACATCCGATCTGTTCGAGATTCTCGCCGATGAATTTAAGAACTTCCGGCAGATTCTCATTTAAAGCCGCGATATTCAATTCACGCATCTTCTCTTACCCCTTCTGTAATATGCACTCACATTATACATTACTTCTATATAATAATGAGATTTTATGATGTTATAATACTTTTATGCGTAATATCATAATCATTGAAGCGGTCTCGACCGGGTATAACCTCGTTGAAGATGTGGTAAGAAGAGGCCACAAGCCTGTTGTTATGGAACTTCCCGGAGATTCTGAGGATATAGACAGATACCGCCAGAAGTATTACCGCATCCTTTATCACAAGCCCGAGATAATCAAGGCTTCGGATGATTATGAGACTACCCTGGAGATGGCAAGATCATACGATCCCCTTATCATCGTTCCCGGATTCGAAGGTGCTGTAGAGCTTGCAACGCGTTTGTCAGATGATCTTGGACTTACAGGCAATCCTTACAGCAATATCGATGCGATGACGAAGAAAGACGCCATGCACGCAGCTTTAAAGGCTGCAGGATTAAGATATATCCGCGGCTTGACCGTAACACACGCAGATGAAGCGGTCGACTTTTGCCGTAAGAACGGACTTACCAAGGCAGTCGTAAAGCCTGTAAGAAGCGCGAGCAGCCAGGGACTTTTCTTCTGTGACAATGAAGATGATGTCAGAAATGCTGTAGAGACTCTTCTTACCTGGAAAGATATCTTCAACAAACCTATCACGCGTGTACTGGTCCAGGAGATGATCGTCGGCACCGAATATGTAGTTAACACTGCATCCAGCAATGGTCTTCACAAGATCAACTCCATAACCAGATACCATAAGTCCAGGACTTCCGAAGGCGGATATATCTACGACTGGGAAGAAAACATAGTAACACTCGAAGAAGAGCACAAAGAGCTTATAGATTATGCTCTTAAGGCCGTTGATGCCATCGGCTTCAAGTACGGTGTCATTCACGGTGAGTACTATATTGATGAGCAGGGTCCCGTATTGGTCGAAGTTAACTGCAGACCCATGGGCGGATCGATGCCTGCCGAATTCCTTGATCTGGCATTCGGACAGCATGAGACAGATACAATGCTCGATGCATATCTTGATCCTGAATCATTCAAGAAGAACATTGATGCCCCCTACCATCCGCTTCGCAAGTATGCTCTTAAGATGATCAAGGTTCCCCGTATGCTCGAGGTAAACGACTACACGATCAAGATAATCGCAGACCAGCTTAAGAGTTCATACGTCACGCAGGTCAGCGATACTACCCTTCCCGTAATCTTCGAGAAGACACGTGATCTCGACTCTTCCGGAGGTACGATCTACTTCATCGATGATGATGAAGCCCAAGTTATGAAAGACCTCGAGACAATCAAGAATATCGAAGATAATTACTTCGCTTTCATCCTTAACGACGGCATGTCGAGAAGATGGATCAAGCCTAATAACGTCACTGACACTGATATAGAACAGACCATCTCGGATTGCGGCTGTCACGGAGCAATCCTTGCAGGAAGCGATGATCCGAAGACCCGCGAAGGGATCCAGACGGTAACGACACGTTCCATATCAGATGCCCACAAGGGATTCGACTATGTAATCGTAGGATTCTGCCATTCATTCTTAAGGATCAGAGAAGCCCAGTGCTTAAAGCGAGTCTTCGACATGATAGACAAGGTTAAACCCGGCGGCACTGTCATCATTCCTTCGAACACCTGTGAATATCTGACATACAAGGAAGAAGGCGCCAAGGTCCTCCTCAGGATAAAAGATCTTGAAGTAAGCACACTCGAGGTAAACGGCAGAAAGTATATCATCGGAGTCTCCAATCGATGAACAAGCGTACCGGCAGCATTCTTAAGGTAGAGTTCTTCCGCTTCCTGCTCCCCACCGTCATGAGTATCATGGCGATGTCTCTGAACGAGTTCGTAGACAGTATTATAGTATCCAATCTTATTAACTCGGATGCGATGAGCCTTATTACCATGGCTTCACCGCTTGTTACAGCTTACGGCGTAGTCTATACACTTCTCGGCATCGGTGGAGCTGCCCTTTACGCGGTATGTTCAGGACGGCACGAGACCAAGAAAGCGGATTCTGTATTCTCCGTTACGCTCTTCACCGCCATAGCCGTATCATTCGTCATCTTCGCCGGCGGTCTACTCTTCTCTACTCCGCTTTCTTCTTTGATGTGCAAGGCTTCCGAATACTATTCATCATTCGTACCGTATGTAAGAGGTCTTGTATTATCCGCTATTGTTATCATTCCCGTTCAGGTCATCTTATACTTCATGCCTGCATTCGGACGTCCGGGCACCGGAACGGCGATCAACATAACTGCCAACGTCATCAATCTTCTCATGGACTATGTCTACATAGAGATCTGCGGCTTCGGACTTGAAGGTGCCGCTTATGCGACGCTGACAGGTTATGCAGCAGGCTTCTTTATACTTCTGTACTTACACATAAGAAAGAAGCTGAGACTGCCGTTCGCCAAGGTCAAGCGCCATGAGTTCAGGATACTGGGAGAGACGATCTCGACAGGTCTTTCATCTGCCATGAACCAGATCGGATATTGCATCAAGATAGCATTCGTCAACTATCTCGCATTCGCACTCGCAGGCATGTCCGGCGTTACCACCTTCTCAGTATGCATGCAGGCCGTATCAATGGTCTCCATCCTCATAGGAGGAGTTATCGACGCCACTATCCCTATGGCAGCATCATTGTACGGGCAGAGGGATTTCTCCGGAATACGTCTGCTTATGAAGACAGCCATGATAGTACAATTCGTGTCTAATGCCCTGGCTCTCGCATTCTTCGAGATTTATCCTCAGATAGTACTTAATATGTATAACGTCACAGGCGACATGGCAGGACCTGCAGTCTTAGGACTTCGCATTTTCTCATTGTCCTTCATATTCAGAGGATTCATCCTCATGTACATGTGCCTGTTCCCTGTTATCGGCCGTAAGATCTATGCCTTTGTCATAAGCCTCTTCGACGGCTTCCTCGGAATCATCCCGCTGTCACTGATCCTCACGGATTTCCACGGTATCAACGGTCTGTGGGAAGCTTTCGCTATTCTTCCCGCGCTCATGCTTATCATCATACTTGCCGTTAATATCTTCATCTCCGCACGTTCGAACGGTAAATACAGCAAATTCATGCTCATCGAGAAGGAAGATACGAACGTACCTGTATTCGACTGCACTATCTACATGAGCCGTGAGGATATATCGGATCTTGCAGACCGTATCCAGAGCTTCTGTATGGCAGAGAAGCTTGAGACCCGCTTGTCCACCATGACGGCTCTGGTATCTGAAGAGATGAGCGTATACACACTCGAGAACAGCAAAGACACCGAACTTAAGAGCATCGATATCATCCTGAAGATCTTCCCTGAATACGTCCTTATGGACTTCAGAAGCATCGGCAAGCCCTTCGATATATCATCGATCCCCGAGACCGGCAATGACTTCTCAAGCATGTCGGTACTCCGCAAGGCTTCAAGTTCATTCGAATACAACTACACCCTCGGAATGAATCAGACGAGGATCAAGGTAGCACGCGGGTGATCTGACACTTAGCCGCCTCTTGCCATCGTTTGACGGGCAGCTGTGTACCAAATCAGTGAATTCCATCACTTTGGTACACAAATTTTCCGTTCTTTGTGTACCCAAACAGCATATTTCAGACTTTTGGTACACAAACTCAGATGATTTGTGTACCAGATTAGTCATTTCAGTCATTTTGGTACACATTTTGGGCGATTTTTGTGTACCAAAACCCCGCTTTTTGATGTTTTGGTACACAGGCGTCAAACCCAACCCCAAGTCCAAGCACCAAATCACTAACAAAAACTGCCCCCGGGAGTATCCGGGGGCAGCCAATAATAATCAACAAGAATCAGATTACTCGATGTTGAGGATATCGTCGAATCCTGTAACGCTGAATACGTCCATAACAGCATCGCCGGGATTGATAACCTTCATGTCGCCCTGCTTCTCCATGATCTGAGCAAGTCCGAGGAGGACACGGAGTCCTGCGGATGAGATATACTCGAGATTCTTAAGGTCGAGAACGAGATCCGTGATACCTGCGAGTTCAGGCTCGAGACCCTTCTCGAGATCAGGAGCTGAGAGAGTATCAAGACGTCCCTCGATAGCAACAGTAAGCTTTGTGTCTTCCTTAGTTGTCTTAAATTCCATAGTATTTATCTCCCCTTTTGTGGTTAAGATTTAGTCTAATACGCTCATATTATAATATAAAAATTCGCAAATTAGCTTGAATCTTTATTAATTCATTATTGTTTTACATTCTCTTGGCGGCAACGCAGTCCTCGAGGTTGGCGTAGAAGTGCTCGCGGCCGACAGTTTCCTGGAATCCGATCTTCTCGAGAGCGCTGTTAATATCGCTGTTTAAGCCTACAAAGCAGAAGTCGGAACCGAGGCTCTTGATATACTCGATTGCTTCAAGGAACTCGGTCTCGGCGGAGATATCTACGAATACAACGCCTCTGAAGGAGAGAATGTAAGTCTCGTAGCGCTTCTCGCACTTTTCGATGGCCTTCTTAAGCTGCTTGCCGTTGGCGAAGAAGTATGCGCCGACGCTGTAAACGATGGCAGCGTCCTTGTCCTCAATCAAAGTCTCCTCCTCGATGTTAACGTTGATGTCAGCAAGCTTGCTTATGGTGATGATCATGGACAGAGCTACGCCGATTACGATCGCATAAGTAAGGTCGAGGATGACAGTAGCGGCCATGGTGATGAAGCAGGAAGCGATAGCGTCTTTAAGGCCGTGTGTGAAGTAGCTCTTGATCGTCTTTATGTCGTTCATCTTGTATGCAGTCATGAACAGTACGCCTGCAAGAGCGGAGTACGGTACCATACCGATAAGGGGTGCAAGCACGAACATGCACAGGATAAGGAAGACTGACTGGAATACGGATGTAAGTCTTGTTCTGCAGCCGCTCTTGATAGCAACGGAAGTACGTGCGATAGCAGCCGTGGAAGGAACACCGCCTGCGAAAGGCACAGCCATGTTGGCGATACCCTGGGCGATGAGCTCTACGTTGGAGTCGAACTTCTCCTTCTTCATGGAAGCCGCAGCAGTACCGCACAGAAGGCTCTCGATCATGCCGAGGAGAGCGATGGTGACGGAGTACTTGGCGATGGAAGAAAGCATGGGGATGTCGACTGCCTTAATGTCGAGAACCTCAGAGTTGATGATGGAGCTCGGGATGGAGCCGATCGTCTTAACGTCGATGCTGAAGATCTTAACCGCTGCGGTCGCGATGATGATCGCTACGAGCGAGGAAGGAACGTATTTCGAGAGTTTCTTGGGGTACAGAGCCATGATGATGACTACGGCAGCGGCAACAGCGAGCGTCGGGATGCTCGTGTCCTTAACGTTACTTACGAACGTAACTACCTTGCCGACCGTGCCCTCGCCTGCAGCGTTAACGCCGAAAGCGTTACCGAGCTGGCCGATAGCGATTACAAGCGCGATACCCGATGTGAATCCCGTGACAACGGGCTTGGGGATAAACTGGACGAATCGTCCGAATCTCAGAAGTCCCGCGATGAGCAGGATGATACCTGAGATGAATGTTGCCATGAACATGCCCTGAAGGCCGTACTCACCTGAAACGATGGTTCCGAGGATGACAGCCATAGCTCCCGTAGGACCGGAGATCTGGAATGAACCTCCTCCGAGAAGTCCGGAGATAAGTCCTGCGATTATGGCCGTGATAAGGCCTCCTGCGATACCGATGGCAAGATGCTCCTGGTCTACGCTCGCTGCACCGAATGCAAGTGCAAGAGGCAATGCTACGGCACCTACGGTGATACCTGCTGCGAGGTCGTTGATCAGGTACTTGCTGTTATATCCTTTGAATTCATTTCTGAATATCTTCGCATAATGCGAGAAAAACGGTCTTTTCTTCTTAGCCATAAACACATTCCTTTCAAGACAGAGTGTATTTTAACACTTGCGCGTTTGAATGGAATTGTGCTTTTGCACAGTATAAATTTAAGTCTGAGGCTGTGCGTTATTGAAAGTCGTGACAAGAGCCGTATCTACGTTGCCGCTCGAAAATGCATTCGTCAGATCAGACTGGAAAGTATTGATCGTATCCTGGTCGAATACCGTTCCCGTATTGCTTCCGAAGACACATGTCCAAGACCATGTTCCTGCAGGTGTAAGCTGGTAGACAACAACGACGTGATCCTGATCACTGAAGTTGGTCGAGTAGAGTTCACGCGCATACTGTCTGAAGTCATCGCCAGACAGCTGGTCGTTGATGGTAAAGATAGCAGGGCTTACTCCCGTGCTGCTCTCGAAAGAAGCCATCGCAGAATTGACCGAACTCTCGTCAGCGATTACGCCGGCATTATCGTAGATATGTGAACCGCCGGAGATTACAGGGATATCAGCATCTGCGGCACCGCCGTCCTGCTCTCCGCCCTGCTGTGTCTCAGCAGCTGCTGCATCCGTTGTCTCAGTAGGAGCCGTCTCGGAAGTCTCAGTCTCCTGGGTCTCCATGGAGGGAGTAACGACAGACTGCTCTGTCTGTGTCCTGTCAGCAATGATAGGGGCCAAAGCTTCAGTCTGTGAAGGAGTATTGCCTGACTCGCCGCTTTGAAGAGTTACGGTAGCAGAAGCGCCCTCCTGCTGCTCGCCGCTATAGTAGATGACGAGAGGCTCTTCGGAATTCTCCTTCTTGCAGCCGGCGGCAACGGAAGTTACCATCGCAGCTGCCAGCAATATTGACATGATACGTAAATTCTTCATAATAAATCCCCCCGGATTCGCTATAAGCTAATTTAATTATAGCGAATCGAGGGGGGCTTACTTTTACCGGAAGATTAATTCGTATTACCAATACATGACAGAATTTAAGACCAGTAAAGATCCATCGTACCGAGTTCCATGATAAGAGTGAACACCGGCACCTGCTCAGGTCTTATCTGCTGCTCGACAAGCGGCATCAGCTTCTGCGGAACATCGGCAATTCCGTTACGTGTGCTGCGCACACCGCTGTTGTTATACCAGACCATTACGCTCCCGGTCCCTTCGGGAGGTACGGACGAGATAATATCCGCTTGATACAGCTGCTGGAACTGATTCGTACCCAGGTATATGACTCTGCATCCGTAATCAGTCAAAAGCACATGGATCGCATCAAGATCAGACTCTGACAGGAACAAAGTACCGCTGATGTCATTAAGGATGAGCAGATGCCCATTGTAATTGACACCGGGTGTGCTCAGCACCTGAGGATCCAGTGAATATACAGTCCTTGCCTGAAGATTATCAGGTCCGTTAGGCATCGTCATGTAAAACATTATGTCATAGTTATGATCGTTGACTTTCTGGGTGTAATCACGGGTATATTCCCACTGGTCTTCGAGTGTCAACGGAGCTACTCCGCCCACGCCTTTCAACGCCACAACTATCACTACAACAACTGTCAATGCCGTTACTATCGTAGCGGCGATCATTAATCTTGCTCTATCCATTTTCCCTTATTCTTCCCTTATTGTTGCAGCGGTCATGCTTCCATACTCACGGCCGCCGCTCATATAAGATTTTTCCACATTTTCTATGCAAACTCAAGAAAAATCGTATCCGTTACAGAGGGTTACCGCAGTTGCTGCAGAACTTACCTCCGTTAGCAGGAGTTCCGCAGTTGCCGCAGAACTTCTTGACGGGAGCCTGGGAGGGCGCAGCCATCGGTGCGGCCATCGGTGCAGCCATCTTCTGTGCGAGCGCCTGAGCCTCCTTCATCTGCTTAACCGCTTCGTCAGCTTTTCGCTTGGTCTCGGCTTCGATGCGGGCCTTCTCTTCCGGCGAGAGTGCGTCCCATCTGCGCTTAGCTTCTTCCATGGCTTCCTGCTGCTTCTTCGCAAGCTCTTCGGGAGTCATCTTGGACATCTCCTTCATCTTATCTGCCTTGGCCATTCTCTCCCTGCTCTTCTCGTCGGGTGTGACGTTCATCAGCGCGAATGAAGACAAAGTGATATTCTTGGGTGCGAACTGCTCTTTAACAGCACTTATGAACCTGTCTTTATGTGAGACGAGATGCTTGTAGGAAACCTGTTCAGCAGACAAAGCGGAAAGCGTTTCCATAATAGCCAGACCGATGAGGCCCTTCACATACTCCTGATCCCGCTCAGAGCCTTCGCGGTCATCGCAGGAGACCTCGGCCTGACCTATAGCCTTAACGTAGATGAACCTGTATTCAGGATCGCTGTAGCTTGAATCGATACCGAACTTAACGTTGAATGTTCCCATGGTGCTGACCTCCTGAGCCGTTGATTATTTGCTTAGAACTTTATCGTTCTTGCGATTCTTCTTGCTATGTTCTGCCACATATTCGGAAGGATACCGAAGTCTCTGTTAAGCGACTGCGGAAGCGTCGGGATCCTGTCGTAAAGTATCTGCCAGTACTCCTCTTCCTTGCCGTTATAATCCATGATCTCTATCGTGTGTATTCTCGCAGGGCTCTTTCTTGATACGAGTATTCCTGCAACGACACCCTTAAGCGTAACTTCGGTGCCCTGGCGTGAGATAGTGACATCACACGGCATGCCCGATCTTAAATCCTCAGCATCATCAAGGAAGACCTTGAATCTGTGCTCGGTAAGTTTTGTCGTAACGCCACTGTAGGTACCGCTCCCGGAACTTACGCTGACAGTCTCCGCGAACCTTACTTTAACGGGCTCCTCGTCGCTGTCTCTGCCATCTACAAGGAAGAGGCACATGATGAAGAAGTAAAGATTACGCACGATCCAGAACAGCAGGATAATGACGGATACCGACTGCATGATATCCAATGTTAAGAGGATCCTTACGATGCCTGCGACAGACAGCAGAGTCATGATGATGAAGGGAATCATCGCGCGGGTGTCTTTGGTCCTCTCGCCTGCTTTTCTTGACTTATCGGTTACCTTGAAGCTCGACATCGTGATTCCAAGCGATTCCTTGATGACCGGGATGATCAGGAACGGCATGACACTGGTCTCATAGATGCCGCTCCACTTAAGTGATATGGTGTTCTTACTGTTAACACGAAGTGCGATCTCCTGGAAGATGAACATCGGCAGCCAGAACACGAGAAGCTCAAGCCAGTTACACTTGAACACAGGCACTGCGAGCACTGCATAGAGCAGCGGTGACAGAACGTATACGAGATTCTTAAGAGGCGAATACCAATAGATCAGCGAGCTCCAGTAATTGACTCTCTGAGCGGTAGTAATGTCGCGTCTTGTCATAAGCTTGAGCTTACGTGCGGTAACGATAACGCCTCGTGCCCAACGCGTACGCTGCTTGATGTGATCCTTGAATTCATGAGGTGTCTGTCCGCTTGCCAAAGGCTCGGGAAGAGCAAGGCTGACGTAACCCTTGGATTCGATAAGAAGACCCGTCGCGAAGTCCTCAGTGATGGAGCCTGTAAAGAAGCCTCCGATATCCTCGAGTGCCTCCCTCGCGATGATCGTGTTGGAACCTCCGTAGATAACGCTGTTCGTAGCGGTCTTGGAGGGCTCGATAGTCCTGTAGAAGAAGTCTTGTTCATTAGGAGCGCGCTTCTCCGAATACAGAGCATACTGGAATACGTCGGGATCGTAGAAGCACTGCGGTGTCTGAAGAAGACCGAGCTTCAATCTCTTGTCCTCGGGCTTATCCTGCTCCCTTATCTTCGCATCGATGAAGTACGGAATCGTCTTCAGGAGGAAGTCGCTCTTAGGTATCATGTCCGCGTCGAAAGTAACGACATACGGAGCAGATGTCTTACCCAGAGCATTATTAAGATTGCCCGCCTTCGCGCCTTCGTTGTCGGGACGGTCGAAGTAGCCTACCCCCATACTCGATGCAAGCTCTCTCATGCTTGCACGGCGGTTGTCGTCGCAGACCCAGATGTGAACCTTAGACTTGTCAGGATACTTAATGTGCTTGCAGCCATTAATGGTGCGGCGGAGAAGCTCTTCAGGCTCGTTATATGTGGCGATGAAGATATCAACCTCCGGCCACTGGTCATCGGGGATAGAAGGCAGCTTGTATTCACGCATACCGAGAAGATTACGGAAGAGTACAAGAGACTCTACAAATCCTACCGCCTCTACGATAAGGAGAATGACATTGGCGATGACCGGTACTGCGCCGTATTCCTTCGGGATCGAGAACATAACACGCCAGCAAAGGTAGTTGATCGTGCAGAAGATACTTAAGATAAGAAGCACTCTTGGAACGATGAACGCCAGAACTTTCTTATTACGTTCAGGATCCGGTCCGACGATGTCATTATAAGTTCTTCTCTTATGTTTCCTGCGGCGGTTGTAGAACGCTCCTACGATCATAGACAGAGCGATGACGCCGACTGAGATAACAGCGAATCTCGGCCACGACTTAATGGTAACCGTTCCGATGGGCCACAGCGAGCCGTTAATATCAGAGGACATCTCATCCCAGAAAGTCTTCTCGACCCTCGGAGCAGGCGCGGGGATCAAAGCAGGATCCATGCCTCTTATAAGTTCTCTTACCCATCTGCCGCTCGTCGTAAGATCATCGTCTCCGATCACATCAGGAGCCTGATAATCCATGTTAAAGAATGCCGAAGACTCGTCCTTGTTAGACAAGCTCCAGACAGCATAACTTATCGAATTCTCGTTAAGGAAAGTAAACCACTTAACCGCCCACTCGAAGTCGATCATGCCGTCACCGTCAGCTTCGGTGATGCCACACTCACTTATGAACACAGGAAGCCCGTTATCCAAGGCTGCCTGAAGTTCTCCCATAAGCTCGTCATGATGCGTCGCCGTATAGAAATGCAGAACATACATGACGTTATCGAACTGCAAAGGACTCATAAAGGGATCGCCGAGGTTACGGTCATACTCGGGAGTACCTACTACGATAACCGCATCGGGGATGTTGTTTCTTATAACAGGGATGACGACATTACAGTACTCGTAAACGTCATACCAAGCGGTCGTCTCGTTAGGCTCATTACATATCTCGAAGATAAGGTTAGGACAGTCGCTGTACTCGCTCGTTATCGTCTCGAAGAACTCGACGGCGCTGTCTATGTTCATGTTGGGATCGTAGTCGTTAAGGATATGCCAGTCAACGAGCACGTACATGTCTGCCGCGATTGCCGCGTCTATGCCCTGCCTCATGAGAGCAAGGTTCTCGTCACGCTGCCCTTCGCTGTAGAACTGCGAGTACATCGCAAGACGGATCATGTTGCAGTTCCAGTCGTCTGCCACCTGCTCGAAAAGCCCTGCATCAATGTACTCCGGGTACCATGTAAGACCGTGCGTACTTACACCGCGGAGCTGAACCTCCCGTCCGCTCTCATCGGCCAATACTGTTCCCTGAACATGGAGACGTCCGTTGACTGAAGGTCTTGCGGTATATACATCCTGCCGGTCTGTTTCCGCTCTTGCGGTCGTTAATCCGAAGCAGCTTAAAATGCTTGCTGTTATGAACAAAGCGATCAGTGATATCGAGAGAAGTCTCTTCCTAATCATATGCTGTTCCCGTCCCCGCCGGTCCTATAAGGCCTGCTATATAGAGAACAGAATAGCACATTTCAAAGAAATTTTACATATGTAAGATCATACCTGAGCAAGATAGATCAGCGTCTCAAGCGACTTCTGCATCTCGGGTATCGATGCGAATTCGAAGCGGCTGTGATAGTTATATCCGCCGGTAGACAGATTCGGGCACGGAAGTCCTCTTGAGCTTAACACCGCTCCGTCAGTACCGCCCCTTACAGGTTCTGATGCAGGCTCTCCTCCTGCATGCCTTACTGCCTCGTATGCACGGTCAACGATATCCATGTGGTCCTTAAGGAACACGGCCATATTGGGGTACTGGTCCTCGATCGTGATGCTGCAAAGCTCGGAACCGTAGCGTTCGTTTATTGTGAATGCAGCGTCCTGCATAAAAGCTTTTCGCGCAGCAAACTTGTTAAGGTCGTGGTCCCTGATGAGGAACTGCATGCGCGCGTGTTCACAGTCCGACTTGATGTTGTCGAGGTAGTAGAAGCCCTCGTAGCCTTCCGTAGTCTCCGGAGTCTCGTCTGAAGGCAGAAGATTGATGAACTCATTAGCTACGAGAGAGGCATTTATCATGATACCCTTGGCAGAGCCCGTGTGAACGCACTTGCCCTGAATCTCGACCGTGGCCATGGCTGCGTTGAAGCACTCATATTCGATTATGCCGAACTTGCCTCCGTCGACGGTGTACGCCTGCTTCGCGTGGAACCTGTTAATGTCGAAGTATTCGGTGCCGTTGCCCGTCTCCTCATCGGATGTGAATGCGACTGCGATGCCTCGATGCTTAATGTCAGGATTAGCCTTGAAGTGGGACAGCATCTCCATTATCTCGGCGATGCCTGCTTTATCGTCAGCGCCTAAGAGTGTGGTGCCGTCGGTCCTTATAAGGTCCTCGCCGATATGCTCGTTAAGCTCGGGGAATTCATCTGGGTCCAGAAGGTCATCGTGGCCGTCGTAAGAATTGATAATCACAGGCTTCACGTCTTTGCCCGACACCGCGGGAGACGTGTCCACATGCGCGATGAAGCCGATGTCATCGGCCGCATCGGGAGCATTGGACTCCAGGTAAGCATACACATAGCAGTGCTCTTCGTCGTAGTCGACGGTAAGACCGAGGTCTTCCAATTCTTCAGCAAGAAGACGCGCGAGGTCTCGCTGCTTGGCAGTCGAAGGATGCGTCAGAGACTCGTCATCCGACTGCGTATCTATCTTTACATATCTTAAGAAACGTTCGATCAATGTATTCATTCGGCAAAATAATAACTGTCTACTAACTCAAGTCCTGTCCCCCTGTAAGCATACAGGTTGACATCAGGACCGCCCCAGCTATCGTCATCGGTGTATATAGCAGCCTCATAGCCGACGTCGCCGCCGACCTCTATATACAGCTGCATGGTGCCGTTTTCCGAGAGTCTGTCTGCGAACAAAGGCCAGTATTCAGTATAGAATTCCTCCATGTAATCTTTGGATTCCGACTCGTCGAACTCATCGAGGACCCATGACGCGATTATGACGTGGTACTCTGTTGTAGCGAACCTGTCCGTGTAATCACTTCCCGCGACATATCCGTCAAAGTCGAAAGAATCCAGAACGAGGTTATAGATAAGGACATCCTCAGGAAGTCCAAGATCGTCGTGAACATACTGCATGAAGTCCGCGCGGAAGTCCTGGTTAAGCCAGAAAGTCTGAAGAAGATCGTCAGTGAAGACGCACTCCTCAGCTGACTCGGGAACCACGGGAACACCTGTGCCGTCGGGCTCGGGACGCACCTCGAAAGTGCTGTACTGCAATACGGGCGTATGAACTTCGAAGATACACTCATCAAGATTCTCAACTTCGATCTCGGCATCCTTGCTTAATCCGTCGCCGTATTTCTCCGTAAGGTATGCTCTTATATACGGTTCGTATTCTTCGAGCAGGATGTCCTCATCGGACTTCGGGACGACCTCCTCCACATCACATGAAGTAAAAGCGAACAGAAGTATTCCGGAAACAACAACTGCTGCAAAACGTCTTCTCATATCCATTCCTCGTTGCTAATTCGATCAGATATCATTATATCAATTCTCACGCCAAGTGCAGTCTGTAAGGTGACCTTCCTCATCCGTCTCAGCCATGAGCCTCAGACGGTAATCGTAGACGACCCATCTGCTGTCACCCGTTGAAGCGAACTCATCATAGTTATCAGTGAAATCGATACGCACAACGAAGAAGACACAACCGCTCTCTTCGATCACTTCGCTAATTATCTGCTCAGCCTCTTCGATGTCGATATCAGCCGCGTCTTCGAGGTAAAAGACACCGATCAGTTCGTTACAAGAATCAGGAGACGCCATGAATTCATCGAAAGACAAATCCTCAGTATTCCTGGGCATTGCTGTCTGGGCAGTCATATTATGAAAGCTCGTAAGCTCTCCGTCTCTCATCCACGCTGCATACCCGTAGCAGGCCATATTAAAGTCTTCCGCGCCGAATCTGGAAGCGATCTCGCTTAGGATCTCAGCTTCCCTGTCACGGATCTGCTCGCCGTATCTTATGTAGGGAAAGTTGTCGTACAGAATAAGCGGATCTTCCTGCCCGACACGGACGATAGTTCTGTCCTCGAAGCCTTCGACATCATAGTATGCTCTGCCGTCAGCATAGTTCGAATAAGTGAATGTGTAATCAGGATATTTCTCTTGAAGGTGCTGCAGACCGAGGTCTTCTTTGTCCTCTTTCCTACCGCATGATGTTATTGTGAGTGCCATGCATGCAAACAGTATCAGTGATCGAAGTTTTCTCGTTGTTATTCTATTCATGTGATCAACCGAGCACGCCTTTCTTCGAGTTCTTTACTACCGGCACTTCCGTATCATCCATATCAGCAAGATGCTTGCCGCTGTACTTGCGTGTCTCACGCGCGATCGAACCAGAGAGCAGCAGGACAGCGAGTACATTCGGGATCGCCATGAGACCGTTAAGAAGATCGGCAATATTCCACAGCAAAGTAAGCTCTGCGATTGAGCCTAAGAAGATGACGCATATCCAGAGGATCTTGTATACAAGGATGGCCTTCTCTCCGAACAGATATACTGCGCAGCGTTCGCCGTAGTAGTACCAGCCGAGCATTGTGGTAAATGCGAATGATATAAGACCTATGATGAGGACCGGGTTGCCAATATAGGGGATCTCCGAGAAAGCAAGTGACGATAAGTTGAATCCGACTTTGGCCTCCTCAATAAGATTGGAATCCTTAATGATGCAGGACACAAGTACGAGGCCGGTCATGAGACAGACGACTACTGTATCCCAGAATGTTCCCGTCATGGAGACAAGAGCCTGTCTCTTGGGATTTCTCGTCTGTGCTGCGGATGCAACGAGCGGCGAGGATCCCATACCTGACTCATTCGAGAATAGTCCTCTCGCGATTCCGTATCTGCACGTAGCCGTTAAGGTACATCCGAGAAAACCTGCTCCGGCCGACTGCGGGTTAAAGGCAGAAGTAACGATCGTGGTTATCGTCTCCGGCATAACACTCGCGTTCCTTATGAGGATGACGATGCACCCCAGGACATAGAATGCTGCCATGAACGGCACAAGCTTCTCGGATACTTTCGTTATCGACTTAACTCCGCCTATGATAGCGAATCCGACAAAGACGCAGAGCAGCACCGCGGTTACATAAGTTGCGGTCCTCTGCTGAGCCTCGCCGTCAGCGATATACTCTTTGACCAGGGATACAACTGCATTAGCAGGAACAGAGCTTCCTATGCCGAATCCTGCAAGAGCAGCAAACAGCGCGAAAAGCACTCCGAGCCACTTCAGCTTAAGCCCTCTGTCCAGCGCATACATCGCGCCTCCGAGCATGGTTCCGTCTTCACTCTTTACACGGTACTTAACGGCGATAAGGGTCTCGGAGTATTTCGTAGCCATACCGAAAATACCGGTAAGCCACATCCACAGCACGGCACCGGGACCTCCAAGCATAATGGCAGTTCCGACGCCGATGATATTACCTGTTCCGATAGTTGACGAGAGTGCCGTCGTGAGCGCACCGAACTGGGAAACATCGCCCTGGGCTTCAGGATCTTTGGTGACCGAGAGTTTGATCGCTTTAAAGATGTCTTTCTGTATGAAACCTGTTCGTATAGTCATCACAAGATGGGTACCGAACAACAGGATGATCATCGGCCATCCCCATAGCATACCTATGATAGTTTCAAAAACTGACATGAAATCCATATGTTGTTCCTTGTTATTCCGTACTGAGAACTATGCACGGGCGGACGCCTCTGGAGTAGTCAGTGATATCCTCCGACGAAGTCCATCCGGTGTTGCCGTCACCATAAACGATGCACGCAGTATCATGGAAGCTGCCGGGCGAACGAAGCCACCAGGTTCCTCTGTCCATTCCGACCATATCTTCCGTATAGAACCAAAACAGTTCAGACTCATCGAAGAAGTATTCGCTCGTCATGGGGTTATGCCAAACTCCCTGACTTATTGCATACGGAGTTACTTCTCTTAAAAGCCATGCAGAATAACCGACATCCTGATCCTGATACCACTGATCAAAATCGTAGTACTCGAAGATCTCATCGACACTCAGACAGAAAACGCGGTCCTCTGTACTGTTCCCGCCTAAAGCGCCATAGGGATTATCGTTATTTGCAAGTGTTGTCGTTATTAACTGAGCCTGTTCAGCCGGGCTGAATGCAGCATTAAGGAAATCATTGTTAAGCCAAGTTCTTAAACTGCACGTCTCCCATGTAACATCGGAGAAATCGTCATTGTACGCATGACTGTCGAGAATGTATCTGCTTATCAGGATCATTCTGCCGTCACTTTCCGATACTATCTCCCACTCAATCGGTTCAGCACCGTTACTCAGATTGTTATCCTGCTCATAGTGACCGAATACTACATAGTTACCGTCTTGAACCCATGTAGCATCCTGCTCCTCGGGAGCTGTATCTCCCTGAGAGATCTGACCGATATCTGAAGTGCTTACATATATAGCGGGACGTACGCCGTGGTTAATGTTATATACATAATAGGAATACCACCACATTCCCGTTACATGGGTAGATCCGTGATAACTGGCCTCATTGCTTCTGTCACCGGGAGCACGTAGCCACCAATGATCATAAAAACCGCCTACGTTGCCCAATGTTCCCTGATTCTGTGCATATTCAGTAAGAGAAAACGGCTCGAGATCTTCACATGTTCCATACCGGTTATCAGCTTCATTCAACTCTTCAAAAGGGAAATACTGCATGATCTCGTCCGGACTTAATATGAATACCCGGTCAGTGGTATCAGGACCGCCGTCGACACCGCTGTAGGGATTATCCGGATTAGTAAGAGTAACCAATAATATCTGTTCCTGTTCTTCAGGGCTGAATGCACTGCTGTAGAAGTCATTATTCAGCCATTGTCTTAAGCTGCATGTAGCCCAAGTAACGTCGACAAAATCCCGGTTGTAAGGCTGAACATCCAGCGAGTATCTGCTGAACAACAGAACCCTGTCATCTTCGACAGAAAGCACTTCCCACTCTATAGGCTCGGGACCGTTTCCAAGATCATCATCCTGTTCATATTCTCCAAAGAAAACTGTATCTCCGGCAGTTAATGCTGTCGCCTGAAGTTCAGGGATCTCAGGCTCGGTATCAGCCGGCTCATCCAAATCGGCATGCGCTTCAACCGGCGTAGGGGTAGGCTGTATCAGAGCCCATTCGTCGCCTCTGAAACAAGCTATTCCCGGAGCCCTGTCTTGTGCTCCATCATTATCTCCTCTGACAGAAACAGCTATGTCGAATGAATCCCGAGCTGTCGACCCTGTTATAAGAGAATACGTGAAAGAATAGAAGAAATTACAAGCGTAACCCTTTTCAATCTCGTTATGGAATGCTACAAAAGCAGGGACACCAATCTCGGGGCATACTTCAGTCCATGCTTCACAATAATTGTTATCTTGACCCATCTGATTACATGAACCGAAGTAGAAGATAGTATCATCCAGATTGGTACTCCTTGTACCATAATGCGCACGTACGAAATCAGGTGTAATAACGTATCTTCCCTCTACAATACCAACATTCTGCTGCAAAAAGTCAGATGCATACCTTATAGTAGTCTGATCATCAGCTCTCTGATCCAATTTCAGCAGAGAGGTCCTTCCCTTTGACCAAAAATTCGCACATCTGCCGTGAATAAAGAACGCCACGACATCGTATCCTTCGAAATTCTGGAAGTCATCCAGGGTTACTTCCGTATCAAGCTTGGTGTCAAAGCCAAGGTCAACAAAGTTGTTACCACAACTAGTGAATGCTCGAAGCACTTCAAAGTCAGACGGATCAGACGAATCGACCAATGCATCCAGTATGAGCACGCAGCCTCTGTGTTCCGGACTGACAAAAAACTGTTCGTCGCCAAAAGGAGAATCATTGTCCGACAGAAAAGAAGAACAGCAATCAGGGTCTTCCTCTTCCATAAACTCTCCTCCGAAGATACCGCAAGTATACTCGAAAGTAATGTAATGCTCATCCTCATCGCAGATAATGCTTTCTTCGTTGATCATGCCCTCATCAGCAAGATCTTCTATAACCTCGAGCATGGTCTCCGTCTTCTCATCCGGATCCATATCAACAAAGTCTCTGTCGGTCCTCATATCTTCAAGAGCGTCATTGACATAATCAATCTGTTCCAGATCCTCATCGGTCAATTCATCCGCTGCACCTTTACCGGCTCTTAACCAAAATGTCAGGACAATTCCTGCACCGATTGCTACAACCAGGACTACAAGGACCGATACGATCAGTATTCTCTTTTTGATACTCATAACAATGCTCCGCAAGTCACAATTTGACTTGATTATAGCATTACCTATAAAACTTGTTTGACTAATTAATGACCATGCCATCTATATCCGGTCTATAATGTTGCAGGAGGTTATCTCATGAATACTACTGATTCTGCTCTGTTATTCATATCCTTTATCATCATAATGGTGGTATTCCAACTGTCTTTTATACCGCCGCTGATAAGGATAATACTAAGTCTAATAGCTCTGGGGATCAGCATCTATGTGATCGTCAGAGCAGTAATGACATTAAAGAACAGGCACAAGTAACCTGATTAATCTATCCACCACTCAGGTGTGAGCTCACCGAGCTTCATAACTATAACTTTTGAATTGTCGATCATAATATCGATATCCCGGTAATCAGTTGTCAGCTCCATAAGCGAAGAGATTGTCTCCGTTTTCTTCAATAGACGGGAAATAATCATTCATAACTTCCCAGAAATCATAATTCAAAACATATACGTAATCGCTCTCGCCTTGAACAACGTCATCATAAGAAAAGTCCTCATCCAAACGACTTCTCTCGAGCGTTTCCAAGCGGGCACCATCATAAGTCATAAACATTCCGTCATCCAATTCCATCTCGATCCCGTAGGATCCTCCCCAGTAATAATCCATAGCACCACCTGTTTCAAGCTCCATGGAATTCAGATCATCAATGAACTCATCTAATTGGTCTTCGTCTAATTCTTCTACCCTGTAGCCATCTGACTCTCTGTAATAATATCTGACAGCAACAATCTCACTATCAGAATAGAAAGTCGGTATCTTCCTGTCAGTCTCGTGCATGATAAACAGAGACAGAAGTGCTGCTCCCAACAAGAAGATCAACAAGAGAATGACTGCATAGATACTCGGTATAACAATTCCTGCTACACCAAAGCCCTTACCGGTCTTGCCTTTCTTCTTTGCAGTGACAAGTCCAATTATCGAGAGGATAAACCCGGCTAAAGGACATAACAGTAATGCAATAAACAAGATCACGTAGAGTATACTGGCTTCAGAAAAGACCTCGTTGATCACAATTAACAAGACCGGAGACAGAATCGAAAGAAGGAATCCGGTCAAACACAGCTTACTGAGTTCTCTCTTCTGTTCAGACATATAATACCTACCCCTTTGTTATGTATTACCATGCTCATTATACAGTAATTGGCAGGAATATATCTTTATAGTCCCGATTATGCGAACAGCATTATAGCTGCACAGATTCCTGAGAAGATATTTGCCATAGCATGAATTGTCCAACCTGGAATGATCGATCCATCAGCTTTCTTCTCATTGATGTAACCCATAAGCCAACCGATAGAACCTGTGAACAAAGTGATCAGAACAGCCTTAACGATTCCGGTTGTTCCGAAGAACATAACACCGTGCATAAGACCGAATATGATGCTCTGAACCAGATTGCCTACCATAAAGCCGAACTTATTAGATACTCTCTTGAGAAGAAAGCCTCTGAATACGATCTCTTCGGGGAGTGATGTATTGAAGATTGCATAGATTAATACAGCGGGAAGTGCTGCAAGTCCGAGACCTGCAAACTGTGATGTAGCCATCTCTACGCCCTTTACGCTGATGAGCATAAAAGCTGCAAGACCCAAGAATGCGGCTGCCGCACCGAGGATCCAAAGGATCGTCTTATTCTCTTTGGCATTGGTTATCTTCTTTAATCCGATCCACTCGAAGAAGCTCATCTTCTTCCTAGCGGTAACCAGCCACCATACAAAAGGGATAAGTGTAAAAAGAACAATCTGAATTGCACTGTTGATCAGCATCTGGATCAAAAGACTCATAACTAACACCTCGTTGCTCTCGTTTTATGAGTCCATTATAGAAAGCCAATCTTTCCCCTGGATTATGCCAACCTTAACTTAACCTTAATTATTCGAAGCCGGGTTTAATATCTCCATAAACACGTCTACTTCGTTACGGTCATATTCTTTAAATCCGCACTGTTCATAAACATGTATCGCTCTCGGATTACCGACATACACAACAAGAACTATTCTTGAGAGACCGAGTTCGTTAAAGCCATAATCAATTGACCGCTTCAATGCCTCTTTACCATAGCCCTTATTCTGCATCGCTGTCGTGATCACAACGCCCCATTCAGCCTCATCTTCGGTGCGGTTAAAGAATTCTATATTGCCGATGAACTTGCCTGATTCCTTCTCGAGCATCGAGAACATCGTCGCGTCGTTGTCCATCTTATCCTTGATGTAATCGCGCTCCTCTTCTTCGGTGTAAGGCTCGCGTCTCTCACCTATATACTTAGCGACATTATCAATGTCGTTGACCATCTCAAGATATTCAGGTACAAGATCCATCGTAGGTCTTATGTAGTTTATGTTCTCGGATTCAAAGATTGTATTCATATTAGCATCTGTAAGTTCTTTAATCCTTTTTGCATCCATAGGCTTATACCTTAAGATTCTTAATAAGGAAATACTTCCATAATCTAGGATCCTCATCCTTACGAACGAATTCCACTTCATAACCTAACTTCTTATAGAACTCAGGAGCCTGGAATCCGAATGTCGTAAGTGAGATCTTGTCATAAGCACCATCTTTATAAGCGGCTTCAACTGCCTGAACCAACGAAGTTCCGATTCCTGACTTTCTGCAATTCCTGCCAACGATCAGATCGCCGATATGAACTTCGTTATAGTAAGCTCTGCCGGTTATAACGCCAACGATTTCCCCATCATCTTCCGCAACAAAACAGAATTCTTCGTAGTTAAGTT
>JAEEGL012479378.1_pt1 | contig 80527 bp, 76 predicted proteins | sample 9134231 | NCBI WGS metagenome assembly JAEEGL01 (sample SAMN16246548, study PRJNA631951) | gut metagenome | biome: gut microbiome; feature: rumen; material: fiber-attached | host: Bos | place: Iran: Karaj | collected 2018-10 | reverse complement strand
TTGTGTTGTAAAACCGGGAGTAACTGCTGATCAGATTAATGCAGCTATGGAAGGTAAAAAGGCTCTTGTATTTACACCGGGTATTTACGAATTAGATAAAGCAATTGAAATCAAGGCAGAAAATACTGTTGTTTATGGTATGGGTCTTGCAACAATTAAACCGAAAAAGGGAAATCAGTGTATTACAGTAGGTGATGTTGATGGGGTACGTATTGCCGGCGTATTATTTGATGCCGGAACTACAGAATCACAGGTGTTGTTAACTGTTGGTACAAAAGGAAATACAGCATCACACGCATCAAACCCTGTTGTATTATCTGACTGTTTCTTCCGTGTAGGTGGTGCAGACCAGAATAATTGTAAGACAAAGACATGTGTTATTATTAACAGCAATGATACCATTTGTGATAACTTCTGGGTATGGAGAGCAGACCACGGTGCAGGTGTGGGCTGGAATAAAAACACTTGTGCAAACGGTGTAATCTTTAACGGTAAGAATGTTACTGCTTACGGTTTAATGGTTGAACACTTCCAGAAAGTTCAGACACAGTGGAATGCTGATGGTGGAAGATGTTACATGTATCAGAGTGAGCTTCCATATGATATCACTTCTCAGAGTGTATGGAATGAATCCGGTTCTTACGGATATACAGATTATAAAGTTGCAAGCAATGTAAAAACTCATGAAGGATACGGAATTGGTATTTACTCATGTTATCAGAAAGCACAGTGCTTCTTAAAATCGGCTATTACCTGTCCGGATACACCAGGTGTTAAGTTTACAAATGTATGTACTTATTCATTAGTTGGTAATGGTGGTATTGATTACGTAATCAATAAAGCCGGATATCCTGTATTAGGAAATGGTGAAATGAGTAAGGTCCTTTCATACTGTAATGGTGTTGCCAAAGCAGATAAAGAGGGAGAAGCTGCAAAAGTGAAAATATCATCTTCATCTGTAAAGGTAAAAGGAAAGAGTGCTTACGAACCAAACTTTAAAGTAACTTATACCGGAAAAGAGATTAAACCAACAGTTACTGTTGTTCACAGAGGAATTACTTTAAGACAGGGAATTGACTACAAAGTAACCTATACTCCTGCAACAAAGATTGGAAGCACCGGTGTAATCAAAGTTACAGGAATCGGTAATATCAAAATTCGTACAGGCACAGAAGTTTACAAGTATAAAGTTGTTCCTGGAAAGGTTAAGATTTCTAAAAAGAAAATCAGCAAGAAGAAAATCCAGTTAACATGGAAGAAAGTTAACGGGGTAAAGAAGTACGAAGTATCTTACTCTACAAAGAAGAAGTTCCCTAAGAAGGAAACGATTAAAAAGATTGTTAAGAAAAACCAGATTACAATTAAGAGAAAGAAAAAAGGCAAATATTTTGTAAAAGTTCGTGCTTATGTAAAAGTTGGTAAAAAAGTAGTTTACGGAAGTAACTGCAAAGTAATTACAGCAAAATAATTTGATTGAAAAACCTGTCATTTTCGGATGACAGGTTTTTTCAAGAGATGCTTCCTTGTCTTGTGTGCTTCATTGAAAACTATCACAACATATGGTATTATGAAGTTTGGAGTAAAATTATGCTATTAAGTGAATTAAATGGAATAGGGGAAAAAACTGAAAAGATTTTTAATCGTGCCGGAATTGAAAAGGTTGAAGACTTGATGTCGTATTATCCAAGATATTATGACACCTATGAAGAACCGGTTTTAGTTCCGGATTTAGAATGCGATAAAACCCAATCTGTTTATGCCACAGTAGTGAGGGACCCGGTAATTCGCAGAGCAAAACGTCTTGTGATTGTTCAGGGATACTTGAGAGATCAACAGGGGAACGGTTTTCTTGCGACCTGGTTTAACGCTCCTTTTTTAAAAAGCAAACTGACTCTTGGCAGTAAATTTGTGTTCCGAGGGTATGTGAAAGAAAAAAACGGAAGTTTCGTAATGGACCAGCCAAAGATTTTCGGGGTTCAGGAATACGAAAGAAAGATGGGAGAAATGCAGCCGGTTTATCCTTTGGTTTCCGGACTGACAAACAATATGGTGCAGAAGGCTGTGAAACAGGCATTTGAACTGATAGAGCCGGAAGAAGTTCTGCCAAAGGAACTACTGGAAACTTATCAGTTGCTTGGACGGGAAAAGGCACTGTATCAGATTCATTACCCACAAAACATCAAGGAAATGACAGAGGCGAGAAATCGTCTGGTGTTTGAAGAATTCTTTAGTTTCATTTATTCCTTGAAATTATTGAAGGAAAATAATGAAAAACTTCCGAATCAACATGTTCTGATAGAACCGGAAGCGGTACAAAACCTGATTGAGGAATTGCCTTATGATTTGACGAAGGCACAGCTACGCACCTGGGAAGAAATCAAGAACGATTTTCAATCGCAAAATGCAATGAATCGACTGGTTCAGGGAGATGTAGGTTCCGGTAAAACCATTATTGCAATCCTTGCATTGCTTACAGCAGCACTGAACGGAAAGCAGGGAGCTATGATGGCTCCTACAGAAGTTCTTGCACGACAGCATTACGATAATATTTTGAAACTGTTGGAAGAAAATCAAATTGATTGTAAACCGGTCGTGTTGGTGGGGTCCATGACTGCAAAGGAAAAAAGAGAAGCTTATGCTCTGATTGAGAGCGGTGAAGCTCAGATCGTGATTGGTACTCACGCATTGATTCAGGAAAAAGTGCAGTACCATAATCTGGCATTGGTCATTACAGATGAACAACATCGTTTCGGTGTAAGACAGCGTGAAGCCATTTCCACCAAAGGGGATAATCCTCATGTGATGGTTATGAGCGCGACGCCGATTCCAAGAACTTTGGCGATTATTGTATACGGGGATTTGGATATTTCCATTATCGATGAACTTCCTGCCAATCGACAGCCTATTGCAAATTGCGTTGTAGGGAAAGATTATCGCCCGAATGCATATGATTTTATGAAGAAGCAAATTGCACAGGGCAGACAGGTTTATGTGATTTGTCCTACCGTGGAATACAGCGAAGCGGTGGAAGGGGAAAATGTTATTGAATACGCGGATAAATTGAAACATGTTATGCCGCCTTCGGTAGCGGTATCCTTTCTTCATGGACGTATGAAAGCCTCCGAAAAAAATGAGATTATGGATCGATTTGCAAAGAATGAGATTCAGATTCTTGTCTCAACAACGGTTGTGGAAGTCGGGGTGAATGTTCCGAATGCAACAGTGATGATGGTTGAGAATGCGGAACGATTTGGTCTGGCACAGCTTCATCAGTTACGAGGACGTGTAGGGCGAGGGCAATATCAGTCCTATTGTATTTTTATGAATGGTTCCGGAAAGAAGGATGCCACGGAGAGACTGAATATCTTATGTCAATCCAACGATGGTTTCTTTATTGCCAATGAAGATTTACGGCTCCGAGGTCCTGGGGATTTCTTTGGAGTGCGCCAAAGCGGAGACTTTGAATTCCGTTTGGGTGATATTATGAATGATGCAGGCACTTTGAAAAAAGCGTCGGATGCAGTAAAGAAAATTGTGGATAAAGAAATTAATGTTTCTGCACAGGAGTTTGCTCAGTTAAATAAAATGAAACAAAATCAAATTAACATATAAAGGAGAAAAGAAATGAATATAGTTGTACTTTGTGGAGGAATCAGTACTGAAAGAGAAATATCAATTACATCCGGATCAATGGTTTGTGCCGGCTTAAGAGAATACGGGCACAATGCAGTGATGTTAGATGTGTATTTTGGAAATGATGATTTGGATGTGTTTGAAAAGGCAGAAAAAGAATATGATATCCGGAAAGAGAAGGAAATCATTCAGTCCTACACAGAGAAGATTGAAGAAGAACAGAAGACAAGAACATTATTCTTTGGAAAAAATGTTATTGCGTTATGTCAGAAGGCAGACATTGTATTTATGGCATTACATGGAAAATATGGTGAAGATGGATTATGTCAGGCAGCATTTGATTTAAACGGAATTAAGTATACCGGTTCCGGTTATCTTGCCAGTGCAATCGGTATGGATAAAGGTGCAACAAAGCAGATGTTTAAAGGCTTTGGTGTTCCAACACCGGATAGCTTATGGCTGAAGAAAACCGACGAATTTGATACGCATCGTTTGAAAGCAAAATATCCGGTGGTAGTAAAAGCTTGTAATGGTGGATCCAGCGTAGGTGTATATATTGTTCAGAATGAAGAAGACTTTAATGAAGCAGTTGAGAATTGTTTTAAATTAGATGATGAAATTCTGATTGAAAAGTATGTGAAAGGCAGAGAATTTTCTGTTGGAGTTCTTTCCGGAAAAGCGTTGCCAATCGTTGAAATTATTCCGAAGAACGGATGGTATGACTATAAAAATAAATATGAAGCCGGTGCTACAGAAGACGTTTGTCCGGCACACCTTTCTGTTGAATTGACAGAAAAAATGCAGAAAATTGCTGAGCAGGCATGTGATGCAATTGGTGTTGTGGCTTATGCAAGAGCAGACATTTTAATGGATCAAGATGAAAATATGTATTGTCTGGAAGTAAATACCTTACCGGGTATGACACCAACCAGTCTGGTTCCAATGGAAGCAAAGGCAATCGGATTTGATTTTCCGGAACTTTGTAATATGTTGGTTGAATTATCATTGGAAAAATATCAGTAAACGAATGGGAGAGTGACATGAGAGGTTTAACACTAGAAAATATTGCAAAATGTACCGGGGGAATTTACGTTGGTGATGAGGCACTGAAAACCAAAGAAATTACCGGCGTGGAAAAGGACAGCCGATTAATCGAAGAAGGATTTTTGTATCTTCCTTTTGTTGGTGCCCGTGTGGATGGACATGATTTTATTGATCAGGTTTTTGAAAAGGGAGCTTTGGCTACGTTATCGGAAAAGGATTTGGAGCAATGTAAAGGACCTTATATTAAAGTGGAGTCTGTAGGGCAGGCATTAAAGGATCTTGCTGAATTCTATCGCAATTCTCTGGACTGTAAAATTATTGGGATTACCGGAAGTGTTGGAAAAACCAGCACAAAGGAAATCATTGCATCAGTGTTAAATGAAAAATTTCGGGTTCTGAAGACCGAAGGGAATTATAACAATGAAATCGGAATGCCGCTGACTATTTTAAAAATCAGAGAAAATCATGAGATTGCCGTTATTGAAATGGGAATCAGCGACTTTGAAGAAATGCATCGCCTGGCAAAGGTAGCTCGTCCGGACGTTTGCGTGATTACCAATATCGGAACCTGTCATTTGGAAAATCTCGGAGACCGAGACGGCGTGTTCCGTGCCAAGACAGAAATGTTTGATTATGCAAAAGAAGACTGTTTTGTAGTATTAAACGGTGACGATGATAAATTGAGAAATGTACAGGAAGTGCATGGAAATAAACCGGTGTTTTTCGGAATTGAAACGGATCAGGATGTGAAAGCATTGGAATATTCAGCCAATGGAATTCTCGGAACGAACGTGAAAATCCAATATTATGATCAGACTTTTGAAACTACAATTCCTATTCCGGGATTTCATATGATTTACAATGCAATGGCAGCATTGTGCATCGGGGTTCATTTTGGTATGAATCTGGAGGAAATCGATGCGGGAATCCGCAAACTTCGGGCAATCTCCGGAAGAAATAATATTTTTGAAAATAAAGGACGTATTGTGATTGATGACTGCTATAACGCAAATCCAATGTCCATGGAAGCGTCTTTGAAAGTGTTGGCAAATGCTGACGGACGTACTGTTGCTATTTTAGGAGATATGTTTGAACTGGGAACAGAGGAAGAAGCATTACATTACCATGTAGGACGTGTTGCTGCCAGGGAAAATATTGACTTGGTAATATGTATTGGAACGCTTTCAAAGAAAACCGCGGAAGGTGCTAAAACCGGCAGCGGAGAAGTATTATATTTTGAAACAAAAGAAGCATTTGAAAAGCAGATGCAGGATTTACTGAAGGATGGAGATACTGTATTAGTAAAAGCATCCAACGGAATGAAGTTTTCTACAATTGTTGCAACCTTAAAGGAGTAGTGGATGAAATCAAAAATCCTTTTGTTTTTGGTGGTTGTCTTTCTGGCCGGTAATTGGAACGGCCCGACAGATATTTCGGCAAAATCTTATTATAGTCAATTGAATAAGGAACAAAAGGATTTGTACAAGATTTTCCTGGATCATTTCTGCTTTCAAGACGAGAAAGCGTTTACCCTGGAATTGAATCAGTCGTTCCAAGGGATTCCAATGGAGTCAGCTGTTTCAACCAACCGATACAATTCGCTGATTGCTTATTCCGCCTTGTTTCTTGATAACCCGCAACTGTACTGGGCTAATGAAATATCACTGTCATATACCGGAGGAAATGTCTTTTTAGATTCAATCCTTGTTTCATCCAGAATATCTGACGTGAAAGTCAAACTTTCTGTGAATCAGGCATATTACTATGAAGACTTGTATGAGAAACAGTTGACAAAGGCCATTAAAATAATCAGAAAAAAGATTGGTAAGAGCAAATCCAAAGTCAAAAAACTGAAAGTTATTCATGATTATCTTTGCACTAACACAAAGTATTCTCATAAGAATGCAACAAAGTCCGGAAGCCAATATCGATATCTGCATACAGCTTACGGTGTCTTTGTAAAAAAGAAGGCGGTTTGTGATGGATATTCCATGGCAATGAAAGAGCTATGTGACTATTTTGACATTCCTTGTATGGTTGTGTACGGTCGTGCAAAAAATCCGCATGGTGCATATGAGAATCATGTGTGGAACGTGGTGAAAATCAATAAGAAGTGGTACGCCGTTGATTGTACCTGGGATGATAGCAGCAAGTCAAAACAGTGGTTTTTGTGTGGAAGAAAAAAACTGAAAACCACCCATATGGAACTTCCGAAACACGCAGATGTGTTACAGGAAGGTGTATTTTCTTATCCAAAGATTACAAAGAAATCTTACAAAAAATAACAATCCTTCATAATGTTTCCAGTGTATTATCGAAAGATATACACATAATACTAGTGTAACAACTTCAATTGAATGGTTGCAAAACAAGTATGAATAATATGGAGGAAATTATAATGGATAACAATTCAAAAATTAATGTTCCTGAAGCAAAGAGTGCTTTAAACCGTTTTAAAATGGAATGTGCTTCTGAAGTTGGAGTGCAGTTAAAGGATGGATATAACGGTCACTTAACATCTGCTGAAGCAGGTTCTGTTGGTGGACAGATGGTTAAGAAGATGATTGAAGCTCAGGAAAGACAGATGAGTGGTAGATAATTATTTAACATTAAAAGGATTCACTGAAATATGTGAATCCTTTTCTAATGTTTTGGTTTGACGGCCAGTGCGTCAAAAATATTTTGTACATAGGAAAGAATGGAGTCGTCATTGATTTCCTTTGTTTCGATATAATCCAATCGGTCCGTGGCGTTTTCCTTGAAGGTTCGCGGAAACAAGTCGGTGGTTTGAAACAGAGGCAGATAACATCCGTTCTTTTTTTCATAACAGGTTGCCTTAGTTGCCTGCTTACGATATTTTGCATCTACAAAGGATGCAATACTTTTATGAATTGCACGGTCTTCCAGTGGAAGATAGTAATAGTCCTTATATTGTTCAAAAAAGAACTTTAGCTCCCCGGAAAACTGCTGCACTGTAATCTGAACTCTGTTTTGATTAGCCCGGAAATAAAGACCGTTGTACTGATAAGAAATCGGTGCGGGAATTCCGGTATTCGGTGTGATCTGAATTTGTAATTCCACCTGCTGATTTCCGGCGTGGTCTTCATAAGGAACAAAAGTATAGTGTTCTAAGGAATAATTACCCGATAACAAATCGGGGATGGACAGGAGGGAAATCAGTTTTCCCATATTCAGGACATCTTCTTTATTGTGCATGAGCAGTGGCAGAAGAAGTTTGCCGTCTTTGGTTCTTAAATATTCCTGATAGAGGACCACCAGTTCGCCGCCGCTGAACGGATCCACACGCTGAATGGACAGAAAAGTTTCGTAAGTCTTCAGACGATTGTTTTCCAATCCGATGAGATGGTTCAATTTAGATACCGGTTTATAAATATCCACGCTTTGCATTTTCTCAAAGGAAAAATCCAGATGAATTTTTTGTCCTCTGGCAACGACGAAAGGAATATCAAAAGAATTACCGTTAAAATGAATGATGGTATTAAAAGGCTGCATAAACTTATGAAAAGCCATCAGAACATTTGCTTCGTCATTGCGGTTTTCCGCAAGCCATTGAGTATACATGAGAACATCTCCTACATAGTACATACATCCAATGAGGTAGATGAAACACTTTTCTCTTGAAAAACCGGTGGTTTCGATATCAAAAAACAAAATCCTGTCTTTGGAAGAAAATTTTTCCAAAGGGTATTCGATTGTAAAATCCACTTTTTCTCTAAATACTAACATAAGAACAGTTTAGCATATTATTGCCAAAATACACTAAAAATGTTAAAAAAATAACAAAAAAACAGAAAAAGGAAGACATATTTCGTTGAACAAACGGTTGAAAAGTATTAGAATATAGAGTTGAGTGCGAAAAAATAGGAAAAAATCATTGATCAATATTAATTTGAAGGAAAGGTATGAGAAGATGGCGTTATTAACCTTTAAAGGTGGAATTCATCCCTATGAGGGAAAAGAACTGACAAAAGATATTCCTGCGAAAAGATTATTGCCACAAGAAGAAGTTGTGATTCCGGTTGCTCAGCACATTGGTGCTCCCGCAAAACCGGTTGTGGAAGTGGGACAGAGAGTATTGAAGGGGCAGCTGATTGCTGAAGCAGGAGGATTTGTCTCTGCAAACATTCATTCCTCTGTTTCCGGGACAGTAAAGAAAATTGAAAAGAGACTGGTTCCAAACGGTTCCAAGGTTCTCTCTATTATTATAGAAAACGACGGACAGTATGAAGAGTTTGTTTATGAAGCTACACCGGCACCATGGACAAAGGAAGCAATTCGTGATGCGGTAAAAGACTGCGGTGTTGTCGGCTTGGGTGGTGCATGCTTCCCGACTCACGTAAAACTGACTCCAAAGGATGACAGTGCGATTGAATATGTTATTGTCAATGCGGCAGAGTGTGAACCATATATTACAGCAGACTACAGACGATTAAAAGAACAGCCACAGGAAGTAATTGAAGGGCTGAAAATTATGCTGAGCCTCTTTGAAAATGCAAGAGGGGTATTTGCTGTAGAAAACAATAAACCGGATATTATTGAACATTTAAAAGAATTAACAAAAGACGAAGACAGAATTACCGTGGCTGCTTTGAAAACAAAATATCCACAGGGTTCTGAAAGACATATTATTTCTGCGATTACCGGAAGAAAAATCAATTCAAAAATGCTTCCGTCTGATGCCGGTTGTATCGTGGACAATGTAGACACAGTATATAACGTGTATCAGGCAGTAAAATATCATAAACCGTTAACAGAACGTATTATGACCGTATCCGGTGACGGCGTGAAAAACCCGGGAAACTTCATTGTTTCTTTTGGTATGAGTCATGCACAGATTGTGGAAGAAGCCGGCGGATTATACGACGAAATAGAAAAAGTCTTATCCGGTGGACCGATGATGGGGCAGGCAATGTTTACATTGGATGTTCCTGTGATTAAAGGTTCATCTGCTTTGCTTGCTTTTAAGGTGGATGAAGTGGCACACGCAAAACAGACCAACTGTCTGAATTGCGGAAAATGTGCACAGGTATGTCCGGAAGGCCTGATTTGTGCAAAGATTGCACAAGCTGCAGACGCAGACGACATGGAACTTTTTGTAAAAATGCACGGAATGGAATGTATCGAATGTGGTACATGTAATTACAACTGTCCGGCAAATCGAAATATTACTCAGTCTGTACGTACAATGAAACGTAAAGTTCAGGCAGAACGTAGGAAAGGATAAGGGTGAAATCAATGTATTATGTATCTTCCAGCCCTCATACGAAGGCGAAACTGACAACTCAGAGAATTATGCTTGATGTAGTACTTGCAATGATTCCGGCAGCACTTTTCGGAATTTATAATGCAACAAATTTATTCGGTACGAAATACGGAATCAGAACATTGTTGCTGATTGTAGCTACCATTGCATCCTGTCTTGTTTCTGAATGGATTTTTAATAAAATCACAAAGAGAGAGAACTCTTTGTTTGACCTGAGTGCCGTTGTAACCGGTATGATTCTCGCATTGAATCTGCCATGTACTTTCCCATTCTGGAAAGCAATTCTTGGTGGTGCATTTGCAATCATTATTGTTAAGCAGTTATTTGGCGGATTGGGTCAGAACTTTATGAACCCTGCTTTAGGAGCAAGATGCTTTCTTGCGTTATCTTTTGCAGCTGACATGACAGCCTTTTTTCCGAAGGGTGTTGTAGGCGTGGATGCCGTATCCGGTGCCACACCTTTGACTGCATTGAAGAACGCAGGAGATACCACAACATCCATTATGGATTTATTTATCGGAAACTACGCCGGTACCATTGGTGAAACCAGTGTAATCGCGTTACTTGTGGGAGTTCTTTACCTTGTGGTTAGAAAAATCATTGATTTGAGAATTCCTCTTACATACATTGCAGTATTTGCGGTGTGCATTATGTTATTCAACAAAAGCACAGATGTAGAATTTTTAGCACGTCATATTTTTGGTGGTGGTCTGGTCTTTGGTGCATTCTTTATGGCAACCGACTATACTACTTCACCGATTACAAAAAGAGGACGTTATATTTTCGGAATCTGTCTTGGTGTTCTGACAGCGATTTTCAGAACCTTTGGTGCAAACGCAGAAGGGGTATCATTTGCAATTATCTTCTGTAACCTTTTGGTTCCGTTGATTGAAAAATATACAATTCCAAGAGCATTCGGTATTGTGAAAGGAGAGCAGTAATATGAAAACTATGGTAAAAGATACTTTAATATTATTTGCAATCACCTTAATTGCCGGATTGGGCTTAGGGGCTGTATATAATGTCACAAAAGACGCAAGAGCTGAGCAGGAAGAAAAAACAAAACTGGCTGCGTTCAAAGAAGTAATGCCGGAAATGGCAGAATATGAAGAAGTTGCCTCCTTTGATGCAGCTGCTGCAGAAAAAGTGATTGCAGAACAGATTGGAAAAAACGAAAAAGATGCAAAAATCAGTACAATTAAACCGTTCAATGCTGTTATTGACGGTGCTGTTTGTGCGAAAGATGCCGGCGGTGAAGAAATCGGCTATATTATTACAGTAACAGATAAAGAAGCTTATGGTGGAAGTCTTCAGATGACAGTAGGTGTTTTGAAGGACGGAACAGTAAAGGGAATTTCTTTCCTGTCCTTAAGCGAAACACCGGGTCTTGGAATGAAAGCAAAAGAAGATGGGTTTAGAAAGCAGTTCCAGGACAAAAAAGCAGACTATTTTGTATACAATAAAGCAGGGGCATCAAAGGATAATGAAATTGATGCAATCAGTTCCGCAACAATCACAACCAATGCTGTTACACACGGCGTGAATGCAGCCATTGAATGTGTTAATTATATCGAAGGAGGTGACCGTAATGAATAAATATTTAGAACGTTTATTTAACGGAATTATTAAAGAAAATCCAACCTTCGTTTTGATTCTTGGAATGTGTCCGACTCTTGCGGTAACATCTTCCCTGATGAACGGTGCGGGAATGGGTATGAGTACCCTTGCGGTTTTGGTAATGTCCAATATGGTTATTTCCATGTTGCGTAAAGTGATTCCGAACGGTGTACGTGTTCCTGCGTTTATCGTTGTTGTTGCCAGTTTCGTAACAATTCTTCAGTTCTTATTACAGGCGTATTTGCCGGCATTAAACGAATCGTTGGGGATTTACATTCCATTAATCGTAGTAAACTGTATTATCCTCGGTAGAGCGGAAAGTTATGCTTCCAAAAATCCTGTTGTATTATCCATTTTGGATGGTTTGGGAATGGGACTTGGATTTACCATTGCCTTATCCCTTTTAGGAGCCTTCCGTGAAATTCTCGGAGCAGGTACGATTTTAGGACACAATATTCCTTCGTGGGATGGAATCGGAATTTTTGTTATGGCACCGGGAGCCTTCTTTGTTTTGGCCTTCCTCATTGCTACACAGAATTATATTCGTATGAAGCAGGGCAAGAAGCCTCGCAAACTTCAGTGCGAACAGGGTTGTGCAGGATGTTCCGGATGCGGATCCGACTACACTGCCTGTGATAAATCAGAGAAGGAGGAGGCATAAATGGTAGAATTATTGTTGATTGCCGTAGGTGCGGCACTGGTTAATAATGTTGTTTTAAGTCAGTTTTTAGGTTTATGTCCGTTCCTTGGTGTATCAAAGAAAACGGATACTGCTGCCGGTATGGGAGCAGCGGTTATCTTCGTAATATTAATTGCTTCCGCAGTAACATACGGAATTTATTACGGAATTTTAGTTGTTTTTGGTTTAGAGTATTTGCAGACGATTGTGTTTATTCTCGTAATTGCCGCTTTGGTTCAGTTGGTGGAAATGATTTTAAAGAAATTCGTAAAATCATTGTATCAGGCGTTGGGAGTGTACCTTCCGTTGATTACAACAAACTGTGCTGTATTGGGTGTAGCAATTTCCAATATTGATAATGGTTACAGTTTTATCCAGAGTATGGCTTGTTCCTTAGGAACATCCGGCGGATTCTTGATTGCGATTGTTATTCTTGCGGGAATTCGTGAAAAATCCGAAGGAAATAATATTCCAAAGCCATTCCGGGGAACACCGATGGTTTTAATTGCATCCGGATTGATGGCAATTGCCTTTACCGGATTTACCGGAGTAATCTAAGAAATAAGTTTGTATGATATAAATGGAGGAAAATATGGAAGTATTATACGCTGTATTAATTGTTGGCGGAGTTGGTCTTCTGATAGGAATTGCCTTAGGGATTGCCGGAAAGTTTCTGGCCGTTGAAGTAGATGAAAAAGAAGTGGCAATCAGAGAAGCGTTGCCGGGAAACAACTGTGGTGGTTGCGGTTATCCGGGATGTGACGGTTTGGCAGCTGCAATTGCCAAAGGAGAAAGTGATCCTGCGGCATGTCCGGTAGGAGGAGCACCTGTTGCAAAAGTGATTGCGGATATTATGGGAGTGGAAGCGGAAGTCGTTCCGAAAATGGCTTATGTTGCCTGTGCCGGAGACTGCGATGTTTCCAAAAACAAATACAACTACTACGGAAACATGTCCTGTAAGGATGCTGTGAATATTCCGGGTGGTGGTGCAAAAGCATGTGATTATGGATGTTTAGGACTTGGTTCCTGTGTACAGGTTTGTGAGTTTGATGCAATTCATATTGAAAACGGCAAAGCTGTAGTTGACCGAGATAAATGTAAAGCTTGCGGAAAATGTGTTGATGCCTGTCCAAAGGGATTGATTTCAATTATTCCGGCAGATACCAAGTATATGGTAAAATGTTCGTCAAAGAACAAGGGAAAAGACGTAATGCAGGCATGTAGCGTTGGCTGTATCGGATGTGGTATGTGTGCCAAAATTTGTCCGGTAAATGCAGTGGAATTTGACTATAACATTGCATGGATTCAGCAGGATCTTTGCGAATGGTGTGGCGCCTGTGCAGAAAAATGTCCAAAGAAGATTATTGAAAAATTAGATTAGTCTTAAAGAAGCAAGTCGTAAAAGATTTGCTTCTTTTTGTATATTTCCGGGAAGACTTCACACAATATAAACAGTGCGAGGTGTGAATAATGGAATTAAATCATTTTATTACCGGAAATATGAAAAGGGATATGGAGAAGATGGACAAACTGCTTCATATTTCTGAGAGTTTTGATCTATTGAAAAAACAGACGGAAATCGGAGGCAGAAAAGCGGTATTTTATTTTATCAACGGTTTTTGTCAGGAAGATTTGATGCAACGACTGGAAGACAGTTTATATCTGGTGAAAAAATCAGATATGAATGTAGAACCTCAGGAATTTGCAGATAAATATATCCCCTATGTCGAAGTGGATTTGTACGGGGATGAGTACAATGTGATTACATTGTTACTATCCGGAGTGACTTGTTTGATTATTGACGGGTTTGCGCAGGCATTTCTTATTGATACCAGACAATATCCTGCCCGGAATGTTATGGAGCCGGAAAAGTATAAGGTATTGCGTGGATCGCGAGATGGATTTGTGGAAACCATTGTGTATAATACAGCCTTAATTCGTCGAAGAATCCGCAGTACGAATTATATGTGTGAAATCGTTCGGGTAGGAGAGAGTTCCCGAACGGATATTGCCATCTGCTATATGGAAGACCGGGTAGATCGAAAACTGTTGAATCGAATTAAACAGCAGTTAAGCCGGATTAACATCGATGCATTACCCATGAATCAGGAAAGCCTGGCGGAATGTCTTTACAAAGGACACTGGTTCAATCCCTTTCCAAAGTTTCGATATACGGAACGACCGGATACGGCTGCAGCGGAAATTCTGGAAGGACAGGTGGCAATTCTTGTGGACAATTCTCCGGCGGCAATGCTGCTTCCCACCACGATTTTTGATGTGATTGAAGAAGCGGATGATTATTATTTCCCGCCGGTAACGGGAACTTATCTGCGATTAGCCCGTGCTTTTATGGCGTTGATGTCTTTTGTGCTGATTCCCCTGTTTTTGCTGTATGCAAACAATCCGGAGCTGGTGCCCGGATGGCTTCAATTTGCCCAATATAACGAAACGGATTATATTCCGATTTTCTGGCAGATTATGCTGTTGGAAATCTCTATTGACGGATTGAAACTTGCGGCAATCAATACGCCCAGTACTCTGAATACTCCGCTCAGTTTAATTGCTGCAATTGTGATTGGAGACTATGCGGTACAAACCGGCTGGTTTAATCCACACACCATGTTATATATGGCGGTAGTTGCTATTGCAAACTTTACCCATGAGAATTATGAACTGGCATACTCTATCAAGTTTTTGCGTATGATTGCTGTGGTTTTGACACAATTATTCAATCTTTGGGGCTTCATTCTGGGATGTCTTGTTGCGGCGCTGGCAGTGGTTGCCAACCGAACTATTGCACAGACCAGCTATATCGCACCATTGGTTCCTTTTCAAGGGCGGGAATTTTTAGAGCGGTTTTTCAGAGTTTCCATTAAATCCAACAGAAAAGAATGACAATTTATTTGTATAAAGTAGGGAAATGTGTTATGATACGAGGGAAACATTTGTTCTGTTTTGAACGAGGTTTCAAATAGATGATAAGGAAGCGGAGAATACTATGATTTCCTATGTAAAGGGTATTGTTGAAGAAATAGAAACAGATCGTGTGGTTTTGGACCATGATGGAATGGGATATAATATTTTTATGCCACAATCGGATTTGGAAGTTTTGGGCACCGGAGAAGAAGTGAAAATTTACACCTATCTCAGTGTCCGTGAAGATGCCATGCAGTTATTCGGCTTTTTGAGCAGAGAGTCGTTAAAGATTTATAAAATGCTTCTGGGAGTCAGCGGTGTCGGACCAAAGGGAGGGTTGGCAATTATTTCCGCCTGCCCGGGAGACAGCCTGCAAATGGCTATTATTTCCGGAGATTCCAAAGCGATTGCAAAAGCACAGGGCATTGGCAATAAAACGGCACAGAAAATCATTTTGGAATTAAAAGATAAGATTGATGTGGAGGAAATGATTTCTGCTACGGGAACAGAAGATAACGGAAATAAAACCACATCCACTGTTCAGTCTGATGCCATTGAAGCATTGGTTGCACTGGGATATTCTCAGAGTGCGGCTTACCAGGCTGTAAAGCAGGTTGCCGGTTCGGAGTCCATGGATGTAGAAGAAGTTCTGAAACTTGCATTAAAGAATATTGCATTCTAACGATTACAAATAAAAAATCAGAGGTTGATTTATGACAAAAAGAATCATTCAGACGGAAGCCACGACAGAAGATAAGTTTTTGGAAAACGGGTTGAGACCTAGTTCCTTGAGCCAGTACGTGGGGCAGGAAAAAGTAAAGAATAATTTGAAAATATTTATTGAGGCAGCAAAGTCCAGAGGAGAATCTCTGGATCATGTGCTGTTTTACGGACCGCCGGGACTTGGAAAGACGACCCTTGCTACTATTATTGCGGAGGAGATGGGGGTACATATTAAAACTACATCCGGTCCAGCCATTGAAAAACCGGGAGAAATGGCGGCGATTTTGAATAACCTGGCACCGGGTGATGTGTTGTTTATTGATGAAATACACCGCTTGAACCGTCAGGTGGAGGAAGTGTTGTATCCGGCAATGGAAGACTATTCCATTGACATTATGATTGGAAAGGGGCAGGCAGCCCGGTCCATTCGTTTGGATATACCGAAGTTTACATTAGTAGGAGCAACTACCAGAGCCGGACTATTAACTGCTCCTCTCCGTGACCGGTTCGGTGTAATTAACAAACTGGAATTTTATACAGTAGATGAGTTAAAGAAAATTATTATCCGTTCTGCGGAAGTGTTGGGCGTAGAAATTGAAGAATCCGGTGCGTTGGAAATGGCTAGACGTTCCAGAGGAACACCCCGTTTGGCAAACCGTCTGCTAAAAAGAGTCCGGGATTTTGCAGAAGTCCGATATGATGGTGTGATTACGGAAGAAGTGGCAAAGACAGCATTGGATCTTCTGGAAGTGGATAAATTGGGACTGGATAAAGGGGATCGTAGCATTCTGGAAACAATTATTTTTAAATTTGCCGGAGGTCCGGTGGGACTCGATACTTTGGCAGCGGCTTTAGGTGAAGATTCCGGAACGATTGAGGATGTTTATGAACCTTATCTTTTGCAAAACGGTTTAATCCAAAGAACGCCAAAAGGAAGAATTGCTACCTTACGTGCCTTTCAACATCTTGGTGTTGAAAAAAATGATTAAAAATGATATGCTTTATAGTATCAAAATATAAAGAAGGAGAATGGAAAAATGAGAAAATTTTCAAAGAAATTAGTCGCAGTTGCTGTATCCGCATCTATGATTGTTGGTTCAGCAATGTCTGTTTCTGCGGCTGTAAAAGATGGAACTGATGTAGTTTCAACAGGAAAGGCTTGGGAAAGCTTTTCTATTTTCACACATGAAGATCATGTAAATGGGGAATCTAAAGCAAAGGATAATATTTGTTGGTATCACAGTCTTTTGAATACAAACAAAGTAACAACAGACCAGCATTATGTTGGCGACAAAGTTACAGATGCTCAGCTTAAGGCTTTAAATGATGCAATCAAAGAAGAAAACAAAAACAAAGCAAAAGATAAGCAGACTCCTACAGTAACAAAGCATGCTGATACTTGGGGAGTTCAGGATTCACATAAGTGTTTCGGTGAAAATGCTAAGATTACAGCAAAATCTGCTACAGGATTTACAATGAATGTTATTAGTACAGGTTGGAGTGCTTCATGGACACCAACAGGTGAAGTTGGAAACTCAAACCCTTGGGGGGTAACAGCCACTAAGGTAATTAATGTAGACAGAGGTCGTACATACAATGTATCTTTCAAGATTAAGAGTACATTAAAGAACGAATTAGAAAAAGAAGAAGAACGTAGTGATAAGACATATTACAACGTTGGAACAGGAAAGTTCAACTATGTTAAGCATATCCATTTCAAACTGTATGATGACACAGATAAAGACGGTGCAGCATTAAAGCTTACAGGATTAAAGGCTACTCAGGGTGGAAAGAGCGTAAACGAAACAAATAAGGAATTATTAAAAGATTATGCAAACTTCATCAAGTTAGATAGTAAGAATACTGCTGATGACGGATGGGTTACTGTATCATGCAGTGTTAAGATCCCAAGTTCTACAGCAACATATCAGAAGAAGAAAAAACAGGCTACTGTTGGATTTAAGTTCGCATTTGGTGCATTCTTAAAAGAATTCATCGATGAAAATAATATGTCCGGTACTATCGAAGTGAAAGACATGAAGTTCGTAGCAGGCACTCAGGGACCAGTTGCACCAGCTTCATTAAAGGCTTCTAAGGTTAAGAAAACTTCTGTAAAGGTTTCTTTCAAGAAGGGTATTGCTGCTAAGAAATATCAGGTACAGTACGGTACAGCTTACGACAAAGAAAAAGCTAAAATTAAAAAAGCTAAAGTAACAAAAGCTTCAGGAAAGAAGAAAGTTACATTAAAGAAATTAAAAGCTGGAAAGAAATATTACATTCGTGTTCGTAGTGTAAACGGAAGCAAGAAGAGTGACTGGAGTAAAGTCATCAAAGTTAAGACTAAGAAATAATTAATAGTTTACTATGCATAAGAGACAAGGAGAGGGACATGTCATCGAAGAATTATATCGATGTTATCATCGACGGAAAAATATATAATATCGGAGGATTCGAAAGCGAAGCTTATTTGCAGAAAGTTGCCTCATATATCAATAATATGATTATGGAGTTTAAGCAGAATGACAGCTATCGGATGCAGAAGATGGACATGCAGAGAATTCTTCTTGAAATTAATATAGCAAATGATTATTTCAAAGCAAAAAAACAAGCTGATTTATTAGAAAGTGATTTGGAAATAAAAGAGAAAGAAGTTTATGATTTAAAACATGAACTGATTATCTCTGATGCGAAAGCGGAAACAACTAAGAAAGAGTTGGAAGAAGCTGTGGAAAAAATCAAAGCACTGGAAAAAGAAGTTGTAAAACTTCAGGCAAAAATCAAAAAATAAACTTAAGCGATCAGGTAGTTTTGCCTGGTCGCTTAATCTATGTTACGGCAAGGGTATTTGGGAAAGATTAAAAAAGTAGAGGTTTTAAGAATGAAGGTAGAATTATTAGCACCGGGCGGAAGCTATGAAAGTGTAATCGCAGCTTTTAATGCAGGTGCAGATGCTGTATATACTGGTGGAGAATTGTTTGGCGCAAGGGCCGGTGCAGACAATTTAACCACAGAACAACTTGTTGATGTGATTCGCTATGCACATCTTCATGATAAAAAATTATACCTTACCATTAATACCCTGTTAAAAAACAATGAAATCAAGAGACAGTTATTTGATTATCTGAAACCACTTTACGAAGCGGGTTTGGATGCGGTGATTGTTCAGGACTTTGGTGTAATCCGATTTGTCCACGAATTTTTCCCGAAAATTCATATTCACGCCAGTACCCAGATGACCATTTTCGGAACAAGAACAGTGGAAGAATTAAGAAGTCTTGGTGTTACCAGAATTGTTACGCCGAGAGAACTATCGTTGAAGGAAATTGAAAACATCTATCAGGATACAAAGATGGAAATTGAAAGTTTTGTTCATGGGGCGCTGTGTTATTGCTATTCCGGCCAGTGTATGATGAGCAGTTTTATCGGCGGTAGAAGTGGAAATCGTGGTCGTTGTGCACAGCCTTGCAGAATGGAATACGATTTAATCCGTGATGGAAAAGTAATCAATCAGAAAGATGAAAAATATATTTTGAGTCCGAAGGATATTTGTACCATTTCATTGTTACCGGAAATTATTCAGTCAGGAGTCTATTCTCTGAAAATTGAAGGACGCATGAAAAAGATGGAATATATCTCCGGTGTTGTAGAAATATATCGAAAATATTTGGATTTATATGAAACTTCTCCGGAAACTTATCGGGTTTCCAAAGAAGACCTTGATAAATTGGCCAGTCTGTTTAATCGAAACGGATTTAATGAAAGCTATTATAAGCAGCATAACGGAAGAAACATGATGTCTTTAAAGAAAGTGGACTTCCGTAAAGAAAATATAGAATATACAACTTATTTAAAAAATACTTATGCGGGAAAGAAATTGAAAAAACCGTTGGATTTGCTGGTAGAATGTAAAAAGGGAAAACCTTTTACAATAAAGTCTCAGTTGTATTTGAAACACCTTGATGAAGAGCGGGAAATTGTGGCATCCGGTGCTGTTCCGGAACCGGCTCAAAAGAAACCAATTGATAAAGAAACATTAAAAAAACAGATTTCAAAGTTGGGAAATACAGACTTTATTGTTAAAAATATTGAAATTTCAATGGATGATGATATTTTTCTGCCAATCAGTGAAATAAAAGAAGTACGCAGAACGTTTATTGAAATGACAGAGAAAGTTCTTTTGGAACAATTTGAAAGAGCAGAAGAACTTCATTTGCCACAGACAGAGTCACTTCCAAAAACAAATGCAAAGCAACGATGTGGAGTTACTGCTTCCGTTTGGAATGAGAAACAGTTTTCAACAGTTGTGGAATCGACCTTAGTCGAAGATGTGGTTTTGGAACTGGCACAGTTTTCGAAAAAACAGATTCAGAATTGTATTCAGAAGGCAAAAACGAAGGGAAAGCGCATTTTTTTGGCATTGCCGTATGTTTTTCGGCAAAAAGACGAACAATATTTTGCAAAGGAATATTCTGAGGTTCTTCGGAATGTTTCGGGAGTATTGATTCGAAATATTGAAGAATATTTTTACATACGAGAATTCAACTGTGATTTGGAAATACGCTTCGATTATAATGTTTACAGGATGAATGATTATGCATCAGCGTATATGAAAGAATTACAGGTTTACAATACAATTCCTGTGGAATTAAATTCCAAAGAAATCAGGCAGCTTCACTGTGAAAACAGCGAGATGATTCTTTACGGATATATTCCGTTAATGATCTCTGCCGGTTGCGGCTTGAAAACTTTGAATCAATGTGATAAAAAGAATCAAAGATATCAGCTCAGGGATCGAAAGGGAAATATGTTTACAGTGCAGTGTGTTTGTAACTATTGTTATAATCTGATGTTAAACTGTAAGGCATTATCTCTTTTCAAATTCGCAGAAGAAATCAGTAGTATGAACATTTCCTCTGTGCGCCTGTCATTTACCATTGAGAATGAAAGAGAAGTCCGGGAAGTTTTGGAAAAGGCCCAAAAGGCTTTGATTCATCATCAAAAAATCCTGGAAGATGAAAATACAACAAGAGGTCATTATACCAGGGGCGTCTTATAATTAATGGAGAACTATATGGAAACTTTTATTATTGTAACATCGAAATATTTATTTATTGTGCTCATGCTGTTTTACACGTGGGAGTCTTTTAGTGCACTGCGGCATAAGCGACCGGAGGATAAAGCAGGAATTTTTCAGAGACAGAATGCAGCAATTTTTCTAACATATTTATTGGGAATTTTTGTGGTGTACATGAATCAGACGGATACGTCAGAAATCAATGTAATTCTCTTAGGAGGAGTACAGCTTTGTTATCTGATTATTGTTTTAGGGGTGTTCCCGATTATTTATCCAAACATTAATAAAGCGATTTTAAGCAATATGTGTATGCTTTTGACAATCGGATTTATTATTTTGGCACGACTCGGAATGCAAAGAAGTATTACCCAGTTTATTATTGTATCCATCGTAACGATGCTTTCTCTGGTAGTACCGTATTTGATGAGTAAATTTCAGATGTGGAAAAATCTCACCTGGGTGTATTGTTTTGTTGGAATCGGATTATTAGTGACTGTAATTATTCTGGGACCGATGATTAATGGTGCCAGACTCTATATCACCATTGGCGGTGTTCGAATTCAGCCATCTGAATTTGTAAAGATTATATTTGTATTTTTTATTGCAGCGGTTTTAGGGGAAACTGCAAAATTGAAACAGGTGTTTATCTCTGCAATTTTTGCAGGATTATATGTAATTATTCTTGTATTCTCCACAGATTTGGGAAGTGCCTTGATTTTCTTCACAATGTATCTGTTTATGGTCTATGTTGCTTCCAGAAAATCGATCTATTTGTTTTTAGGAGGCGGTGGAATGGCGGTGGCATCTTATATTGCCTACCATCTGTTCCGACATGTTCAGGTCCGTGTGCAAGTATGGCAGAATCCTCTGGCGGAAGAAACCGTTAATGGATCCAGTCTTCAGGTGGCACAGTCCTTATTTGCTTTAGGGAGCGGAGGATTATCCGGAACCGGTTTATATCAAGGGTTTCCCAAAAAAGTTCCTTTAGTAGAAAACGACTTTATTTTTTCCGCAATCGGGGAAGAATTCGGTGCAATTTTTGCCGGACTTTTAATTTTGGTCTGCCTAAGCTGCTTTATTGAATTTTTAGCCACAGGAATGGAGCAGGAAAGTACCTTTAATCGTCTTGTATGTGTAGGATTAGGGGTTGGATATGCAATTCAGGTGATCCTGACCGTTGGTGGTGCAATCAATATGATTCCATCTACCGGTGTAACTCTTCCGCTAATCAGTAGTGGTAGAAGTTCCATTGTCAGCACTCTGTTAGTTTTTTCCATTATTCAGGGGTTGGCTATTGTTGGAAGTAAGAAAAAGACACCAAAGCAACGTAAAAAAACAATGAAAGGAGAACGTTATGTCTCGACAGAATTACAAGAAAGATATTAAACAAAAGCGAAAAGAAGAAAGACGACTAAATAAACAAACTCTTGTAACTACAATTATTTTCTCCTTGATTTTCGTTTTTATGCTTGGATATTATGTGCATTTTGTTTTAAAAGATGCACCGACAGTTATATCTAGCTCTCAGAACGGAAGAATTAAAGAACAGGCAAAGAAAGTCGTTCGAGGATCGATTCTTGCCAAGGATGGAGAAGAACTTGCTTACACCGACACCAATGGTACCGATGATGATTTTGAAGACGACGCGAGAAGATACCCATACGGAAAAGTATTTGCTCAGGTGATTGGATATACAACCAAAGGGTTTACCGGTTTGGAAGATGTTTGCAATTATGATTTGGTTATGCCGAAGAATAATGCTTTGAAACAGATTGAAGATGATTTTACCGGCAAAGTCCTTCACGGATGCAATATTCAAACCACTTTGGATGTAGATTTGCAGAAAACCGCTTATAATTCCCTGGGGGATTTTAAAGGCGGAATTATCGTTATGGATCCGGATACCGGAGCAATTTATGTATCGGCATCAAAACCGTCTTATAACCCGGAAAATCTGGAAGAAAACTGGAAGAAATTAAACAAGAAAGCGGATGCTCCGTTTATGAACCGTTCTACCCAGGGACGATACATGCCGGGGTCTGTGTTTAAGATTGTTACAACGCTGGCATATATGCGCCAGAACAGTGATTATAAGAATTACAATTTCCAGTGTAACGGAACAAAGTCCTTTGATCATTTTCAATTGGAATGTTATCACGGAACCGTTCATGGAAATGAAACCCTGGAAGAGGCATTTGCAAATTCCTGTAATGGTGCTTTTGCTTCCATGGGGCTTGAAATTGATACAGATATCTTTAATCAGACGGCAGAAGATTTGCTGTTTAACAATCCTTTGCCAATTGCTGATTTAAAAACCAGTACAACTTCTTATGTGAAGAGCGGAAGTTTTGAACTGGATGAAAAATCAGAAAAATATAATGATTATTATGTAGCGGAGTCCAGCATCGGACAGCAGGATGTGTTGGTTTCTCCGGCACAGATGGTATTAATTGCTTCAGCCATTGCCAATGATGGGGTTATGATGAAACCTTATTTGATTTCTCAGGTGATGACAGATGACGGAGATGTTGTTCAGGATGCATCACAGTCGGAAGCAAAAACGTTGATGACAAAGAAAGAAGCAAAGCAGCTGAGCAAATATATGGGTGCTGTATGTGAATATGGTACTGCAAAGATTTTTGCAAACAGTGAATACAAAGCCTACGGAAAGACGGGAACTGCTGATTTAAGTTCTTCCGGAGACGGAAAAGTAAATTCCTGGTTTGTTGGATTTGCGAAAAAAGGTGGAAAGAAACTGGCAATTGCCGTAGTTTTAGAAAATATTAATGACTCCGAAGGGTCTGCCAAGGAATGTGCAAAGAAGGTTTTTGACCGCTATTTTAATTAACCTGAATCGTTTCCTTGCATTATGCTGGTTATTTTTGTATACTTAAACCAATGAATAGTAACGAAAATCCGTGATAGTGCGGCACACGTTGGAACAGGAGGAATCGCTATGGAAAAAGCGGTTAGTTGTGGCGGTGTGGTTATATTTCGTGGCAAGATTTTACTGCTATACAAAAATTGTCGAAACAGATATGAAGGATGGGTTTTACCAAAAGGCACTGTGGAAGCCGGTGAAACACATGAACAAACGGCGTTAAGAGAGGTACGAGAAGAAACTGGAGTAAAGGCGAAGATTATTGAATATGTTGGTAAAAGTGAATATTCCTTCAACATTCCAAGGAATGTGGTAGAAAAAGAAGTTCATTGGTATTTAATGACTTCCGAAAACTATTTCAGTAAACCACAGCGAGAAGAGTATTTTATGCATTCGGGATATTACAGATATATTGAAGCCATTCATTTACTGAAATTCCCAAATGAAAAAATGATCTTAAAAAAAGCTTACCAGAAGTATTTGGAATTAAATAAAAAAGGTAAGTAAAAGTAGACGTAGTAGAAGGCTGTTGCGTTTGGTTTTCCAGCGCAACAGTCTTTGCGTTGAAACGCTCGTGACAATTTTCAGTATAGAAACTTCAAACAATTAACATTCGGAGAAAAGACATGTACAAGATTAATTATCAAAAAGTATTGGAAATGAAGTTAAAACAGATTGAGAAAGAGGAGAAAAAGCCAAGACTTCTTCTTCATGCTTGTTGTGCACCATGCAGTAGTTATGTATTGGAATATCTTTCAGAATATTTCCTGATTGATGTCTATTTCTATAATCCGAATATTTCCTCAAAAGATGAATATCAACAACGTGCATTTGAATTACTTCGTCTCGTGAAAGAAAAAGAATTTCCGAATCCGATTAATGTGATTATTGAAGAATATAATCCGGAGGAATTTTATGAGATTGCACATGGCCTGGAAGCCTGTGAAGAAGGTGGAAAGCGTTGTTTTGAATGCTATAAACTTCGACTGGAGCAGACGGCGGAAAAAGCTTTGATTGGAAAGTATGATTATTTTACAACAACGTTGTCGATCAGTCCGTTGAAGAATGCGAAAAAATTAAATGAAATCGGTGCTGATTTACAACACGATTATGGAATTCATTATCTGTTCTCGGATTTCAAAAAGAAAGACGGATATAAGCGTTCCATTGAATTATCAAAAGAATACAATTTATATCGACAGCACTATTGTGGATGTATTTTCTCGAAAAGAAATACAGCTGTTTGTAAAAATGACTAGAATATGATATATTCAAGCGTAGAAATTTCAGTAAGGAAGGTTGAATAATATGATTTGTCCAAAGTGTGGAAAACCGATCCGTGAATCCATGTCCGTATGCCCTCATTGTGGTGTCAAGATTGCATCCTATGCCAGTGGCAAAAAGGGAAGGATCAATGACAAAACATCTATCGTTGAAGGCATTGATTTGGATGATGAATTAGTGGATGAATACAAGGGAAGAAATCTTAATAATTATAAGAAAAAGACAAATGCGAATGCGAATTTGAAAAAACCGCAGAGTAAAACAAATAAAAAGATTAAAAAGAATATGGATAGTGAAAACAAGAAGAAAAACAGTAAAAAGACAACCTTTACTGTTATTTTAGTGGCAATTGCCGCTGTTTTACTGTCTGTTACAGGAACTTATCTGTATCGTGAAAACGAGATGAAGAGCAAGTATCAGAAATATATTAAAGAAGGCCGTAACTATTACAGCCAGGAAGATTATTCCAATGCAAGAACAAGATTTATTGAAGCTGCAAGAAATGCGGTAACCAGTGAACAGCAGTTGGAAGTTTATTCCCTGCTTTACAATATTGATGTGATGACGGCAGCGGACTATAAGGAAAAAATTGAGTTTCTGGAAAAACTGATTGAGTTGGACAACACAGAAGTTCAGTATTATAAAGATTTGTATGTGCTATATCAAAATCATGATATGGAATCAAAGATTGATGTATTGAAGGCGTCTGCACCACCTTCAGTTCGAACAGAACTGGACAAGTATGTTGGAACCATTCCGGTTGCTACACCGGACTCCGGTACTTACAATACAAAGATTACATTGGAACTGGTAGCAGATGATGATGTAAAAATCTATTACACAAAAGATGGTAGTGATGTTACGGAAAGTGATACTAAGATCGAGTATGATGGTCCGATTAAATTAAAGAAAGAGGGCAGTTATACTATTCGTACCTGTTCGATTGATAAACACGGCGTGTCCAGCAAAGAACAGATTTACACCTATACCATTTCCTTTATCCATGTAGATGAACCGGAAATTTCCATTGAAAGCGGTTCTTATCGTGAAATGAAGAAAATTGAGGCGACTGCTGAAAAAGGATGTACGATTTACTATACAACAGACGGCAGTACACCGACAAAGAACTCTAAGAAGTATAAAAAACCGATTGAATTTGAACGCGGCAATAATCTCTATCGATTTGTTGCAATCAATGAAAACGGTATTCCAAGTGAAGTAGTGGATCGCGTTTATGACTATACTCCAAAGTATGATTGTACTTATGACACAGCGGTTAAGAATGTGAAGGCAAAATACGGAGACTTGGATGAGTACAATGAATACGAAGACGGAAAAGTTGCAAACTTCACATTTAATGAAGTAGCAGAAATTGATAAAGAGGATTACTATATCATCACTTATTCCTTAGAGGATGGAAGTGAGAGCCAGAAATATGCTGTATCCTGCAGCGACGGAAGTTGCCACAAGGTATCCGGCAGTGATGGAAGTTACCATTTTAAATAAACACAAAAAAATGTACCAATACTCAAGATTGGTACATTTTTTTATTGCATACTGTTTTTAGGCAAAAAAAATAATGCGGATGGCGGGACTAAAACCGCACATTCTTTATTTATCGGCGTTTCAAGGACTTTTACCCCATTTTGTACCCCATAAGTACAGGAATTAACTAATTTTTATCTGTAAATCGTTCATGGCGTTTACTTTGTTTTCTGTCATTACATGAGTATACAAATTCAATGTAATTGATACATCTTTATGTCCTAATATTTCAGAAAGAATTTTATAGTCCTGTGGGCGTTGCTCAATAAATCGAGTTGCGAAAGTGTTTCTGAATGCGTGACAGGTAAAGTATTCAATGTCCGCCTGCTTGCAAATTCTTTTTATCTCTCTGTTTAAGGCGTATTCTCTTAATATTTCACCTTCGATAGATGTAAAGAGTAAATCTCCATAATTAAAGCCGAATATTATTCTATTCAAGTTTTCCTGTGATCTAATTGTTTTCAATATATCGTCTGATAGTGGAATATCTCTTATTCCGCTCATAGTCTTTGCATCATCCTGTACATAATATGAGCCTGTTTCCGTTCTTGAAATGGTATGGCGTATGTAAATAAATCTGTTTATTCTGTCAATATCGCCACGCTTTAATGCTCCCAACTCTCCAACTCTCAAACCTGTTTGTATCATCATTTTAAAAGCATTGATGTAAAAACTGTTTCGGGTTTCTGCAACTTCAAAGAATTTCACAGTTTCTTCAATGCTCAATGCCCTGTGGCGTGTTTCTGTTATTGGTGGTACATCCCTTTTCAGTTTCTTTAATGCCTTACATGGATTTTTTATGATTGTTTCATCAATTACAGCACTATTAAAAACGCTGTTAAGATGGGAGTAGCAGATATTCAAATTTTGTGGTGTTTTTCCTGCATCGAGTAAAGATTGTCTTGTGTATTCAATATCACGTCTTGTAATGTCTTTAATACGCATTTCTCCAAAAGTTCGGTTATTTGCCATTACAACATTTGAAATATTCTCAAATTGGCATTTTTGACCTCTGATTGTGCTTTCCCTAACCTGTTTACGCCTAACCTCTGTGTAGTGGTGGTAGTAGGCGTTAAGAGTAGGATTGTATAAGTTCTGTTCGCCCTGTTCCAATTCCTGCCTTTTCTCAAGTTCTTTGCTTAATAATTCCTCTTTAGTTTTTGCATAAACGTAAATTCGTTTTCCCTCAAATAAGAATGATTTTCTTAAATAACCATTGTATCTTTTTGTCCTTGCCATGATAATTCCTCCTTTCCTGTGTACACTTATATTATATAACATATACTCGCTTCATTCAATTACTATTTGTACACTTATACATTTTCTGATATAATTTCTAAAAAAGAGAGGTGATCTAATATGTCTACGGAAGCACAGAACAGAGCAACACAGAAATACAAAAAAGAACATTATAAGAGAATACCGCTTGAAGTATCATTGGATAAATACACAATAATAAAAGAACATACAGAGCGTACAGGGGAAAGCGTGAACGGATTTATTAAGCGTGCCATTGATGAAACTATGGACAAAGACAATAATAAATAATTACTTTTCTTATATTCTCTAATATGCTAATATTCAATTAAGGATTGTTTTTTTAATATTTCTATTATGAAAAAGGGGACTTGCAACATTTAATATGTTCAAGTCCCTTTTTGGTGTCCTATGCAGTTTTTTCTGATTGGATTTCTAAAATCAATGCTTCAACTTCATCAATAGTATTTTTGTCTATTTCTTGCATGGATATTTTTTCTATTGGCTTTTCTCCAACGGTATCCCTAATTAAAGTAAACGCCTTAATGACAGCATGTTCATTTGTGGAATTTAAAGCAATATCAAATAATTTTAAGGCTATGTGTTCCGCACCTGTCATAGTTAAATTATCAATAGTTATTTCACTATCCAACAAGCCTTGCAAACAATCTTTTAATAATTTCTTTTCACGTCTTGCCTTTCCGCTTGCCTTTCCTCCCTTTGTGCCTTGTTCTTTTCCTGTGATACTATCAAAGTTTTTTAATCCGCTCATATTTGGAGTTTTGTTCATTACTAACACCTCTCTTTTTTCACGCTTCATTCACGCTTCAAACCGTACTTTTTTATTTTCCTAAAAAGAATAAAGTTTCTGCAAATAATATTATTGATAATAGCAAAGTAGCAGATTTCCAAAATCTTATTTTTTTCTTTTCTGCCTTTAATACATCAGATGCCAACATAGAAACACCCCCTTTCATAGAGTAAAGATATTCATCATATTTTCGCATAACCTATGGTTATATCTTACAATGTGTGTTTCCTGTATAACATAAATTTGTAAAAATACCTGTTTTTGTTATTTCTCATATAACACATAGATTATTTTTGCTTGTTTTGTTATCTCTCATATAACAGTATGTTATTTCTCGTACACACGGTAAAATTAACTGCTATTTTTCCATTTGTTAGAAAACTTATAAACATTTACTTTTTTTACTGCCTTATTGTTTTCAACCTTTTCTATAAATCCTGCAACAATCAACTGTTTTAGATAATTGCTCCCATTACTACGCTCAATGCCATATCTTTGCATGTGTGAAGCGGGAAAAACGAAACAATTTTCTGTATAGTCTATTCCGTATTCTTCTTTATGTTTGTACAAGCAGGATTTCCCACGATTTGATTTTGATTGCACCCTGCAAAGAGTGTAGAATTGTTTTGCTCCACAGGACAATTTTTGATACTGTTCACTTTCTAACATTCCATTGTAGATCATTCCAAAAGTATCAGTTTTACCTGTACTTGCATAAATATCCTCAATCCTTTTCTTTCTTGCCATTGGATAACACCTCTTTATCATTTAAAACTGTATTAAATTCTTTTTGACCTTTGATTGTGTTTAAGGTGTCGTTGATTGGTTTTACTGTGGTTAAGCGTGATACAGCCTGTTTTCGTAATAACCGAATGAATGCTTGTTTTTCTATATCGTCCTTTGCAAACCAATAACCCTCTGTACCACTACAAATACCAACGCCAACACGTCTTGCATCCTGTACCATCCTTTTAACCATAGCAGGCTTTACACCTAATTTCTCCGATAATTCTTTTTGATGTATGGCGTTTTCCTTTCCTATTGGGATTGTGTTTTTTAATAAATCTATATTATCCATTACATTCCTCCGTTAACGTATTCATATATTCTTGGATTTTATCAATTCTATATAATGTACGCCTTCCAATTTTAATAACTGCACCTGCGTTTTTACCAATTTGTAATGCTGTGTTTCTTCCAACTGATAACATAGTCTGTAACTCATTGATGTCTATCGTGATTTTCTTATCAAATTCAATAGTGTTTCTTTTATACATTTTATTCCTCCTTAAATATGTTTGTTTGTGTAGGTTTCAGTGTTAACACGATACGTATCTTGTGTTATAATAAGCATATTAAAAAAATGACGTTGGTGCTATGCACTTTGAGATCATTTAAAAAGCATTAATAATATTAAAAGTCTGTTAACAATATTAAAGATTGAAATAAAATTTAGTAACATGAGGTGTGGTATGGAATATAATGGAAAATTATTTTTAGAAAGATTAAAGGAAGTCTCAAATAATAAAAAGCATTATGAAATCGCAGAAGATTTAAATGTTTCAGATGAAACGGTATCTCGATGGAATAATAAAATACCAACAACTGATAATCTTTTAAAAATATCAGAACAGTATAATTGTTCAATAGATTATTTATTAGGCGTATCAGATGTTGAGATTTGTAAGAAAAAAAATCTTAGCGATATTATTCGTGATTTGTTTTTTTATTATTTATTAAATGAAGATAGATCTATAAGATTTTGTAGTGAAAGAGAAAATGTTTATGCAAGTAAATATCTTGGTTATGGTGAGGTTATTTTTTATGGGGATGAGTTTTATAACTTATTTAAAGAATTTGAAGAACAGAGCAAAGCATTTAAATATTTGCCACACGAAATGAGGGTTGTTATTATAAATAATCTTATTGATAAATATAAAGGTATGATTGAAATAGAACCCTTTATATTATAATTACCATATAATTTTTGTATATTTCAAAAAAATCTTTAATATAGATATTTTTGTGTTTGTATATGATCTGATTGATTATTTTGGATATGTTATCTTATATATTAACAGTAGAGGGGCAGTTTTGAGATTGGTCATTTTATATGGTTTCTAAAGAGCGGTTTTGCATAGCATTATACCGTTCTTTTTTTGATTGAAATCATTACATTTATATGTCCCATTTTATACCCCATTTTGTACCCCATAAGTACAGGAATTAGTTGAAAACGGAAGAAAAGCAATAAACAAGGATAAAAGAAGTGCAGTTTTACAAAGTCCCATAAATAAAGGGATTGAAGCAAAAAAAACTGCCTAAACAATGTTAGACAGTTCTTGATAAATTTGAATGCGGATGGCGGGACTTGAACCCGCACGCTTTGTGGGCGGCAGATTTTGAGTCTGCTGCGTCTGCCATTCCGCCACATCCGCATAACAGTAGAAATATTATCATTTATAGCTTCGATTGTCAAGATAAAAAAGATATTTTTTGAGGTTTTTGAACAAAAAAATAAATTGTGCAAAATTTGTTTGCAAAATACCCCTAGGGGGTATATAATAAATTCGAATCCGAAAGAGGAGGTGACAGTCGAATGAAGGAATGTAATTGTGAAAAGAATCATTCCGTGACGGAGTGTTGTCAAAAGAAGAAAAACAGAGAAGAAAAAGAATATAAAGATCTAATGAACCGCCTGAGTCGAATTGAGGGACAGGTTCGCGGGATAAAGAAAATGGTGGAGAATGATGCTTACTGCACAGATATTTTAATGCAGGTTTCAGCAATCAATTCGGCCTTGAACAGCTTTAACAAAAAACTTCTGTCTAATCATATACAAACCTGTGTAACAGAAAATATTAAAGCAGGGAATACAGAAGTGGTAGAAGAACTGGTTGATACGTTACAAAAAATGATGAAATAGTTAGGAGTGTAAATCAATGAAAGAATATCAGGTAAAAGGAATGAGTTGTGCTGTTTGCCAGGGAAGAGTCGAAAAAGCAGTGCAGGAATTGCCGGGAGTGGAGGAAGTTCGTGTAAGTTTGTTGACGAATTCCATGCAGGTTCGCGGAACGGTTTCTGATGATGTCATAGAAAAAGCGGTTAAGAAGGCCGGATATCAGGCAAAAGCTGTGAAACAGGATGGAAAAACAGAAACTGTGACGGATGCGGCTTTAGAGGATAAAAAAGCTATATTCAGAAGATTTCATGCATCTTTAGTATTATTGTTTCCGTTAATGTATCTTTCCATGGGGCATATGATGGGTGATTTCCCGGTACCGGAATTTTTGGAAAACAATCCGGTTGCTTTCGGGGAGACGGAATTGTTGCTTACAGTTGCGATTTTGATGATTAATCAGAATTTCTTTATCAATGGTGCGAAAGGAATTCTTCATCGGGCTCCGAACATGGATACCTTGGTTTCCATGGGATCATTTGCGTCTTTGACATACAGTATCTATATTTTGTATTGTATGATGGAAGACCAGCGACTGGGCAATCATATTGAAGTGTTGAATCACATGCATGATTTTTATTTTGAATCTGCTGCCATGATTGTAACATTAATTACATTGGGCAAATTTTTGGAAAGTTATTCCAAAGGAAGAACCACGGATGCTTTAAAGGGATTAATGGCATTGAAGGCGAAAACTGCAACATTAATCCGAAAGGATACGGATGGGAAGCAGATTGAACAGGAAGTTGCCATTGAAGTGATTCGTGTGGGAGATTGGTTTGGCGTAAAGCCGGGAGAAACCATTCCTGTAGACGGTAGAATCATTGAAGGAATTTCAACGGTTGATGAATCCTCTTTAACCGGTGAAAGTATCCCTGTAGATAAAAAGGCGGGAGACAAGGTTTCTTCTGCAACAATTAACCAGACCGGTTATCTTATTTGTGAAGCAGAACGTGTTGGGGAAGATACAACGCTGGCTCAGATTATTAAATTAGTTCGGGATGCGGCAACCAGTAAGGCGCCGATTGCAAAGGTGGCGGATAAGGTTTCCGGAGTGTTTGTCCCGGTTGTAATTTTGATTTCCCTAGTCACTTTGTTTGGTTGGCTTATTGCGGGACAGACACTTGGTTTTGCTCTTGCCAGAGCAATTTCCGTATTGGTAATCAGCTGTCCGTGTGCCCTGGGATTGGCAACACCTGTGGCAATTATGGTTGGTAACGGCGTCGGTGCCAATAATGGTATTTTATTTAAAAGTGCAACTGCACTTGAAAATGCAGGGAAAGTTAAAACCATTGCTTTTGATAAGACCGGTACTTTAACCTTAGGAAAACCGATTGTGACGGATTTGTTTGGAGAAAATGTAACTGAATTGGTGGAAGTTGCTTATGCACTAGAGGATAAAAGCGAACATCCTTTGGCTAAAGCAGTGAACAGTTATGCGGAGAACCAAGGTGTTTCTAAGCGCGAGGTGACTGAGTTACAGGTTGAACCCGGTGTTGGTCTGAAAGCAATGATGGGAGATGTTCCGATTTGCGGAGGAAACAGACTCTATATGGAACAACTTGGAATAGAAGTATCGGAAGATTATCTGCAATGTAGTGATGTGTATTCTGCACAGGGAAAGAGCAGTCTCTTTTTTGCAAAGGATAATCGGATTATCGGAATGTTTGCTGTGGCAGATCAGTTGAAACCGGATAGTGAAGCAGCGGTAAACGAATTAAAAAAACTAGGCATAGATGTCATGATGATTACCGGAGACAATGAAAGAGTGGCAAAATATATCGGTGGTGAAGCAGGGGTTACAAACGTAGTTTCCGATTTGCTTCCTCAGGGAAAAGAAGAAGTCATTCGCAAGCTGTCTGAAGAAGGAAATGTAGCCATGGTTGGTGATGGGATTAATGATGCTCCGGCGTTAACCAGAGCGGATATTGGTATTGCAATCGGTGCGGGAACCGATGTGGCACTGGATGCAGCGGATATTGTATTGGTAAAAAATTCATTGAAGGATGTTCCGGCTGCAATTCGATTAAGTCGTAGTGTTTTAAGAAATATTTATGAAAATCTGTTTTGGGCATTTATTTACAATATTATTGGGATCCCATTGGCTGCCGGCATGTGGTATCCGATGTTTGGACTGAAACTTAGTCCGATGTTTGCAGCGGCTGCAATGAGTCTTTCCAGCCTTTGTGTAGTGTCCAATGCATTACGCTTAAATTTAGTGAAAATCAAAAAAGAAACCTAAGGAAAATTCTTGTCACTCCTTTCGGATAACGGTATAATGTTAGAAGTTAGGAGATAAAAAGATATGAGTAAATTTGTTTTAATTGACGGACACAGTATTTTGAACAGAGCATTTTACGGAGTGCCTGTATTTGCTAATTCAGAAGGAATTCATACCAATGCGGTATTTGGATTTTTAAATATTCTATTTAAAATTATTGATGAGCAACAGCCTGATTATCTGGCTGTTGCTTTTGATGTTTCGAAACCGACTTTTCGACACAAAATGTATGACGCTTATAAGGGAACAAGAAAGCCTATGCTTCCGGAACTGAAAGAACAGGTTCCGTTGATTAAGGAAGTGCTTCATACCATGAATATTAAGACGGTGGAATTGCCGGGATACGAGGCGGATGATGTGTTGGGAACTTTATCTTTGCAGGGGGAACAGGAAGGCTTTACGGTAGCTGTTTATTCCGGCGACCGAGATTTGCTGCAGCTGGCTTCGGAGACGGTTACAATTTGTATTCCGAAGACAAAAAAAGGGCAGACTACGGTAGAAAAGTACAATGCCAAAGAAGTCAAAGAACTCTACAAGGTTACGCCGAAAGAGTTTATTGATGTCAAAGCATTAATGGGAGATTCTTCCGACAATATTCCGGGTGTTCCGGGAATCGGAGAAAAAGGCGCCACAGCCATTATTGAAGAATTTGGTTCGATTGAGAATGCTTATGAACATGCAGAAAGTATTTCCAATACAAGAAACAGAAATGCTTTATTGGAAAACTATGATAAGGCACAAATGAGTAAGGAACTTGCTACCATTAATCGCCAATCGCCGGTGGAAGTGGATGTAAAGGATTGCGTTTTCGGTGACATTTATACGGCAGAGGCCTTGAACATGATTAAGCGATTGGAATTTAAGAGCATGATTGCCAGATTTTCCAATGTTTCTTCCTCCAACGATTTTGAAGAAGGCTTTACGACGGTAACCGATTATTTCGAAGCAGAAGAAATCTTTGCCAAAGCTATGGAACAAAAAGAAATCGGTCTTTTCATTGATGATAAAAAGACGTTTGGAGTAGCTCTTGCCATGGATGGCAAAGAAACCTATTTTATCACGGAAGAAGGATTCATTACTAAAGAATATTTGGTCGGTCAGGTGCAGAAACTTGTTGCCGGCAACGGATGTATCAGTATTCTGAAAATTAAAGAAAACAATGACCTGTTACAGGCAACGGAAGAAAATAATTTATTTGATATCGGATTGGCTGCATATTTAATCAATCCGTTGCAGAAAGTTTATGAATATGATGACATTGCCAGAGATTATCTGGGAATTACTGTTCCTTCATACGAGGAAATCTTCCCGAAAACAAAGAAAGGGGAAACACCGTCGGATGAAGTGCCGGAGAATGTTCTGAAATATGCATGCTACAATGCCTACGTTGTTTTCAAAGCAAAGGATGCTTTAGAGAAGCGTTTAAAAGAAGAAGAAATGTGGTCGGTCTATCAGGATATTGAATTACCGCTGACCTACGCTCTTTATGATATGGAACAGGTTGGAATTCGTGTAGAAGCAAAAGAATTAAAAGAATACGGAGAACGACTGCAGGGTGGAATTAAAACTTTAGAGAAGGAAATCTTTGCAGAGGCCGGACATGAATTCAATATTAATTCTCCGAAACAGTTGGGAGAAATTCTTTTTGGCGAAATGAACTTACCGGGCGGTAAGAAAACAAAGACCGGATATTCCACATCAGCCAGCGTTTTAGAAAAACTGGAACCGGATTATCCTTTTGTAGGAAAAATCCTGGAATATCGCCAATTAACGAAGTTGAAATCAACCTATGCCGACGGTTTGGCAGGTTATATCGGTGAAGACGGAAGAATTCACGGCACATTTAACCAGACCATTACAGCAACCGGAAGAATCAGCTCCACGGATCCGAATCTTCAAAATATTCCGGTGCGAATGCCTCTCGGAAGAGAAATCCGAAAGGTCTTTGTACCAAAGGACGGATGCGTTTTTGTGGATGCGGATTATTCACAGATTGAACTTCGTCTGTTGGCTCATATGTCCAATGACAAAAATCTCATCGAAGCTTATAAAGGCTCCAGAGATATTCATGCTGCGACGGCATCCTTGGTATTTAAAACGCCAATTGATGAAGTGACGAAAGAACAGCGTAGAAATGCCAAGGCTGTTAATTTCGGAATTGTATACGGCATCAGTTCCTTTGGATTAAGCCAGGGATTGTCAATTAGCCGAAAAGAAGCTGAACAATATATTCATGACTATTTTGAAAGTTATCCGGGGATTAAGAATTATCTGGATCAATCCGTGGAAGATGCGAAGACAAAAGGGTATTCTGTTACAATGTTCGGAAGACGCAGACCGATTCCGGAACTCAGTGCAGGAAACTTTATGCAGCGTCAGTTTGGAGAACGTGTTGCCATGAATGCACCGATTCAGGGAACTGCTGCAGATATTATGAAAATCGCAATGATCCGCGTTGCGAGAGAATTAAAAGAGAAATTATTGAAATCTCAGATTGTCTTACAGGTTCACGACGAACTTTTGGTGGAAGCATATCAGGATGAAGTCGAGGAAGTGAAAGAAATCCTTGTGCGCAATATGAGTGAAGCCGCAACGTTGCATGTACCGTTGGATGTTGGTATTGAAGTGGGTAAAAACTGGGATGAAGCACATTAATTGAAATGGAGAAGACTATGATAATTGGTGTTATCGGAGGCGTTGGCAGTGGGAAATCAACGGTTCTGGATTATTTGGAACAGCAGTATTGTGCAGAAATCATTAAATCCGATGATGTGGCTAAAGAGTTGATGGAACCCGGAAAAGAAATTTTCAACCGGGTGGCAGAAGCCTTTGGCGAAGTTATTGTGGATGGTGTGATTGATAAAGAAAAAATGGCAAAGTTGATTTTCTGTAATGAAGAACGCAGAAAGCAATTGAATGCAATGACTCATCCCGCAACGATTCAGGAAATAAAAAAAAGAATGAAAGCGTCTAAGGCGGACATTGTTGTTGTGGAGTCAGCACTTTTAATCGGAACCGGAATCGAAGAGGAGTGTGATGAAATCTGGTTTGTATTTTGTGAACGAGAAAAGCGCATTCAGAGACTGATGGACAATCGCGGTTATTCCAGAGAAAAATCTGAGAGCATCATTGATAAACAACCTTCCGACGAGGAATGCAATCTGGTGGCAGATGAGTTTATTGATAATTCTTATTCAGCTGCGGATACCAGGGAAAAAATTGATATGATTTTATCCACACTTCCTTGTGGATTTTAAAAAATAATTGACATAAAAATTTGAAAGAGTTACAATGTGTAGCGTGCTACATATTATAACTCTTTTTTATTTTTCAGGAGGTATTTTATGATTTCGATTGGTTATAAATTTAAAATCATTGATAAGCTTTTTAAAATCAGAATAAACAAAAGTCTGGAAAAATACAATATTACCGAAGCACAGATGGCTGTGCTGTTTTATTTGGATCATCATAAAGAGGAAAAGATTACCCAGAAGGTTCTTGCTCAGGAATTTTCCATTAAGCATTCCACTATGTCCGGAATTCTTCAGCGATTGGAAGAAAAGGGATACATTAAGATTACCGTGGATGCGGAAAATAAGCGGTTTAAGAACATTTGCAGCACAGAACAGGTAAAACAGTTCCATAGTGAAATGCACCATCACAGAGATGAGACGGAAACTATTTTGTTAAATGGTTTTGATGACAAAGAGAAAGAACTATTAAACAGTTATCTGGATCGAATTTATCAAAATCTTAAGAACAGCACAGAAGTTTCCGATAAAGAAATAGAATGTTTTGAAAGGAGAAAGAAATGATTCGTACATTAGCAAAAGAACTTAAAGGAGTCAGACTGGTTTCTGCATTAACGCCCTTGGGAATGTTAGCGGAAGTTATTGTTGAAAATTTTATTCCCTTGCTGATGGCAAAAATTATTGATTCCATTGGAAAGGGAGATTTGAAGACTGTTTACGCGACAGCGGGAATTATGTTACTTCTTGCCCTTGCCGGATTGTTATCCGGATTTATGGGCGGCGTCTGGGGAGCGAAAGCCTCTACCGGTTTTGCCAGAAATTTAAGAAAGGCAATGTTTGAAAAAATTCAGACCTATTCGTTTTCAAATATTGATAAATTCAGTTCTGCCGGTTTGGTTACCCGAATGACCACGGATGTTACCAATATTCAGAATGCCTATCAGATGATTTTAAGAATGTGTGTCAGAGCACCATTCAGTTTAATTACAGCCATGGTGATGGCTTTTGTGGTATCTCCGCGTATGGCAAGAATTTATCTGGTGGCTGTTTTGATTTTAGGAGTATTTATCGTTATTCTTACTATCAATGCTCACAAATATTTTACGCAGGTATTTAAAAAGTATGATGCTTTAAATGAAAGCGTGCAGGAAAATGTAACTTCTATGCGCGTGGTAAAAGCCTTTGTTCGTGAAGATTATGAACGGGGAAAATTCGGCATTGCCAGTTACAATATTTATAAAATGTTTATTCGTGCAGAAGGTATTGTTTCCTTAAATGCCCCGATGATGATGCTTACGGTTTATTCCTGTATCATGATGATTGGATGGACCGGTGCTCATTTAATTGTACAGAGTGGAAATAATGCCGCACTGGGCTTAACAATCGGTGATATGACATCTTTACTTGCATACTGCGTCAATATTCTCATGAGTTTGATGATGCTTTCTCTCATTTTTGTTATGGTTACTATGAGTGCGGCCAGCGCAGAAAGAATCGCGGAAGTCTTAACCGAAGAACCGGATATTACCAATCCGGAAAATGCTTTAGAAGACGTTCCGAACGGCTCCATTGAATTTAAAAATGTAGTCTTTCGTTATAACAAGACCAGTGAGAAACCGGTTTTGGAAGATATTAATTTGCAGATTGCTTCCGGAGAGACCATTGGAATTATCGGAGGTACCGGTAGTGCAAAATCCAGTCTGGTTAATTTGATTTCCAGATTATATGATGTGGAAGACGGTGAAGTTCTTGTAGGTGGCAATGATGTACGAACCTATGATTTGGATACACTTCGTAAAGAAGTCAGTGTGGTATTGCAGAAAAATGTGTTGTTTTCCGGAACTATTTTGGATAATCTTCGCTGGGGCGATGAAAATGCTACCGATGAAGAATGCATTCGTGCCTGCAAATTAGCTTGTGCCGATGAATTCATCGAAAAAATGCCGGACAAATACAACAGCTATATTGAACAGGGTGGAACCAATGTTTCCGGTGGACAGAGACAGCGTCTGTGTATTGCCAGAGCTTTGGTAAAGAAACCAAAAGTTCTGATTTTAGATGACAGTACCAGTGCGGTAGATACCGTAACAGACAGTAAAATTCGTCAGGCATTCCGAGAGGAAATTCCAAATACAACCAAGATTATCATTGCTCAGAGAATATCCAGTGTTCAGGATTCAGATCGTATTATTGTAATGGATGACGGTAAAATCCATGGCATCGGAACCCACGAAGAACTGTTAAAGAATAATGAAATTTACAGCGAAATCTATACACAACAAACTACTGATAATGCTGACTTTGATAAAAAAGGAGGTGTACAGTAATGGCAGAAAAAGTAAGAGAATTTAAAGGAATGCGCGGTGGCGCAAGAGGACCGAGACCGAAGGTTGAAAATCCTTTTGTGACATTGGGAAGACTGTTGGCCTTTATGGGGAAACACTATGCCGTTCAGTTGATTATCGTTCTGATTTGTATCTTTGTCAGTGTATTTTCCAATGTTCAGGGAACCTGGTTTACAAAAGATTTGGTAGATGTTTATATTAAAGGAATTCTGGAACACGAAAAAACTTTTGCGGATTTAGCCGGTGCAATGATCAGAGTGGCCTGCTTTTACGGATTGGGAATTCTTGCTGCATTAGTTCAGGCAGAGGTTATGGTTTTTGTTACACAGGGGACTTTAAAAGAATTAAGAAACGAAATGTTCAATCATATGCAAAGTCTTCCGGTAAAATACTTTGATACTCACAGCCATGGCGATATTATGTCCATGTTCACCAATGATATTGACACCTTGAGACAGATGATCAGTCAGTCCATGCCACAGATGATTAACAGTTTGATTACTGTATGTAGTGTACTGTTTTCCATGTTCTTCCTGAGTGTTCCATTGACTTTGATTTCCTTGGGAATGATTGGTGTTGTAATGTTTGCTTCGGCAAAATTAACGAAATTATCCGGAAAATTCTTTGTGGCTCAGCAGAAGGATTTGGGGGCGGTGAACGGTTATATTCAGGAAATGATTACCGGTCAGAAAGTCGTGAAAGTTTTCTGTCATGAAGATGAAGCGGTGGAAGAATTCAATGAATTAAATGATTTATTGTTCCAGTCAGCAAACAACGCTAATAAATTTGCCAATGTTTTAGCACCAACCAACGCACAGTTGGGAAATGTCAGTTATGTACTTTGTGCCTGTGTAGGAGCAGTTCTTGCCATTGCACACCCATTGGGATTTTCCATGACTGCAGGTTCATTAATCAGTTTCCTGACATTTAATAAACAGTTCTCACAGCCGATTAATCAGATTACAATGCAGATTAATAGTATTGTTATGGCTATTGCCGGCGGAGAACGTATTTTCAAATTGTTGGATGAAGAACCGGAAGTGGATGACGGATATGTAACATTGGTTCGTGCGAAAAAAGAAGGCGGACGAATTGTTGAATGTCAGGAGCGAACAGGAATGTGGGCTTGGAAACACTTCCATAAGGAAACCGGAGAAACTACTTATGTGGAAATGAAAGGTGAAATTGTCTTTAACGGAGTGGACTTCGGATACGACGATGAAAAGATTGTTCTTCATGATGTGAAAATGTATGCAAAGCCGGGAGAGAAGATTGCCTTTGTTGGTTCAACAGGAGCCGGCAAAACAACAATCACCAATTTGATTAACCGGTTCTATGATATTCAGGATGGTAAAATCCGATATGACGGAATTAATATTAATAAAATTAAAAAAGCAGATTTGAGAAAATCTCTCGGAATGGTATTACAGGATACTCATTTATTCAGTGCTACAGTAATGGAAAATATCCGTTACGGTAATCTGGAGGCAACAGACGAAGAAGTTATTGCAGCGGCAAAACTTGCCAATGCCGACAGCTTTATCCGAAGATTGCCGGATGGTTACAATACTATGCTTACCGGAGATGGCGGAAACTTAAGTCAGGGCCAGAGACAGCTCTTATCCATTGCCAGAGCTGCGGTTGCAAATCCGCCGGCATTGATTTTGGATGAAGCCACATCTTCCATTGATACAAGAACCGAACGTATGGTTCAGGAAGGAATGGACTCTTTAATGAAGGGACGTACGACTTTTGTTATCGCCCATAGATTGTCTACAATTAAAAATAGTGATTGCATTATGGTATTAGAACAGGGTAGAATAATAGAGCGTGGAAGTCATCAGGAATTGATGGAAGCGAAAGGTACATATTACCGATTACAGACAGGAAATTAAATTCAGGAGGATGAATAAAATGAAAAAAATCAGTACAAATAAGGCACCTGCTGCCATTGGACCATATTCACAGGGAATTATTACAGGAAATCTTTTGTTCTCAGCAGGACAGATTGCATTAGATCCTGCAACAGGAGAAGTGGTAGGAACTACAATTGAAGAACAGACAGAACAGGTAATGAAAAATCTGGGCGCTTTATTGGAAGAAGCAGGTTCTTCTTATGAGAAAGTTGTCAAAACAGTTTGCTTCCTTGATGATATGGGAGACTTTGCAGCGTTTAATGAAATTTACGGAAAGTACTTTACAGAAAAGCCTGCAAGAAGCTGTGTTGCAGTAAAGACTCTTCCTAAGAATGTGCTTTGTGAAGTAGAAGTAATCGCAGAGGTGTAATCATGATTGATCAGAAGCATTTGGAAGTGACAAGCTACAACGGAGAAGGATATTTACCTTTAATTGATTTTGAAAGTTGGAGAGTTGCGGAACTTCGTTATTGTGAGGAACTGGAAGTGGATCAACTGAAAGATATGCAAAAGCATGATGAGTCTGATGAAGTGTTCGTTCTTCTTGCCGGGGAATTTACTTTGTTCTTAGGAGGACAGGGCGATACCATTGGAGAAATCGAAGCAGTAAAGCTGGAACCATTGAAGCTTTATAATGTGAAAAAAGGAACATTCCATACACATACACCGGAGAAAGGTTCTACGGTATTAATCGTTGAAAACAGAAATACCTGCGATGACAATTCACCAAAGGTAAAACTGACTCCGGAACAGAAGGCAACCATAAAAAAATTATATGAATCATTACAGTAATGTTTGCATAAAGCGAAGAATTTGTGTATACTTACTCAGGACAAAAGTATAAAAAAAGGAGAAGAGCATGAAAAATTTTAAACAAGTATGTTCAATGATTATGGTAGTAGCTTTGATTATTTCCGGAAGTACATTGATGCCACTTCAGATTAAGGCTGCAAATTTAGTTTCAGGAAATTATGAATATGTATTGAATGGCGAAGGAACCGCTGAAATTGTGAAATATAACGGAAAAGAAAAAACAGTCACAATTCCTTCTTCCTTAGGATCTAAAAAGGTAACAGGCATCTGTCCTGAAGCTTTTAAAAATAATTCAACCCTTCAAACACTTACAATTCCTGAAGGAATTACGAAACTGGACTGGAATTGTTTCTATAATTGTTCTGCATTAACGAAGGTGAATTATAATGCAATTAAGTGTGATGGAAATGCTACACGTATCTTTAGAGATTGTGATAATTTGACGACAGTAACCATTGGAAATAAAGTTGAAACAATCGGTGGCAGTTTATTTCAGGACCTCCCGATTAAAAGTGTAACAATTCCGAAATCAGTAACATCAATTGGATACAATGCTTTTAGAGGTACTTCTCTGAAAAGTGTTACAATCCCAGAAAACATTACAGAACTTAAATTTTCAGCATTTGAAGATTGTAAATCATTGGAAACTGTGTATTACAATGCAGTTAAATGTGATGGAGCAGCGATACCTGTTTTTAGAGGATGCGATAAATTGAATAAAGTAATCATTGGCAGCAAAGTTACAATCATCGGAACCTGCTTATTCCAGGAAACTCCGATTACCAGTATTGTAATTCCGGCAAAGGTTACAGATATTAGATATAATGCATTTAAAAATTGTTCTAAATTAAAGAGTATTTCTCTTCCGGAAGGATTGAAATCAATTTCTTTTAGTGTATTTGAATATTGTGACAGTCTTACAGATGTTTATTATGGAGGAACAAAAGAAAGCTGGACAAAAATCCAAGTTGGTGATAGTAACGAAAATCTAATTAAAGCAAAGATTCACTTTGGAAAGATTCTGGTTACTCCATCAAAAATCACAAAAGCTACAAAGAAGAAAGCGAAAACAATGAAAGTGTCCATCAAAAAAGTTGGTGGTTCAGCGGGATATATTGTTCAGGTTTCCGCATCAAAGAAATTTAAGAAAGTTCTTGTAGAAAAGACAATGACTAAAACATCCGTCACAGTTTCTTCAAAGAAAATAAAAGGGAAAAAGACATTATTTGTTCGTGTTAGAAATACTCAGAACTACAATGGAAAACTTTTTCTGTCAAAATGGTCCAAAGCGACAAAGGTAAAAGTAAAATAAAGAAAAGTAAGAACACTCTGTAGCAATGCTATCGAGTGTTTTTTACTGTAAATTCCTACAGGGTTATGGTAAAATGATTTGTGGGTTTACGACTTGAGAAAGAAGATTCATAGTATGAGATTAGATAAATATTTGACGGCTATGGGGATTGGTTCCCGCAGTCAGGTAAAAGAATATATCAAAAAAGGAAAAGTGAAGATTAACGGCGAAATTTTGAAAAAGCCGGAGTATCATGTGGATGAAGAAAATGATATAATAGAATTTCAGGGGATTAATCTGGAATACAGTAAGTTTTACTATTATATGCTTCATAAACCGGCAGGGTATTTAAGTGCCGTGAAAGACGATCATTGTGAGACAGTGTTGGATTTGCTGGACGTTACACCAAAAGAGGGATTGTTTCCGGTGGGACGTCTGGATAAAGATACGGAAGGCCTTTTGTTGATTACCAATGACGGGATTTTGTCCCATGAGTTATTGTCTCCAAGGAAACATGTGGATAAAAAGTATTATGTGGAACTGGATGGGGTGTTAACAAAAGAAGATGCGGAACATTTTCAAAAGGGTGTGGATATCGGTGAGGATAAGCTGACGAAACCGGCAACCCTTGAAATCCTAGAAGGAAATGATAAGGCTTACATTACCATTACCGAAGGAAAGTACCATCAGGTAAAGAGAATGTTTCGTTCCATTGGATTGACGGTAACCTACCTGAAACGAATTTCCATGGGATCTTTGGTTTTGGATGAAACATTGGAAAAGGGAGCATATCGACCGCTTACGGAATCGGAAATTGAGGAGTTAAAATGCAACAGATAGAAATCGGTGCCAATGAAGCCGGACAACGTTTTGATAAATTTCTGGCAAAATATTTTAAAGAAGCAGGAATGGGTTTTCTTTATAAAATGCTTCGAAAGAAAAATATTACATTAAACGGAAAAAAGTCTGACGGAAAGGAGAAACTCAGTCAGGGTGATGTGGTTAAAATCTTTATGGCAGATGAAACCATTGCTAAGTTTCGGGGGATTCAGACACTGGAACTGCCGGAAGCAATCCCGCTTCAAGTGGTTTATGAGGACGAGAACGTTCTAATGATTAATAAACCTTCCGGAATGCTAAGTCAGAAGGCATCTGACTCAGATGTATCGGCCAATGAATATATTATTTCTTATTTGATTCAGGAAGGTGTATTGAAGAAAGAGGAATTATCCACTTTTAAGCCTTCTGTTTGCAACCGATTGGATCGCAATACCAGTGGCCTGTTGGTGGCAGGAAAATCTTTGTTGGGATTACAGGTTCTTTCGGAAATGTTTAAAAACAGAACGATGGATAAGTATTATCTGGCTCTGGTAGAAGGCTCTGTGAAAGAAAAGGTGAAAATCACCGGATATCTGAAGAAAGATGAAAAGACCAATAAAGTAACAATTTCCAAAAAATCCGAAGAAGGAACCTATATTGAAACGGAATACGAACCCTTGGAGGTTTCAGAGGAAGTAAGCTTATTAAAAGTAAAGTTAATTACCGGAAAAACCCATCAGATTCGTGCACACCTGGCATCGGTAGGACATCCGATTATCGGAGATTTTAAATACGGAACGAAAAAGGTTAACCAGAAGTATAAAGAACGATTTGGAATTCAGGATCAGATGCTTCACGCATGGAAATTGTGTTTCGGTGAAATGCCGGAAGGGTTTGAACAATTGGCGGATAAAGAAATTACAGCAGAAGTCCCGAAGACTTTTTCAAAGGTTTTGGGAAAAGAGATTAAAGGATAGATTATGGGTACATGGAATTCCAGAGGATTGCGTGGTTCAGTTCTCGAAGAAATGGTTAATATGACAAATGATAATTACAGGGAAAAAGGTCTGGCATTGATTCAGAAAATTCCTACCCCTATTACACCTGTAAAAATCGATCAGTCTACCAGACATATTACGCTGGCTTACTTTGAAAAGCAGAGTACGGTGGATTATATCGGTGCGGTTCAGGGTATCCCTGTTTGCTTTGATGCGAAGGAATGCGCCACAACCACGTTTCCGATGATGAATATTCATGAGCATCAGATTCAGTTTATGGAAGATTTTGAAAAGCAGGGAGGCATCGCCTTTATTCTGTTGTTTTATTCTAAACTGAATGAAACCTACTATATTCCTTTTGCAGATATTAAGCGATTTTATGAACGAAGCATTTCGGGAGGAAGAAAGAGCTTTACATATGAAGAAATCGATAAAAGCTTTCTGATGAAATCTGCCCCGGGTGCATTGATTCATTATCTGGAAGGAGTACAACTTGACTTGAAAAAAAGAGAGTAAAAGAAAGATTTGACTTTTTAAGGAATCTAGTATATACTCTATTTCAACTTGCTAACAAGGTAACAAATTAGCACTTTAATGCAATAAAGCGAAAGAGGTATCAAATGAGCAAAGTATTATTACATACTCCTGAAGGAGTAAGAGACGTGTACGGAAAAGAATGTTCCGTAAAATTAAGTTTGGAAAATAAGATCAATGAGGTGTTTAATCGTTTTGGCTATCATAACATTCAGACACCTACTTTTGAATTTTTTGATATATTCAGTAAAGAAAGAGGTTCTGTAGCATCAAAGGACTTATATAAGTTCTTTGACAGAGAAGGAAATACACTGGTTTTAAGACCGGATATGACTCCTTCCATTGCCAGAATGGTTGCAAAGTATTATATGGATGTAGATACACCGGTTAAACTTTGTTATAACGCTAATACTTATATTAACAATTCTGAATTACAGGGAAAATTGAAAGAAATCACTCAGCTTGGCTGTGAGCAGATTAATGATGATTCTGTGGAAGCGGATGCTGAAATGATTGCTTTGGTTTCAGAAGCTTTAAAAGCAGCCGGTTTAAAAGAATACTTAGTGGAAATCGGCCATGCTGATTTTTATAAGGGACTCTTACAGGATTGCGGTTTAGATGAAGAAGCGGAAGAAGAATTAAGAATCCGTATTGAAAATAAGAATAACTTTGGTGTAGAAGAATTATTGGATGAACATGGCGTAAAGGGAGAAGCGAAAGAAGCATTGCTGAAACTTCCTGCATTGTTCGGTTCCGTAGATGTTTTGGATACAGCAAAGAAACTGACTTCCAATGAAACTGCATTGAAAGCTATTGAACGTTTGGAAGAACTGTATTCCATTTTAGATGATTACGGTGTTGCAAAATATATCAGTTTTGACTTGGGAATGGTTAGCAACTACAAGTACTATACAGGAATTATTTTCAAAGGATATACTTATGGTTCCGGAAATCATATTGTAACCGGTGGTCGTTACGATAAACTTTTAGGACAGTTTGGCAAAGAAGCTGCAGCTATTGGATTTGCAGTTTACATGGATCAGATTATGATTGCCCTTGCTTCGGAAGATAATCGTAAGAACTATGATTACTCTTTCCGTGTTGTTGTTTATGAACCGGAATTCAGAAAATATGCATTACAGCTTGCTACGGATTACAGAAATCAGGGAATTAATACGGAATTGATTTCAAAGAAGGAAGATATTTCCATTGAAACCTATGTAAAGGCCAAGAAAGAAGATGGTGCATCCGTTGTTACTTATGTATCCAAAGACGGTGCAACAGAAATTTAAGAAACAGTCAGAATTCTGCAATATAGAATGAGGAGAATAAAATGAGATATTTAACATTTGCGTTAGCAAAAGGAAGACTTGCAAAGACTGCAATGAAAATGTTTGAAGAAATCGGCATTGAATGTGAAGAAATGAAAGACGAAAAAACAAGAAAACTGATTTTCGTCAATGAAGAATTAAAATTAAAGTTCTTTTTGGCAAAGGCCAGTGATGTTCCTACTTACGTGGAATACGGTGCGGCGGATATCGGTATTGTCGGAAAAGATACGATTTTGGAAGAAGACAGAAAGTTATATGAAGTATTGGATTTAGGTTTTGGAAAGTGCAGAATGTGTGTATGCGGTCCGGAATCTGCCAGAGAATTATTGAAGAACCATGAAATGATTCGTGTTGCTTCCAAGTATCCGAAGATTGCCAAAGATTATTTCTATAACAAAAAGCATCAGACTGTTGAAATGATTAAATTAAACGGTTCGGTAGAATTGGCGCCAATCGTTGGACTTTCCGAAGTAATCGTGGATATTGTTGAAACAGGAACAACATTGAAAGAAAACGGTTTGGGTGTTTTGGAAGAAGTTTGTCCATTGTCAGCCAGAATGGTTGTAAATCAGGTTAGTATGAAGATGGAAGATGAACGAATCCGAAAGATTATTACAGACTTAAAGGCAAAGATTGAAGAAAAATAAATTGGTTTTGAGGTGAAAAAATGAGAATTATTAAGTTAGATGAAGAATCAAAAAAGAATATTCTGGATGATTTATTAAAACGTAGTCCAAACAACTATACACAGTATGAAGAAACCGTAGCCGAAATTCTTAAGAATGTAAAAGAAAACGGCGACAGTGCAATCTTTGAATACACAAAGAAATTTGATCAGGCAGATATTAATGCCGGAAATATTCGTGTAACAGAAGAAGAAATTCAGGAAGCATACGAAACCATTGAAGATAAAGAATTAATCAATGTAATTCGTCGTTCCAAAGATAATATTAAGGAATATCACGAAAAACAGAAGCAGTACAGCTGGTTTGATTCCAAGCCGGACGGTTCTATTTTAGGACAGAAAGTAACTGCAATCGGAAGAGTCGGTGTTTATGTACCGGGTGGAAAAGCAGCATTATCTTCATCCGTATTGATGAATGTAATTCCTGCAAAGGTTGCCGGTGTAGATGAACTGGTAATGGCTACCCCTCCGGGAAAAGACGGTAAAGTAAATCCTGCTATTCTTGTGGCAGCAAAAGAAGCCGGTGTGGATGTGATTTATAAAGTCGGTGGAGCACAGGCAATTGCAGCACTTGCTTACGGAACCGAATCTATTAAGAAAGTAGATAAAATCGTTGGACCGGGAAACATCTTCGTTGCTTTGGCTAAGAAGGCTGTTTTCGGTTATGTGGGCATTGATTCTATTGCCGGACCAAGTGAAATTTTAGTAATTGCGGATGAAACAGCAAATCCAAGATATGTTGCTGCAGATTTACTTTCTCAGGCAGAACATGATGAACTTGCTTCAGCAATTCTGGTTACAACCAGTCAGAAACTGGCAGAAGAAGTTTCAAAATATGTTGATTTGTTTGTTTCCAAGTTAAAACGAAAGGAAATCCTGGAAAAATCATTAGAAAATTATGGATACATTTTAGTAACGGATACTATGGATGATGTGATTGATGCAGCCAATGAAATTGCATCAGAACACTTGGAAATCGTAACAGCAAATCCGTTTGATATTATGACAAGAATTAAGAATGCGGGAGCAATTTTCCTTGGAGAATACAGTTCTGAACCATTAGGCGATTATTTTGCCGGTCCGAACCACGTTCTTCCAACCAATGGAACAGCGAAATTCTTCTCCCCATTGAGTGTTGATGATTTCATCAAGAAATCAAGTATTATTTCATTCTCAAGAGAAGCTTTGGAACCGTTGAATAAAGATGTTCAGAAATTTGCCAAGGCTGAGGGATTGACAGCACACGCAAATTCTATTAGAGTTCGTTTTGAAGAAGATGACGAAAATGTAAATTAATCCATAGCGAAAGGAGTGGCTTATGAGCAGAATTGGAGAATGCAAAAGAAATACTTCCGAAACACAGATTGAAATTTCCATTAATTTAGACGGAAAAGGCGATGCGGAAGTAAGTACCGGAATTGGTTTCTTTGATCACATGTTAATCAGCTTTGCGAAGCATGGCTTGTTTGACTTAAAGGTAAAAGTGACCGGAGATTTGATTGTGGATTGTCACCACACCATTGAGGATACCGGAATTGCTTTGGGGGTTGCCATTCGCAAGGCGTTGGGAGATAAGAAATCCATTAAGAGATATGGCTCTATCATTTTACCGATGGATGAATCCCTTGTAATGTGTGCGTTGGATTTATCAGGCAGACCATACCTTGTATTCAATGTAGACTTTACTACAGATCGTGTTGGATATTATGATACCGAAATGGTTAAAGAATTCTTCCATGCTGTAACTTATGCAGTGGGAATGAATCTGCACATTAAAATGCTGGAATCCGGAAACAATCACCACATGATTGAAGGAATTTATAAAGCATTTGCTAAGGCCTTGGATCAGGCAACTATAATTGATGACAGAATCACAGATGTTCTGTCTACGAAAGGAATGTTATAATGGCTAAATTCAGATTAATGCCATCCATCTATTTGTTCAATGGTGAGATGGTTGATAAAGATACAAAAGAAAAAATCGGAAACGGAGATTCAGTAGCACAGGCTGTTTATTTAAATAACCTTGGTGCAGATGAATTATTAATTTTCGATTTATCGGAAACGGATGAAGAACACGAAAAAAATATCAGCACAATGATTAAGATTTCCGATGAAGCAGATATTCCGACAATCGTTGGTGGAAATGTAAAGCGTCTGGAAGATGTAAAGAAGTATTTGTACAGCGGTGCAAAGAAGAGTTTTCTTGATACATCCAAGGAAAGCAATCTGGAACTGTTGAAAGAAGCGTCTGAACGTTTCGGAAGCGATAAGATTGCTGTTTTTGTTCATGAAGATTTTGATTTTTCAAAAATCAAGCAGTTAAAATATGACGGAGCATCCTTAGTGATTGCCGATAACTGTGCACGTCAGTGCTTTGGTCAGGGAATCCGTGTTGCTTCTTACAATGCAGGAATTGAACCGGCAGAATATGTGGAAATGGGAATCGGTGAAAAGGTTTACGGCATTTCCGAAGTTGTTATGGACGAAAATTATGATTATTTGGGAATTAAAAACGAATTATACAAGAATGGTGTATCAACGAACGTTTTTGTTCCTAAAATTCAGTTTTCAGAGTTAAAAACCAACGCAGACGGTATGGTTCCGGTTGTCGTTCAGGATTATAAGACAAACGAAGTATTGATGCTTGCTTATATGAATGAAGATGCATACAATCTTACCATTCAGACCGGAAAAATGACTTATTACAGCAGAAGCAGAGATGAAATCTGGGTAAAGGGTGAAACATCCAGTCACTATCAGTATGTGAAGGAAATTTCTGCAGATTGTGATTTGGATACAATCCTTGCAAAAGTTCACCAGATTGGAGTGCCTTGTCACACCGGTGCTGAAACCTGTTTCTTTAACGAAGTGGTTAAGAAAGATTATGATGATTCAAACCCAATGAAGGTTTTTGAAGATGTCTACAACGTAATCCTTGATCGTAAGGAACATCCAAAGGAAGGTTCTTACACAAACTATCTGTTTGATAAGGGAATCGATAAGATTTTGAAGAAGGTAGGAGAAGAAGCGACGGAAATTGTTATTGCAGCGAAAAATCCGGACCCTCAGGAAATCAAATATGAAATTTCCGACTTCCTGTATCATGTCATGGTATTGATGGCAGAGAAAGGTGTCAGCTGGAAAGAAATTATTAAAGAATTATCAAGAAGATAAAACGAACCCCTGTATTAGAAAAGCTAATACAGGGGTTTTATTATACAATTTCTTCATCTTCCGGATAAAGAATGCGTTTTGGTTCGTTGTTTCGGATTAATCGGATATAATCATGAATGGAATTGAGGGGTTTTTCCGTTTCAATTCCGGTAAACACAATATCGTGATGGTGATTGTCGGAACCACCGGTGATTGGAAGGTCGTATTCTTTCGCGTACATGTATGCCTTTCGGTTTTCTGATTCGTAATTTCCGGCGTTGAAAACTTCTACACCGTGAACCAGTTTAGGGAAAAGACGAATCTTCGGAATATATGGACGATCCCGAAACGGATGGGCGTGAATCACCATTCCGCCGTATTTGTTTATCTCATGAAATTGTTGTTCCAAAGTCCAATGTTCCATTTCCGGATGTCTTAACAACCATTCTTTATCTAATCCATAAATCAAAAAATCTTGACCATCATATGTTTCTTCCCAACCGAAGAATACTTTTAACCCGATTTCATCACCGCATTTTTTTGTTTTTTCGTAGCCTTCGCAGAAAAGATTTACCCGTTCGGCCCAAGGAAGATTGTGGGGTACAAGACAGGTTTTTCCACGGAAAAAGTGGTTTGTTATGATGATTCCGTCGTATCCGGCTTCTTTGAAAGCTACTGCCTGAAAGACGCCGGAAGCAGAAGCACAACCACTGACATCAGCGGTATGAACATGTGTATCATATTTAAACATCATTTACTCCATATTGATTGTAAAAATCGTTCTATTATAGTATTATTATTGTGTATGTCTAAAATTATATCACAAATTAAAAATTAAGGAAAATAGATATGAAAATCGAAAGAAAACTTGCCTTGTCGGATGAGATATTATTGCAAATTGAAAAGCCTGCCAGATACATTGGAAATGAAGTAAACATGGTAGTAAAAAATCCGAAAGAAGTGGATGTGCGTTTTGCCATGTGCTTCCCGGATGTTTATGAAATCGGGATGTCTCATCTGGGGATTCAGATTATCTATGATATGCTGAATAAAAGAGAAGACGTTTATTGTGAACGTGTTTATTCCCCATGGGTGGATTTAGATAAAATTTTAAGAGAAAAGAATATTCCGTTATTTGCGATTGAGTCCCAGGAACCAATTAAACAATTTGATTTTCTGGGTATTACTTTGCAATACGAAATGTGTTACACCAATATTTTACAGATTTTGGATTTGTCAGGAATTCCTTTGAAGGCTACAGAACGTGGCGAAGAGGATCCGATTGTAATCGGAGGTGGTCCGTGTACCTATAATCCGGAGCCGATTGCAGATTTCTTTGATTTATTCTACATTGGCGAAGGGGAAACTGCTTACGACCAGCTGATTGACCTGTACAAGGAAAATCAGAAAAAGGGCGGAAGTCGTCAGGACTTTTTAGAAATGGCTGCCCAAATCGAATGTATTTATGTACCACAGTTTTATGAAGTTTCCTACAAAGAAGACGGTACAATTCAGGAAATGAAAAAGTTGAATGAACATGCAAGAGATTCGGTGAAAAAACAGATTGTTCTTGATTTTGAATCTGTTTCTTATCCGGAAAAACCGTTGGTTCCTTTTATTAAGGTGACACAGGACCGTTGTGTGCTGGAAATACAACGCGGATGTATTCGAGAATGTCGTTTTTGTCAAGCAGGTTCCGTATATAAACCACTTCGTGAAAAAAGTCTGAATCGCTTGAAATATTTGGCTAAGACTATGCTTCAGGCAACAGGACATGAGGAAATATCACTGAGTTCCTTAAGTACCAGTGACTATTCTCAGCTGAATGAATTGATGGACTTCCTTTTGGAAGAATGTAAGAAGAAAAAGATTAATATTTCGTTACCATCCCTTCGTATTGATGCGTTCTCTTTGGATGTTATGAGCAAAGTACAGGATGTAAAGAAAAGTTCCATTACCTTTGCACCGGAGGCGGGAACCCAGAGAATGAGAAATGTCATTAATAAAGGATTGACGGAAGAAAATATTTTAAACGGTTGTGAGCAGGCCTTTAAGGGCGGCTGGAATAAAGTGAAGTTTTATTTCATGCTGGGGCAACCAAATGAAACAGAAGAAGACGTTGATGGCATTATGGATTTGTGCGAAAAAATCGCAGAACTCTATTATGATACAGTTCCAAAGGAAAAGAGAAACGGAAAATGTCAGATTACTGCCAGCACATCTTTCTTTGTTCCGAAACCGTTTACACCGTTCCAGTGGGCACCAATGTGTACTGCAGAAACATTTCTTGAGAAAGCAAAACGGGTAAATGATAAACGAAAAACATTACTCAATCAAAAGAGTATTAAGTATAACTGGCATGAATCCGACATTAGTGTGTTGGAAGGTTTGCTTGCCAGAGGTGACCGTCGTCTTTGTGATTTGATTTTATATATTTATGAACACGGCGGAATTTACGATGCGTGGTCAGAATTTCACGATCAGGCGTTGTGGGAAGAAGCGATTCAGGTCAATAATGTAGATGTTGATTTCTATGTGACAAGAGCACGCGAGGAAGACGAATTCCTTCCGTGGGATTTTATTGATATCGGAGTTACAAAGAAATTCCTTCTTCGTGAATGGCATAATGCGTTAGAAGAAAAGGTTACACCAAACTGTCGAATGAAATGTTCCGGTTGCGGTGCTGCCGGTTTTGGAGGAGGAATCTGTTATGAAAATTAGAGTGCGCTTTTCCAAACAGGGAATGATGAAGTTTATCGGTCATTTGGATATGGTTCGATATTTTCAAAAAGTACATCGTAGAGCGAATGTAGATGTGGTTTATTCCGAAGGATTTTCACCGCATCAGAAAATGTCTTTTGCGGCACCTCTGAGTGTAGGGTTGTTAAGCAAAGGGGAATATTATGATTTGGAAGTTTACTCATCTAAATCGACTAAGGAAATGCTTCAGGATTTAAATGCTCAGAATGTGGATGGCATTGAGATTTTAAGTTTTAAAGAATTGCCGGAAGGGGCAAAAAACTGTATGTCCATTGTTGCCGCAGCGGATTATCTGGTTCATCTGGATTTACCGGAAGAAAAAATCCGACAGTTTATGGCACAGGAAGAAATCTTTGTTTTGAAGAAGACCAAAAAGAGTGAAAAAATGGTTGATATTCGTCCTATGATTTATGAAATGGACGTGCAGGACGAGGGTGTATTCATGAAAGTGGCTCAGGGGAGTGCAGCAAACTTAAAGCCGGATCTGGTGGTGAAGAGTTTGTTTGAATATTTGAAGGAAGAAGCTCCGTTAAATATTTTATATGAGCGACTGGATATGTATTGTTTGGAAGATGATCAATTGATTTCGTTGGATGCCGTTGGGGCGGATATTGAATAGCAGAAGTATGAAATGAGGTTCATTTATGGGAAACAAATTCATTATATCGGATTTTTATCAGAAACATATGCTTGGCTTTTATCTGGTTGATGGAAAGGTTCAGAGAATTGCTGATATGGCAACGGACAATATCGTTGGAAATATCTACTGTGGCCTTGTTTCCGACCTGGTTAAAAATATTGATGCGGCTTTTGTTTCCATCGGAAGCCAAAAAGGATTTTTGTCTACCAAGAAATGCGAAGAACCGTTAAAATGCGGTGACAAAGTACTGGTTCAGGTAGAATATGATGCCATTAAAACCAAAGATTACGGTTTGACAACCAATATTTCTCTGACAGGGAATGCTTTGGTATTAACGGTTGGAAATCATGCGGTTTCCATCTCTAAAAAGATTCAGGATGTTACGAAACGAAATGCATTAAAGCAGATGATGGAACCATATAGAAATTCGGAATATGGATTTATTTTGAGAACCCAAAGTGAATTCATGACAAAAGAGGAAATTTGTAGTGAGGCGGAAAGGCTGATTGCACAGTGGCAGGATATTCAAAGAAAATTTACCTATGCAAAACCAAAGGAAATTCTGCTTTCACAGAATAAAATTGTTGAGACTGCTAAGAAATATGCTGAAATGGATGCTGTGGAAATTATCACCGACAGGCAGGAAATCGCCCATCTTTTAGGAAAGGAAAAGATTCCTTTTCGTTTGTTTGAAACAGGAAAAGTAAGCCTGTGTAATTTATACCGACTGGATAAAACAGTGGAGGAATGTTTGAGCAATAAAGTCTGGCTCCGTTCCGGCGCGTATCTGGTAATTGATTATACAGAAGCTTTAACAGTGATAGATGTGAATTCGGGGAAAGCTGAAATCAAAGGGAATAAAGAAGATGTGATTTTTGAAATTAATCGGGAGGCAATGCATAAGATTGCCGAGCAAATAGAACTCAGAAATCTGTCGGGTATTATTTTAATTGATTTTATTAATATGAAAAACAGTCAACGAAAAGAAGAGATTGAAAAAGAATTGAATGAAATTCTCTTGAAACAGAGCGTTTATGCAAAGGCTTACGGATTTACGAAACTGGGATTAATGGAAATGTCCAGAAAGAAAAAAGATAAGCCGTTTCATGAAATTCTTTAAGTGCATTTCACAACGAGGAAGGAGAAATGAAACAGTGAAAAAGCAGTTTTATGTACTATTTCTTCTCATAGCTACGGCGCTTGGTGTCACTGCTTGTGGAAGTAAGGGGGCTGTTAAAAAGAAAACGGAGGAAACAAAAAAAACGGTTGAAAATGTGGATTTGTCCTGGTATATCAATTTTTCATGGTTTAATTCCGGATGGGGAAACAATATGGTTTCCAAAGAGATTACGAAAAAGACCGGATGCAATATCAACTTTGTTGTTCCTACCGGTGATCCCAATGAAAAACTGGATTCCATGATATCTTCGGAAAGCCTTCCGGATTTGATTACTCTGGGATGGTGGGAACCGGAAATCAGTCAGATGATTAGCGAAGGTGATGTTTATGCATTAGACGAACTTGCCGATCAATATGATCCATACTTTTATGATGTGGCCAATGATCAGGTTGTTCGTTGGTATACTTCCGAGGATCAGCATTTATATCAGTATCCAAATTCAGCCTGGTCGCCGTCTGACTACGAACAGTATGATAACCTTCCGTCCAATCAGACGTTTATGGTGCGAAAGGATATTTATGAAGCGATTGGTTCTCCGGATATGACTACACCGGAAGGATTTGTTGCAGCTGTGGAGAAAGCAGCTGAAATGTTCCCAACAGTAAACGGAAAAGATTTAATTCCTGTGGGTTCAACGGAATTCGGAGACATCGGATGTGATTCTTTTGATAATTACCTGATGAATTTCCTCGCAATCCCGTATATGGATGAAAACGGCAGAGCTCTTGACCGTAATTTGTCGCCGGACCTGATTGCATGGTTAAAGGCCTTTAGAAAACTTGGAAATAAAGGGCTTTTGAAAGATGAAATATTTATTGATACCAGAACTCAGATGTCGGAAAAAATCGCCAACGGTCAGTATTTCTGCATGATTTACCAGTATACCGATATGGCAGATCAGCAAAAAGAATTATATAGCAAACATCCGGAAAGCATTTATATTGCTGTGGATGGTCCGAAAAATTTAAAGGGCGATGATTACACATTACCGGGAACCGGAATTAACGGATGGACGGTAACTTTGGTTTCTAAAAATTGTGAGCATCCGGAAGCGGCCATTAAATTAATTTCTTACTTAATCAGTGAAGAAGGTCAGAAGATGACCTGGCTGGGTGTAGAAGGAAAAACCTGGGATTACGACAAAGACGGAGTTCCACGGTTCCATAAGGATGTGTTGGAGTTATTGAATTCAGACCGTGCAAAGTTTGATGAGTTGTATGGAGCAGACTCCTGTTACTGGATGTTCCAAAATGATGTTTTGGCGAAACAGTGGCTGGGCGATGATGAAAACGATCCAACTACACAGTTGAAACAATGGACTTATCCGTATGTGGTTTATAATGGTCAGTATACCATTACCTTCGACCAGGATTCGGAAGAAGGACAGATAAAAGCAAAGGCAGATGCGTTATGGGGAGAAACTCTTCCAAAGCTTCTCTTTGCAAAGAGCGATAAAGAATTTGACGAAATTTTTGCAGACTTTAAAAAGGCTCGTTACGCGATGGGATACGATAAAGTGTTGGATGCCTTAACAAATAAAATGAATGAAAATATTGAAAAATTAGGGTTAGATTAAGAATGAAAAAAAATCAAAAACATAAACGAGGCTATCTTTCGTTAGGTCAGAAAGTGATTATGCTGATTGTTTCCACCATGCTGTTCTGTGCATTGCTTTGGACTATTGTAATGTTTGTAAACATGACGCGAAACGCTAAAGATAATGCGCTGATTGAAGAACGTGCCTTCATTAATCAGGTAAAGTCCGATGTAAACAGCGTCGAAGAAGTCTGTAACCTTGCGAAGCAGATGGTATCTCAAAATGTCTCTTTAATTGGATATATGAAGCAGGTAAAGTCGGGAGAAGACCTGAGTACAGTGGATAAAATCGACTTTTATAATACGGAACTTGCCTATATCGATAATATGACAAATTTAAATCCATATCTGTACCAGATTCGTTTGTTTGTCAATGCGCATGTAACGGAAAAGAAACCTTGTTTCTATTCCATTGATCGTCTGAAAAATATGGAATGGTACGGAAAGTATGAGGAAGAGTCTTGGGAGTTAAACTATTACGACAGCGCTTTTCCGGAAAGAACAAACCAGTCGACAAAACTGGCAGGGTTAATTAAAAACATTCTGGACGACCATGACCATTTACTGGCTGTCTTAGAAGTGTCTACGGATATTGAAAATTTAATTCCGAACTTTTACAAGAGTAATTACGGAGAATGGAACTTCTTTGTGGACGATGAGAATAAGATTATTTGTTCCGATGAAAACAGCGCCTTGTTAAATAAGAATATTGATGAGATTTTAGAATTTCTGAAACAGAAAAATCAATCGGATTATTTATCATTTATGGGAGAGGACGCGATTGTTTCCACTTTGGAAATTCCATCCCTGAAAGGAACCTATGTCCATATTTCCAGAACAGGAGATGTGGTAAATTCCTATTATCGAAGCCAGATTCCTTATATTCTGGTCGTAATTATTTCCATGATCGTATTTTCCGGTCTGGTTATCTTTTTGATTTCTCATATTTTTAAACGATTTGATACATTGACTTCATCAGTTAACCGAATCAAAAACGGGGAACATATTATGCTGCCGGATGAAGGCGATGATGAAATCTCTGAGATGGCACACCAGATTAACGACATGATTCTTTCTTTGGAAAAACTGAATAAGGAAACCGTAGAGAATGAACTTCTGATGAAGAATACGGAAATTAAAGCGTTGCAGAACCAGATTAATGCTCATTTTATGTACAATGTTTTGGAGACCATTAAGATGTTGGCGGAAATCAAAGAAGATTATGAAATTTCCGATGCTGTAACTTCCCTGGGAGAAATGTTCAGATATTCTGTTAAATGGAGCTCAGGTATGGTAGAATTGAAAGAAGAGATTAAGTATATTCGTAATTATTTGAATCTTTTAAATCTACGTTTTGACTATGAAATCTTTCTTTCATTGAACATTCCACAGGAATATATGAAATTAAAAATTCCGAAAATGTCCCTTCAGCCGTTAGTTGAGAATTCGGTTTATCATGGAATCGAGAACATTGCCGAAGATACGTATATTTATATTAAGGCTTACGAAGAAGGAGATGTAATCAGTATCGAAGTTTCCGATGCCGGTGTAGGTATGACGGAGGAAACACTTCAGATGCTTCGAAACAGATTGAATTCTGTGGATGCTGTCAGTGAGGACAGTGATCATGGTCGTGCATTATATAACGTAATGCAGCGTATTAAAATGTATTTTGGTCCGGAATACGGCATTGAAATATATTCGAAAGAAGGAATCTATACGAAAGTTGTAATTCAGATTCCAAAAGAGAAGGAGAAGGATGAATGAGAACACTGTTATTAGTCGAGGATGAAAAACTAATAAGAAAGGGAATTCGTTCTATTATTGAGCGTTCCGGTGTGGAAATTGAAGAAATTATTGAATGTCCGAACGGGGAAGAGGCATTAAAAGTATTAAAGGAACGTGAAATTGATGCGATGTTTACAGACATTCGCATGCCGAAGATGGATGGGGTGACTTTGGTAAATGAAGTTCAGAAACTGGATCACAAACCATTGATTGCGGCGATTAGCGGTTTTGATGATTTTGAATATGCGGTTGAACTGCTTCGTAACGGAGTTCGTGATTATATTTTGAAACCGGTAGACCGTAATAAGATCGCTAAAACACTGGAAACATTCCAGAAGGAACTTGCTTTCACGGAAACAGAGTATAATCGTAAAAAACGAATTGCCATCCAGCAGTTACAGTATATGTTGTTCTATGATAATGTAACGGAAGTGGAAGTGGAAAATATTTGTTGTGCCGTGCATCCGTATATGCCGGTAAACAATTTCGTTGTTTTCTGTTTCGGAAGTATGGATGATACGGATGATTTAACTTCTCCGGGAAAATATTATTATGTTCAGGGCGAGAATTATATGAATATGATTATTGCCGATGACCGCTATAAACTGGAAGTTGCTGAAAAATTGAAAGGTTCTTATTATGGAATTAGTCGCAAGTACTTCAATTTTATGGATGTAAAACAGGCATTTTGTGAAGCAGCAAAAATGAGAAAAACAGCTTTTGAAACCTGCAACCATGTGATTGATGCAGCAACTTACAAAGAACCGGAAGCTGAATTCCAGTATGGTGTTAAAGTTATGATGCAGACTGCAAACTTAATCTGTTCCAACAAGTTGGATGAAGCGTTGGCACAGATGCAGTTGTTTGTAGAAGGTGTAAAAGAACGAAAGTATTCGATTGATGAATTTGAAGAACAGATGGATATTATTATTTCCACGACTATGAAAGTTTACAAGAATACTTTAAAGAATAAAGAAAACGAAGTTCGTGAACTGTTGGATATGTTTAGTTTCCAGACCATCGATGATTATATGCTGGTGGTAAATGACTGGATTAAGAACTTTAATGAATTGATTGGAACGGATGTTGATGAACATAAGACCGGTCAGAAAATGGAAAAGGCCATTGAGTACATTAAAGAAAACTATGCAACAGATTTGAACATGGCAGTAGTTTCAAACTATATTTCCATGAACTATTCCCTGTTCTCCTTTACATTTAAGCAGTATACCGGTACAAACTTCGTAAACTTCTTAAAGAATATCCGTGTTGGTGAAGCAAAGAAACTTTTAACGGAAACGGATATGAAGGTTAATGAAATTTCGAGAGCCGTAGGATATGACCATGAAAAGCACTTTATGAAAACATTTAAGAGCATTACAGGTCTTACGCCTTCGCAGTATCGTAATAACTTAGGATAAAAAAGATGAAGTGTATTAGAAAAATTATCAACTTGAAAACGCTCAAGAAATTCCTGATTGCCTGCATCGGCATTGTATTGCTGGTTGGTATTGGAGTTCTTATAATCAATCTGGTGATTGTGAACTCTGTCAGCGATAAAATTATTTCCGTTGAAGAAGCGGCAGAGCTGGATGCAGACTGTATTATTGTTTTAGGCGCCGGTGTCAGACCGGACGGCACTCCAACCTGGATGTTGGAAGACCGAATTCTTGTAGGACAGGAGTTATATGAAAAAGGGGCTGCAAAGAAAATACTTGTTTCCGGTGACCATGGCCGGGTAGATTACGATGAAGTCAATACGATGAAGGGTTATTGTATTGAGAAAGGAATTCCTTCCGAAGATGTGTTTATGGATCATGCCGGATTTGAAACCTACGATACCATGTATCGTGCCAAAGAGGTTTTTGGAGCGAAGAAGGTTGTGATTGTAACCCAAAAGTATCACCTGTACCGCAGTTTGTACATTGCAAAGAAATTGGGGCTGGAAGCTTATGGAGTTTCCGCAGACCTGAGAGGTTATGGTTCCATGCAGTGGTACAGAGAAGTTCGTGAATGGCTTGCCCGGGTGAAATCCTTTGGAAAATGTATTTTTAAACCGGAGCCGACTTATTTAGGAGACTTTATTGATATTCACGGCAGTGGTGATGTGACGAATGATAAATAAAAAACAGGACTGCTTGGTACAGCGATGTATCAAGCAGTAAATTATGTAATAGAGGAGAAATGATATGGACAAGAAATCGATTGGTGAATTACGAAGACGTATGAAAAAAGACGGCTGTACCATTACCAAAATGTGTGGCTGTTACGTCAATGACCAGAAAGAAAAGGTTGTTTTGATTGATGAGTCTTTCCTGAATTTGCCGGATGAAGAATATTATAAATATATGGAAATTGCCAAGAAAGTACTTTCTACGAATCTTGGAAACAATTTACTGGAACTGAACTTCCCTTTGGAAGAAGAACAGCCGGGTGGACATCAGCAGTTTTTAATGGGGTTAAAAAAGAGCGCTTTAAAAGACGAAGGATTGCTGAACAGCTTTTACGATATGATTATTGAAAAGTACGCATCTTTAGGAAATTATCTGATTTTATTGTTCCATGATGTTTATGACGTTATGACCAAAACAACAGATAATAATAAGCTGGATGAATCAGAAGAAATTTATGAATATGTCATCTGCGCTATTTGTCCAATGATTCTTTCCAAACCGGGATTGGGATATAACAAAACAGATGATCGAATCGGTACCTTGAACAGAGAATGGATGGTTGGAATGCCAGAAAGTGGATTTATCTTCCCTGCCTTTAACGAACGTAGTACCGATATTCACTGTGTTCATATGTATACAGCGGATTCTCAGGAACCTCATACTGAATTAATTGAAGATATTCTCGGTTGCCGTGAAAAACTGACCTTTGCTCAGAAACAGGATGTGTTGACCGAGATGGTTCAGGAAGTTGTAGCAGAAGAGGACTTAAAAGAAGTAATGCAGTCAGTCAATATTGAACTTGCTCAGAAGTCTGATGTGGAACCGGAACTGCAGGTCAACGGAACGCATATTAAGGAAGCCTTGGAATATGCAGGAATTCAGGAATCCAAAGCAGAGAAGATTGGCCAGGATTACATTTCATCTATTTCCAATCCGACAGAAGAAGACTTACCGCTGCTCAGTGATTTGATTCCGAACAAAGCCGCAAAGATTGTAAAAGACAATAACGAAAAGGTTCTTTTGAAAGAAGAAATCAAAGAATTGAATCGCAGAATTTCAGAAATTACTGAAACCGGAGGGGATATTATTATCAAAGTGAACTCCGAAAAGAAAGAGCAGATTCGTCGGGAAAACATCAACGGAGAAAGCTGTTTGGTTATTCCGGTTTCAGCGGATGAAAATGTTAAGATTAATGTTTGACAAGTAAGAAACAACGTGTTATTATACTATGGTATGCCGCTCAGTGTGGTTATAAGTAATGCAATGCATTCACCGAAGCTGGCGAGTAATGAGTAATAGGAGGTACCCATATCATGTACGCAATTATCGCAACAGGTGGTAAACAGTATAAGGTTTCTGAAGGTGATGTAATCAGAGTTGAAAAGCTCGGTGCAGAAGCTGATGCTAAGTTTACTTTTGACCAGGTTCTTTTGGTAAGCGGTGATGATGTTAAGGTTGGAAACCCAACAGTAGCAGGAGCTTCTGTAGAAGCTACAGTTGTTGGTGATGGAAAAGCTAAGAAGATCACAGTTTACAAGTATAAGAGAAAAACAGGTTATCATAAAAAGAATGGTCATAGACAGCAGTATACAGAAGTTAAGATTGATAAGATCAATGCTTAATCAGGTGGTGTTTTATGACAAACATAACGATTTATCGCACAACAGATTATTATCTTGGTGTTGAGGTTTCCGGTCATGCCGGTTATGCCGAAGCTGGAGAAGATATTGTATGTGCAGGGATTTCCGTATTAACCATTAATCTGATTAATTCTCTGGAAAAAATATCTGAAGATGCTTTTTCCGTTAAGGAAGATGAAGAGAACGGTTATATTAAGGTTTGGATGTCTTATGAAGACGATGAAGAACCTTCCTATGAATCCCAGATTTTGTTTGATTCCTATTTCATAGGAGTTGAATCATTAGAAAAAGATTATAAGGAATTTATAAGAGTAGAAATTAAGGAGGTATAGCTATGATGAAGATGAACCTTCAGTTCTTCGCCCACAAAAAGGGAATGGGTTCTACAAAGAACGGTAGAGATTCAGAATCTAAGAGACTTGGTGCTAAGAGAGCAGACGGACAGTTTGTTAAGGCTGGAAACATTCTTTACAGACAGCGTGGTACAAAGATTCACCCAGGTGTAAACGTTGGACGTGGTGGAGATGATACATTATTTGCTACTTCAGACGGAATCGTAAGATTCGAAAGAAAGGGTAGAGACAGAAAGCAGGTTTCTGTATATCCGGTAGCTGAATAATTATTATGCAGATAATTAAGGCTTCAAGTCATTTTATGATTTGGAGCCTATTCTTTTATGCAGTTGAATGCAGGAGGTATTTATGTTTGCAGATTATGCAAAAATTTTTATAAAATCAGGAGCAGGCGGAGATGGACACGTATCCTTCCGTCGTGAATTATATGTGGCAAACGGCGGACCAAACGGTGGTGACGGTGGAAAAGGCGGCGACGTAATTTTTGAAGTGGATAAGGGACTGAATACATTATATGAATTTAGACATAAACATAACTTCAAAGCGGAACCGGGCCAAGAGGGTGGAAAACAGAACAAAACAGGAAAAAACGGTGCAGACCTTATTATCAAAGTACCGGAAGGCACTCTGATTCGTGAAGCAGAAACCGGAAAAGTTGTCGCAGATATGAGTGGAGACAATCAGCGCGTTACAATTTTAAAAGGTGGAAAAGGTGGAAAAGGAAACCAGCATTTCGCAACAGCGACTATGCAGGTACCACAATATGCTCAGCCGGGTCAGAAAGCGATGGAATTAAATGTTACTTTGGAATTAAAGAGTATTGCGGACGTTGGATTGGTTGGATTCCCGAATGTCGGTAAATCCACCTTATTATCCCGCGTAACCAACGCAGATCCAAAGATTGCAAACTATCATTTTACTACTTTAAACCCAAACCTTGGTGTTGTGGATTTAGATGGTGGAAAAGGATTTGTTATTGCAGATATTCCGGGATTAATTGAAGGTGCTTCTGAAGGTGTTGGACTTGGACATAAATTTTTGAAACATATTGAACGTACAAAAGTAATTATTCATATGATTGATGCGGCATCTGTAGAAGGTCGTGACCCAATTGAGGATATCAAAGCAATTAATAAAGAATTAGAAGCTTACAATCCGGAATTGCTGACTCGTCCACAGGTGATTGCAGCCAATAAGATTGATGCAATCTATGAAGGAACCAACGAAGTTATTGAAAAAATCAAGGCTGAGTTTGAACCGGAGATTAAAGTATTTCCGATTTCTGCTGTCAGTGGAAAAGGTTTAAAAGAATTACTGTATTACGTGAAAGAATTACTGGATCAGTTTGATGATGCTCCGGTAGTCTTTGAGCAGGAATATGATCCGGAAGAATTTCATGATAGAGAAGTACTTCCATATACCGTTGAGAAACTGGAAGACGGTTTATATTGTGTGGAAGGACCACGTATCGAAAGAATGCTTGGTTATACCAACTTAGATTCCGAGAAGGGCTTTATGTTCTTCCAGAATTTCATGAAAGACAATGGAATTTTGCAGGAGTTGGAAGATTTGGGAATTGAAGATGGTGATACCGTAAAAATTTACGGACATCAATTTGATTACTACAAGTAATCAGTAACCCGTTCGCCTTCCAAAGCGGATTAAACACTTGTGTTTGAGACCTTTGGGAGGTGAATGGGTTAACTGTGGTGCTAGACACCACAGCATGGAAATCGCAGATTTTCATGCTGATTACGTGTTATCCACGAAAGGAGCAATAAAATGAATAGCAAACAGAGAGCTTATTTAAGAAAAATTACTGCTATGGAACAGCCGATTTTCCAAATTGGAAAATCATCCGTTACACCGGAGCTTACTGCAGCAATCGACGAAGCTTTGGAAGCAAGAGAAATATTGAAAATTCATGTATTAAAGAACTGTATGGATGATGTAAAAAGTATCGCTTACGTTCTTGCGGAACGTACTCATTCAGAAGTTGTTCATGTTATCGGCAGAAAAATTGTCTTATACAGACCTGCCAAAGAAGAAAAGGATCGCAAAATTATTTTGCCTTAGAAGGAGATACGATGAAAATTGGTATTTTAGGTGGAACCTTTGACCCGATTCACAGCACTCATGTTCATATTGCTTTGGAAGCAAAAAAACAGTTTGATTTGGACAAGGTTTGGATTATGCCCACACCTTACCCACCGCATAAGGATAAGAACGCTATTACCGGTAATTTTCACAGAGTGAATATGATTAAAGCGGCCATTAAAGATTTGAATGGCCTGGAATATTCTGATGTGGAGATTACCAGAAACGAGGCAACCTATACAGCAGATACGTTGTATTTATTGCATGAATTACATCCGGAAGATGAATTCTATTTCATTATGGGAAGTGATTCCATTGCTTATTTCATGAACTGGTACAGACCGGACGTTATTGTGAAATATGCAAAGCTGTTGGTTGTTCGCAGAAAAGATGAAAGCTCCGACAAAATGGATGCAAAGATCCAGGAAATTGAAGAAGCCTTCGGTATTCGGATTGGTATTATTTCCACGGAATCTTCAGAAATTTCATCCAGTCTTATTCGAACTGAAAGCTACGAAGTAATTAAAGACATGGTCCCTGAAGGAGTCTATTCGTACATTCTTCAAAATGGACTCTATAATAATTGCAATGTCAACAAGGCATGGTCTGTGAATAAAATTATGGATGATTTAAAAACGGTACTGAAAGATTCCCGTTTTGAACACACCATGGGAGTGGCGAAAACCGCCAAAGATATGGCAGAGTGTTTCGGAGTGAACCCGAATCAGGCGTATATGGCAGGCGTTTTGCATGACTGCGCTAAATATTTATCAGAGGAAGAATTGATTTCTGTTTGTAAGGAACATGAAATTGAAGTGACCGCTACAGAAGAACAGGCACCGTACTTACTTCATGCGAAGGTTGGTGCGTTGTTTGCTGCTGAAAAATACGGTATTACCGATGAAGAAATTTTGTCGGCTATTACTTGGCATACAACCGGGAAGGCGCAGATGAGTAAACTGGAACAGATTATTTTCTGTGCGGATTACATTGAACCAAACAGAACCCGTCAGCCTCACTTGGATGAACTGAGGGAAATTGCAAAACGAGATCTGGATTTACTGACATACCGGATTTTAGAAGATACGTTGGAGTATTTAACGAAAAAAGATGCATCCACCATTGATTACTATACAAAGGATGCCTATGAATACTATAAAAAAATCATTGAAAAGAGGTAGAACATGACTTCAAAGGAATTAACAAAAATTGCATATGAAGCATTAGACGATAAAAAAGGAAACAATATTACTGTAATCGATATTTCAGGAATTTCCATTTTGGCAGATTATTTTATTATCTGCGGTGGAAATAACGAAAATCAGCTTCATGCATTGGCCAATAATGTAGAAGAAGAAATGCACAAAGCAGGAGCTGCATTAAAACATACAGAAGGATATCAGAATGCAAACTGGATTTTAATGGATTTCCAGGATGTTATTGTGCATATTTTGAATGAAGAAGACCGTGCATTTTATGCATTGGAAAAAATCTGGAGCGACGGTAAAGTAATTTCTCCGGAGGAATTATAAAATGTGGGCTTACGAAAGTGTCTTTTATCAGATTTATCCTTTGGGATTATGCGGCGCACCCTTTGAAAATGATGGTGTCGAAGCACATCGAATTCAGCGAATTCATTCCTGGATTCCTCATATTAAAAAGTTAGGGGCGAATGCAATTTACTTTTCGCCTTTATTTGAGTCTGATACTCATGGATACAATACACGAGATTATAAAAAAATCGATTGTCGTTTAGGCGATAATGAAGATTTTTCTGCTTTATGTAAGGATTTGCATAAGAATGGAATCAAAGTGGTTTTAGACGGTGTTTTTAACCACGTAGGCCGTGGTTTTCCACAGTTTCAGGACGTTATTAGAAATCGTGAGAATTCTCCTTACCTTCATTGGTTTCATATTAGTCTGGAAGGAAATTCCAATTACAATGACGGACTCTGGTACGAAGGATGGGAAGGTAACTATGACCTTGTAAAACTGAACTTAGGAAATGAAGAGGTTGTAAACTATTTACTGGATGCGGTTCGTTTCTGGATTGAAACATTTGATATTGACGGCATTCGTCTGGATGTGGCGTATTGTCTCGATTATGAGTTCTTAAAGAGACTGCGCCGTCATTGCGACAGCCTGAAAGAAGATTTTTTCCTGGTGGGAGAAATGCTTCATGGTGATTATAACCAGAGAATGAATGATGAAATGTTGCATTCCAGTACCAACTATGAATGCTACAAAGGACTTCATTCCAGCTTCAATTCCATGAATATGTTTGAAATTAATCATTCTCTTTTAAGACAATTCGGACCGGAAAACTGGACGTTGTATCGTGGAAAACATCTTCTGAATTTTGTGGATAATCATGACGTGACGAGAGTTGCGACAATTTTACAAAATAAAAATCATTTGAAGCCGATTTACGGCTTGTTATTTGGAATGCCCGGTATCCCATGCATCTATTACGGAAGCGAGTGGGGAGAACAGGCTGATAAATGTCAGGGAGATCCTGCACTTCGACCGGAAATCGAAGCACCACAGTGGAATGATTTGACAGAGTTTATTGCTGTTTTGGCGAACATCAAAAAAGAAGAAGCAGCATTGAATTACGGGGACTTCAGTTCGGTAGTTCTGACCAATCATCAATGTGTGTTCCGAAGAAGTTTCGAAGGAGAAAACATTTACGTCACAATCAATGCTTCTCAGGATTTATACACCGCTTACTTTAGTTGTGAGAAAAATATGGTTACAGATTTAATTTCCGGTGCTATAATAGATATCGGTGCCGGTTTACAGATGGAACCATATTCAGTATATGTACTGAAATAAAGCACCTTGGATAGAGTTTTTATAGAAAGGAATCAATACAATGAGTAATACACCATTAGTTCCTGTTACCTTGCTTACAGGGTATTTGGGAGCAGGAAAAACAACATTATTAAATCAGGTTCTTACCAATCAGAAGGGATATAAAGTTGCCGTTATCGTAAATGATATCGGTGAAGTAAATATCGATGCTTCTTTGATTGCAAAGGGCGGACAGGTAACTCAGCAGGATGAAAACCTCGTTCCTCTTCAGAACGGATGTATCTGCTGTACATTAAAGGTTGATTTGATCAATCAGATTATTGATTTAATTCGTACAGGAAGATTCGATTATATTTTGATTGAAGCAAGTGGTATTTGTGAACCAATTCCAATTGCACAGTCTGTTACAATGTTGGATGGTTCTTATGATAAACGTGCGAAGATTGCTCGTCTTGACAATATTGTTTCTGTTGTGGACGTTGCAAGAATGGCAGATGAATTCGGATGTGGAGAACATCTTGTAAAAGAAGATATCGACGAAGAAGATATCGAAAATCTGATTATTCAGCAGATTGAATTCTGTAATACAATTATTTTGAATAAAGTCGATACTGTTTCCGAAGAAGAACTTGGTAAAGTTAAGGCGATTATCAAGAAACTTCAGCCGAATGCAGTAATGATTGAAACAACCTACGGTCAGGTTGATGTGGATGAAATTTTAAATACAAATCGTTTTGATTTTGAAAAATCCAGCATGTCAGCCGGATGGATTCAGGAATTAGAAGCAACAGAAGAAGAAACAGAAGTTCCTGAAGAACATGACCATGAACATCACGACCACGAGCATGACCATGAACATTGTGAGCATTGCGACCATGATCATGATCACGATCACGAGCATGAACATGATCACGAAGAAGAACATGGACATCATCACGGACATCACCATCACCACCATCATCACCACCACGGTGAAGGAGAAGTGGAAGAGTATGGCATCGGTTCCTTCGTATATTATCGAAGAAGACCTTTTGCAAAAGCTAAGTTTGAAGATTGGTTAGACGAAATGCCAAAGACTATTATTCGTGCAAAGGGTATTATTTGGGCAAACGAAAACAATAATGATGCATATATGTTTGAACAGGCCGGAAAGCAGATTAACATTACCAACGCAGGTCAGTGGGTTGCAACAGCACCACGTCGTGTACGTCAGAAGATGATGAAGGAAGATCCAACGCTTGTAAGAGATTGGGATGAACAAATCGGCGACCGTATGATTAAAGTTGTATTTATCGGTCATGATATGGACAAAGAAGCAATCATTAAATCATTGGATGATTGTTTAGCATACTAAAGTTGAAAAGTCTTTAGAATTTTTCTGAAGACTTTTTCATTTCTATGAAATAAAAGGGTCTATTATTTTGTTTTATTAATAGAATGATAAATATCGTACAGAAAAGGGGATGATGTAATGAATAATAAGTTTTTTAAAATGTGCTTATTTTCTATAGTGTTTATGATGTTGTTTACTAGTGGAACAGTCTTTTCAACAACAATTTCCGCTGCACAATCAAAAAAGAATATCCATCAGAGTGGTGTGTATCAATATACTTTAAATAAAAAAGGGGAAGCGACCATTGTTTTGTTTGACGAAACAAAAGCTACAGCAAAAGAATCGAAACACATTGTTGTTCCTAAAAGAATTGATGGTCATCTTGTAAGAACCATTGGAAAAGATGCTTTTTATAAACAGGGTGGAACAAAATCAATTGTGCTTCCAAATTCTATCAGAAAGATTGGCTATAGTGCATTCGATGGATGTACGAACTTAAAATCAATTAATATTCCAAATGGTGTAAAAGTCTTGAACAGTTACACCTTTGGGGATTGCATTAGTTTAAGAAAAATTCAATTACCGAAGTCAATCACAACAATAAAAAAAGATGCTTTTTATGGAACCGGAATTTCTGAAATTTTCATTCCGAAAAATGTCAAAAAAATATCCTATCGCGCTTTCAATCAAAATGCAAGATTAAAGAAGATTACTGTTTCTAAGAAAAATAAGAAATACTGTGCCGTTGATTTTGTATTATACAACATAGATAAAACGGTTTTGATTCGTTATCCAAACGGAAAAGGAACAGAATATACAATTCCAGAAGGTACGAAAACTATTGGAGCTTATGCATTTTCCGGATGTAATATCACTAAGATTGTTGTTCCAAAGAGCGTGACAAAAATCGAGAAATATGCTTTTGGTTGGTGCGAGGCATTAAAAGAAATTACATTTTATAATTTTCATATTCAGGTTCATAACAGTGCTTTTCAGTTTTGTTATGATAATTTAAAGATTATAAGAAAACAATAGAAAAAAGAGTTTTCAATCAAAAAACACAGTGCTTATTTTACACTGTGTTTTTTGATTTATAATACCATTCTTCGGTAAAGGGAACGAACAATTCCCACAATCGTACAATCATCTACAATAATCGGATCCATATCATCATTTTCCGGCTGAAGTCGGATATGACCTTCTTCTTTGAAAAATCTCTTTACTGTAACGGAATCATCGATTAGAGCAACAACAATATCTCCATTCTTTGCTGTAGACTGTTTTTCAACAATTAAATAATCGTTTTCGAAAAAGCCTACATTAATCATACTGTCGCCATGAACCTTTAAAATAAAGGATTCTCCACTTGGCATAAATTCTACTGGAAGAGAGAAGTAGTTCTCTATGTTTTCCACAGCCAATAATGGTTCGCCGGCTGCTACACGACCAATAATAGGGATATTTCCCATTTCACGTCTGGTTAAACCAAATTCATCATCCATAATTTCAATGGCACGAGGTTTTGTCGGATCACGTCTGATAAATCCGTTTTCTTCCAATGTATTTAAATGAGAGTGTACGGAAGAAGTAGACTTTAAGCCAACCTTTTCACAAATCTCACGAACTGTAGGCGGATATCCCTTCTTTAAAATTTCTTCTTTTATATAATCTAAAATCTGTTGCTGTTTCGCAGATATTTTTCCTGGCATAATTTATTCCTCCACTTCCCTGTAAGTACGAATTAATGTACTTTCGATATGATAATCTTATCACAGTTAAAGAAAAGATTCAATGTTTTTTCGAACAAATATTCGAAAAATGTGTTGACAAACATTTGTTCGGGAGTTATGATAAGGGTACAAAAACGAACAAATGTTCACAAACATAGTTATTATGGAGGTGTTATTAATGAATAAAAGAGTTATTTTTACAGGATGTTTTATCGCTTTATTAGCATTTGCAGTTTTTTCAGCTGTTCGCTACACAAACGTAGAAGTTAGGGGAGGCGAAGCAGTTGCTACCCATAAAGCATACATTAGTTATGAAGTACAGGCTGGTGATACATTGATTTCGATTGCCAGAGAACAGGTAAAAAATACTAATATTTCTGTTGATGAATATATCGATGAAGTAAAGGAAAATAATCAGATGCATAGCGATAAAATTATTACTGGAAACAAAATTATCATTGCAACTTATGCATTTGAATAAATCTTGATTATAACCGTTGTACCCGCGAGGAAAAAGGAGTAGCTACCAGTTGGTAGTTACTCCCTTTTATTTAGTCATTTCTTAATTTAACTGCATTTCTTGCTTTTCTACGTCGCTCATCTTCAATGGCAGCATAATGCTTTTTCGTAGTGTTCACGTCCTTATGTCCCAGAACATCTGCCACGAGATAGATATCGCCGGTTTCTTTATAGAGCGAAGTACCATAAGTACTACGAAGTTTATGCGGCGTAATTTTCTTTAAGCTGGTAACAAGTCCGGCATATTTCTTTACCAGATTTTCCACAGCTCTTACACCAATTCGTCTTTTTTGCAAAGAAAGAAACAGTGCATTCTCATGTCCGGTAACCGGAACAATCAGTTTACGCTGATCTATATAGGCAAGCAGAGCTTTTTCTACTTCATCGCCGAAGTAAACAACGGTTTCATATCCACCTTTTCTTCGAATCTTAATGCCTGAATTTTTAAAATCAATATCATTAATATCAATTCCCACACATTCCGAAACACGAATTCCGGTTCCGAGAAGGAGAGTAAGAATTGCCAAATCACGAACCTTTGTCTTTCCGTGAAATTTCTGTTGAGATTTTGATAATTTATCCCCTAATTCCACTTCATCCAACAAGATGCTAACTTCATCAGCATCCAGACGAACAATCTCTTTTTGGTGCAATTTTGGCATTTCTACGATTGCTGCAGGATTGCTTTGGATCTTTTCTTTCTTGTAGAAATAGCGATAGAGTGTACGAAGGCATGCGAGCTTTCGCATAATTCCACGTTCACCGTTGGTGTGTTCTTTCCCGTCCTCTGTAACGTAATACTTTAAATATTCCAAATATTCTTCAATATCCGTTGCCGTAATTTGATCTAAAATGGAAATCGGAAAATCACGAATTTCTGTATTCTTCAAATCAGGATTGTTCTCGTGCATGTAATTGAAAAATACCGTCAAATCGTACCCGTAAGCAATTCTTGTACGGGAAGAAGTAGTAGGTTCAATACCACGGAAAAACTCTCCGAGAAATCTCGGAAGTCCCTGCTGAAGTTCCCTTAATTTCAGTTCATTGTCTATAATTACCTGCTCATGGTAATTTCTGGGATTAGAAGCCATATTGTACCCCCTAATTAAATCCTTTGTCTAAAACCGCCTTGAAAAAGCGCTGCTTACAATCAGGATTTTCCTGATTTAACTGTCTTACCAGATTTTTAACATATTCACGTTTCGTATGTCCGTCCACAGGACACGGATTTTTCGCAACCGGCAATTCATATTTTTTCGCAAAACCGATGACATCCATTTCCGGAACGTACATCAGCGGTCGAATAACCGTTAAATCCATGCGATCCAAATAAGTAACCGGTGAGAAGCAGTGGAAGCGTCCTTCATAGATTAAAGAAAGAAACATAGTTTCAATCATATCATCTTTGTGATGGGCGTAAGCAATCTTATTACATCCCAATTCTTTTGCCAGATCATTTAAAGAACCTTTTCGCATTTTTGCACAAAGAGAACATGGATTGGTTTCCTTGCGGTTTTCAAAAACAATTTCTGCAATATCAGTTCGAATTACATGGTATTCAACACCTAATTCGTCACAAAACTCCTGAATTTTGGAAAAATCCTGAATTCCAAATCCAAGATCCACTGTTAGCGCGACAATTTCAAAGGATTCCGGGTAGAATCTTTTCAGACCGTTAAGGGCATAGAGAAGTGCCAAACTGTCTTTTCCACCTGATATCCCGACTGCAATTTTATCACCGGCCTGAATCATATCATAATCCGAAACGGCACGGCGTACATAACTAAATAATTTCTGTGCTTTCATCTGTATTATCCTTACTAAAAAAATATCTTGGTCTATTATAAAACAAAGGTTATATAAAGACAACTTTTCCTTGCCCCCTTTTTGAAAGTAAGATTCTAGTATTTGTGTCGTATTTTCATAGACATTAATAATAAAATAAAGTAAAATATTAATATATATGTTTGGGACGGATTAGAACAGGCAGCTTGGAAGAATAGTGCCTGTTTTTTTATGTAAATGAACTTGTTGTAACTTTTTATTTTAAAGGAGGGTGTAGCATGTTTAAAGTAATTAAGAAGGAGTTGAATTTTTCAATTGTAACCTCGGTAATTTTTGTTGTTTTAGGAATGTTATTGATGTTTTACCCAGATCGGATTTTGGGGAATGTTGCATTTGTAATTGCAATTCTCGCATTGGCTTATGGATTTATTATTACAGCCATTAACTTTTCTGAATTATCCAGTGGTGGAAATCCTATGTTGGGCGTATTATTAATTATTTCCGGAATTGCTTTGCTGATGTATCCAAAAAGTTTAGGCGTATTGGTTGCAATGGTAGTAGGAATTTGGTTTATTTCAGATAGTGTTAATCGAATTAAAATTGCAGTAATCTTAAGAGATGCGAAGGAACCAAGCTGGTTATTGCTTTTCCTTGTATCCGTTGTATCGTTAATTGCCGGAATAACATTTATATTTGCTCCGTTAGAATCAGCAATTGCTTTAACAATGCTTGTAGGTGCACTGATGGTATTTTATTCATTATTTGATATTTTTGGAAGCGTACTGATTAGAAGAAACTTCGATGCAATTGAAAAGGCATTAGAAGATGCAAAAAAAGGAATGGAATAACTAATCATTCATAGTTAAAAATAGAGTCCGTGTGGACTCTATTTTTTGTACCGCTTTTGGTAATTTTTTTGACATGATTCTTTCTCCATGGTAGAATAGTATCAAATAGAAGAAGGGAAAATCCCTTCCCTATTTGGTAGGATTATTTTAATCAAGTAGTGACTTGATTGCTAAAAGGATGCTTGCGACATCCTTTATCACGGCAATGAAAGTCACTATTTTTTTGATAGCAGCAACGTTATGTTGTTGTTATTTGGGGGGGTAACTGCTACATTCGGTAAGGATTTGCCTTACAAATTGTAGCAATTAAACTGATTAACTGCAGAATGTAAGGCTCAACACTACAAATTGTAGCAGCATAGTCAAGGGTCTATCATATGATAGGCTCTTTTTTGTGGACAAAATTCTAGTATCTGAAAAAACAATATCACACCGTCTTTTAAAATTTGATATAATGGCGATATTTTTTTGCCCACAATTGTTAATTTTGAATACTCTTGTGAAGAATTCAGTTCTAAGCAACAATGGGTAAGTTCTCAATTGTTGAATCTTTCAAATTATTGTATAATTTTAAACGATGTGTCAAAAAACACACCAAGGAAAGATTGGAGGGTATATAATGAAAACTTTTAAGAAAATTTGTACTTATGGTGCAGTATTCACACTGGCATTGTTAGTACAGCTTGGAGCAAAAACAACTGTTGCTACAGCAGCAACCCATGACATTGATGTTCATACAGCATCAAGAAAAGACGAGGTTGTGCATAATTTAACAATGAAAAAAGGAACAAGCACGACCGCAAGTTATGATTTCAATGTTAGTGGAGAGACTGTAAAATCCAGAACATGGACAATTGAAAAGACTGAAGATAAGAATGTTGTGTCCATTTCTAATGCAACAAGTAAAACATGTACGATTGAAACAAAAGCTGAAGGAGTGGCTACTATTACACTTAAGATTAAAACAAATTCCGAAAAAGTTTATACGGAAAAATTTTCTGTATCTTCTTATACAGATATAGAAAATACAACAGGGAAAATAAACACAGCTGACACACCGTTTAGAAGAGGAGCAACCGCAACAAAATATGAGGCTGACTCTATAAGAAAGACTTTAAACGTAGGTGATAAAGTTACAATTAAAGCAAAATGCGATAATTATTATTATGTTGAGAGTGATGGAGTTAGCGGATATACATATTGTGAAAAAACAACAGCCTTAATTAAATCCATAGAATTTAAAGACAATAAAGGAAAAGCAATATCAACAACTGGAGATTTTATTTTAAATCGAGGCCTATCAATCAGCACTGAAATCAAACCATCATACGCTGATGAAGGATATACATTGAATGTTGCGGATAAAAATATACTATCTGCTAGTGTATCAACAGGTATTATAAAAGTACCTAATGCTGGCAGTTCAAATGATGGAAAAACTACTGTTACATTTAAAGGGAAAGAAAGTGGGTTGGAAAAAACAATTTCTGTTAAGACAAATACTGCGGCAACAATCACTGCGTCTTCCACAACGAATAGGGAAGCAAAGCAGACACTTTCGTATAATATTAAATCAACTGACAAAAAGATAGTGAGTTATGTAAGAACGATTCACTATGCTGATAAAGACGAGGTGGTATCAGGGAAAATCACACCTTCTTATAATCATACAGAAAAAATAGATTATAATACATCATACAAAAGCTCTTTTTATGTTGTATTAGAAGACGGTTCGAGATCGAAGGATTATAATTTCCAATATTTTTGGGTTTATTTCAAGCCGAATCAGTCAGGTGCATTTCTTGTCAATGGTTCTCTGAATACAACACTTTGGCCTCAAAAGACTGAAATGATTCTTCCGGTTGTAGATACAACAGCTGAACCTAAGGATTTTAAAGGTTGGGTTACGGAAGAAAACTCACCTCAAGTTAGAGGCGGTTTTAGATGGTCAAAAATTACTAAGAATACAACATTCTATGGCAGATGGGTAGATATGTGTAATCCTTTAGCGAACATTGATAATCTTTATGATGATAAATACAAGGTGTTAGAAACAAGGCTTTCAAATACTGACAAATATAATAATATGGATATTTCTGTAATGAACTATTTCTATGGTTCTGTGGATGTTAAAGGAATTTATTTTGGAACTAATAAGAATTATTGGGAAAATGATTATATAGTTAGTGGTAGTCCTAGATATTATGGTTTAAGTCATATCTATAGTTTTACTGTTAACGTTTTAACCGCTTCTAATTATTACATATGTGCAGTGGATCAGTACGGAAATACTCAGATAACTGAACTATCGACATTTACTGTAACTACAAATGTTGATGGAAAAGAAGAAGTCTATGGCTTTCAAAAAGGTTTGTCGGTTTCAGCGGGTAATTTGAGAGAGCCTTCTAAAGAAAACTATACATTTTCCCATTGGAGCAAGGAAAAGAATGGGAAAAATGCCTTTGCAAAGGGTAGTTTAACTAATTTATCAGGCAATACAATTCTTTATGCAGTATTTAATCACAATGCGGCTATATATGATTCTGAAGGGAAAATAATAACATATGTTTCACCGGAAAATAATACTTTAAAAGAGAATGAGCTGAAAATTCCACAAAAAAAGAATTATACATTTTCTCACTGGAGCAAGAAGAAAAACGGTGAAAATGCATTTAAGAACGGTGAAATTAAATTAAGCGAAGATATTAAGCTTTATCCAGTATATAATCATCATGCAGCTCTATATGATTCTCAAGGAAATTTGAAAACATATGTTTCGCCGAAAAATAATACTTTAAAAGAGAATGAGTTGGATATTCCACAAAAAAAGAATTATACATTTTCACATTGGAGTTATGAAAAGGGCCGTAAAAATGCGTTTGAGAATGGAAATATTGAATTGACTAAAGATATTAAACTTTATGCTGTATATGTAAAGAACTCATACACTTTTGAAGATTTTAGATTTGGTTTTAAAAATTTTGATTGTGATAAATCAACTGGACATTGTTCTGAATTTGTAATAATTGGAATTGCATTTGCATATGGACTAGATTACACTCCGGAGCAGTATGGTAAAAAAACATTGGGTGAGTTAAAAGGTGGAGAGAAATATGATGGAATAAGTATTCGCGATTATATTTGTCAGTATCGTCATAATGAAGGTAATATAAAAACAGATATGTTAAATGGTGTATCAGAAACAATCTCGCAAAATAAGAAGATTTATGTATCGGAAAGATACTCAAATAAAGTAAGTGATGCTGAGTGTAAAGACGTACTGAAGAAGAATTTTGATAGTATAATTGCTTATTTTAAAACAAACAGTCTTCCTCTTTATACAACATTTGCATGGAGAGAATACAAAGATGAAGATTATAAAAAATATGCCCATGGTGTGGTGTCTTATGGGATGAAGATTATAAATAACCAGGCGCATATCTATCTTGCTGATTGTAATTTCTTTGATGAAAATGCTAAAACAGAACTTGTGATTGATTTAGACAGTAAAGGAAAGGCGACAGGAACATGGCAATATAAGAGAACTGATGGGGAATCTTTTGCTGATAATAGTATATACTTATCTTGCAACAGTGCCACAGATAATAGAGGATTTATATCTGCCTATACAGTTAATCCTTCTTCATGCTATCGCTAATTTTCATAAGACAAGCTTTTTAAAAGTTGAAGATTAAGGTCTTCAACTTTTATTGCTGTAAGTACATCTTTATTACTATGAAATAATGAAAAATTATGTATAGTTGCAGATGTGCGTAGTTAGAGATTCTAGTATCTGAGTTACCTTAATATGGCTAGGGAGAAGAATTATCGCTTCCTTTGAGATTTTTATAGGTTCATACATTTTTGTATGAGCCTTTTAACATATTCACATGTCTTAGTAGTTCCGTTAAATTTCATTTGAAATGCCACATTTTTTGACATTCAGATATCCAAATTAAAAAACAACAAAAACACTTAAAGTCATACAGGTTTTAAGTGTTTTCTTTTATGAAATGTGAATCTACAGGTGTTTGAAGATGTAACTGTAATGTTTGAATATGGCGATGGGATTGGTTCAGATATTGAAAACTATAAAGAAATTGGTCAGAAAGCTGTTAAATTAACTGGTGAGAGAGCAGAGAACCTTGAACTGTACGTAGACCGGTACGCAATGCTCAAGAAATATCCTGATATGAAAAGATTTGTTAGACTTACCGGTAGAGGAGAGACAGAAGTGTTTGCTATGGAATTAGATATTATTCCTTCAAGTGTACGTGCAACCTGCAATCACTACCTTTTGACACACCTATCTTTCTTTACAAAAGATTTGGACTATCTATATCGAACACTGAAAAGTGTATATAAAGGAGAAAAGCTTGAAGATTTGCTGTAATACTTGACCACAACAAAACATTAAGATACTATAGAGATATGCTAGTTGAAAAGGATGAGAATTTTAGAACGGAAGTATTAGATTATTATCGAAAGGCACCAGTTATAGTACAAAAAATAATGCAAAGTAATGAGAAAAATGAGGAATTAGATAGTCTGTACAGGAATTTAGTTCAGAAATGTGTTTCGTTACTAAAAGAGGAGAAGTATGAAGAGGAAAAACAGCATTATGTAAATGTATATCGTAGCCTTTTAGAAAAATATAATTGCTAAGGAGAACAACTATGAAGAGGATATTAAAGAATATTGTATTATTTACCTTTCTCTTAATAAATTTTGTGATTGTTTTTCACTCTGAAAATATTCAAGCAAAGTCATTTAAGATTATTAATGAGAACCCTACAAAATTTGGAGGATATTATTATATGTGTTTACAATCAACACAGTATCCTACAGTTTTGAAAATATCTAGAAGCAGTTCAAAAAATGGAATATATGATAATGTTACTGACTTGGAACTAGCAAACTCACCTTATATAAATAATAATAAAATTTATTATGTCAATAAAAAAGAAGGAACATTTGTGACAGATCAGTATGGAATTATGAGATGTACACTTGTTCTAAAAGAATACGACATAAAAAATAGAAAGTCTAAGACTATTGGAAAAATTGCTTCGGATAAAGTTGATGGACAAATTGTTTATTTTTACAAGAATAATCTATATATTCAGCTCAATGAAGATGTTGATGGTACAGTAAAGTCATTATATTCAATAAATATAAAAAATGGAAAGTGTAAAAAAATAAATAAAAATTTTCATATATATTCAAATGCACCAAATAGTAATTATTCATATAAAAATTTTTTGGTAGGAAAGAACTATACAACTGGTACAGGTGGGTATCAACTAAAAGTAGTTAATTTGAAAACTGGAAAAGTTAGAAATGTATGTAAATCATGTGGAGCAACATATGTAAAAGGTAAGTATATTTATTTTGTAAATAGAAAAGGCATTTATAGTGAAGATGCCACTTATGCATTAGGATACAAAACAGCCAAAGTAAACAAAATTAAATTTGGAAAGTCAAAGGCTAAGACATTAAAGAAAATTAAAGTAAATACATGTACTTGGTTTAATAAATTAACTAATAAAAAATTGGTATATACTTCAGTAGTGAGTAAATCAGGAAGCACAAAAACAAAAACGATTAAATTTAAATAAAAGGGAGGAACGGCGATGAAGCTTAGTAAGAAGGAAGTCAAAAACAACGCAGGATATTAGTTTACTCGCATTTCATACCAATTCATACATCTCCGGAATAAAAAAATTCCGGAGATTTTTGTGTCCTATTTGTGCTTATAATTCGGTAGAATATTCATTAAAGAAAATTAAAAATCCTATACTAAATGCAACGATACTATATTTGTTGCTTTTAGTATAGGATTTTACAAGTAAAAAATAATGGACTTTTTGAAACTACACTTCAAATGCCCGGAAATACTGATAAAGTACATTTTATAAAAAAGTGTACTTTATTCTTTTACAATCATAATTAATAGAAATAATAAAGTCTATTTTTATAATCAATATACACTGAAAAAAATTCTATAAAAAGTCGATTATTGCTAACAATTGTTAGATTATCAGGAAAAAAGTTGAGGTTAATTTTCACATTATGATATAATCAGAGTATGAATAAATGGTGTTGTAAAAAACAAGATGTCGTGCTTGTTATTTGGCTGATAC
>JAEEGL013079461.1_pt1 | contig 80555 bp, 66 predicted proteins | sample 9134231 | NCBI WGS metagenome assembly JAEEGL01 (sample SAMN16246548, study PRJNA631951) | gut metagenome | biome: gut microbiome; feature: rumen; material: fiber-attached | host: Bos | place: Iran: Karaj | collected 2018-10 | reverse complement strand
TTCCGCGGAAACGGATGGTCACTTTAACCTTATCGCCTTCGTTTAAGAATTCCTGAACGTGCTTTGCCTTCGTGTCAAGGTCGCCTGCGCCGATTTTTGGCTGCATACGAATTTCCTTGAGCTTCAATACCTTTTGTTTGTTCTTGGAGTCACGGAGCTTTTTCTCCTATTCAAACCGGTATTTTCCGAAGTCAAGTATTTTACAAACCGGTGGATTTGCATTCGGCGATACTTCAACAAGATCGAGATCCCGCTCCTTTGCCATTTCGAGGGCTTCTTTTGTAGGGACTATGCCCTTCTGGTTACCTTCATCATCAATGAGTCTGACCTCTCGCACGCGAATCTGTTCATTTACGCGCATTCCCTTATTGTCTGCCAACGATCCTCCTTGGTGTCGTAAAACACTCTATATATGCTGCGGACCTTTTGGATTCCGCCAACACTTTCAACCTAGAATATCAAATTGGAATATTTTTGTCTAGTGTCCAAGCCGTCAAAATGAAATTTATTCTGAAATTTTGTTATTTTCCGCCGGCTCAGAGTCATACTCAGGTCCTTTTTTAAGTCCCGTAAATATATAGAAAAGAATTGCGCCTCCAGCAAAAAGTGCCGAAATCAGCGTGTAAGAAATGTCATTCGTATAATACCACAAGGCCTCGACGAACGCCGGGACAAAAAGCACCGCAAAAGCAGGAATGGCAAAAATCACCGCGAGCACAACGTTTTTCGCCCTCAAAAATGCGGCTGAGAAATACGCGAACCGAGACATAATCAGGCACATACCGGCATAAAGCATGGGACGGCCAAAAATCATGAAGACCGTAATCCTGTCATCGCCTTTTATGGATGTGAATGGAATCAGCGCCATGTAAACGCCAAGCATCAGGGGACCGACCGCGGCAGCCTTGTACGTGATTGTGTCCCTGTCGAAAAGGAAGTACACCACGCAGGATATAATCAGCGGAATAATAACGTCATGCAGCCAAATGTGCATACCGGCGGGCATAAAATCCTCCGTCCAGACATAATCGTTGAAAAAGACGAATTTCCGGCAGCAGCACAAAATTCCCCCGATTACGAATCCGAAGGCAAGGGCCGGGATAAATGATTTTCCGTGAAACTTTCCGTTAGCCACACACGCAATAATCGCCACAAGCGGTATACAAGCCAATAAAAAAATATACATAAAATTATTCTATCACATCTCAATTTTTTTTTCAATAAGCTGGTTGAGGAGAGTTGAAAGTTGAAAGTGGAAAGTGGAAAGTGGAAAGCTGAGAATCATTCTGAACGTAGCAAAGAATTTCGGAGGTCGGACGAAATCGCTTTTTACAAGAATATCACTTGGCAGGAAAAGTTCGTCGCTTTTGGAACCCACTTTCCGCCACTACGCTCTCGCTCCGGCCCGCCTGAAGTCGGTCTGCCTTGCGGCATGGCTGCGGCTTGCCTGCAATCGGGCGTAATGTCGCAAGCTCAGCTTGCTCTTCAAGTTTTTGTTTGGTCGCACAGCTCCCATTTTCCACTTTGTGGAAAAACACAAAAACTTGCAACCAAACCCGTTTTTAATCATCAATCAACTAAGTTCTTCTGTTATTTTCTCAAGCGGAAGCCCGGTATATTTTACAATCAGATTTATATCCACACCGTCAGCAAGCATCGCTTTCGCATATTCGATTTTCGCACGCTCAATACCTTGTTCAATCCCACGTTTCATTCCCTCTTCGAATCCTTCGACCTTCCCTTCCTCAAATGCGATGTCTTTCTCTTCATCTATAGTCTGCTGCCATGTCATGTACTGTTTCCTCCATTCCATGTTTTTCCGGGCGAAGAATACTTTTTCCTCTATGGACTTCGTGAAATCGCTGTCGGCATTCTCGTTCACGAGAAATTTGAAGAAGGCCTTCTCCTCGTCATTCTCCATTTTATCATATTTGGACGAATTGAAAAAGAGTTTGTAGGCTCCGTCGTTCAATTTTATTTCACCGCCGACATTATCCGGGCACATGTTCTCAAAGAAATAGACGGGCAGACTTTTTCCAAAAGGATCATCCAGGCAAAGGAAGATCACATAGGAATCCTTTAGTTTACTGTAGTTCTCACCGCGCGAAAGGTTGTCCATGTCAATTATACTTTGGTAATACCGCGCTCGTTTCGGAAGGTTTGCCTTTAACGTGGTTTGGATTTCCAAATCGAAGATACGGTTTTCATCCTTGGTGTAGACATCGAATCGTACGCTTTTGGCATCGGGGGCTTCCTGCAGCGTATGTTCAGAATGTGGCATTTCAAGTTTCTCAATCTTGATGTGTAACAAGATCTCCAACAGGCGACGGCAAATCTCAGGCTCGCTCTCCATGATTTTGCAGAACATGAAATTGTTCGCGAATGTAAGTTCCTCCCATGCGGGAGACTTTTTGAATTCTTTTCTTGTCATTTAGTTTTTCCTCCATATATTAATAGGACACAGATTTTCGCCACGGTAAACAAAATGACAAATTTTTTTCAAAATTTTCTGTTTTTTTGCCAAAAAGCAAAAGATAAAACAAACGGATTTGCTCAAAACTAACGTTTTCCGCTCGCTTAGTGAACGGTGTTAGCCGTAAACAAATCCGATTGTAAATTTTAACTGATTATGGGAACCTCAAAAAAATCAGTTTTTAAAGCGATTCTATACTTTTACGGAAAGCGATTCAGCGATCTGCTTCACACGCCCCATTTATGATTTCTACTGGTAAATCCAAATATTCAGCGATTTTTGTCGCATCAAGTCCGTCAACGAGCATCGCTTTCGCAGCGTTAATTTTTGCCTCGTGCTCACCTTGCTTTATTCCTTGATTCAGGCCCTGCTTCAAACCTTTGCTGAGACCAATCTGCATTCCTTCCGCAAGTGCCGCCTGCCGCTCTTCCCTGCGTATGTCCATTTCACGTAAATTCATCGCCGCGTAAACCTCCTTGAAATGCTCGTCGCAAGCAAGCTTGCTCTTCAAGTTTTTGTTTGGTCGCGAAGGCTCCCATTTTTTCTTCGAAAAAAACAGCAAAACTCAGCTCATTGTTTAATATTCTATACCGTATGCTTGTGTGTGCATGGTAGTACTTCTTAGTTCTTCCCATGCGGGGGACTTTTTGAATTCTTTTTTTGTCATTTAATTTTCCTCTATATATAATAGTATCAACGGATTTTCATTATGGTAATCAAAATGACAAAATTTTTTAAAAAAAACATCCCCCCGAAAACAAAAGTTCCCGGAGGGATGCGTGGATTGTTCTTCAATTAGCTTAGAATATTTTTTGAACAAATCCGGGAAACCATGTTGTTGTTCCAGCCACCGCCGCGTTTGACGCGGTTGGAACCCGACGCGGGCCCGGTCTCACCTGTTTTTTACGGCCACTTCCCCTTTTTCTCCGAAAAAAATTCACTCTGTGTACGGATACTTTCACCGCATATCACACTGGAAAATTTTACCGAATTTTTTTTTCACACGCTCCGTTCTATCGACCGCCTTGGCGGTCTCTTTAAACGGAGCGTATTTTTTTTCTTTTATTCAGACCTGGAACGCACAACACGGAAGCCAATGTCGTCGTAGAGGAAGTCCGGGACGTCGTTGTACCGGAGGCAGACCGAGCTGTTGCGCGCACTATTGATGTGCCAGCTACCGCCGCGCCTGACGCGGTCGGAACCCGACGAGGGCCCGGTGGGGTCAGTCACGTTTCCCGTTCCAACCGAGTCTTTCCAGTCCCAGCACCATTCCCACACGTTTCCGCTCATGTCGTAAAGTCCGAGCCTGTTCGCCGCTTTCTTTCCTACCTCGTGCGTTCCAAAGCCAGGATTTCCTATTGAGGATCCAGAACCTCCCGTGACTCCGCCGTTCCCTGTGTTGAACCAGTACCAGCCCACGTTGTCCAGCCCTGCATTCTTTGTAGCATTATAAGAAACTCCGTCTGCAGTTGAGTGTCCGCTGAATGTGTAGTTCCAGTCCGGCTTGGTTGTGTCTCCCCCACGGGCTGCGAATTCCCATTCCGCCTCGGTCGGAAGCCTGTAGCCTGACTTGGTCTTGTTCATTGTTACCGTTGCGCTGGTTATGTGACCGTCGCTGACCGTTATGCCTGTTATTGAGTAAACCTTGTTTGCCGCACCGAGAGTTTTTTCCGTAAGCACGTTGCAGAAATACACCGCGTCATACCACGTCACTCCTTCCACAGGACGGTATTTCTGAGTCTCCCCTGCCACAAGCGGATAGTCTCCAGTTTCCTTGCATTTTGACGGCTCGGAGGTTAACGCGGAATCTCCAACTTTCTCACCGTACATGACAGCCTTGTACAAATCCTGCGTAACCTCGTATTTTCCCATGCTGAACGGACTGAGCGTTACATTACGGTTTGCAATGAACACGCCCTCATAATTGTTCGTGTTGTTTGCTCCTGTTATTGTCGTGCTCGATGTTATCACATCCACCATCTCCACAGACACCGGAAGAGGCGATGTTTCAAGTGTGAAATTTGCGCTCACTGTCACATTGCTTTCCGGCATGACAAATGTGTATTTTGTTCCGGCTGTGACGGCTGTAGTCTCGACGCTGTTGTTTGAGGCATCCTTTACGGAAATAGAATCGAACTCGTAGCCCTCGCTTGCCGTAAGCGTCAGAATTACGGTTTGACCTTTTTTTGCAGTCAGCTTGTCGGTTGTCACAGTTCCATTTTCAATGTCCTCTGAAATGCACACGGTATAGCGCTTTGGTGTGAAACTTGCGCCCACTGTCACATCGCTTTCCGGCATGACGAACGTGTATTTCGTTCCGGCCGTTACTGCTGTAGTCTCGACGATGTTGTTTGAGGCATCCTTTACGGAAATCGAATCGAACTCGTAGCCCTCGCTTGCCGAAAGCGTCAAAGTTACGGTCTCATCCTTTTGTGCCGTCAGTTTGTCGGCAGTCACGATTCCATTTTCAATGCCTGACGAAATGTCCACGGTATAGCCCGTTGGTGCAACTGACTCAGGTACGAAACTTGCGCCCAATGTCACATCGCTTGCCGGCATGACAAACATGTATTTCGTTCTAGCTTTGACGGTTGAAATCCCAACACCATTATTTGAGGCATCCCTTACGGAAATCGAACGGAGCTTGTAGCCTTCGTTTGCCATAAGCGTAAAGCTTACGATTTGCCCCATTTGCGCAGTCAGCTTGTCGGCGGTCACTCTTCCATTTTCAACGTATTCTGAAATGCCTACGTTATAGCGCCTTGATGAGAAAATTGCGCCCACTGTCACATTGCTTTCCGGCATGACAAACGTGTATTTCGTTCCGGCTGTGACGGTTTCAATCTCAACTCTTTTATTGGAGGCATCCCTTACGGAAATAGAATTGAACTGGTAGCCTGCATTTGCGGCAAGCGTCAAGGTTACGGTTTGACCCTTTTCCGCAGTCTGCTTGTCGGCACTCACTCTTCCATTTTTAATGCCTGCCGAAATGCCCACGGTATAGCCCGATGGTGTACTCAGCTCAGGTTCGTCTATTTGAGCTTTGCATCCTGCGAATCCAAAAAGCATTGCGGCCCCAAGGGCGAGTGCAAGTTTAAAAACATTTTTCCTCATGCTTTTCCTCCAAAAGTTTTTAAAAACAAAAAAAACCGGAATCCTTCGCGAACGAAAAATTCCGGGCATAGTTACCGTTTAAAAATTGTAGAGCAAAATTTACGCCATTGACAGTTGACAGTTGACAGTTGACAGTTGACAGTTGACAGTTGACAGTTGACAGTTGACAGTTGACAGTTGACAGTTGACAGTTGACAGTTGACAGTTGACAGTTGACAGTTGACAGAGTTTAATCATCACAGATGTTTTGTCAAGTATTCTTTGCATTTTTTCCTCAGCAAAATATTTTCAGCATGTGTTTATTTTATGGAAACTTGCATTTTATGTCAAGGGGAATGTGGAATATTCACTTTCCACTCGTACAGCTTTCCACTTTCATCTTTCAACTCTCCACTCGCAAAGCTTTCCACTTTCATCTTTCCATATTCCATTTCCAGAAAAAATATAATATAATAGAAGAAATCAATTCAAGGAAAGGCAAATGCGGAAATTTCATGTTGTTTCGGACTATGAGCCGTCGGGAGACCAGCCACAGGCAATTCAAAAACTTGCCGAAGGATTCCTGCGCGGAGACAAATACCAGACCCTGAAGGGAGTAACCGGAAGCGGAAAAACCTTCACCATGGCAAAAATCATTGAGGCGGTGCAAAGACCCACGCTCATAATCAGCCACAACAAAACCCTGTCCGCACAGCTCTACCGTGAGTTCAAGACCTTTTTCCCCGACAACGCCGTGGAATATTTCGTGAGCTACTACGACTACTATCAGCCCGAAGCTTATGTTCCAGCCCGCGACCTGTACATAGAAAAAGACGCTTCTGTAAACGAGGAGATAGACAAGCTCAGACTCGCCGCCACATACGCGCTAATGGAAAGACGAGACGTAATCATAGTTGCGACGGTAAGCTGCATATACGGACTCGGAATGCCTGACCTCTACAAGGAAATGCGCACCCACGTTGAAAAGGGACAGATGCTCGACCTTCAGAAACTCGCCCTGAGCCTGATCAGCGTGCAGTACCAGCGCAACGACATGATTTTGGAGCGCGGCAAATTCAGAATCCACGGAGACATAATCGACATCTTCCCGCCCTACATGGAAACCGACGAGGCATACCGTGTGGAGCTTGATTTTGACGAGGTTGTGAGAATCCGGCGCTTCAACGTCGTTTCGGGAGACACAATAGAAGATTTGGACGAGCTATGGCTTTATCCCGCAAAACACTTCGTAGTGCCACGGGAGATGCTCGGCGAGGCAAGCAAAAAAATCCTGAGCGAAATGAAAGACCGTGTGGAGAAGCTACAGGGACAGGGAAAAGTCCTTGAGGCCGAAAGACTGAAAACACGCGTGACCTACGACATGGAGATGCTGAACGAGATGGGCTATTGCTCGGGGATTGAAAATTACTCCGCGCCGATCGCTGGAAGAAAACCCGGTGATCCGCCCGCGACACTGCTGCATTATTTCCCGGATGATTTTCTCTGCCTGATTGACGAGGCCCACGTGACAGTCCCGCAGATTGGAGCCATGTACGAGGGAGACCGCAGCCGCAAGCAGAACCTTGTTGATTTCGGATTCCGCCTCCCGTCAGCCCTTGACAACCGCCCCCTGAAAGCCGATGAGTTCACGAAAAAAATGAACCAGGTAATCTACGTCACCGCCACCCCACGGCCTCAGGAAGTAAAACAGAGCACGCAGATTGTGGAGCAGATAATCCGACCCACCGGCCTCCTTGATCCCATTGTCGAGGTAAGACCGAGCGAGGGACAGATGCAGGACATCTACAAGGAAGTGCAGGAGAGAATCGCCAAAAAAGAGCGCAGCCTGATTCTGACCCTCACGAAAAAAATGGCAGAGGACCTCACCGACTACCTCACCGGGCTCAGCATGAAAGTGCAGTACATCCACTCGGAGATTGACACATTCGAAAGGGTTGAAATCCTGAAGAACCTGAGGGCGGGAGAAATCGACGTGCTGATTGGAATCAACCTTTTGCGGGAAGGAATCGACCTGCCCGAGGTAAGTTTCATCGCACTTCTGGACGCAGACAAAATCGGATTCCTCAGGAGCACGACGAGCCTCATCCAGATAATAGGACGCGCCGCACGCAACGCAGAGGGAAAAGTCGTGATGTACGCCGACCGCATGAGCGACGCAATGAAAGAGGCGATTGAAGAGACCAAGCGACGAAGAAGCATACAGGAAGCCTACAACAAGGAACACGGAATCACGCCGAAGACAATCAAAAAAGCCGTTGAGGACATACTTGAGCACCAAGTGGAAGACGCAAAGGAAAATGCCGAGGTGGAGCTTGGAGCACTGCAAAAACGCATGAACCTGATGGTGCCCGCCCAGCGACGAAAAGTACTTGCGGCCTTGAGACAGGAAATGATGGAAGCCGCCGACCGTCTTGATTATGAGGATGCCGCGGCCCTGCGTGACAAAATCATGGAGATTGAGAAGACGTATGGAAAGTAAGAGGAGAGTCTGATGGACGAGACCTATTTATTTTTTGACATTGAGAGCGCGAACAACTACGACGGAGAGGGACACATCTGCTCCTTCGGATATGCCTTGTGCGACAAAAATCTGAGCATCATTGAAAGCGAGGACATCGTTATGAACCCGCGCTCTGAATTCGACCCGATTCTTTTTTCAGGACGAGCAAAATGCACACTCGCCTATCCCCGGGAATACTTTCTTTCCCACCCGGATTTTTCATTCCATTACGAAAGGATAAAAAATCTGCTCACCGCGCCGGGACGAAAAAACATCGGATTCGCCGTTGAGAACGACATTTCATTTTTGGTGAGCGCATGCAAGAATTTCAGTCTCCCGCAGATTGATTTCTCCGCCTATGATTTGCACGTCATCGCCGACCGGATGAATGACTCGCACAACGGACTTTCCGCGTGGCTCAAATTCTACGGCGTGGACACAAGCGCATTGCAGGCACACAAAAGCAGCGACGACGCAATCATGACGATGATGCTAATGCAAAAACTCTGCGAAGCAAAAGGGATGAAAGTCAAGGAATTTCTGGATGAAAATCTTTCGGCACTGCACACCGTTGAGCAGGAAATCACAAGGCGAAAGATAAAGGCATACAGAAAAGCCATGGTGGAAAAAATCTCAATGCTCTATCACCGCAGGAACCGCTCGGCAAAATCAAAAAAACTGCACGGCAAATTCAAGCTGGCTCTCAGCGCGGAAAGGGACTTCGGACAGATGTACGACCTGCACCGGCTCGTGTTCGACAACGGAGGGGAACTTGTCCAGAAGCTTTGTCCCGACTGCACCTTCGTCTACGAGGACAACAAAGACAGGGCCGCATGGATGGATGATCCGAAATTCAAACGGGTCCGGTTCATAAAGCTGAGCAAGCTTTTTTCCATGCTGGATATGGAGCCCTGGCCCATGCAGAAGATTGACATCTCAGCCCTGATATAGTAGAATACATCGGCTAAAGAAAGCCACACAAGGAGTCCCGCCATGACAAAAGGCTACATACATTCAATAGAAAGCTTCGGATCAGTAGATGGTCCCGGAGTGAGATACATCATCTTTTTGAGCGGATGTCCACTCAGATGCCTTTTCTGCCACAATCCCGACACATGGAAAATGAACGGCGGAGAACTCAGAAGCCCCGACGAACTGATTCAGGAAGCCTTGAGCTGCCAGAACTACTGGGGAGACAAGGGAGGAATCACCGTCAGCGGAGGAGAACCCCTCGTACAGATTGATTTTCTGATTGACCTTTTTACCGAGGCAAAAAAACACGGAATCAACACATGCATAGACACATCGGGCGCGCCTTTCACAAAATCCGGCCAATGGTTCGAGAAGTTCCAGCGTCTCATGGAGCTAACCGACACCCTGCTCATGGACATCAAGCACATTGACTCAGGCGAGCATGTGAAACTCACCGGACACCCGAACGAGAATATAATAGAAATGTTCCGTTATCTTGACGAAATAAAAAAGCCCATCTGGATACGGCACGTGCTTGTTCCCGGCGGCTCAGACAACGACGGATTTCTTACGCGCACAAGGGATTTCATCAGGACGCTTTCCAATGTGCAGAGGGTCGAGGTTCTGCCTTACCACACGCTCGGAGTCGCGAAATACAAGGAGCTGGGCATTCCATATCCGCTTGAGGGAGTCTCTTCACCGAGTGCGGAGCGCATAAAGAATGCAAAGGAAATTCTGGAGTGCGACAAATACAACGGATGGAAAGACTGAGCTGAGACTAAAGGATTTTCTCAAGCGATTTCAAATCCGGCAGCAGATTCCAGACTGATTTTAAAAGCTCATCGTCCGGCTGGATGCGGTCAGGAACCATCACGGTCTTCAGTCCCGCGCTCCATGCTGATTTTATTCCGTTCGGACTGTCCTCAACCGCGACGGTGTTCCCGGGAGCGATCCCCAGCTTTTCACATGCCTTAAGGTAAATCTCCGGCTCCGGCTTTGATTTTGAAATGTCGTTTCCGTAAACCGCGGAGTCAAAAAAATCAAGCAGGGCGGAATCCCGAAGCACGTCCTGAGCAAAATCCCTGTCGTTGGAAGTCGCGAGCGCAAGAGGATATTCTTTCGCTTTCAAATACACAAGGATTTCCCTCGCATAGGGTTTGAGCGGAATCCCTTTTTCTTCCATATACTTCACAGAAAGATCCGTGGTCAAATCCCAGAATCCCTTCGCGTCAAAATCCTTTCCGTAGCGTCCTTGCAGGGTCTCAATGCAGCCCTTCTCATCCATGCCCAGAACCTTACTGTGGACCTCGTCAATCCCGTCAAGTCCGAGCATTCCGGCGGCTTCCCTCCATGCAAGCTCATACACGGTCTCGCTGTCCAAAATCACACCGTCCATGTCAAAAACAACGGCTCTCATCCCAGGCTCACTCCCAAATCAAGCGCGAGTTTTTCTGCACCCTCAAAATGAATGGCACGGATTCCAAGACTTGCGGCTCCACGGCAGTTGTCCTCACGGTCGTCAATGAAAACAGCATTCTCCGGCTTCTCTTCCTCGGCAAAAAGAATCAGTCTCCAAAACTCAGGCGATGGTTTGGAAATACCCATCAGGCAGGACGCATAGGTCTGGTCAAAAAATCCGTAGTCCCCGCGCTCAAGGTGATTCAGATAATGGCTTTCCATGGTATTTGTCCCGCAGACCACACGGTGCCCCGATTTTTTAAGCTGGCGTACAATGGAAACGGTTCCCTCGTTCAAAATGGGATGGAAAAGATAGTGCCACCAGTCTGTTTTGACGGCAATTCCCGAACGCTCTCCGAAAAGTCTCCAGAAATCCTTCGCGCCGATCAGTCCGTCCGAGCACATGGAAAGCAGGTCCACGCCACCCGGATGCCCCTCAGGCCCGCAGATTTTAAGGAACTCACCTTCTTTCAGCCCCAGAATCTTCTCAAGACGCGGGACTATGGCGCAAGTCGTGGTGACAACTCCGCCCATGTCAAAAATATAAAGCATTTAATGTCTCCGAACCGGCAAACCCGCCGTAAAATCAGGGAATAAAAACAATTTCGTGCAAATCTGAAAAACGTTTTAATTTTGCAATATAAGAATCCTCATTTGCCTTACCGAAACCGTAGGATGCCCACACAAAAGGAATTCCCGCCTGAGCACAAGCGTCCGCATCTCCCTGTGTGTCGCCCACATAAATCGGGGATGAAATCTGGTTTCGCTGGACAATCATCTGGAGGTTCTCCGCCTTGCCCTTGCCCGTCCGTCCGAAGCTCTCATAGTCCTTGATATAATCCGAGATGCCGCATTTTTCCATGGTCAGCTCGATGTATCCGTCCTGACAGTTGCTCACGATAAAGAAATTCGTGCTCGATGAAAGCTCCCGGATTGTCTCGATCACCCCGGGGTAAGTCAAATCCAGCGATGTTTCCTTTACCGCAAGATGCTCCTCGCTGCAACAATGCGAAAGAAGCACGTCGGCTTTTTCCTTGGGAAGATCAGGCCACAAATCCTGCGCGATCCGGTCCATAGTCTTGCCGAACTCACCCTGCAGCATCTGGGCGTTCACTTTCCGGACGTCGAACTCCTTCTGAAATCCGCTTATGTCAATCGCACGGTTCCAAGCCACGGCCACAACACCCGTCGTGTTCCAGATGGTTCCGTCAATGTCCAAAATCACACCGTCATTTTTGACTGTCTTTTCCATAATCCGTCTCCAAATTTCTCTCCTAATTCCGACCCTTCATCAGGCGACTCTCCACCGCATCAATCACGGAATCCGGAGTACTCGCGCCGGCAGACAATCCCACGCAGGAAAGTCCGTAAAATTCATCGGGAATCTCGCTCTCGTCCTCAATCAGGGCAGCTTTCCCGGAGATTTTGACCGCGCTCTCATAAAGCCGCCTCGTGTTCGCAGAATTTTTCCCCCCGATCACAAGGATTCCGTCAACCTTTCCCTCAAGAGCAAGAAGAGCCTCCTGCCGTTTCATAGTGGCCGAGCAGATTGAATGGAAAACCTCAGCTTCCGGGCATTTTTCCGCCACAATATCAATAATCCGCTCATATTCGGTGGGGCTGAACGTGGTCTGGGCAATCAGCACCGATTTTCCGTCAAGCTCAAGTCCCGAAGCCTCGTCGCTGTTCTGAACCACAGTCACATTTGTTCCCGGCGCGCAGTAAGATGAGATGCTTGTCACCTCGCCATGATTTCTGTCCCCGGCGATTATTACGGAATATCCCTTTTCGCTCCACTCCCGGACACGTCTCTGGCTTAAATGCACCTTGGGACAAGTCGCGTCAATTACTGAGGCATTTTTCTCTTGAAGATTTCTTAAAACATCCGGTGTTGTGCCATGTGCCCTGATAACGACCCTCGCACCATCAGGAAAGTCGCTTTCGGGGGATGAGTCCAAAATGCCCATCCCACGTTCGGCAAAAGAGGCCATCACCGAGGGATTGTGAATCAGAGGTCCCAGAGTAAAACAGGGCGAGCCGTCGCTTTCGGACAAGGCTTTTTCAGCGGCATCCACAGCGCGTCTCACCCCCATGCAGAATCCCAGGACTTCCGCTCGGATAACTTTCATCTTTTTACTTAAAGTCCCAGAAGCTGTGCTTTTTTAAGTTTATATTCATCCTCGTCAATAAGACCGGCATCATAGAATTCCTTGAGTTTCAAAAGGTCCTCAGCCAAATCTCCGTCACCGAAGTGATATTCTGACGCACCTGTTCTAAGCGAAGGTCTCTTCACTTTCTCGGGCTCCTCGGCTGCTGGAATTACAGGCGCAGACTCAAGTTCAGACTCAAGTTCAGACTCTGGCTTCTTAGGCTCTACAGATTCCTCAACCACACTGTCGCTATCTGATGCAGTTTCCCCGCTGACATTTTCGCCGACACTTTCATCCTCGTCATCGGTGTCTTCATCCTCATCAGATTCAGCATCGCGATCCTCAGTCTCATCATCCTCAATGGAAAGGGACTCGCTTGGAGCTGACGAAGAGTAAATTGGCGTCTCATAGATTCCCTCGGCTGAAATGCTTTCATTCTCCGAAGGATCCTCGTTCTTTACCGCAGCATCGGCCAAAAGTGTCTCGGACCCGTCAGAAGCAGTCTCATCGTGGGACATTATCGGTACCGGGCGCTTCACCGCAAGCATTGAGTCCGCCTTAACGAATTTCAAATACAAATCATCAAAGCGCGCGTAAGTCTCTATGGAATAATCCTTTTTGGGAGCGACAATCTGCACAATCCAGTACGGCTCAATCTCGTCAATGTCATCGTGAAAGTTCGTCCAGAGTCTTCCGCCCCTTACGGCACCGAACACATCCCATTTTCCAGTTGAAACGTTAGTATAATAAATCAGGCAGTTGGGAGCGTCCACGACACGGAGATTGTCCTCATAATTCGCACGAAGGGAGGCAGTTCCCACTTTGATTATTCCCTGCTCCTGTGAGTCCGCGATGTCATCAAACGGTGTCTTCGTACCCGCAAAGCTCGCGCAGGAATCAAAAACGTGCAGTTTCAGATCGTGGTTTTCAATGAACGGCACAATCCTAAAGTCATCGGAAAGATTCGTTTTGTAAGCGACATACTTGGGTCTTTTCTGTCCCGGCTTTTTGTATGCTTTTGCCTCAGAGGCGAATGCAGGCAAATCACCCTCGCCCGCCTTTTTCCAGGAATCCTTGTCATTACTGTAGAAATAGAATTCAAATTTCGCCCTTTCAGCAGAACTATAGTTTGTCAAAAGGATATTGTCTTTGAAAGTCCCCTTCAACTCGCTCAGATCAATTACCGTACCGCCGTCAAAAGCAGGAATATTTTCCTTGGATTTTGCAAAAAGCAGCGTGGATGTCAAAACACAGGATAAGAGAACCAAAACAAACTTCTTCATAAACCCTCCTCGGTTCAGACGAAACTCATATTGAAAAACTGTCAATAATATTTTAATGCAGAACGCAAGCGATTTCAAGTAATTTGAAGCAAAAATGAATAAAAAAAACGCTGGCTCCTGATAATAAAACCATCGGCCAACGTTTTAGTTTCAAATTCTTATTGATGTGCTGGAATTGAAAAATCAGTCTTTTTTGTCGCTGATTTTCGCCTCAGCCTTCTCTTTCTTCTCAGTATGCGGTCTGACGTGGTTCGCCCACTCTCCGCTCTGCCAGTTCCGTCTCATGCGGTTGATGAATCCGGTGCTGATGAAGATTGATGAGTAACATCCCGAAACCAAACCGATCGTAAGAACGATTGCGAATGTCTCGATTGCGCCGCTTGTAAAGACCCACAAAGAGATTGAAGCGAACATTGTCGTCACCGTTGTGATGATTGAACGTGTCAATGTGTCGTTCAGGGACTTGTTCACAATCTCCGTGAAATTCTTTGCCTGCATGAGCTTGATGTTCTCGCGCATACGGTCCAAAATAACAACGGTCGCGTTGATTGAGTAACCGAAGATGGTAAGGACAGCCGCAAGAGTCGTCGTGGAGAACTCAATCTGGAACCATGAGATGAACGTGAACATAATCAGACAGTCATGGAGCAAGGCGATAACCGCACCGAGAGCGAAGTCCCAGTGGAAGCGGATTGTCGCATAGAGCCAAATCAGGAAGATTGTGAGCACTGAAAGAATGATTGAGCGCCAGAGCAAAGATGAAGACCAGTTTGCACCAACGAAATCCTGCCTGATTACAGGAACATTGTCCGCGCCGAACTTAGCCTGCAATGCACTGAGGATTTTTTCCTGCAGAGCCTGAGAATCCTCCTCGGAGTTCTTGTCAAGCTTAGAGCGAATCTGGAAACTGCGGTTCTCTGCAGTACCGAGCTCCTTTACTGAAACACCAAGGCTCTCAACCGTGCTTCTCACATCATCAATGGATGCGGAATCAGCGGAAGCAACATAGAGCTTGTACGGAGTTGATGAAAGACGGGCCGTTACCATGCTGTTTGCGAAAAGCCCGTAAGAATCCACATCAGCGGAATTCAAAATCTTCGCGTCAACACCGGGAACAGATGCCAAAGCGGAGGCCATGAGGGCAACCGTCGGGTTCTGTCCGAAAGTAAAGGTCTTAGTCTCATTGTCCGCACCCGCACCGCTTATAACAAGACTGATGCTTGTGCTGTCCAGCTCCACGTTCACGGAAGCAGATCCGGAATATGTCAGCTCAACTGCCGCAGGAGCGATGCGAACTTCCTCCACGAGACCCGGAACAAAGTCAATGCTGAAATTGATTCCGCGCACGAAGATTCCGACAACACCTGTGATAATTATGATAAGTGAAAGAATGGCACACGGGAGGAATGCCTTATTGAACTTAAAATTGCTTTTCATTTATTTTACCCCCCAGCCAATGCTGACATTCTTCTTATGGAAAGCCTCAGTTCCCACGTCGAACATCAGGCGTGAAACAACCAATGCCGTAAACACAGTTGAGACGACACCGATTGCCAGGCTGTATGCGAATCCCTGAATTGCTCCGGATCCAAGCTGAGACATGAAAGCGGCTGCGATGAAGGTTGTGATGTTGGAGTCCAGAATTGCCCAGAGAGCGTTGCCGAATCCAGCCGAAACAGCTGATGCACGGTCCTTTCCGAGCTTTATCTCTTCCTTGATTCGCTCAAAGATGATTACGTTAGCGTCCACGGCCATACCGATCGTCAAAATCATACCGGCAATGGAAGGAAGCGTGATTGTAAGGTTCAATGCGCTGAGGATGCTGAACATGATGTAAAGGTTCAGAACCTGTGCGACACAAGCGTTGAATCCTGCACCGTGATACCACAGCAGCATGAAGAGCATGATTGCCGCAAGACCGATCGCGATGGCGAAAATACCCTGCTTGATTGCCTGGTCTCCCAAAGAAGCACCGATAACCTGCTGGCTTTCCACATCAAGAGGAACGTCGAGCCAAGCTGTCTGGAGAACCTTCTGGAGGTTCTGAGCTTCCTGCTGTCCGAATCCTGTGATTGCGACCTGTCCGCCTGTAATTGCCGTGCGGATTGTTGCGTTGGACTTAACCCTGTCGTCGCTTACGATGGCAAGGTTCTTTCCCACGTTGTTGCTGGTGAACTCAGCGAAAATCTGAGCACCATCGCTGTCCAAAGTGAAGCTTACCTGTGGTTTTCCGGTAATGTCCTCAGTTCCGACCTGAGCCGAGCGGATGTGCTTTCCGTCAAGGATGGCTTCCTTCTTTACGACGAGATATCCTTCCCTCTGGTCAAGACCGTAGTCATCGGTTGTGTAGTATCCGAGAACCTCACAGTCCTCAGGTATAATAGAAGGATCTATCAAATGTCCCTGGCTGTCGAAAGTGTTCGTGCGGTTCGCCTGATAATATGTTTCAAATGAACCTGTTGCCTCGGTATCCACAAGACGGAAATTCAAGATTCCGCGTCCACGGATGATTGAGTTGATCTGATCGGCCTCTGCGCTTCCAGGAATTTCAATGTAGATTCTGTCCTCGCCCTGCTGCCTGATTGTAGGAGAGCTGAGTCCGAAACGGTCAATGCGGCTTGTCAAAGTCTCAATGGCCTGATTCATCGCCGTAGTACGGAGAGTCTCAGGGTCAACGGAATTCGTCGCATCCTGTGCGTTTACAACAGCGTCCAAATCCGCCTTTACGATTACGTTCATACCACCGCTGAGGTCAAGACCAAGCTTCACGGAGTTCTTGTAATTCTTTTTGTCGGCAAGGATTTTGTTCCTGTAGCGTCCCTCAATCAGCTCGGAGATTTCCCTTTCATTGGAAAAAGAGACCAGAGCGTCACGGAGGGTCAATGGAGAAGGAACAGGCTTTTCCATGTCCTTGTAATTCTTCTTGGCGGCCTTGAGCAACCAATCCTGATCCGCGGTAAGCTCCGCATCCGGATTCGCCTTAACGGCAGCTTTCAGAGCGGCCACATCATCGGCAGCCTTTACGCTGGAATAATCCTTGATGTTTTCAAGGGAACTCAAAGCGAGCGCCTTGTCTTCTTTCGGGGTCAATGCATACCACTTGAGTGACGGCCAGAGAAAGCCGAAGCAGACAGCAAGAACCACGAGAATCAAAATAAAACGACTTCTCTTATTCATCTTTTGTTGTCCCGGATTCTGACTCAGCATTTTCAGCAGGCTCAGCATCCTTATCCTTTATTTCCGCAACGATTTTATCTGTCTTTTTGCCGAACAGTCCCTTCTTTTCCTCAATCTTTTCTGACTCAGAGGACTTTTCAACAACCACAGTGGCAATCGCGGTGCGGTTGAACTCAATTCTGGAACCGTCCTCGACCTTCACGATAACCGTCTTTTCCTTTGTTGAAGCGATTGTTCCGTGTATTCCACCGACGGTAATAACTTTGTCGCCTTTTTTCAGCGCGGCAATCATCTTCTCGGTTTCCTTCTGCTTTTTATTCTGCGGGCGAATCATGAAAAAGTACATGATCACCAGAAGAAGAAGCAAGGGGACAAATGTAATCAAACCGGAGCCACCCATCCCCCCCATCGGGACAGAAGCAGCATCCTGAAGAAACATGGGAATAATATGCATAATTTCCTTCCTTCATTTTAAAATGGTAGTGCCATAGAATAACATTATTTGAAATATAATTCAAGTACCCTTTTCAAATTTTAAGGGAGTGAGGGTCAGGAAACTGGGATTTTTATGCTTTATGGCAGTTCAGTGGTCTTGAGCTCCATGGTGGACTCGTTCACGGAAAGCAAGGCGCACTCTCCGTCCCTTGTCAGAGTAGAGACATTGAATTCGGTGAAGGAACCGAAATCGTTCTTAAAATATTTGTGGGTGTGTCCGTCGAGAACCAGCTTCACTTTGTTCTCTTTGAAAATCTTAAACAGCAGGGCCACCTCATGCTCGTCCTGCAAAGTAAAATAGGACAGCATATTGATGTCATCCGAATAGATAGGATAATGCATTGAGACAATTTTCGGCTTAGGGTCATCTTCCATCACATCCTTCAGATTCTCAATCTGAGGCCTGCCCAAAGTGCCGCTGCCGGAGTCAAGGAAATACCAGCTAAGTCCAGCAGTCTCGAAGCGATAGAATGACGTGTGCGGATACATTTTGTCCTTCCACTCATCCCAGCCGGAATTATAAAGATCATGGTTTCCCACAACATTGTACACGGCATGAACCCTGGTCTTAAGCCTTGACTCAAAAGAAAGATAGTCATCATACTCATCGCTTTTTCCGTGGTCAGCGGAATCACCGAGATTGATGCAGAAAGCCGGCTTTTTGCTCGCGGGAAGAGAATCAATCCATGCAAGAAGATCGTCCTCGCGTCGGTCCACATTCTTCTTACCATAATGCAGGTCTGCAATCAGAAGGACATCGTAGGTCGTGTTGCCTCCCAGCGCGCTCAACATTCCCTGGGTAGTGCTGTCACCGGTGAGCTCCGTTATCGAGTCAGCACGACGTCTGAATGAATCCGGGCGATAAATAGCCTGCTCCCAACCATATTTGCAGGTCATGGAAATCAGCGAAAGTGAAAAAATCAATATGGCGGTGAAAAAATTAGCGGATCTTCTCAAAATGCAAACCTCACACTCAGCTTGAACTCTGCATCCTCATACGCGGAAGAGAGGGTAAAGAAATCGACGTATCTTGCGGTTCCCGTAAAATAGAAGCTCCACGCCTGGTTAAGCGTATACGAAATGGTCGCGGAAAAACTTGAGGCTCCCAAAACATAGTAGCGGAAATCCTCTGAGGAATTTAAGCCGATGGACAAACCGAAATTATATGGAAGATAAAAATTAAAATTGAGTCCCAGGGCAGCGGAATAATTCATCAGCAGGGGCACGGTGTCTGCAATGACGTAAATGGTGCGTGCCTTTATGAAAAAGGATGTCGACGCGTCAAAACTGAACCACGAGCAGGGCCTGTAATCAACGTAGATTCCCGGGAGCAGATTGTTCGTCATGCTGATGTCACTGAAAAACTCAAGGTTGTAAACCAGTCCGATTCCTACCTTCACGTGGGTAAAGCGGAGCGGCCAGTATACTATGGTATTCGTAAAATCCACGTTTCCGGGACCATATTGCAGACCTGTCCAAAAGCGGATTTTCTCATTGTCCAAAAGAAAGTGCAGGCTTCCAAAAAATCTATACGTCTCAAATGCCGCCCCTGTGTTGTATCCCGCGCAGAACTCCATTGCCCTGAACTCGGGGAAGAGACTTTTTTTGTCCGAAGTTTCCCCACTGATTTTTTCATCCGGCGCAGATTCAATCACACTGTCATTCACGGGAGATGCTGCGGGCGTAAAGTCAGAGTCAAAGGCACTTTCCCGCGAGGATTTTACATCGCCACCCAGGGTCTGCGACGAGAGATAAAAGGGAGTGAATAATAAAACTGCTATCACCACAATCTTTTTTAGCATACGCTAATTATAGCACTTTTATGACAAAAAGTAAAGGCAAAAAAATCCCCCTCCCGAAACCGAAGCCTCAAGAGGGGAAAACTAAACAGGTCACATTAAGATGTTGTCAGAGAATTATTTCTTTTCCTGAATCTTGTCCTTTTCCTTCTTAACTTTCACGTCAAGAACATCCATGAGCTTGTTGAGTCCGGCGGCAAAGTCGTAGTCATCGGCTGCCACGTGGGATGAAGCTCCCCAGCGGAAATTGACGGTCGCATCAAAATAGAACTTTTTGTCCTCTTTCACGCGAAGTGCCAGGTCAATAATCAACTCATCCGCATACGCAATGCGCTTAAGTTTCTGCTCGATAAGCTCGTTCTGGTCCTTGTCAAGCGTAAATCCCTGTGCTGATACTGATTTATTCATTTTTTTCTCCTTGGTCTTTGTGCTTAAATGCGGCGGCAAACTCCGCCCCTTTCCTATAGTATACTATGGAACCTTGAAAAAAGCAAAACAAATTATTCAAAGGAGACAAAATTTTTACCACAAGCTAACGCCTCTGGATTTCAGTACCCTCAGGAGACACGATGATCTCAACACGTCGGTTCGCGGCACGTCCCTCGGCAGTTGAGTTGTCCGCAATGGGCATGGTTCCGCCGTATCCGTACCATGTGAAGAGATTTTCGTTAAGTCCCTCGCCGACAAGAGCGTTCACAATGGCCTCGGCTCTCTGCAAGGAAAGCGTCTGCTGTCCGTTCGGTTTGTTTACGTCTGCCGTATGACCGTTCACGCGGATAGTATAGTTACCCGACGACATGATTTTCTTGAGTTCGCCAGCAATCTCACGGATGCGTCCCTTTTCAGACGGAAGCAACTCCGGTGAGTCGGCAATAAAGCGCAGATTTTCCATCATGAGCACATAACCCACGTCTTTGTCCACAGGCTTGACCTCGGGAACATTCTTGTCCTCCAAGTGCTTGGTGACTCTCGTCGTCTCAAGGAAGTAGCGCACGTCCTTTTTGGGACTTGAGACACCGTGGCTGAGCATATCGGAATCAAGGAGGATAACCACCTTGCCCTGCTTCAACAGCTCCAGATTCGCCGGAACAGTCGTAATCCTGAGATAATCTTCCTTAGAAATAACCGGATCACAGCGGTTCACGCCATAAACCTTGCGTGCTGAAATCCAAAGAGGGTCGTTTCCTGCCCTTTCAGTCTGTTTTTTGCTGCCCTGTCCCGGAAGATAAGAGACAATACCGGAAGATTTCGCCACATCGGGCATGACCATGTTTCTCTCGTAAACCAGAGTCATATCCTCGTTCCAGATTTTCGGGAAGAGACAGGGAGAAACCTTGGAGCGCACATGCTCGCCCTGAACCGGGAGACTTCCGCGTGCGTCAATCACTATACCAGTGTATGGCCTGGAGGAGATTCTTTCAATCGGCTTTTCCTGCACATAGGGAGTCCTGTGCTTTACGAGCAATGCTCCTATGGAATTCAAGTCCATCGTGTGAGTGGTCTTGAGAACATTCGTCGCGTTCATAAAATAAGGCGGGGTCTTTTTGCTGCCGTCAATGATTCTTGTAAGTGCGTCCAGAGTAAGCTTTTCCTCAAGCACCAGATCGCTCAGAGTCCTTGTGTCATCGGCATAAAGGGTCAGAAGAGGATCCTTCACAAGAATGGGGAGCTCCATCTGAATGCGGTTCATGGAAACTGCCTTTCCGCTCGGCATGGGGATTCCGGCCTTTACGACATCAAGAGAGACATCGGAAACAAAAATGCCCTTCGTCCAGTCAACCCGGCTGGTGGAAGACATAAGAGCCTTGTCGGGAGAAACATCGGCACTTTCAGCAGCGGCTCTCTCGGCATCCTCAATCTCATCGTAGGTATATCCCTCGCGCAGGTAAACTTTGTACTCGGCATCCTGTGAGAAAGCGAAACCAGATACAAAGACCGAAATCATTGCGGCGAAGAAAATCTTCCTTTTATTAACAGTCTTATTAGCAAACATTTTAGCAATCATATTGCGTTATCTCCCAGTAAAAAAACAAATTTATCTTCCAGAGGTAACTGAATCGAAGAAAAATCGAAAAGCCACCTCAAAATTTAAATCCATTATCACTTATATATCGGTATGACGAGCTTGGTTCCTATAGACAAAATCGAACTTTCTTTGATTCCGTTCGCCCGGCACAAATCATCCACGGTCACACCGTATTTCCGGGAGATTTTCCACAGATTTTCGCCCTTTTCAACCTTGTGGACCGTACTGTCCAGCGCGAGCCCCTTTTTCTTTAGCTTGTCCGCCACACCAACGGATTTACCCTTGGGAAGCCTGAGGTCATAGGAAGCGGCAAGAGGCGTACAGTCAGAAAGCAAGGCCGGATTCAGCTCCTTGATTTTCGAGACCGACACCCCGGAAGCCTGTGACAGCTGGGAGAAAGTGAGCATGGCCTTTGTGTTCAGATAGTCAAAATCCTCAACTTCCTTTCCATCAATCAGAGCGGCGGCATCCTTAATCTCCGGCATACCGTAATAATCCGCGTTCTCCACCACATCAGCGACGGCAAGCAGCTTCGGTATGTAATGCAGGGCCTCTCCCTTGAAAAGACCGTTGGCCGAAAGCTCCCAGTATCCCAGTCCCGGATTCTCCTTCATGATTCTCTGCAAGGCTCCGGCACCACAGTTGTATGCCACGATTGCAAGCTCCCAGTCGTTGAACATACTGTAATTAAGCTTAAGTTTAAGAATTGCCGCGTCGGTTGATTTCCAGGGGTCCCTCCTGTCATCATGCCACTTGCTTTTTTTGAGCAGGGGAGCCATAGAATTCTCCATGAACTGCCACATTCCCGTAGCGCCTGACCTTGAGCGTGCGGTAATCACATAGTTTGACTCCACGATCGGCAGATACTGCAAATATAACGGAAGATTATTTTCCTTGATTTTCTGAATGATATACGGTCGGTAAGGCACGGAATTCTCCAGGCACTTGATGAGATATTTTTTACCCTCAAGAGTCTGGAAATAAGTGATGTATTTTTGGGTCAGCTCATTGTCCAGCCCGTTCAGTCCCACGTCAATCTTCTTTATGCCCTCGTCCGGCTCAGCCTCTTTCTCTGGAACATAAGGGATTTCCGTAACGACTTTCGGCTCCATGTGCTCCAGAATCTCCCTCTCATTCTCGTGCAGGTCATCAAGCTCATTCTCATCGGCCACAACAATCAAATCCAAGTGGTTTGGCTCCTCATCCACAACCTCTTCCTCCGGCCTGTCCAAAATGGGGTCATCCAGTCCAAGTTCCGAAAGAACCTTCTTAAGCTCTTCCTCACTGATAGGGGGATTTTGTGCGGATTCTGGAACGGCAGCATCCTCGGAAAATGCGGCGAAACACAAAAGGCATGAGACAATCAGAGCGAAAAATTTCTTCCCGCTTTTGCAAAACAATGATTTTTTAAAAGAATTTCCCTGTAATAAAGCACCCATATAAAAGACTATCCCCACTCTTCCATAATATCGGAACTTTTTTGAAGCCGTTCAAGCAAAAAGTGGGGGCTTCCTACATTTTATCGCCGTAGTAGATTCCTGCCCATTCCCATCTTCCGTGGATGTCGGGATCCGCTGGGAAATTGACCTTCCTGAAATAGAAATACCACACATTCATATAGCTGGACCACCCCCATGTGCGCAGGTAAGCCTCGGTCGGAGTGGAAGACTCGTCAAGCTTGGGAGCAAAATGGATGGATTTCTCGAACATATAGGAAGCGAGGGAGAATTCACTCTGTGCGTTCTCGGCATTCTCATCCTGCCTCCATGACATGGCGAAGAAATTAACCTTGGACTTCAAGTTCTCAAGCCTCTCAGCGTCACCCGAATTGAGCGCGGATTTAACCGAGCGTACAAGTCCGTTCAAAGTCTCGAATGTCCAGTCCTTGGATGAGTTGTTGAAATCGATGAGCTGCTTCGCGTTCTGATAGGCATTTGGAATACCAGCAATCTGTATAGTAGGCGCGTCATCCTGCTCAAGGAAGGTCTGGAATGACTTCAATGCCTGGGTCCAGTCTCCCTGCTGCTCGTACTCAAGCGCCATGCGGTAGTAAAGCTCCGTCGTGCTGACCTCATTCGGAAAGCGTGTGATGAGCTGATTGAAATAGCTGATTCTGTTCGCCGGGTCCGTACTGATTTGAATCAAATGCTTCAGGCAGATGAAATGCACGGACTTTCCCTTCACCACAAGGTCGTTGTAGTTGCGCAAGATTCTCTCGAAATAATACTGTGCGAGCGGCTCGGAGTCCATCTCCAAAAAAGAATATGCGGTCATCAGGAGCCAGTAAGCGTTGAAAGTGTCGTCGGGATGCTTTTCCACCCACTCGGTCAAAAAGACTACCGCCGAGGCATAGTCCTTAACCGCAAGAAGATTGCTCGCGAATGAGTTCAGAATTCCGTAGCGTGTTCCGTCGCTGATGTCCTCCTGCTCCAGAAGCTTAAGGTGCTGTTCCTTGAATTCCTGAAAGGACTTTGAGTGAGCCTTTGGAAGCACGGGACCCTCAGATCCCCCGCAAGAGATTGTACCGAATGAAACACATATTAATAGAAGAAAAAAAACTTTTCTGAAAGATATTGACCGCATGATGCCTATTCTATCAAACCAAGGGGATGATTTCAAGTCCCCAGCTTCTCAATATAATCCTCCAGGCGGACGTCCCCGTTTACCGTAAGTGCCTTTTGGATGCAGTTGCCGTGCTTGTCGATGTACACCTCAATATGCGGGTTCTGCTTGTAAAATTCGGATCCCAGGGAATCGACTTTGCGGGCGTAGTTTTCCTGCATGTAATACTCATCAAAGGGAAAAGCGAGGTTCACGGTGTTACCATAGCCGTACATCCTTGCGCGCACAAAAAGTTTTGAGTCATCCGGCTCTGTAAGTCTCAGTCCGGTAACGCGGAAATCTCCGTAAGCGTCCTTTTTCAAGAGGCAAAAAACCACCGGGGTCTTTTTTCTTAAATCTTTCACCACAAGGCTCTCCACGTCGAGCTCGGAAAAATCCTTTGTGGACTCGCTCAGACTCAGCTGGACATAACGCCCCTTAAAGGGATTGTACGGATCCCTCATCTCGCATTTGAACGATGCCACCCTGCCCGACTTTTCCGCATCCTTTCTGATTGAGCCTGTACGCAGCAGAACAAAAACGATGACTCCAATCTGGAAAACCACGGTGACGGTGAAAAATACCGCTATCTTATTCAGAATCTTTTTTTGCATTTTTGCCCCTCCTTGAAAGGAAAATGTTGATCAGGAAAACTCCCACGCCCAGAGCGATGAACACAAGCCCCTTCGCAATCAGGCTGTAGTCCTCCACAAAAAATTTCACCATGACGACGATTCCAAGAAAAACTGTCGCGCAGTTCGCCATGGCAAGGGATGAGATGACGGACGCCCTTATCAGATAGTAAATGCAGAAAAGAACCAAAAGCACAAAGCATACGGAGGAAAGCACATTCTGTGGGCCGTACAAGGTAAGAGGCTTGATGCAGAAAGTCACGGCAATTAAAAGCGGATGGACGAAAAGAACCGGGTTAATCCATTTTTTTGTCCGCACAATCTCCACGAGCGAAAGAATCCCGGAAAGGATAAAAAGAACAAGGACGGAGAAAAAGGAAACGACATTCATCAACGAAAGATGACGGAACAACCAGCGAATGTCCAGCATGTATGCCGTAAGCAAAAGTGATATTGCACCAACGATTGCAGCGAGCACTCCCATCGCTTTTCCGCCATAGAGAGAACGAAGACACAAGCACCATGCGGCCATGGAGATTACAAGGAAGATAGCGTCCGTAACCTGACTTTCAATCGGGAAGAGCAAAATCACAAGGCAAAAAACATAGGTCGACATAGTTCCGTCTTTCCGAACCTGGAGGGAATACAAGCCAAGAATCGACAAGGCAATCAAGGCACACTGTACCGGAGCAATTAAACTGTCTTTTGCCACGTGGCTCAAAAGAATCGAAAGCACAAATCCACAGAGCGGGAAAAAAATCAGATCAATGAATTCCACAAGACCGTCCTCGCCGAGGGAAAGAATCAGCGCGAGCAAGGAGGAAACTGAAACAAGCGAATAAAGCACCATACACGGATATTCATTCTGCTTCAGATTGGGAATCTCATCCAGACCGGAAGGGATGCTGCATATTGTGAGGACGAGAAAAAGGATGAGAAGCGCAATCCGCAAAAGACGGAACACCACGGGTGCCACTTTGATTTTAAAATGCCTTGTGCGAAGGGAAATGACCGCAAGTATGAAAACCAGATAGCAAAAACAAAATGCGAGCGGATTAAAAAGCGGAGCAAGGATGAACTGAAACGGAATTGAAAAAAGGGCGACCAGATAAACTTGCGTCCTGAAAGCGAGGGCAAGAACCGCCGTAACGATGAAACCCATCAGAATCAAAACGCAGGGAGCCACCGAATATCCGTTGATTTTTTCCGGCAAGATTGAGTAGACAAAATAAAGTGCGGTAATCACAAACGGAACTGCCGCGACAAGATTTCGGATGCTTCTTTCTTTTTTGACGAAGGTTTTGAACAGAGCAAGTGCGATGCAGGAAATAAACAATCCGGCGGAAAGAACCACGTCAAGTATGGATCCGTCCAGATGATGCGAGGGACTTGTGCGCAGGAAGTGCCATCCGATGCCCGTCCAAAAATAATCCATGCATAGAAGAATCAGCATTAATCCAAGAGCGGAGGAAAAGATGATGCTCATCTCTTTGTTTCTGGACATGGCGAAAATGGCGAACAGAGATGTGTATGCGACAATCCAAAGCCCGGGAACGGATTTGTCCATGCAGAATCCGAGCATTGCGACGGCATATACAACCAAGGACCATCTGAGCACATTGTTTTTCCGGATGAATGCGTAGGGAACAAGGGCTGCGAACAGAAGATAAATGAGGGATGAGCTGTCCTCATAATATTTTGTCGCACAAATGAATGCGGCTCCGAGAATCATGGTGAAGAAAAACACCACGTCGGATTTAGTTGTATATAAAACTAAAACGGAAGAGAGCGCCCACACAAAAACGAACGCGCTTACATTGGAAGGGAGACGCAGAATCTGGGACACAAAGGCAATCACAGCACCGAACATTATGGCCCAGCCGAGACCGAGACCTTCGCGCACCGGAGATTTTTTCATTTTGCCGTTGAGCGTACAGACCAAAACAGCAGCCTGTGTGCCGAGCATAATCAAAAGAGCCGCGATTATTTTCACGGTTCTGCTGATGAAAGCCCAGTTGTACGCGATCAGTGAAATGAGACCGCCTGCGACAAGGACACAGGAGACCGTCATCAGGATTACAGGAACCCAGTTTATGTTTCGCTTCGGTTTCGCCCGCACGCTTTCTTTTTTCTGGGGAACATTTTGCGCCGCCGTGAGTTCTTCAATCATCTTGCCGCAATAAGAACGGAGATTTTCCTCAGCCTGAGAATCAATCAATTTCTTTTCTTTAAAATCAGGAAGCAACGTCAAAAGCCACCGGTAATTTTCTACACTCATACTTTTATTATACAAAATCAGCTAATTGAAAACAAGCACATAACGCAAGTCCTCCCCACACACAGCTTTCCGTTTTCAACTTTCATCTTTCAACTTTTAACAATCCTTGACCGAAAGCAAAAAAAAAGATATATTTTATCCATGTTTGCGTTTTTTCTAAAGAAGAATTTATATGACGTGTGGGACAACATGCTGCACACGATTTTAATCAACATCCCGATGATGCTTCTTTTCATCCTTGGATATTTTTTCTGCGCCCGCATGTCCGGACTTGAGTCTATGGGCAACATGGGCATAATGATTTCCATAACAATCTGCTGTATGATCTGGGGCATCCTCTATCTTGCCGAGGGTGAGAACGCCGCGAAGATTGCACGTTACGAAAGCCCGAAGTACAAGCTATTTCTTTCACAGATTGTTCACTGCATCAAGGACGGAATCCTGCTGGGATTTTGTGTCGCGGTTCTGATTCTTGCCGTGCTCATAAGCATTCCGTATTATTTCAAGATATGGCATCCGGTGGACGGAAGTGAGGGAAGTCTCATGGGTCTTCTGATGATGTCCTGCGTGTTTTGGGTCGTGGTGGTCGCGACTCTGGCTATTCAGTGGATTCTTCCAATCAGGAGCCTCATGCACAACAATTTCAGGAAGTGCCTGAAAAAATCTTTCATCATCTTTTTTGACAATCCGATTTTTTCGCTCGGTGTCGCTCTCGTAAATCTTGGAAATATTTTTATCGCTTTTTTAAGTCTCGGAATACTAAACGGTCCCGCAACGATGTCCATCACTCTGACAAACGCTCTCAGGCTCAGGCTCTACAAATATGACTGGCTTGAGGTGAATCCGGGACTCACGAAAGCTCAAAGGAAGGAAGTTCCATGGGAGGACCTCATTGCGAAGGACAAGGTGCTTGTCGGCAACAGAACGCTGAGGACTTTCCTTTTCCCATGGAAGCATTAGGAACAGACCTGCCCTGAAACCGAAGTTCCCGGACAGGCTCAGTTAAAATATCTCCTTGAAGTTTCAAAGCTAAATATACTTTGCTATGTCTTCCGCAGGAGGGAATTTTTTCAGGGCACACTCGCTTGTAAAGAACATGCACTCAGGATCCTCGGATGAGAACGGTTTCCACTCAGGCAGCTTTTCCTTTTCCACCTCTTCCCGTTTTTTATACTCTTCCTTGACCGGATCGTAGCGCACTCCTCCCTTGGTCTCTCCGCTGCAATTCGGATTTCCCGTCTTTACGAAATTGCACAGATAGTCGCAGATGTGACGCGCCATGTCATAGTGCATTCCGTTGAAGGGTCTCCAGCATTTTGCGAGAGTCTCGAAGAAGAACCACAGGTCCACGGAATGGAAGTCCCCCGGATTGTCCCAGCCGGGAATGGGAACATCGAATTTGTACACATAGTTCTTCGCCTTGAGTCCCTTTGCTTCCTCGGCTTTAATGAGTTTGCGGAGTCCAAGCTCCACGGTACTGATCGCACCTTCCTTGCTTCCCTGAACTGGAGCGTCAAAGAATTCATCCTTGGTGAATCCGATCAAAAGTGGCGGAGGCTCAAGTCCGTCTTTTTCAATGCAGTCGATTATGTCACCGCGCATGAAATTTCCGTCGTAAATGGGTCCCCAGGTTTCCGCAGACTTAAAGAATCCGCCCCAGTCGCTCCATTTCTGCTGCAGGGTCGCAACCGGAAGAGCACGGGCTTCATCAAGAGATTTCACGCCGCAGAACTTGAAGAATTCCTCGCCGATTTTCTCTGCGTCCTCAATGCTGTGCTTCGGGAAAACCTGTCTGAACGGATTGATGAAAAGTCCGCTCTCCACCACGGCACGCTTGAAGTATTTTCTGCTCTCAGGATTTTCAATGTGGAAGATTACGCTTCCGGCTCCGGCTGACTGACCACCGATCGTAATGTTGTCCGGGTCTCCTCCGAAAGCAGCGATGTTACGGCTCACCCATTTCAATGCCGCCTGCTGATCCTGTAATCCAAAGTTCGCGGGGTTCTCAGGGTAGTCTTTCGTAATGTCCTTGTGGCATGTGAATCCAAAAAGATTGACGCGGTAGTTGATTGTGACGACAACGATTCCGCGACGTGCAATCCTCTCACCGTCAAACTCCATCTCGGAGGAATTTCCAACCTGCCATCCGCCTCCGAAAATCCAAAAATAAACCGGAAGCTTTTCATCGCTTTTTCGCGCGGGAGTCCACACATTCAGGTAAAGGCAGTCATCATCCATCGGAAGCTCGGTGTCAACGCACCATTCCTTTCCATAAAGGTCATCATCCGGCGGGCTCACCAATGCACCAGGCTGCGGGCACACAGGTCCGAAAGCGAAACAGTCCCTCACACCTTCCCATTTGTCGGCTTTCTGCGGAGGAGCGAACCTCAGCTTACCGACAGGAGGCTTTGCGAAAGGAACTCCCTTGAATGCCGTGATGCGTGGATCGGCGGCGGGAAGTCCACGAACCATGCCCTCCTCAACTTTTACTTCTCTTAACATTTTTCCTCCCTAAAAAAAGGGCTAAGACAGCAGAACCTGCCCTAGCCCGTTATGTATTAAACGAATAATGCCTTGATTACTCTTTTACACCACCGATGGTCATACCAACGACGAAGTACTTCTGTACGAACGGATAGACCACAAGGATCGGAATGGTCGCAATCATTGTGATTGACGCACGGATACTTACAGGCGTTACCATTGAGGTGGAAGCTCCTGATGCGGCGGAAAGAGCCATGGCACCGGCATCTGCGGCAGACGAACTTTGGTTCTGGCTTGACTGCAAGAATTCCATGAGTTTGTACTGCAATGAGTGCAGGTTGACTTTTCCTGAACAATACAGGTAGGTGTCGAACCAGCTGTTCCATGCTCCAACCGCGACGAACAGTGAAACCATAGCGATGGAAGGAACAATCAGCGGCATGATGATTCTCAAGAAAATCGTGAACTCACCGGCACCGTCGATTCTTGCAGACTCAACGAAGCTGTCCGGAAGACCATTGATGTAGGTTCGGATCAGGATGAAGTTGAATACATCCACAAGGCAGGGAACGATGTAAACAGCATAGCTGTTGAGCATTCCGAGCTTCTTGATAAGCATGTAACCCGGAATAAGACCGGCGTTAACATACATGGAGATTACGAGAATTGCCGTAAGAGGCTTTCGAATGACGAATTCCTTGCGGCTCAGAGCATAGGCAAGCATACTAGTACAGAAAACGCTCAATATAGTCTGCAAAACCGTTCGCGACACTGAAATCGTAAAAGCCTTCACGAGCCTGTCATCCACAAACAGAACCTTATAGTTCTGCCATGTGAATTTTCTCGGCAAAAGTTTTATTCCTCCCTTTACGGAGTCAAGACCGTCATTCAAGGAGACCGCAATTGTGTTCCAGAAAGGATAAACCGTAACAATAACAAGCAATGCAAGCGTAATCATGATTATCAAATCAAAAATGATATCACCTACGCCTCTTCTTCTCATTTTTCCAATTTTTATAGTAGCCATTATATCAACCTCTCCTCACCACTTCTCTTGGCGATTGAATTTGCAATAAGAAGCAGAGTAATATTAACTGCGTTCTTAAAGATACCTGCAGCCGTTGCTATGGAGAAGTTGAACAGCTTAAATCCATATTTAAGAACATACAAATCAATTGTATTTGAAACGTCAATGTTCATACCGTTTCTCAAGAAGAACGGCAACTCGAAGTTGGAGTCAAGGATGTGACCGGCACTCATGATCATCATGATGATGATTGTCGGTTTGATTCCCGGCAGAGTAATGTGCCAGATTTTTCCAAGACGACCGCATCCGTCAATTTCAGCGGCCTCATACAGACATGGATCGATAGCCGTCATAGCACCAAGGTAAACGATGGTGTTCCAACCGACTTCCTTCCATACGTAGGACCAACCGACTATATGCCAGAAGTATTTCGGGGTCGCGAGCCACTGTACCGGCTCTTTTATAAGACCAAGAGACATCAGAAGATTATTCAGAGTACCGTCTTCAACGCTGAGCACATTCGCCACCAAACTTGTAACGATAACCCACGAAAGGAAGTGCGGCAGGTAAGAAACTGTCTGCACGAATCTCTTAATACCAATGTGACGAACCTCGTTCAAGAAAACCGCAATCAAAATTGCAGTAATGTAACCAAGAATGGTACTGATGAAACTCATTCCGACGGTATTGCGTAATGAGCGAAGGAATTCTACATTCCATGTTGTACCACCGTTCACATAGTCAGTTGATTTAAAAAGTTCCTTGAACCATTTTAAACCTACCCATGTCTGATCAAAAAAGCCACTGGAAGGTTTATAGTCCTGAAAGGCCATCGTCCAGCCTAAGAGAGGAATGTATCGGAATACAATTATATAGAGAACAAATGGAACGGACATTAATAAAAGGCCTTTCTGCTTTCCTAAAAGTTTCCATTTGCTTTTTTTATTTGCTAATTCTGTCGTTGCGGCAAAATCTTCGGTTTTTTTACTTCTCATAAAGCACCTTGTTTAGAATGAAATGAAAAGGGGGATGTCTAAAAAGAATTTCTTCTTAGGCAACCCCCTCCAAAAGAGCTGACACTAAGTGCCAGTACTTAACTACTGCTCACCGCCAAATACTTCTACGCGATGATCGAGCTGCTGCTGCATGAACTTGTTATATACAGCTGTAAGAGGCTGCATCTGCTTAACATAGTCATCCCATGTCTTGTCGAAATCAGCCGGCTTGCCCATGATCATTGCGGGGAGCATCTTTCTCTGGATGTCCTCGAATCCTGTCATAGCCTTAGCAGCCTCACCCTCAAGTCCGCCGTTCTCTGCAGACGGGTTGCACTGCCACATCGGATACCAACCGGTGTTCTGTGGCGGGTTCGGATCTACGAACTCTGCGTAAGAGCTAACTCCATAAGCTGCCCACAGGTCAAGGTCAACCTGCTTCTGAGCCAATGCATATTCCCAAGGAAGATCATCCATTGAGCGTGAGTATCCGCTGGGCATCTTTCCTTCCAGTTTTGGAGCTTCCTCTGTCCAGAGTGTAGCACGGTTCTGGTTGATCCAGTTGGGATCCTTCTGCTGCTGGCGCTGCTCCTCAGTTCTGTATGCTGCACCCTTGGTTCCGGTTACAGATCCGTCAGTATCAATCTGGTAGTCCTTGCCCTCGAATCCCCAGTAAAGAACTTTCTGGTTCTCTTCCTCGAGCATCTTGTCCATGAACTGAATGATCTTGATAGCCTTTTCCTCAGGACACTTCACAGTGATACCATAACCTCTCTGGAGGTTTGGAAGTGAGCGGTCGCGATAGTGGGGCTTGAATGTCTCATCAAATACGAGTGGGAGAGGAGCATAAGTGCTGTCATCCTTTCCTGCTGTCCAAAGTGTCTGCTCAGGCTCACCCATGAACTGCCATCCCTGGATGAACATACCAAGAACGCGTCCCTGAGCGATCTTTGCATAGTACTGGTCGCGGTTGTCTGTGAAAGAAGCCGGATCAATCAGGCCACGCTGGAAATATCCGTTGGCAAGCTTGAACCATCTCTTTGCGTTGTCATCTGTGAAGATATCATAGTAAACATACTTTCCACCCTCTTTAACAACGTGTCCGTTTCCATCGTTCGGGTTTCCACCCAAGAACTGCGGCGGGTTCCACAGGTCGAATGCTTCCCAGTCAGCTGTGATGATGCTGAAAGGAATTGTCGGTGCACCGTCAACCTCGGGATGTGCCTTGTAATACTTCTCAAGAAAGTCGAAGTACTCGTCGACTGTCTTGATCTTCGGATATCCGAATTCCTTGAGAACTTTCTTCTGAATCCACCAACCGTTCTGGTTGTAGTATGTGTCAGAAGGAATACCGTCGATTACACCATAGTTGGGGAGAGAATAGATGTGCTCTTTAACAACGTTTCCGTTTGCATCCTTCTCTGAATCCTGGTCGATCATCTTCTTCCAAGCTGAAGCATAATGCTTCTTCAGGTTGGGTCCGTACTGTTCTACAAGCGGCTTGAGGTCGCGGAGCTTTCCAGCACCCTGGAACTTCTCTGAGTCAACTTCAACCATGTCGGGAAGGTCGTCAGAAGCAATAAGAACACCAATCTTCTGGTCCTTATCACCAACAAGAATGTCCCAAGAGAATGTTACTCCGAACTTCTCTTCAATCCATTTGTAGGCTGGGTTGTCAGCCGGCGGCTGCTGTCTCTGCTGGATTGTGAAAATTGAGATGTTCATTTTGCCATCATCTTTCTTTCCACTGCTGCTTCCACCACCGCATCCAATCATACTTAATGCCATTACTGCCGTAGCGGCAACTAACATTAGTTTTTTCATGCATGTCCTCCTAAGACTTTACATTTTTTACAATGTCATTCGGCAATCGGTTGCCTTGACTATCGCTTATTGTTTTTTATGATAATTCCGTTTCCGTGGAAAAAAAACACCTATTTACTTATAAAATTTGCACAATAATCTTATTTTTCTCAAGGCACTTTGAAATTTCATCAGAAAAACATTGATTTTTATACTTATTATGGTTAGAATGAAATCATGTCAGAATCAGAAAAAAATCAAGGACTCATTACCGACGGCTTTCCACTAGGGATTTTTTCCCGCGGCGCATACCTGCCATCCCTGCACCATCACATTGAGCACGAATTCTTCTATCTGGACAGCGGCAGCGCGACTCTGGGACTCAGGAACAACGAGTACGAGCTTTCAGCAGGATCGGTCGTATTCATAGAGGCATGCACCGACCACTATATCCGCCGCAAGGAGAATGACGAAAACTTCCACTACTACGCTATGGTCTTCGACAATTCCATCCTCGGAGACGGCCAGGATCCCATAAGCAGCACATTTGACAGCATAAGGATAAAGACCTTCCTGAACATACCTGAAAATATCACGTCAAACCTGAAGAATGCCGCCATACTCGAAAAAGACAAGTCCTTCGGCAGCAAGCTCACATTGAAGACCGTGCTTCTGGAATTCCTCTCCTACATCCTGCAGACGAACCAGTACCAGAAGGTCTCCACCCTGCTCAAGAACTCCAAGCATTCCGTCTCCGCCGTGGACAGCGCCATTTCCTACATCAAGGAGCATTACCGCGAAAACATTGACATAAGGGATATTTTCAACGGAACGAACTACTCAAAGAGCCACTTCAGCCGCCTGTTCAAGGAAACTGCCGGAAAGAGCCTGACCGAATACATAAACAGCTACCGTGTGGAAAAAGCCTGCCTCGACATGATTTACACCGACAAGAACATCACCGAGGTCGCGATGGAAAACGGATTCAACAACGTGCAGTACTTTTCCCGTGTCTTCAAGCAGATAATGAACTGCACTCCCAGACATTACAAAAAAAATTCCCGCAGCGTTGTGGTTCCGTCCTCATTCGCGAATTAGAAACTGATTTTCCCGAAACCTCAGTTTCCGAAGATTATCGTCTTGAGCTGTCCGCAGCCGCTTCCTACGAATTTCAGGTACAGCGCGCCAACTCCGTCGGGAATTTTTATGTCGGCAAAGTAGTCCTCCCAGAAATTCGACGAGTCCACGGTGATTCTGCCCAGAACCTCTCCGTCGATTGATGTCCTCACCTCGAAATCTCCGTGGATGTAAGTCCTCGTGCGTATTCCAATCCGCCTCACATCCTTGAAGTCGAAGTATTTGAATCCGATCGTCGTTCCCGGCACTATTCCGACAATGTAGCTCGTGTCCTTTTCCTCAAGCGGAGTACCGTCATCCTTATCCCGTCCGTCCTGAGTGATATGGGGATAATCCGCCGTCACATAGAGCGATGGCTTTTCCGTAAACAGATTGCACGCGATCGCAGCAGGATATTCGCCGCTTGATTTAAGTGGCCCTCCGTTAAGACCGCAAGACGTAATCTCGACCTGGGGAATCCTGCCGTCATCCAGCACCTTGATTTTTTCCGCGCATCCCTGCCTTGAGTACCAAGTTCCGTTCGTGTGCCTGTGGTAGAAAATGTACCACTCACCGTTCACGCGCTCAATTCCTCCGTGATTGTTCGCCCCGCAAGCAGATGGCATGTCAGCTTTCTTGTATGTGCCGATGTGCAGGTCGCAGTTGCTCACTATGACTCCACCGTAAACGAATCCGTCCGTTGGAGATTTGCTTGTCGCATAACAAAGCTCGTGCATCACCGCGGATGAGTAGACGAAATAATATGTGTCCCCTATTTTCCTGATTGAAGACGCCTCGAAAAACTCATGTCCCTTGAATCCGCCCCAGTTACCAACAGAACAAAGCTCATACGGACATCCCAGATTTCCAGCCTCTTCCCTCGCCTTCGCCGCATCATCGGAATAGCAGTCTCCCGGCACAATAATCCTCGGCTCCTCCTCCACGGTAAGCATGTCCTTTCCGAGCACCGTTGCCATGGCACCAAGCCTGTCCTTCATCATGTGGCCACAGAAAGCCGTGTACATATAGGTCCTGTCTCCCTCGGTCAAAACGGCGGGATCAAACTGAACCTGGTCTCCCTTTCTGTCACCGAGTCTCGTGCCGTCCTTGTAATGAACGTAACCGTAGAATTTAAACGGTCCAGCCGGTGAGTCAGAAACTGCGACGGACACAAATCCCACCTTGTCAAGAACGTAATACAGATAGAATCTTCCGTCGGGTCCCTGGGTCACATCCGGGGCATACAGCACCATGCGTCCCTTCTCATTCGCGGGATCCTCAAGCCTGTGATAGATTATGCCCTCATATTTCCAGTCGGAGAGGTCGGTAACGGGAGCGGACCAGCACACATAGTCACCAAGGCAGAAAACACTTCCGTCAGCCAAATCATGCGAGCCGTAAACATAAACCCTGTCACCGAACACATGCGGCTCACCGTCCGGCACATACTCCCACGTCGGCAGATAGGGATTGAAAACCTGTTTTTTCATTTTGATAGAATCTCCTTCATTTTTTATCTATATAATTATCAATTTAATCCGTCACTCCACAAAATAGCCGTCCATGAGTCCCTTGCCCTTCAGCTCAACCGGAACCGGGCCCCTGAAAGAGAACGAATCCCGGGCCTGCACATAGACCGACTCCGAAACATGAATGCACATCGGCTCACCCGATCCCTCCATGCGGCTTGCGACGTTCACGGTATCTCCCCACACGTCGTAGATGAACTTCGTCTTTCCGATTACTCCTGCCACAAGATTTCCCGAGTTGATTCCCACACGGATCTGCACCTTATACGGAGAAAGCGAGTTGAATTTCTTCACGTCCTCCAGAAGTCCCTGGGCGAATTTTATCATCCTGACCGCACCGTCATTGCCGGATTTCACGCTGAGACCCGACACAGCCATGTAAGCGTCGCCGATGGTCTTGATTTTCTCTATGCCCTCCCTTTCGGCCCGCTCGTCAAAAAGCGATGTCATGCCGTTGAGCATTTTTACGGTCTCCTCCGCGCTCATTCCGCTGCTCATCTTCGTGAATCCCACTATGTCCGTGAAAAGCACTGTCGCATTCGGGTACTTCTGCGAGATAGTCTTGTCCGGATGCTCGGTAAGCTCCTTTGCCACAGGCTCCGGGAGTATGTTCAGAAGAAGTCTCTCAGCCTTTTCATTCGCAACCTTAAGGTCGCGGGTCCTTTCGTCAACGGTTATCTCAAGCTCCCTCTGGTACTTCGCCATCATCTCAATCTCAAGCCTGTGCGCCCTCTCCACTGCCCTTCCCAGATTGAAAATCTCGAACACATAAAGGAGAATCGCCATGTCAACCGTAGTGACAGAGCCAATCGGAAGTCCGGGAGTAAAAAACTGAAAGACCGAAGCGCCAAGGATTCCGAAAAGCACGTAAAGAAGAAGCACGAAATTCATCTTCCGTAGCCTTCTCCTGTAGACGAAGATTGAGACCGAAATCAAAACTATGGAAATGAGGGGTATTACGTAGGTGACATATCTCCACGAAGTCCTTATGTAATGGTGGGTCTCATCAAGCGGATAGAGATTTCCGCTCAGCATGAGAACAAGAAGGACAGCAACATCGGCAAGGAGCAGCTCATCAACCACACGGGAGAGGACGGGAACGTTTTTCACGCCGTCCACGGAATACTTGAACAAATCCTTCACATAGAAATTGATTGAGAAGATTGCGCAGGAAGTAAAAAACATATCGAAGAATTTGAAAATCCATGCCATCCAGTAAGCGAAAGTTCCCGGCACTCCTTCGTAAATGTGGGTAAAGCGGATGGAAGTCATAATCATGGCCGAAGAGATTTCCACCAGAAAAATCGCTGTCTTCCGTGAGCGGGAGATATTCGACGTGACGAGCACCAGAACGGCCAGAGTCAAACAGACTCCGGTCAGAAAGGTAAGCACATCCAAAAGATTGTTCCTAAACAAATCCAACAAAAACTGCATATTTACCTCGTTATGCCACAAAAATGAGTAGGCCTACAGAACCTCGAAAGTAATTCTCAGACCTGTGAAAGCCGGTGCGGAATCAACCTCTCCACCCGGAACCACGAAGCGGAACATTCCCCAGTTCGTATTGCTCAAAGGTCTCAGTACGTCGTAGGTCCTGCTATAGGAGAACGGAACATTGGCCGCCGTCGGATTCTCGGAAAAACGCGTGGCGTAAGTGTCCCAGTTCACGGTCAGAACATTGTCCCATATCTCCCCCTGGTCATCTATAAGGCTGGGATAGAACCACCCAATCTCAGTGCTGCTTGTTCCGCTGACGGAAATTCTGATCCGTGTGCCCGCCGGAATGGTGACGGACTCTCCGAAAATCTGATCCGTATTCACGCTGATAAGGTAGTCATAATCCATCGCGCCGCCGCCCCACACATCCTTGAAGGGATAAAGCGATCCGTACTCCAGAGTCTTTGTGAATCCGCTCGAAAGCGCCCGCGTATTATGTCCGCCGCTCAGGGAAACCACATTCACCTTCACGTTGAGATTTGAAATCGTGATTCCCTGCACACCCTGCTCATAGCTTATGTTCATGAAAGCTTTGTCCGTGTTCACAATGTCGTAGTCAAGCACGATCGGCTTCTTTATATTGAAAGGAACACCCTGCGCAAGATACCCGTGATCGTTCGTCCATGAAAATGAATGGGCTCTCCTCCACTCGCCGTCCTCGCCCGTGCCAATCTGAATCGCAAAAAATTTCAGGTTCGCACTCGGAACACCGCTTACCTCAACCTCAAGAAGAGCGTCCCTCGGAATAATCCTGAATTTCTCGGTCAGATCCGCCATGCAGACATCGAACTGATAGTTATGCCTCTCAACACCGTTCTCCACCCAGGTGTTGTACGCAAACTTCTCGGAGCTCCTTGCGTAGGTTTTCTGTACGCCGGTTTTCACGACCTTCAATGGAATCTGCGGAACATCCGGATTCTCAGCGGCAACAGCATTGCTCAGGGACTCAGCCGCCTCAGCCTCCGCAATCTTCTCCTCCTCGGTCTTTTCCTTTCCGAATTTAAGAGTCTCACCGGCAGCGACCATTACAGTTTCTCCGTCCGAATCATCCTCCGCATCAAGGCTCTTTACCTCGACCTGACCGCTCACGACCTCCACGACCACGACGCTTTCAGGAGCCTCCACCTCACCGGCAGCAGCAGCCTCGGAAACATCGGGAAGTGAAATCTTTGCCTCCGACGAGCCGAAAACGGAAATGGTCTGACCGCCGGAATTGATTATGAGACTGTCCTCTTCCCCGGATTTGTTCGACACACGGATTTCACCGCCAATGAAATTCACGCTCTTCTGATCCTTGCTCTTGAAAATCTGGATCATGGACTTTTCGTTGAGCTGGATCTGAATCTGGCTGTCCGCAAACTCAGTGTACGCCTCGGAATTTTTTGAGGTCCTGATTCTGTCACCGTCGTAAACATCGCTGGAATTCGTAAGCACTTCCCAAATGTCGCTGTCCACGAATTTTCTCTGCGCCGTGTTCCTCTTGAAATAGATTTTGGCGATCGGCTCCTCGGACTGTTTTATGGTAAACGAATTCAAGTCGCGGTAAAACAGGAAGAACATCACCGCGGCGGCAATGGAGCAGATTACGAAAATGGCGTAATCAACTTTGTTAAGCCTGTATGTTGTACTTCTTTTCTTCATCATCTGTATTTACCTTGGATAAATCCGGAGCAACTGTTCCAATAATGGCACGAACCTCATCAAGAGACTTTGCGCCCTCCCTACCCGCAAGATTGACTACGGCGAACATTTTTATGGCATCGGTCTTTCCCTTTACGTGAACACCGGGCATCTCCGCGACAAGAACCTTGTCCTTTATGAGACTGTAAGTATTCTCGGTAATCAGAACGTCGGTAGCAAAAGGCTTGTTTAGCGCCTCAGTCCTGCTCGCAAGATTCACCGCGTCACCAATTACGGTATATTCCATCCTCTCCTCGGAACCGATCTGCCCCGCAACCACAGGGCCCGAGTTGATTCCGCATCCAATTTTCACAGGAGGAAGCCCCTTTCCCGCACGCTCGGCGTTGAATTCAGCAAGCGAATCCCTCATCATCAGGGCAGCCGTAACAGCATTCAGAGCATCTCCCTCAGGACTTCCGCTTGACTCAGGAGCACCCCACACTGCCATTATGGCATCACCGATGTATTTGTCCACGACACCGCCGGTCTGATTCACGCACTCGACCATCCTCGTCATGTACGCGTTCAGGAATTCAACCACCTCATGCGGCTGCATCTTCTCGGACATTGCAGTAAACGAACGTATGTCGGAAAAGAAAATGGTCGCGTTTCTGTTCTCACCACCAAGGGAAAGCTCACCGCTCGCCGCCTTCTGGGCAATCGTCTTGTTCGTAAATTTACTGAAGGACACCATCAGTTTCTCACGCTCCGAAAGCCCCTTTCCCATCTGCACGAAGGATGATGTAAGAAGGCCAATCTCGTCATGGGTTCTCGGCTCTATGTCAAGCTCAAATTCTCCCTTCTCAATCTTGTTGGAAGCCACAACCAGCTCCTTAACAGGATTTGTAATTCCGTTGCTGAAAATTCGGATCAGGATGATTGCCGCGAAGAACACCGCGAGGGAAAAAAGAATGATTCTGAAAGTGGTCCTGTTGATTACCGCATAAACTGATTTTTCAGAGATAGCGGTGATTACGAAAAGGTCGTCCCGTATCTGATGCACGGCCGTAAACACACCGTCCACACTCTGCTGCGTGTTGTCAATCTCAGGATTCTTCAAAAGCTCGTCAATCAGGAAAAGCAGGTCGTCGCGCACCGTCCTCGTGGAGCTGAAATCAGGATTCACAAGGACCCTCGCCTTCTCATCCACAAGAATCGTAGTGTTGTTGGAACCTGTGGACATAAGCTCGGCAAAGGACTCCGCATTCAGACCGACCGCACCGCTTTTAACGTCATTCGAAGGGCCATATTTATAGATGAAAACGAGCGACGGAAATTCAAAGAGCACCGACGCGCTGAAATACTTCGTCTTCAAATCCGACTTGTCAGAGATTGCTGATGACGCTTCCCCAGAGCCCAAAAACGCCCTGATTCCCGCCTCGAAATCCTTGTACGAAGGGTTAACAAGAAGCCCGGTCTCATCGCTAGAAACAAAAAGCACGTCCGGGTTTGAGCGGAAGAAAGACTCTCCCAGGCGCTCCCTCTCACCGGAATCCACCACTACCGAGAACGCCTCGAACAAAACATAGGAGTTCCCCTGAATATTATCCAAGGATGTCCTCACGGTCTGCGCAGTACGTCCGTTCAAAGCAAGATTGTTCTCCTCCGCCTTGATTTTGTCATCCGCGCGCACAAGGGTAGAAACAAGCGCCGTAGAAACTCCGAGCACCAGAATAATCAGAAACGAAAACAAGGCTATCTGCTTGAGACTGATGGGATACTTTATTTTCATCAAACTTTTTCCTCCGAATTGATATTCTTAAATTATACAGCCACTCAGCAAATTCTTCAAGCAAATATTTCATCTATTAAATTGTCATTTTCCACCTTATAGACAAATTCCCTCAACAATGCTAATATAATAGAAGAAAAGGAGCGGAAAATATGCGAAAACTCTGTCTAATTTTATGTATGCTGTTCGGACTCTCGCTTTGTGCGACGGCTCAATCCACAACGGAAATCTTCACCATTGATTTCGGAAGCGACGGAACCGCTTTTTACCTGATTGAATTCGATGAGGTCGGGGTCGCCGCTTTTTTGGACACGAAAGACTCGGACGTCAACATACTGATATGCGATCCGGCGGAAATCAAGCAGATAAAGAAAATCGCTTACGAAAGCAAGCTCCTCGTAAAGTCAGTGACAACGCTGGAGCAGTATGAGTCGCAGAAAATCCCTCAGACCATAGTGAAAAAATTCCAGGATTTCGGTTCCGTCACAAAAGAGGAATACGGTGAGTTTGACGACCTGGGATTCGCACGCATAAGATATTTCATCACGCAGAAAACCTACGCCAAACACAAGGATAAATTCGACAATCTTTCCATGATTGACACCTTCAACCAACTGAACGGACTGGGCGGATCAAAAGACACGGATTCCTCCAGTAAGCTTGTGGTCTGGTCATTCACCGACGAGATTGAGGGCATGATTAAGAACTACTACCAGCCCGCTCACCCGGACATGCTGATTGAATACTCAATGACACCCACGGACCAGTTCCCAAGCAAACTCGACCCGCCGCTTGCGTCCGGATACAACTGCCCGGATGTGGTTTCCCTTGAGGACGCATTTGCCCGAAGATACATTGAGTCGGATCTGCTTCTTCCCCTCGATGACGTATACGCGGAAATAAAGAACAAGATGGTGAACTACCCCATGCAGATAGGAAGCTACAACGGTCATGTCTACGCAATGTCATGGCAGATATGCCCCGGAGCAATGTTCTACCGCCGGAGCCTCGCGAAAAAATACCTGGGAACCGATGATCCCAAGATGGTGCAGAAATATTTCAACAGCCCGGAAAAACTCATTGAGACAGCACGACTTCTCAAAAGCAAATCCTCAGGAAAATGCCGCGTGGTCTCATCAAATTCCGACCTCTTCCGCGTATACCTTGGAGCAAGAAAAAAGCCGTGGATAGTGGACGACTCCCTTGTGATTGACCCAGTGATGGAAGATTACATGTCGGCCTGCAAAATCATGAATGAAGAAAAGCTTTCAGGAGGAGCCGGACAGTGGTCAGAGGCTTGGTTTGCGGGCATGAATGGCGAAGTGAATGACGCAGACGGAAAAAAATGCGAGATTTTCAGCTACTTCTTCCCGGGATGGGGACTGCACTACGTCCTCAAGACAAACGCGGTGAGCACATCGGGTGACTGGGCAATGTGCAGGGGTCCCTCCAGCTGGTACTGGGGAAGCACATGGCTTGCGGCGACAAAATGGACGAAAAACCCCGAAAAAGCAAAGGAGCTGATAAAGTATCTCGTGAGCGACGACAAATTCGCGACCGAATACGCGAAGGAAACCGGAGACGTGGTCGGCAACACAAGAGCACAGGACAGCGTAAAGAATCTGTTCTCTGAGCCATACCTCGGCGGACAAAACCACTACAAGGAATTCTGTGAGTACGCGAAGGGCGTGGACGGTACCCTCATCCAGTCAAGCGACATGCAGATTGAATCCCTTTTCAACGAAGCCGTGGAAGCCTATGCCAACGGAGAAAAATACAAGCGTCAGGCCATCAGAGATTTCATGGACCAAGTTTCCATTACATTGGGCTACTGATTTTCCGAGACCAAGTGACTGAGGGAAGGTGAGACTATGATAAGATACTGGCAGCAGGAAGACGGAAAACTTATTGAAAAAGACGAGGAAGAGCTGGACGGACGCAAAAGCACATGGGTTGACGCACGCTCAGTGACACGCGACGACATAGCTGAGCTTGAGGAAAAATACGGCATTGATCCGGAGAACATGCTGGACATCCTTGACCCGGACGAACTTTCCCGCCTGGAGAAAAATGACGAGTTCAACTACACGCTCACAATCCTGAGGCTGCCTGTCTTTTCACCCGTGGATGACATCAGCTATTTCTGCACGCCGCTCGGAATCATAATGAAGGAAAAGCTCTTCATCACAATCTGCTGGACGGACTGCGAGGTGCTAAAGGATTTTGCCGCGAACCGGATCAAGGAACTGAAGCTCAACGACTTTCCGGCATTCGCAATCCGCTTTCTCTCCCGCTCGGACACGGCATTCCTGCGCTACCTGAAGGAACTCAACCGCAGGGCCACCACAATCCAGAACGAGATGCTGCGCTCGGTACAGAATCATGAGCTGGTACAGCTGCTCAACATACAGAAGTCGCTGGTTTACTTTTCCACGTCACTCAAGAGCAACCAGATGCTGCTGGAGAAATTCCGAAAGACCAAGCTGATTAAACTGGACGAGGACGACCAGGACTGGCTGGACGACGTGGAGATTGACAACCGTCAGGCTATGGAGATGGCGGACACCTACTCGAACATCATGGCCACAATGAACGACGCTTTTGCCTCGGTTCTTTCCAACAACCTGAACATAGTGATGAAGACCATGACCGGATGGAACCTCGTGCTCATGGTGCCGACAATCATCTCAAGCTACTACGGAATCAACGTGCCCCTACCATGGCAGAACTCAGGATGGGCGGGCGCAATAATCATATTCCTTGCGAGCATATTCTTTTCCGGAGTGGCATATCTCGCGTTCATGAAGCGCAACATAACTTCCATATCAATGAAGCGTAAAAGCGTAACCAAAACGGGCCCTTCGTCGTTTAAAAAGAGAAAGGCGATAAGACAGCAAAAAAGGGATCTGATGAGACAGGAAAAACAAGCGGAGGCAAAAAAATGAAAGCATTAAACAAGGCTCTTGCGGGGCTTGCACTTACAGCGGCATTTGCGGCGGCAGGATTTTCGGAGGATTTTTCCGGAATCGCCATGAAGACTTTCACGTCCAAGAAAATGATTGAGTACACCATCGGTGAGGACGTTCAGACCATTACAGCCACACGCTACCTGAATGATTTTTCCATGAACAAATTCGAGACCACCTACGGACTCTGGTACAAGGTTCGGAGATGGGGCGAAAGAAACGGATACAATTTTGAGAACGAGGGACAGGAAGGATCCGACGGCACCATAGGACGCGCTCCGACATCGCAGGGAAAAAATCAGCCGGTGACGAGAATCAGCTGGTATGACGCGGTGGTCTGGTGCAACGCTCTCTCTGAAATGGAGGGGCTCACCCCGTGCTATACCTACAGGGGACAGATTCTCCGTGACTCAGGAAATACGGCTCATCTTGATTTGTGCGAGTGCAAGTGGGATGCCGACGGATACAGGCTGCCGACCGAAGCGGAATGGGAATATGCGGCAAGGAAAACCGCCGTCGGAATTCAGAGGGGCGATTATGCGAGCGGCGAAAACGAGAACATCCCGGCAGAGAGAGTCGCATGGATTTTCGACAACTCCACCGGAACACATATCGTGGGAAGCGCAGGAATTGACTCACCCCTTGAGGACGTTCCCATACTCCCCGCCTCTGGATATGCAAACCGCTCAGGACTTTACGATATGACCGGCAACGTGCTTGAGTTCTGCTGGGACTGGCTCGGCGAACACAGGGACAGTGCGAAGGGAAAACCCTACGTGGGACCAAAGATCGGAGAAGGACGCGTGGCCAAGGGAGGCGCATGGTCAGAGGAAACCTGCTTTTACTACGTCGGCGACCGATACTCATTCGACCCCAACGAAGCATACGACTACCTCGGCTTCAGGATTGTACAAAGCAAGAAGTAAGGGCTTAAGGAAACACCGATTAATCCGAAAGCGGATTAATCAGCGACCCCTTAAATCTCTAAATCTCGGCAAGCACACCCTTGAGCGCGTTCATCTGCTCGGGAGTACCGATGGAAATGCGGACAAAATCCTCAACTCCGGGGGTAGAAAAGTGCCTTATCAAAATGCCTGCTTTTTTTACTCTCTGATAGATTTCCTCACCTGAAATTCCGTCCTTTTTGGCAAAGACAAAATTGGTGCGGCTGTCTATGACGAACCATCCCCTCTCGCGAAGGAAGGCCGTAATGGATTCCCTTTCCGCAATCACCTTGGACGCATTCTGTGCATAATACCAGTCGGCACGGCAGGATGCGATGGCTGCGGTCTGGGTCAGAAAATCCACCGGGAAATGGTTGAACGAATTCTTTACCGTGAAGATTGCCTTGATCAACTCAGGAGAAGAGATCACAAATCCGAGTCTCATGCCCGCGAATGAAAAGCTCTTGCTGAAAGTACGCACGACCACAAGATTCTTGAACTCGGCGAGCAAGGGTATGCAACTTTCCCCTCCGAAATCACAGTAGGCCTCATCCACCACAAAAACACGGTCCTTCGGTGCGCGTCGGATCATATCGGCGACTTCGGCACGGCTCAATGAGATTCCAGTGGGGGCGTTCGGATTCGCGAAGATTATGCTGCTGTCCGTTTTGTTCGCGTCGGAAAGCATTTTCTCCACGTCAAGCTCCCAGCTCTTTTTCAAGGGAACCTGGTTCATCGGGATTCCGTAGTAGCCGCAGTAGACGGGATAGAAACTGTATGTGTGCTCCGGCATGACAATCGGGCGGTCGGAATCAAAGAATGTATAGAAGACAAAACTCAGGACCTCGTCGCTTCCGTTGCCGCAGAAAATCATGTCGGGGGTCACTTTGAAGGGAATCTTGTCCTTTTCGTTCGGGGTGCACTCGTTGCCGCTCACAGACGCATTGCAGAGAACTCCACCCGTCCTGTTGAGCATGTCCGCAATGGAAGTCCTAAGCTCATTCGCATCCGGGTCGGGATAAAGCCCCATCCGGATTGACGAAGTGGAAACGGCATCCCTAACCGCAAGGGCCACAGACTCATGGGGCGGATAGGGATTCTCGTTCGCGTTAAGTTTTATATACACCCTGTCCTTGGGCTGTTCACCGGGAACATAGGGGTGAAGTTTTTCAAATCTTTTAGACAGCATAATTCCTCCCTTGGTGCAAGACGCGGAATCAAGGAATATTTCTTATCAGCTTGACCATGTAAAGCTCGATGTACCTCTTCAACGCGGGATGATTCTTTATCTTCATCAGCGACGGAGTGTTCACCAAAGCCTCGGCGAGACTTGCGATTCTCTCACGGTTAAGATGCTCGGTTTTCAGAGTGCGGAGAGTCTTTCGTGTGTAATCGCGGATCAGAGTGTTGATGTCCTCGACCAAATCATCGTGGGCCTGCTTGCTGATTCTGTCGTTCCATTCCTGCATATATGAGTCAAGCTCGCGGTCAATCGTGCTGGATGCCGGAACAATCTGGCTCTCAACGTTTGCGGCTGCCTGGCGAAGTGCCTTTTTCTTGCTCTTCGTGTTTCCGGCATCCTTTGCGTCAAGCTCAGTCTGCTTTGCCTCTGCCTTGTCCTTCTCTTCCTGAAGGATTACGGCTGTGGCTGATTTTTCAGAATCCTTTTTCTTCTGAGCCTTTGACTTCCTGTGGATTGCGGTAAGAATCCATGAGAGAATCGGGAGCGTGTACCAGAACGGCAGCTTTATCCTTGCGTCGGCATAGATTTCATTTCGCTTGAGCAAAAGAAGCTCGCTGAAAGGAATCAGGACACCGTCGCGGTAAAGGTTGATTTTTCCAGGCGTATCATCGTCATAAGCCAAAACAGGGAGGAAGGACGCACCGAGGATTCCGTAAAGAACCGGCGAGCAGACTTTCAGCTCCCTCTCAAGACAACGCTCGAACGCAGGCTGTTCCTTCATCTCGGGCAGGGTCTCGTAATTTTGCAGATACTTGAACCACACCTTGCTCAGACTCTCGTGAATCAGCTCGCGGGCATCGTTGCTCATGCGCACGATCAAAGGCATGACCTTTTCCTTCATTATAAAGTAGGACTGAGTCTCGTTCGCCTTGAAGATGAGCAGCGCCGGCAGATTGGCACCGACGGAATGTGAGGTCAGAAGCTCAATGTGATCCTTGAGTTCCTTTTCCTTATACTTTGATGAAAGCAGGGTTCCGTTCTGATCCTTGAACTTGAGAATGTCATCCATGGAGAAATAATACGGCGGATGAAGCAGCTGCTCGTCCAGAACCTTGAACGCGGCGTCACGGAGGAGTTTCTCGGAGGCTTTGTTCTTGTAATATGAGGCGGACACCTCAATGATTCCGATGGTCTGCAGGATGTTGATGTCCTCGGCGTTGAAGTCCTTCATCTTGGTGCAGTCCTGCTTGATAAAGTAGCAGAGCTGGTTCCAGTAATAGAAGGAGTCGCCGTTGTTCTTCAGTGCAAGCCAGCAGTCCTCAGGTTTCGCAAGGAAAGAGCTGAAGAAGTTCTTGATTGAGATTTCCTTTCCGGGGTTTGCGGCACGCATTTTCTTTTCAAAATAATCGTGTGCGTCGCCCTTTCGCAACATGTCCTGGAGCTTTTTCAGACAGATGTTAATCAGCGAGGTTACTGAGATTGTGGACGGCAGGAGCATACCCGGCACACCCTTGTTGAAGAGTATGCAGTAGAGAGTGCGGTCGTCCCTCGTGCTTTCCTCGTCAAGCAGCTTGAAAACCAGCTCGGAGGCCTGATCCTTTTCGGCAATGTCCGTGGGCACATGCTTCGGCAAATCATTGACGGTCGGAAAAGGAAGGGAATAATTGCGCTCCATGTCGGTAAACGTCTCGGTAAAACGCTCGATGAAATAATTGATTACGACAATATACTGCTTTGATCCCTGGGTGATAAGTTTTATGTAACGCTCGGACTCCAGTTTTGAAAGCTCTTCCTGGAGGGAATCCGTGGAACCGCTGGTAAAAACAACCAGCTCTGGGTTTTCATCCTCATGATGCTGGGCATAACGCCTGAGGTAATCAACGAATTCCCCGAAATCAATTACAGGAACCCGCTGCTTTGAGGAGTAAAACTTCAATAAAGTCAAAATAATAGAATTTGCCATAATTTACATTATACAAAATTTTGAGAAGCTTAACAAGAGATTTTAAGCAGGAATTTTATATGTTTATAGAAGATTTTTTTTCGTGCGGCGGGGGTGGTGACTGGAAGGCTACCGGACGAATTCTCCCCAAAAAAGGAAGTCCTCGCCCGGATTTTAAATATCTTTAGGAATTCAGAGTATTCAGAGCGTCCCTCACCATTGCGGCGACCTTCTCTGCGGCTCCATCAAGCGGAATCATTTCCGGCTCAGCGGCGGTACGCATCTTGATCTCCACGTTCGGAAGATTTTTCTCTCCCACGGTGATTCTGATCGGGAAGCCCATCAAGTCCATGTCGTTGAACTTAACTCCGGGTCTCTCGTCGCGGTCATCAAGAAGAACCTCAATTCCGGCCTTGGTAAGCTCGTCGTAAAGCTTGTCGGCGGCATCCTTCATGGAATCCTTGTACTTGATCGGGACAATAGCAACCTGGAACGGAGCCACGGTCATGGGCCACTGGATTCCCTTGTCGTCATGGAATCTCTCCACGATGCTCGCAAGAACACGGTCCACGCCAATTCCGTAACATCCCATGGTCGGCACGGCAGACTTTCCGTTCTCATCCAGATATGTCACTCCCATGCTCTGGGTATATTTCTTTCCGAGCTTGAAGATGTGTCCGAGCTCGTTTCCCTTTTTGCTGTAGAAGGTTCCTCCGCACACAGGGCACTTGTCACCCACCACGACCGTACGCACGTCGCAGTTCATCCATGGTGTATAATCGCGTCCCGGCTCCACGTGCTTGATATGGAAACCGTCCTTTCCGGCACCGGCGAATCCGTCATGCATGTCGTTAACGCTCAGGTCCTGCAGGATGGGGCATTTTACGCTCACGGGTCCGACAAAACCATGACCAGCTCCGGCAACGGCACGGATTTCCTCGTCATCGGCAAGACAAACCTCGCTCGCCTTAAGAGCACCGGCAAGTTTCGCCTCGTTCACTTCCAAATCTCCGCGAATCAGGACGCAGACATAGCTCAAGGGATAGAACGCGTTGTTTCCTTCCTTTTTAAGCTCAAGCTTCTCGCAGAAAGGAGCCTTTGAAAGATCAAGGGAAGAGTTGATTACGCGGTAGACCAAAGCCTTTATGAACATCTTCGACGTGCATCCGAAGAATTTCTCCATGTCCTCAATGCTGAAAACATTCGGAGTGGCGACTTCCTCAATGGCAGCGTCCGTCTTTTTCTGTGGATTTCCGTCATTGTCCACGGCGGCATCGGGCTTGCAAGAGGCTTTCTCAACGTTCGCGGCATACTTGCAGTCAGGACAAATCATCAGAGTGTCGTCACCAACCTCGCTTTCCACCATGAACTCCTCGCTTCCGCTTCCTCCCATAGCGCCTGTGTCAGCCTTTACGGGAATAACCTCAAGTCCCATGCGCTTAAAAATGCGGAGATAGGCCTTGGCATAAGCCTGATATGTCTCATCAAGCGACTCGTCTCCAGTGTGGAGGGAATATGCATCCATCATGTTGAACTCGCGGCCCCTCATCACACCATAGCGGGGACGAATCTCATCGCGGTATTTTGTGTTTATCTGATAGCAGTTGATCGGAAGCTGCTTGTAGCTCGTGAGTCCCTGTCTCATAATCGCCGTATATGCTTCCTCGGCGGTGGGGCTTACGACCATGTCCTGCTCTCCGCGGTTCTTTGCCTTGAGCATCTGAGGTCCCATAGTGTCCCAGCGTCCGCTTTCCTTCCAGATATCTCCCGGAACAACCACGGTGGGCTTGAATTCCAAGGCTCCGGATGCGTTAAGCTCCTGCTTGATTATGTTCTCAACCTTGCGGTAGGCCATGAGCCCCAAAGGCATATATGTGTAAAGTCCGTTTCCAAGCTTGCGGATTAAATCGGCTCTCATCATAAGCTGATGACTAGCAATCACAGCTTCGGCGGGTGCTTCCCGCAGTGTCCTGAAATGAATGTTGGATGTTTTCATGGTTCACTATTATATAGAAAAGAATGATTATAGGCAAGTGGCTATCTGATCACGGCTTCCACGAGCTCTTTCAGGGTAGGATCCTGCTTTACGTCCGAAGTCTCCAGATTCTGCCTGATTGTGTACACTCCGTCTCTGAGTACGATTGTCGATTTGTTTTTTGAATTCTTCTTTTTCATGTCTTCCTGCTCGGCAAGTCTCTCCAAAATGCAAAGCGACTTTCCCATTAGGCCATGAGCGGCGGCCTGATTATGAGGAAAATTCACTTCCGGCGGATTGGACAAATCTTGCATCTTATGATTAAACTGGCTCCTCTCACTGATTATCGGTGTTTCCCTGTCCGACCTTAGAACTATTCTCGTCCCAAAAGGATGAGTCGTCGTCGTCCAGATCTGAGAACGAGGGGGTACCGAATTCCTCCTCCTCAAGCATTTTCATAAAGCTGCTGGAAGGGCCTCTCTTTTCCAAAGTCACAGGGGGCTTTTCCTCTATGTCAGAAAATTTAAGGACTGGTTCATTTTCCCTGACATTCTCTCCGGCAGATTGTGTCCCTGCTTCATCCAGATTCTCATCCAGATCTTCCGCCAATTCTTCAACCGGCTCTGCGTCTGAAACTTCCTCAAGCTCCTCCACCGGCTCTGCATCCCCAATTTCCTCAAGTTCTTCAACCGGTTCCGCATCTGAAACTTCCTCAAGCTCCTCCACCGGCTCCGCATCCGAAATCTCCTCAAGTTCCTCAACATCATCCGGAACATTTTGAATCTGATTCTGAACCACGACCGGCTGCAATGACGCGGACTGCTGCACATGAACCTGGGGATTGTTCAGCTGCTCAAGAGACTGCTTGTAATTTCCGCTTATAATATGAAGGAATTCGTTCCAGCTTGTGTCAAGGGCATCGGAAATCTCGCGGCTGTGCTTTCGTCCGGTGCGTCCAAGGCTCCTTATAATCTCGGCGTTCACGTCCTGCTTTCTCTTCTGCACCTTTTTCTCAAGAGACTTCCAATCCTCCGTGTCGCGTCTCTCAAGATACTCGCGGAAAAGCACGGTCTCAAATTTGTGGATTCTCTCGCGGATAATCACGGAGTCATCGTGCTTCAGATTGAAAAGCATGAATATAATAAGGAAGATTGTCAGGAAAAGACACAGGAGCAGGAGGATTTTTTCCATCTCGGAGAAAGTGAACTCGGACTCGTTGCAAATCCAGCCCATCTTCGCATATCGCGATATTGTGCCGCTTACCAAAATCAGTATCTCTCCGGAATCTGTCTGAACCAGCTGCTCGGTTCCGTAAAGTTTATCGTTCCATCTTTTCTGAATCTCGCCCGAAAGCTTGTCCCTGCCCACGTTCGGGAGCCCGAATGCGAAACCTGTGTTGGCTGCGGACTGAGTGTTCTTTTCCTCGTCCATGTTTGAAATCAGCTTGGAGCGTGTGTTGAGCTGCACCACGTTCTTTGAGATGATGCGGCGGAGGAAATCGTCGGTGGAGGTATAGAAAATCATCGTGCCCCGGTAAGCCGTGGAGCGGTCGAAATACGGCATGGAGAAGATTATTCTCTCGCGGATTGAGTCACAGTATATGGAAGAGCGTGTGGCAATCTCCTGCTCGTTCGCGGGGTAAAGTCCGTTGTCGGTGGAAGCGAGGAATTCAAACGGAAGCTCGTCAATCTCGTCATAGTTGCGGTAGGAAATGAGCTCGTCTGATTTTGAGAGGATGTCCGAGGGGAAAGTGCTGTAGTGGATGTGCTTTCCGTCGCTTTCAATCAGGCGTATTCCGTCCAGCGAGGGATTTTTCTCCATGAGCTTTCCGGTCAGCTCCTCCCTTTCGTCAATGTCGCTTTCGGTTATGTCCCTTTCAATGAAGGACTTAGCCTCGTCGGAAAGAGTGTACGTGGCAAGGCTGAAAATGAGGTCGTCGGTATATTCGTCGTACTCGCTTCCAATGGAATCAAGGGTGCGGGTAATGTTTTCCACTACCCTAGGCTCATAATAATGCATCTCAATGTAACGGAACCCGCCGAAAAAGGCCGCCGCGCAGATGCCTGAGAAAAGTAAAATTGTCAACAAAAGACTTAACGCCGTTCTATGTGAAGAGGACACTTGTCTGCTCCCAAAGTCTAAATTTATCCACTCTTTTATCGGCAGATTGGGGGTCGAGGTTTATTTAATTTATAGATGACGGCGAAAATGCCCCGCACACCGCCATGATTGCATCCCCTATATATTTGTTGATGATTCCGTGGTTTTCGGCAAGGGACTCGGTCATGTCATTGAAGGTGTCCGCAAGATTTCTCATCTCGTCGTTCGTTATAATGGAAAGTTTTTTAGTATAGTCACCGGCGGCAATACGCTTTGTCACGAACCCCGCCTCCGTTACGACCTTTCCTCAATAACATCCAGGTATTTCCCTTGCAACGCTTCACACTCATCTTTCCACTCTCCACTTTCCACTTTCATCTCTCCACTCTCCACTTTCCTCTTTCCACTCTCTAAAAAATCTGATATAATTTGCGTCATGAAACTTGAAGCGAGATTCACGACATCTGAAAACAAACTTTATACCCTTGGCGGAGAAGAATGTGCTCTTTCCTCCGAGATGATTGCTGCGGAAAAAATCCTTGGCGGACAAAGCTCCCTGCCCGAGGGAAAGGGGCCTTTTGCACTGAGCGTCAACTGGACCACCGTGGGACTTGACGACCAGAGCTACAACGAGGAATTCCTCGCATCATTCCGCGACTTCCTTAAACAGCTTGAGGAGCAGGACCGCTATGTGATGATTGTACCGGTGGCGGACAAAAATCCCTCGTCGGCTGAGGAAAAATCCGCTCTTACGGCAAGCATGAAACATTGCGCGCGTCGCCTGAAAGACTGTGCCTCCATCGTGGGATTCGCAGTCCCTGGGGAAAGCGACCCGGAGGAATTCATCTCCGAGCTGAGACAAAAGCACCAGCACTACGCATTTTTCAGCCGCGACACGAATCTGCTCCAGGACAAGAGCATCGTAAAATTTTAATCGGGCGGAGGACAAAATGGATTCCATACAGAAACTCTACTCCGACGTGGAAAAAATCAGAAAGCATTGCAGGGCGGAAAAAGGGAGCTCCTACGACGGACTTGAGGTTGCAGAGCAGATTAAATCACTTTTGGAAAGAACAAATCCGGCACTTCCGTCGCTCGCGGAATCTTTCGCCGAATACTGGACAAACACATACATAAGGCCGTCCGCGAATCCTGCCGACGAACCCACGAGGGAAAACGTGGACAGACTTGCCGCCATGCAGTCCCTTCTGGAAGGCTCGGTGGAATTTACCGAATGTCTCTCAAAATCAGACTGGAAGGAACTCTGCGCGCTCACGAACTACGAGGCCGAGGATCTTCCCATAGACACACTCAACTCAATGATGGCAATTTTCGTTGACAAAGGCGCACTGTGATGAGGGCGACCGACCTTTACGAAAGCTGCTTGCAGTGTCCGAGAAAATGCGGCGTAAACCGATGCGGCTCCAAACACGGATTCTGCGGAGAGACAGTGGCACTTAAAATTGCTGCCGCGGGATTGCACTTCGGGGAGGAACCTCCTGTCACAGTCTTCAACGGAAGCGGCACAATCTTTTTCACCGGATGCACGCTCAGATGCTCCTTCTGCCAGAACTACCAGATAAGCCAGCAGGGAATGGGAGCCAGTGTGGACCGTGAGAGCTTCGTAAAAATCTGTCTCAGGCTGCAGGAACTCGGCGCGGAGAACATCAATCTTGTGACGGGAAGCCACCACATCCCCATGATCGCAGAATTCCTTGGCGAGGCAAAAAACAAGGGTCTTTCCATCCCGGTCGCATGGAACAGCTCGGCATACGAATCCGTGGAGATGCTTGAGAGACTACGGGGGCTCGTTGATTTGTGGCTCCCAGATTTGAAAAGCCTGAACCCGGACATGAGCGAAAGACTCTTCGGCGCAAGGGACTATCCCGATGTGGCCTCCAGTGCCGTCCGGTGGATGATTCAGAACTCACCCATGAAAATTGTGGAGATTAGAAAAAACGGAGAGACAAAGGAAAAAATGCTCTCCGGCGTAATTGTGCGTCATCTCTTCATGCCCGGAAGACTTGAGGACACCGCCGATGTGCTTTCATGGCTTAAGGAAAATGCCGACGGAAAATCCTACATTTCACTGATGAGCCAGTACACGCCCGTCCCCTTCAAAGAGGATTCCCAATCTTCCGCCAAAAGACAAAAATCCCTCGCCGCATTCGAGAACCGACTTGTGAGCGAAACCGAGGACAACGACATCCGCGACCTGATTGAGGCCTACGACTTCGACTATCTTTTCTATCAGGAACTCAGCGACGACACTTCCTGGCTCCCGGACTTCAACCGCACCCAGCCCTTCAGCAACGCACTCGCGAAACCCTGCTGGCACTGGCGCGACGGATTTTTGGAAGTGAAATAAAAAATCATGGTCTGTGATCCCCATAGAACAAATCGTCCCCGGTCAGCTCTGCCATTACGATGCCACTGTAGCTGTTCTTCTTAAGGCCTGAGAATGTCAGCATGGTAAGCCACACTGATTTTTTAGTCTTCGTTTCGTTTCTAAAGGTTTCTATTTTATTGGAAAGATTTTTCTCATAATTGGCATCGATTGAAAATTCATCCTGCGAATATTTTATCTCGCACAGATTGATTACGTCATCCTTCCTGTCAATTAGCAAATCAACCTGCGCTCCGGGATCAGATTTTCTGCTCGTCCATGTCGTCTCCCTGCTTGACACACCGGAAATTCCCAGCGCCTGTTTTATCTGCCTGATATGCTGAAAACAGACCCTTTCAAACGCGAGCCCCGCCCATGCATAATAAGCCGGGGTTCCCATAAAGTCAAGCCACGAACCGATTTCCTTGCGTTCCAAAAAAGTCAGATGAAAAAGGCAGAGCGAATCAACCAGCTGAAAATACCCTCCGTTTGTTTTCTTTGAAAAATCGCTGTACCGCCGTATGAAGCCGCACTGCTCCAAATCATCAAGACATTTTGTGAGTTCCTTGCCTGTGACTGTCTTCTTGCTTTCAAGCATCTGGGACCGTGTGAGCCCGCACCTTTTTTTGCCAAGCAGACGGATTATATTGATGTAGGACTCGGCATTTTTGAAAAGAGACTTGAACAACTGCGTGAACTCATACCGCAAAGGTCCGTTTTCCCCGAAAAAAAGCATGTCAACATTCTGTGCCAGACTGTATCTCGGTTTCAGGTAATTCAGGTAATACGGAATGCCGCCGAAAATCATATAAGCTTCGACAACCTGTTTCCGGGTCATCTGCATTCCATTTGAAACAAGCAGCTGCTCGCACTCCTCCAAGTTGAACGGCATGAGATGTATCTGTCTCGTCAGACGGTTATAGAATCCTCCGGTGTCCTTCACAATGTTGTTGATTATCCACGAGGTCGCCGATCCGCAGATAATCAGGAGCAAGTCCTTTTGCGAGGAAGCCCAGCTGTTCCAGAAATAATCCAGGGCACTTTTAAAATCTGATTTCGCGCCTGCCATCCACGGAAGCTCATCCAAAAACACAACTCTTTTTCCAGAGCCACAATTTTTTTGCACACCGTCAGACTCAAGCAGATTTTTCAGCCGTGAGAATGCCTCGAACCAATCCTTAGGAATTGTCTTTGTCTTGTCACCATATCTTATCAGCGACTCATTGAACACTCTCAGCTGCTGACGCAAATTAACGTTTTGAACCCCTGTCGAATAAAAGGAAAAAGTGTCATTGAAAAATTCTTTTACAAGATAGGTCTTACCGACTCGTCTCCGTCCGAACAACGCCACAAATTCCGCTTTTCCACTGTTCAGACAGTCGGACAGTATTTGAATCTCTTCCTTTCTTCCAATCATGCCCAAGCCCCCTACACACTTTATTATAACTTTTGGGGAAATATCTGTCAATACTTCGAGATAATTCCCCAAAACTTAGTTAGAAACCATCCTTTTGGGGAAATATCTCAAAAAAAAAAAAAACGGCACCCATGCTTGGATGGATGCCTCATGTCTTATCGTGGACACACAGGATTTCCCTTAGTGTCGCGGTTGAGTTTTGTCTTTGTCAGATCTATGCTTGAGTAGAACTGCTTTATGTTAATGTCAACATCCACAAGCTGTTCCCAACTCAATCTATTCAAATCGGGGTAGTTTTCAAGCCAGCACTGCTCCTTTAAATCAAAGACACCTTGGAATCCTCCGTTTTCCATGGTCGGGCGCAGCCTTACAACAAAAACATAGTCCCCGTCCTTCAACGCCTTCATGTAGTATTCCCCGAACTCCACCGGTACATTGTACATTGCGGTATTGATTTTTGCATTGGGATCATACGGAAGTCCATAGGAGTTTACGCTCGCGTTTGCAACCGGAGCCGAACCAATCTTGTTTCCGTTGACATCACGGTTCAATTCTGTTTTTGAAAGGTCAATCTTGGTATAGTACTTTGAGAAATCAATTGGATAGTTTTTAAGCTTCTCGTCAACAACATATGCCCAGCACTGTTCCTTTAAGTCATACATACCAGCCTGATAAACACCTATGAATTCAATATAATCATTAGAATTTTGGACGACAACATAATCTCCCATGTTAGTTTGTTTGCCGACATTCGCCTTGTTGATTACGGCGTTCTTGTCATATGGAAGTCCATAACTGTTGTAATTTGCACCACTTGTCTTTATTTTTGAAACAGAGGCCTCAATACCCGCTACCCTGGAAAGAATGGTATCCGCCGAGATTCCATAGCCAGAGTCAAGCCAGCGCATCTTGTTCGTTGAGTCGATGTAGACAATATCATTGCTCATGGAAGTGCTGCCATGAATACCACTGGCCGCCGTATACCAATTCAAATAACCTCCCCAAGTGCCATAACTCTTGGGTGTGCCGTCAGGATTGCACTCTGTCTCTATTGCATAATTGATGTTCAGAGAATCTGGGAACGGATGTGCATTGCCATAGTTTATAACCATGTCCCGGTGTTCCTTAGTCTTTGCTCCCAATATGTTCACTATCACAATGTCAACATCCTTGAACCGGTCAGGATGAGCGTAAGCCTCGTCAAGCAGGCTTTCCATAGTATCGCGGGCGGGGCTTTGTGCAAAATTAGCCTCACACCAAACATGGGAGAAGATTATGACTTTCGGTTTTCCCTCAGCCTCATTGCTTATCCTCTTTTTGGAATCGATGGATGTAAACATAATCTTGCGGAAATTTGCCCTGCTGAAGTAATTAATCTTCGGTCGGACAGTATTTGTCGCAGTTGCTATTGAGTCAACCCTATGGAAAATAATATCTTCCGTCGGAGTATATTCAATAAACTGATATTTGTTGTTTGAGTCTAAGTAGACGGTCATGGGCAATTTTGCCTTGGATGCATCGATTCCAGCAGAAGTCAAATAGCGGTTCAGCAGCGAGCTGTTGCTTGAATCCGTGGCATAGGCATATTTCACATAGTCTGCAAGTACACCTGCCCTTTGCAAGAATCTCTTGACATTATCACGAGAAGCCCCTGTTGCCTCCACCATGACGACATCTATACCCGCATCTGTAAATCTGTCCTGCCAAATGATCATGTCAAATGGCGATCCATTTTTTGAATCAAAAAAGCAAAGAACCTTTGGCTTTCCCTTAGCGATGTTGTTGTCCTTTCCACCATCTATCAAAGTAAATTTGACCTCAGACTGATTCGGCTTGTTAAAATAGTCTCCCGACCAATTCTGAAGGAGCGTGTGCTCGGTATTATACTGCATTGCAATAAATCCACCGTAATTAATGGTTGCCAAGCCTGTTGAGGACGTCTTGAATACAAAATCAGTGTTTGGAAGTATAGCGGCCATGCCAACTCTTGAACCATTACCGTTCGTGCCGTCATAGCCTGTGACGATTAAGTTCTTTTCGCTTGAACGTGAGAAGTTAAAAGTATAAGTCTGAGAAGAAAGCAATATGTTTGTAAACGGCATCTTGTTGATTTTCAGCGCGCTTATTTCAAACAGCGTGTTGTACACCGCTGGTACCCAGGCATTCGGATTTACCTTGAAGAAGTCATACAGCTCCTTTCCGTCAATGCCGGCTCGTGTGAACCTTATGTCAACATACGGGAGCGCAATAAAGCGATCCTTTGTGAGTCTGTCTGAAATGAATGATTTTCCACTTTCATCCGTCCAATGAGAGAATGCAAAGAGCCACGGATCGCAGTCAAAATAATCGCCTTTGAATGTGGAAATGTCATCAAGATTTTTTACGGCTCCCCATGTCACGTCAAAGAGAACGTCCTTTCCGTTTATGTGAACCACACCCCAGCCGTGTTTTTCCAATTCCATTCCAGGCTTATAGTCACTCGCGTTCTTGGCATATCCAGAAATGTACTCTGCGTTGAGTCCGACGGATTTTGCCATCTGTATGTAAAGCAGGGTATATCCCTGACATGTTCCCGTGCGGTTTTTCCATGTGCCGGCAGCAGTGTAAGAGTCTTTCTTGAAACTGTAGTCATACACCACGTTGCATGCGATCCATGTGAAGAGAGCGCGTGCCTTTTCCATTTCGGTCTTCGCAGGGGCAATGATTTTTTTTGCGGCTTCCTCAATGCTCATTGATGTGGGGCACTTGATTTTCTGAACCTGCGCATCAAGTTTGTCGTATGAGACCACCGTCGGATGCTTTCTTGCGGTAAAGACAAAATTCTCGGAGACCTGTGCGTCGGGAACGTATGCGGATGTTGTGCTCGGCTGCTGGACACTCGGCGTTGAATTCGATGAGCCAGTGGAAGCTGTGGGTGTCTCTTGATGCAAGTTTCTCTCCCGCTCCTTTTCCTTAGCTATCCTTTCTTCCTCTTTCTTTTTCAACTGCTCATTGTAGCCCTTGGTGTAACCTGACTTGTAGCTGTCACTGTATGCCGTGTAACTGCTCGGCACTGTTGGTGATTTTGCACTTCCCTTTAGTCCAGCGTCATATCCTGCCTTGTAAGCTGCGTCGGTCAGTTTCTTTCTCTCTGCGGCTCCTTCGCTGTAACCTGCTTTCCAGTCGCTCGCGTAGGCTGAATGTGCCTTGGGTACGGACGCTGACTTTCCGCCCAGACCTGCGTTGTATCCGTCCTGCTTGGCGGCCTCGGCGGCTTGCTTTGCTTTTTCCGCTGCCAGTCTTGCGGCTTCTTCGGTCTGTCTCTTGTACTCCGCTGCTCCCTCGCTGTAACCTGCTTTCCAGTCGCTCGCGTAGGCTGAATGTGCCTTGGGTACGGACGCTGACTTTCCGCCCAGACCTGCGTTGTATCCGTCCTGCTTGGCGGCTTGTCTTGCTTTTTCCTCTGCCTGTCTCTTAGACTCTGCGGCTCCCTCGTCATATCCCGCGTACCATTCGCTTGAGTAATCGGCATGTGCTTTAGGAAGAGTCCTGCCCGCGCTCACATATCCCGCGTCATATCCCGATTTTCTTGCGGCATCCTTTTCCTTCTGGATTTGCGCCTCGGTTTTATCCGGCCTGGATGCTTTTACCACAGTCACGTTCGCAAGATGGGTTCCGTCCTGGGTTCGCATCAGAATCGTTTTCGTAAGGTTTATCTTTTTATAGAAGGCTTTCAAATCAACCTTGAGCGGGTCCATCTTGTCCTCGTCCCAGTCAATCCAGAACTGCTCGCCCAGATTGTACTCGCCCGCCTCGTCCGTCAGCTGCTTGTCGGTATAAAAATATGCGATTTTCTTTTTCGCGTCCACCTTCACAAAATAGCCGCTCATCTTCGCACCGTTCTTTATGGATTTCACCACGGCCCCGCGGTCATACATCTGTCCGCCAGAGTTTTTTTGTGCGAAAGCGGGAATGCACATGGCAAACAAAACCACGAGCGAGAGTAAAATGCGTCTCAGTCCACGAGCACACACCCTTCCCTGCATTTTCAATCCATCTTCCTCAAAACACATAATGAGTCCTCCTTGCGGTTTCGGCTATGTTTAAGTTTTACTTAAAAAAAGACAATTTCCATTCAAGTATAACACGAGATTTAACCTATGTAAATTAAAAAAATTACAAACGGTAAAAGTTACGGTTGATTTTATATTCAATACGATGTATATTTTATTTGCATTTTGTACGATACTCTATTTAATAGAAGAAATTTTAAAAGTTCGGATGGAAAAATCTATGGCTAAGAACAATGGCGAAAAAAATAAATCAGGCAAAAAGGACGGAACTTCCTCTCTCTTGGGTTGGGGACTCTGGCTCCTCGCAGCCATCATTTTGATAATCATTTTTGTCGCGAATCAGAAAAAAATCACGTCGAACCTGAAAACCACGGGATTCTTCGACCGGCTCTTCGGAAAAACACCCGCGTTCATAGAAAATGCCGAGGTCACTGAATCCACGGAAAAAAACGACGTGGAGGCATTCTCATCCGACTTCCAGATTGCTGTTACGGCAGCCTCATCGGAGCTTGGAGGTGAGAGCGGAGTTTCCTATTACAAGGATCCGACAGTGTCATCACGTCCGAAAAACGAAAACCCATCCTTCCCCGCGGCAGACGATGCGGAGGCAGAGCAGGCGTACATGTATGCCATTGAGGGAGACGGAAGCGCAGTTCCCGACATCTACGACACTCAGGATCTCTCGGTGATTACAGCCCAGCCAGTTCCCAAACAGAATCCGGCAACACCTGCAGATGCAGTCACCACGGCACCGGTACAGTCCCCCGTCGCGGATCCACAGGCAGTGATGAACCTGAAGCTGTATTTCATATCCCTTACCCCAGACGGCACCCTGCTCAGGAATGAGGTTGTCCGCACGATGAAAAAATCGGACACGCCGCTTACCGACGCCATCAACGCATTGATTGACGGTCCCACCCAGGCGGAAACCCAGGCTTACGGATGCCAGACGCTGGTTTCATCAGGCACAAGGCTCCTCGGCTCGTCCATAAAAAACGGTGTGGCCACGTTGAATTTCAGCGAGCAGTTTGAGTTCAATCAGTACGGAATTGAGGGATTGATCGGAGAGCTGCAGCAGATTGTCTTCACCGCCACGGCATTCTCCACGGTTGAGAGCGTGCAGTTTTTGATTGAGGGAGTCCACCGTGACTTCCTTGGCGAGGGAGTAAAAATCAGTGTGCCACTCACGAGAAATTCATTCTAACTGATTGTGTTGTTCCGACCGTTCCTTAATAAAACAAGGGCCTGCTGTACTCAAGCTTGAACCCGGAGCCCTCATGTCCCGGATAGGTCTTGGCATCTTTCGGGAAACGCTCATAAATCATCTTTATGGAACGCCTGATTTCCTTTCCGTCCCCAAAAGGCAGGTCGGTTCGTCCGGTTCCGTCGTAGAAGATTGTGTCCCCCACTATAAGCTCATTGCTTCCGGCATTGTAAAGACAGACGCTTCCCTTGCTGTGTCCCGGCGTGGAAACTATCTCCCATTTTTTTAGCTCATCGGCACTTTGCCCGGGGATTTTTCCGCTCTCACACGCTGATTTCACCGGCTCGGAGTCAAAAAGGCTCTTTCCGTCCGAGATGAATCCGTCTGCCTCAGGCATATCCTCAACGGACTTCAAAAGAACAGGCACGCCGCATACTGAGAGGGATCTTTTTTGAAGCTCCAGTCCGTCCTTTCCAATCCAGGCTTTGTCCGCCTCATGGATTAAAACAGGAACCTCGGGATAGAGCTTTTTCAAGTGGGACAGACCGCACACATGGTCGAAGTGTCCGTGGGTCAGAACAAACGCCACGGGATTCAATCGCTCCTCCGCAAGGATTGAGGATATTGCTTCCTCGTCCTCGGAAAAGGAACATGCGGCCGGATCCACTATAAAAACATCGGAACCGCTCAGGCTCACAATCAACGTGTTTACCTGAAACGGTCCTGTCGGTATTACTCTAATCAAATAATTTCACCTTGAAAATCAGCCGTTCACACCGAAGCGTGACTTCACCTGGCCGTCATCGGTTGTCTCGAAAAACGGCTTTATGTTCTCGTCATTCGCTGTGCCTGAGGAAACAGATGTCTCACGCGCCGCAAATTCACTCTGTGCCGCCGCAATGCGCTCCGCCTCTGTGTTTACGGAAGTGTCTGCGTGTGCGGTGTTTGTCACATTCTCAGGAATCGGATCCGTGTTGATGCTGGAATCGCTGTATGATGACTCAGTGCTTGGGGCGGATGTCTCTGAGCTTACGGAAGTCTCTGAATCAGAGAGTCCCTCGTCGCCCTCACCGGCCTTTCTTGAGTAACCCACGTTCAGCTTGCGTCCCCTGTAGTCATATCCGTTCAGGGCGTTGATTGCTTTCTCGCAGTCCTCGGCATAAAGCTGCACGAACGAATAGCTTGTGAGCACCTTGATGTCACCGATTCTTTCCCTGTCGAGTCCGGCCACGCTTCCGAGAAGTCCGAGCAAATCCCTGGGGTAAACACGGCGGTTGCGTCCGATGCTGATGAAGATTGATTTTGCCAGCTCCGGCGCGATCTGTACGCGTGGTGTGTGGGGTCTTTCCTCACGCTCTCCGTCCTCATGTGCAGCGCGGGAATCGACACGTCTCTCGTTGCGGTCCCTGCTGAACCTGTCGTTTCTCTCCGTCTTTTCGCGTGTGGCGAAGCGGTCATTTCTGTCATTGCGGTCGCGTCCCTGGAAGCGGTCACTTCTGTCGCGGGTTGAAAAGCGTCCTCTGGATGTTGCGGCCTTGATCAGCCATGCTGTGACGTAATTTCTTCTTGAAAGAGGTACGTTTTTCTTAAAAAGTTTTTTAATTTCTTTAAGAGCCTCAATATCTGAATTGGAAGCACCCTGCTCCACGCTCTTCACTGCATCACTCAAAAAAGCAGCAATCTGTTCTTCGTTAACGGCGTAATCATTGTTGTAAGCCATTTTTTTCTCCTAATAAAATATTGGGTATAAATTTCCCATTAAAATAGCCGCGGAATCTCAAAAAATCGTTGACAAATCCGCAGCATAGCCCGTGACTGCCCTGAAAAAACCAAAGTGCTCAAGCAGAGGTTTAACGACATCGGGGGCCATTGCGTCTGATATAAAAATCCACCGGACTCCATCAGCCTTCAAATGCTCAATCCATTTTGAAAGCAGGATTCTGGCAATTCCTAATCCGCGAAATCTTTGAACGACGAAAAAATCCGTAATGAAAACGGTATTTTCTGCTGGAAGCGGACACTGTGCTGACAGTATGCAACCGGAAAATTCTCCGTCGGGAGTCCTGCAAACCAAACCTGATTTTCCGCTGCTTTCCGAAAGCTTGGAGTGCCTGTCCTGCAAAAATGCTATGGCTGCCTCCACATTGCGGTCAATGGTCGTTGAGGATTGCCGGCAAAAATCGTCCGAAACCTCCTTTATTCCGCGCTCAAGTTCCTCCTGGTCTTTGGAATAATTCCAATCACTAAATACAAAGTCATTCTCAAGCAGCTCGTCAGTTTCCTGAACATCATCTCCTGACTCAGATTCCAGACGCTCCATTCCCCAGGATTCACGCAGACTGTTGTACCAAGAGGCGACGCGTTCCTTCATCTTTTGATTTTTGAAGGAGAACCATTTTTTCTCAACCTCAGGATACTCTTTTAAAACATTCTTAAAATTTCTGAACACCCCCCTTCCGCTGTTCAAAACCCGCCTCAAATCAGTACGGGCAAGCGGTGAATGAAGATTATTTGTGAAATCGGCCATAAGCTCATAGCCGTCTTCGCTTGTCCAATGCGGGAGATTGTAAAAGATGTCCCCGGATTCAGAGTCGTCTGTCTCAAGTTCCAGCTCGCGCATCATCTCGTCGGAAAGGATGGAGCTGTCCCTGGAATCTATGTACCAGATTGAGCTCTGATCCTCCATTGAAAAGATGATGTTGTCACTCAGTTCATCCGTAAGTTCAAATTGCATTACAGTCCCCGCGCGTCCCTATTTCTTCAAATCAGAACGCTTTGAGATGACCGAGCTGATCAAACCGTAGGTCTTTGCTTCCTCGGCATTCAGCCAATAATCGCGGTCAGTGTCCTTTGCGACCTTTTCAACGGGAGTTCCCGTCTCGTTCGCGATAATCTCATTCAGCAGGGCCTTGGTCTTTTCGATTTCGGCGGCGTGGATCTCAATGTCCGTGGCCACACCCTTCATTCCGCTTGAGGGCTGGTGAATCAGATAATGGCTGTGGGGAAGTCCAAGACGGCGCTCCTTCGGTGCTGCGAGCAAAATCAGGGCTGCGGCAGAGGCGATGAGACCCCATCCGATGGTGTAGACCGGCGCGTTTATGAAGCGGATCGTGTCGAAAATGGCGAATCCTGCGTCAACGTCTCCTCCTGGGCTGTCAATATAAATGTAAATAGGCTCGTCGCTATCAGCTTCAAGAATCAAAAGCTGGCGGACCACCTTATCGGCATTTTCCTCATTGATTTCACCGCTCAAAAGAATCTGGCGTGTTTTAAGAAATTTTTCAGCAAGAGGATCAGGACCTGATTCCTTCTTCTTGTCCTCTTCTTCTTCATCTTCACAACTGATGTTTTTAATAGAACTGTTCATTACTTCTCCAGTCCGGCAAAATTGATTGGATGCATCCCACTCTGATTGGAATTCCCCCGTAGACCCCTAAATCCGGACAGGTTTAGAGGTTCCCTATGTTTATAGTATAATAAAATTTTTCCAGAATGTCCACTATGAAGTAAAAAGAAAAAAAATCAGCACGGTCATTTTTTCTTTTTTGTAATTCCAAGCACAGTCCATCTGAAAAAGGGAATCCGCGAGATGATAAAATACAATCCATAAGCCAGGGCAAATCCCAAAACGGTGCTCAAAAGATAAGAAGCCCATGCCGGAATGTAAGCTGGTTTTGCAAGGAAAAGTGCGACGGCGGAAATTCCAAGATAATGGAAAACATAAAGTCCCCAGCTGTGAGAACTCATCCATTTTGTAAAGGGGGTCTCAAAGTCGAAGAATTTTGCAAATACTGAAATCATGGCAAGGCTTCCAAACCATGTAAAGAAAAGATAGAGCGGCGAGCGGTACACGGGAGTATCAGCGTAGTTCTGTCCGAAATAGACAATGCAGAATGCAACGCACAGACCCACGGCAACAATGGCAAAAAGCCAAAAGACTTTCTTCATCCGCTCAATCACTTCATCATGTGAAAAAACAAAATATCCGAGCAGGAACGCAAGGAAGTACAAGCCGAATCTGTAGCTGACAATCAATGGGGTGTTCAAAATCTGACCTGCCCCGTACACAAGAACGCTGATTATAATCAACACCCAAATAGGAGTCTTTTTGCAAAGATTCCAGAGGCGATCCTTGTCTATTTTTTTGACAAGGACAATCGCAAGTGAAAAAAGCCAGAGCATTTGGAGATACCACAAAACACCTATTCCGCTCAAAATGCAGGCGATGATTTTTCCGACCAAGGGCATCTCAGGATTGTCGGTAACTCCAGAAAGAGAGATATTGATGTAGCCCTGTATGAATTGAAATGTGATTAATCCAAGCGTCACCGGCACAAGCAGCTTGTTCGTCCTGCTCTTGATGAATTCCTTTCCAGTGTGATTGTTAAGCGAATACCTGGAGCTGATTCCCGAAACAATAAAAAGGAGCGTCATAAACCACGGATAAACAATGTACTGGAACACATCGTAATACTGGACATCAAGATTCGTTATCTTTCCGAGCGTCCCCCTGATTCCCTGTCCATTGTACATATAAAAAACATGGTAAAAGACGACAAGGACAACTGTAAACCATCTTAAATTGTCGATATAGTGTTTTCTACCAACTACGCCACCATCTGTAATTCCGTTCATGCAAAGCCTCCGGCAATATTAAAAAGAGAGTATCGGATCCAGCCCGACAATGACAAGTTTTTTTAAACTCGACTTTATATCTTCTATATTAAGCCCCAATATGGCTATTGTCAAGAAAGGAATGTCACTTAATTCGGAGGACAAAAATTTTCCAGAAACTCAAGCAGGATTTTTTCTTTTTCTGGACTGAGCTTTTCACATTTTTTGATGATTTCGGAATGTTTTCTGTATAATCTGAGCTGCTCTGCCGTTTCCTGCTCATTGGTCTTTGACGAGCTGTTTGCCCCCGTGACAAGATACTCCACGCTAACCCCGAGCACCGACGCGATTTTTACGGCAAGATCAGCAGATGGAGAACTTTTACGCGTTATGCCTTTTGAAATATATGATTCTGGAAATCCTGCTAGACTGCCTAATTCTTTTCGTTCCATTCCTTTGAATTTTAATTCCTGATCAACATTTTCCCAAAAGTTCATGTAAAAAATCTATAACTTTTTGGTATTTTCCACTTTATTTTATGGTCATTTGGTATTATTATATTATAAAATTACCTATTGGTATTTTTATAATCTTTACACCCTTTTGGTACAACAGGAGCCTATATGACAAGCAAGTCAGGATTAAGAAAAGCGGACTCTGAGAGAAATGATGAGTATTATACGCAAATATCTGATATTGAAAAGGAATTATTTCATTATAAAGATTTTTTTGAAAACAAAACAATTCTTTGCAACTGTGATGATCCGCGTGTCTCGAACTTTTTCAGATTTTTTGCATTGAACTTCAATAATTTCAAGCTCAAGCGACTGATTACCACATGTTACAAAAATCAAGATGCAGATTTATTCAGCCAGCATAATTGTGAAAAGGCTGTTTGGATAGACTACCGAGGAAATCCGAACGATTCAACTTCAACAGATTTTTCAACAATCGAAATAAAGCAACTTAATGGAGACGGTGACTTCAGGAGTCAGGAATGTATAGAAATATTGAAGCAGGCTGATATTGTTGTGACCAATCCCCCTTTCAGTCTTTTCAGAGAATACATTATGCAGCTTGTTCAATTTGATAAAAAATTCATAATCATAGGAAATAAAAATGCTGTCACTTATAAAGAAGTCTTTAATCTGATTAAGGAAAATAAAGTATGGATAGGATATAGAAATATGAATTCTGATTTTTGGTTTGAAGTTCCAGAAGGAAATGTGTATGAAAAACTCGTAAGCGGCAAAAAATTAAAGCATATAATGGCCTGTTGGTATACAAACTTACCGACACAAAAACAACTAGAGGAAATCATACCATATAAAGAATACACACCGGAAGAATATCCAAAATATGACAATTATGATGCGATAGATGTTGGACAAGTTTTGGACATACCAAAAGATTATTATGAACCGATGGGAGTACCTATTACTTTTTTGGACAAATATAATCCAAATCAATTTGAAATAATTAAATTCAGAAAAGGAAATGATGAAAAGGATTTATCTGTAAATGGAAAATGCCCGTATTTTCGCATTTTAATCAAGCGGAAGAAATAATTATATCGTTGGGGGCGTTACGGGGGAATCCCCCGTTAGAGAGGGTAGCGGCCAACGCAGTGGACGCGAGGGGGAGACTTCCCCCTTTCAGGAGGATATTATGAAAATTACTTTGCACACAATCAAGGTCAGGAATTTGGTGGACGGATATCAGGACAATGATGAGAATGGTGTTGTCGGATTTGGCGGTAAACTGGACATTCGGCCTCCGTACCAAAGGGAGTTTTGCTATAAGGACAGTCAGCAGCAGGCGGTGATGGATACGGTGACGAATAATTTTCCATTGAACACGATGTACTGGGGTGTGCGTGAAGACGGTCGGTATGAGGTTTTGGACGGTCAGCAGAGAACCATTTCAATTTGCCGCTACGTGACCGGAAGTTTCTCACACAATATGCGTTATTTTTCAAATCTTCTTGAGGATGAGAAGGAGCGGATTTTGAATTATGATTTGCAGGTTTATTTTTGCGAGGGGACTGAGAGCGAAAAACTCAGTTGGTTCAAAACAATCAATATTGCCGGGGAAAAACTCACTGAGCAGGAAATAAGGAATGCCGTTTATGCAGGCTCATGGACGGCGGATGCGAAAAAGATTTTTTCAAAATCAAATTGTGCGGCGAAACTTTTGGGAGACAAATATGTGAAGGGAAATCCCATCAGGCAGGAGCTTCTGGAAACGGCATTGGGATGGTACGCTGGCAAGGATGACAAGCTGATTTGCGCTTACATGGGAAAACATCAGCATGATTCCAATGCGAATGAACTGTGGGTTTATTTTCAATTTGTTATTGCATGGGTGAAGACTTTGTTTCCGAATTACAGGAAGGAAATGAAAGATATTGACTGGGGCATTTTATATAATCAGTACCACGGCAATGATTATGATCCGTCGAAACTTGAGGATGAGATTCTTTCTCTGATTGACAATGAGGAAGTGACAAATCACAAGGGCATTTACTATTATCTGTTTGACGGAAAAGAGAGCCATTTGAGTTTACGCGAATTCGATGACAAAATGAAACGCAAGATGTATGAGAAACAGCAGGGAATCTGTCCGCTTTGTAAGAAACATTTTGAATTCGCTGAAATGCAGGGCGACCACATTGTTCCCTGGAGTCGTGGAGGCAGGACTGTTCTTGAAAATTTACAAATGCTGTGCCGGGCGTGCAATAATGCAAAGAGCGACAAGCAGGGATGGCTTAAATAAACTGATTTTTTGTGGTATCAAAAATACCGTCATGCCCGAACTTATTTCAGTATCCATCGCAAGGGTCGCAAGGGATTTTGAATCAAGCTCGGGATGGCGTGTCTTTTTTTTCAGAAGCTCCGTTATTTTCCAACGCTATAGCTTGAAAGGATGCCGTCGAAATATTTTTTGTTTTTCTGGTAGACGGAATCGAAAACCGTGAGCGTAAGATAGGCATAGGAGCCGTCGGATTTCTTTGTCAGAATCTTGAAGTCCCTTGTCACGTCTCCGGTTTCAGGCTGATAGAACACGTTCGTGAGCTTCACCACATTTTTGCTGATTGTCTGGGCCTTGTGCTGGCAAAGGACATAGGAGCCGCTGGTACTCTGGCTGAGCTTACGGATCAGAGTGTCCCTGAAAAGAGTCTCCTTTCCCACATAGGAATCCTGCTTGGGAACCGTGTTCAATGTAAGGAGCGCGTAGTCACCAAGGAGCCAGAGATTTTCCACCGACTGCGACCACTGTGAATCTATGACGATGCTCTGATTTTCAAAACTCGCGGTGACTTTCTTTGATTTTGCCTTGTTCTTGAAATTGCGCGCCTTGTCTTTCGGAAGCCCTTCCACTCCCTTGTAGGAAGAAAAGCTCGTGTCGGTGGATGAAACCAATGCGCCCACGGTCTGCAAGCTGAAAACCGCCGAGCCGTCCGCCGCACGTATGGAATCAATGTTGAAGACCGGAACCTGGCTAGAGAACACAATCGTGACGCTGCCGCCGAACTGAGCGAAATCCTGCTTGATCTCAACCTTATCAATTCCTTCAAGGGACACTTTCTGAGAGCAGCCGGTGAATTCATAAAGCAGGTCATGCAGATAGTTGCAGATGTCGTAATCTTCCTGGGTACTTGCGCCGACAACCTTTTCTCCCGTCATCTCGAGGGAAGCGGATTCGGGATTCACGTTGAAATAAAGCGTGATGTCCTTTTCCATAAGCCCCTTCTTTGAGTCAGCCGGAGCATAGTAACGCACCGCGTAAGTACTGTCATTATAATAGATGAAACCGATTATTGACGTGCGAGTAAAAGATTTGTCCGAATAATAGACATACTCACCGGAAAAGTCGGGGATATACTGAACCACGCCGGGAACAGCCGCAGCGGAAAAAATCAGCGCAACCGAAAAAACAAGCGCGGAAATTAGTTTTTTAAAAAGAGATTTCATTTATTCCTCCAAAAAGCCGGAAAATCTATCCGTTTCTACCATTTAAACTCACAAAGCCGGATTATGTTACTGATTTTTCATCCTCAATGTGAGTCAGGATTACCCCAAGGCATTTTGATTTTCGGATTTTTTCCCCGGATTTTTTATCCCCTCGCCCCGAAATTAGAGATTTTTGAGACTTCCTGATTTTTTTTCACTTTTTTTAAAGATTTTTTCTAATTTTGATTACCGTAGCAGAGATTTAAATACCATTATTATATGCAGGCGAAAAAAACGGTATGCGCGCACCGCAGCCTGAGACAAAAAAAATGAACGCAGCACACGCCGCGGAGGAAATTGACATGAACAGTTTGAATCAGATTATCATTGAAGGAAACGTAGTCCGTCAGCCGGAACAGAGGAACGGAGGCTCATTAAGCATCTGTACCTTCCCGATCGCAGTTAACCGCACCACGAAGTCGCAGGACGGAAAGCTGAACGAGGAAGTCTCATTTTTTGACGTTGACACATTCGGAAACATCGCAGACTTCTCAAGCAAGTATGCCACGAAGGGTCGCGGAGTAAGAATCGTTGGCCGGCTCAAGCAGAACCGATGGAAGGACGACGAGGGAAAAAGTCACAGCAAGGTAAAAATCATCGCCGAGCACATTGACTACAAGCCGGTTCCGAAGAAAAACCAGCAGCCCCAGAACGCCGCGGAGGAAACGATGAGCAAGCAGCAGAAGATGGCACTCCTCCAGGAAGCAGCTGACGCGGTGGCATGTGAGCAGGGTGAGGACGTGGTGTTCTAAAAGTCCCATATATATAGAAGAAAACTGACGGGGAAACAAACTGATACGCCAGCACCAGCCAAAATAATCATGTGGTCGCAGGACTAAATCAGCATGCCCCCAGGACGGTTTCAGACGGAAAGCAACCACGCAATCCTCTGAGACCGTCTTTTTTCTTCTGAAGAATTATGATAAAATACTGGATGAAAGACAGAAGTCGTTCCTTAGGCTGGTAATGAGCAACGAGAGCACGAGCGCTTTCTGATTTTTCACTCCACCACCCTATACCCGGCAACTCCGCCCTTCTCGGTGGAAAACACAATCGCAATCTTGAAAATCTTTTTCCCGCCCGCACTGAATTTTTCTGGATATCCCTTTCTCACAATCTGCTCCAAAGCCGCATCCGCCACTTCGCCCCAGTCTTTTCCGCAGTCCATCTTGAGCTCAAAAATGTAAACAGTGTCGCCAGTCTCCAGCGTTACGTCAATCCTGCCCCCGATAATCTGCTGCTCGCTTTCCACATCGAATCCGGTCATCCTGAGCATCGCATGGAACGCCACCTGATAAGCGTACTCCATGTTGCCTTTCCGTCTGGTTGGCAAATCAGATATGGCGGCCGAGAAAAGTGTCATCAGCGATTCAATGTCCCTTGTGCGGATTGATTTTCTGAAATTTTCCACCGCAAGTCCAAGCCTATCCTCAGGGATATTTGTATAGAGCGGAAGAAGAAATTCAACGAACCCGTCCTGGACCTCCTCATTCGGAAAGCCGAGCGTAAAAAGATCGGTCTCCCTGTCATAGTCCTTTATCGTAAGATAGCCCGAATGATAAATAATCGGTGTGAGAGATCCGCCTCCGACACGATAATCCGAAAAAGAACTTGATTTCAACACAACGCCGTCAAGAACATCCGTCAGATCATAGTTCGACTCCTCAATCAGGCCGAAAAGCATTTTTGGCGTGGCTGTCTGAAACCAATAGGAATCAAATTCCTTTTTGTTGAATGAGTTCAAAAGGCTGAAGGGATTGTAAACGTCTTTCCATTTTCTTGAAAAATGATATCCGTCGTATTTTTGCTTGAGTCTTGCCCTCAATTCCTCCGCGCTGATTTTTTCAGAGTCCGCAAAGTCCTTTATGTACTCTCCGAGATTTTCATCCAACTCAGCCTGGGAAATTCCGCAGATTGTGTTGTACTCATTGTCCATGCTGATGTCATTGAGCTGGTTCAATTCGCTGAAAATGCTCACCTTCGCAAATTTTGTGATTCCGGTCAAAAAAACAAATTTCAAATATTCATCACAACCTTTTAAAACTCCGTAAAAATTTCGAAGCAAGATTCTGTTCGGCTCATAATTTCCTGTATTCAATGCATCGAGCATCGGCTTGTCGTATTCATCAACAAGGACAACGATTTTTTTGCCTGTTCTTTCATTTGCCGTTCTGAGGATAGATTCAAGGCGGATGGGATAGTCATCGATTTTCGGCGTTATGCCATATTTCTTCTCATAAATGGAAAGCACACTGTCAAGATAATTTTTCAACTGCACATTCGTTTCATAACCGTTCCTACCAAAATCAATGTGAACCACAGGATGCTCTTCCCATTTTGTCTCAAGCCCGGCGATTTTCAATCCTTCGAAAAGCTCCTTGCGTCCTTCAAAATATGACTTCATCGTAGAAATCAAAAGGCTCTTTCCGAAACGACGTGGACGCGCCAAAAAATACGGCTTTCCCTCCGTGGCAAGTTTATAAATGAGATCCGTCTTGTCCACATAGAGATAATTTCCATTGCGGATTTCCTCAAAATTCTGTATTCCAATCGGTAAATTCTGCTTCGACATGGAAACATTATACCACAAAAATGACGAAAAGTCCTAAAAAAGTGCAGGAAAAGCAGAAAATTGTCATACTGAACTTGATTCAGCATCCTTTTCAATTTATTTTTCTCAGACGCGAAATTTTAACCCATGGTACCATGGGTTAATCCCTTGACAAAGGGATTAAAAACGAAAACATCACTTACGCTCGTTTTCGTTTTTAAGAATTTGTCAAAATCAATTTCAAGGAGTAAACTATGTCAGTTGTAGTTTGGAAAGTACCTGAAAACATGTGGATGGCGGACAATCAAGAAGGTGAACAGCATCTCTTCGGTAGTGAGGCTGCCGCCATACAAAGTGCTGTTGATATGGAAAAAAATAAACCAAATCCAGAGTATGTTTTGGTTTATAAAAAAGATGGGAAAGGATTTAAAAGTAAAATCCCTGTATAAGGATTAAAATCCGCAAGTTATAAATAGGAAACAATAATTAAGGGAATCTATAAAAGCATCTGTCTTTTGAGATTCCCTTTACAGCAGCCTCCACGGAAAATCAAGAAACTTTACACGTTTTCCTTGGAACTTTTACATTTTCATCCTGTCGTAAAGCACGTTCTCCTGGCCGGAAGATTTCCAAATCTTCTTTTTATAAAGTAATGTCCATCTGGTCTGTCCCTCGGAATAATCTTTGTCAGACTGCGGAAAAAAAGAGCGACAGAAATATTTTCCAGTTGATTGGTCCAACGAGAGAAAAACAAACACATTACGAGTCAGAACCTCATTCTTCATCAGAAAATCAGCTTGAACAGCGGAAAAGACATTCAAACGTGAGTTGTATTTGAAGACCGTATCGTTGCTGTCCATGATTTGTTCAAGATAGGAAAGATATTCAATTCTATCAGTAATTTCACTATAAAATTTTGAGGATTCGAGCATCTGTTTTTGCAAACTTCCTCTCAGTATTCTTCTGAATATTTGCTCGCGACTTTCAGACAAAACTGCACTTAAATCTTTCAGGTATTGCAATCCGGCCAAATGAAAGAAATGAACTTCATCAAATACAATCGATAGCGTGATATTTTTGTTTTTCTTTCCCAAGACAATTTGATACTCAATGTCAAGGAGTTTAGCATAAGATTTTGCAGCCTGTAAAATATCCGCCATCGCCACTCCACAAAAAAAAGCCCCGCGCCAATCGCAGAGCTTTCCACATTCCATTTTCCTTCAGCTGAGTAAATCAGCCTACATCTGGCTTTTGGTAAACGGAGAACCGTCGTAAGACTATGCAAAGCACCGCACTTCCAGATTCGACACTTTGCTTTAAAACGCCTAACAGACACTCAAGTTGTCTGCCGCCTTGATTGGCAAGGACTTATCATCTATAATATACAACATTCCCCGTCTATAGTCAAGGGAAAAAATCACCTGCCGGATTTCTTCGACCTGCCTTTTCCTGCTCCACCCCGCGGCTGACGGTTTGAGGACATGGCGTTCTTTTCGCTGATTGCACGGTATGCCTCCATCTTCTCAGGATTGTAGAAACCGTCCTTCCAGTTGAAGCGTGAGGCTCCCTTTATGGGCGTGCGGTTCTGGATTATGCTGAGGATGTCCTTCAGGTCTCCCTTCTTAACCTTTGTCTTTGAGAAATCAATGAGTAGACACTTCCATCCCTTGTTTTTGAGGGTGTCCATCTTGTCGAGCAGACTGAACGGATATTCAGGCATGACGAAGGAGCCGTCGGGAGTCGAGTTGACCTTGAATCCCATCTCCTCCTTGTCGCTGAAATATGTGAAGTCATAGTCGGCGGGAAGCTTGAACCTCATGCGGAAAAGCGTGGGATATGCGAACACCGGAAGAAGGAGCCTGCATTTTTCGGAGGAAGAGGTGAATGTGTCCAAAAGGTTTTTCTCCGAATTCTCATAAGGCATCTGGAAAAAGGATATTCCCTCGTTCTCAAGAAAACTCAAAGCCCAGCGGTTGAATGTATAAAGGAAAGGACCCGCAATCATCTGGGTTCCACGTCCCTTGAGCAAATTGATGTGGGCAAGATTGTTCACGACGTAATTCGTGTAGCCCATCTCAATCAGCTTGTCCAAAACTTCCTTCAAATGCGGGGCATTACCCTCGGGCATATAGGGATCGAGCGCAATGTAAATCATCTTTTTGCTGTAAGGAAGAAGCGGCTTTTCTGGACTTCCCTTGTGCAGAAGGTCAAATTCCATCTCATTGTTCAGCTCAAGAATCACGCGGACAGGATGAAGCATGCCCACGATGTGCGCGTCCGAAATGGTCGAGACCTGCACGTAGAGTCCTTCCGGGAAAGATTTCATCTCATCCTTTGAAAGCGGAGTCAAATCAAGGACAGGAAGACGCTCGGCACCAGGCTGCATACGGAATTTGGACAAATCCTGCGGCAGAACCCTCTTGTATCTCTTGGACATGGATTTTGTCTGGAGAAGATAAACCTCGTCATTCCTTGTAAATCCAAGCGGCACGTCAATCCACCTGCGTCCCTTCGAGTCAGTCTTTACGATTCGGACCTTGTGGCTCTCACGGCCTGTGTCATCCTTTCTGTGCAAGCGGATGCTGTCACCCGGGTCTGGATCATAATCACCGCCGGAGACAATCGCCATCTGGATCCCGCCCTGCTTCTCGTCGTCGCTTCCCTTCTTCTGATACTGGAGCGCCTCGTTTCTCTCATCCTCAGTCGCGGCCCTCAGCTCGGAGATTTTTCCAAGGAAGATTCCGGTTCCCCCCGCCTGATTCGGATTCAGGATTTTCTCACCGGCCTGTAAAATTCCATCCTTCTGATTTTCAAATCCGTACCAGTAGTCGGTCTTGCTGCGAGCAAAATCAGTGCTCAGAATTCTCTTTCCCTCGGCGATCGCCCCCTTTCTGTCACTTTCCCAGTGATCCATCACATACCGGTATGCGGCCGTAACAGCTCCCACATACTCGGCGGATTTCATTCTTCCTTCTATTTTAAAGCTGTCCACGCCAATTTTCATCAGCTCAGGCACGTGCTCAATCAACTGGAGGTCGCAGGGTGAAAAATAATATCCGGGGACATCGGTACCGGACTGCTCTGCGTTGTAGATGCGTCGGCATGCTTGAGTACACATTCCGCGGTTTGCAGATTTTCCTCCGAGGTAGCTTGAAAAAAGACAGAGGCCGCTTTCACTTACACAAAGGGCACCGTGGACAAAAATCTCAAGCTGGGCGTTGGTCGCACTTTTTACGGCACGGATTTCTTCAAGTCCAAGCTCACGAGCCAAAACCACACGCTTCAATCCATGCGCACTAAGTTCATTTGCGGCGGCGGCAGATTCCACGTTCATCTGTGTGGAAGCATGAAGCTCAAGATTCGGGAAAAATTCCTGACACATGCGGATTACACCAAAATCCTGCACAATCAGTCCATCCGGTCCAATCTTGTTCAGATAAGAAAGGAAGCGATAAAGACGCTCGGTTTCTCCTTCCTCACAAACAGTATTTACCGTAACATAAATTTTTTTCCCAAGGCGGTGTACGCTTTGTACTGCCCCCTCGAACTCCCTCCACGCAAAATTTGAAGAGCGAAGTCTAGCGTTAAAACTCTTTAATCCTAAATAAACAGCATCGGCACCTTCACCGATTGCAGCGTCCAAGGCCTCAACATTCCCGGCCGGGGCAAGTAACTCAGTCATACCCTAAGTTTAGCACAGATTCGGAAAAGATTCTATAGGGGGAGGTGAAAGGTGAAAATTGAAAACTGAGAGTTGAAGGTTGAGAGTTGTCATGTTGAACTTGTTTCAGCATCTCTAAAAAGGTGAGACGGACGGCATCGCTTTTTGAAAGGCAATCCCTTTTCTGCAAAAGTTCCTCGCTTTTGGAACCGGCTTTCCGTCATGGCATGGCTGCGATTTACCTGCAATCCGACGTAAGTGGGAGAACCCCTTGTTGAGGGGAGAAGTAAAATTTGAGGATTGACACAGCACTTTTTTTTTGTATAGTAAAACTACGGCTGATGTTTCTCGCATCAAGCGGTGGATTTCGAAATCTCAAGGAGGATTTTTATGAAACATTTTTCTAAGGTGGCGGCTGTGCTTGCCGCATTGATTCTTGCGCTGACATTCGCAGGATGCGAAAAGGACCCTGACAGCGACGAACTTTCCGGCAAAACTTATACCGCTTACGATGGTTATGTGGTGGTTGAGTTTGGCTCAAATGGAACATTCACAGAGACTAATAACGTAGGAGAGCCGGAAGAAGAATCATATAGAGGTACTTATACTGTAAATGGAAACACTGCAACATTAACGACTACTGAAGGGGATGCAATTACAGTAACTACCAGCGACAACTGGAACACATTTGTCGTAATAGGAGATGATGGCTATACAACTACTTTCACACGCCAATAATGCATCACTCCAAAACCTAAACTGTTTTTGACCAACACTGTCAAACGGACATTCCGAAATTTCCTTCCGAGGATTTTCCGGGATGTCCTTTTTTTATACGCTTTACATGGAAGATTTTTCGGCCCTATATATTACTTTTCCGCAGCGTTTGATGTGCTCAATCAAATCCGGGTTGGTGAGCTTGGAGAAATCAGAGATGTCGTAGAGATACGGAAGGGAAGATTCATAAAACATGGAGTTGACTTTTGCCAAAGCGGAAAAATCAAAGGAAGGTGAGGCAACTATGGTCATGTCGATATCGGAGCCAGGCTTGAAATTTCCCTTAGCTCGGCTGCCATATAAAATCACCGACTCAATCTGCGGAAACTGAGAGTATATTCCACGTATGATTTCCATGTGTTTTTCGGAAAGCCCGAACTCATTCATGTTTTTCCATCTCCGTTTTCAGCGCCTCAAAAAGCGGATCATAATTTTCGCATATTTTTTTCACGATGTCTTTCGCAGTTTCATCGTTGTAAGTATGGCTCGTGAGGTTTCTGCTTTCAATCATTTCCATCCACAAATCCGAATTTGAAATCAGAGCTTGGTTATAAGCATTGCGGACTGCATCCCTGCTTCCGATTATCCCCGACACTCCCTGATACTCAAGAAAGTCCTTCAAAAGTTTCCATGAAAGCTCATGGGTAAATTCAAAGCTCTGTATAAGCCCCTGCTGCTCAAGCTCGGACAAAGCACGTTCCTTAGAAAGCTCCACCGCGCCATGCAAAAAGGCAAGAGCTTTTTTATAGCTTGATAGCCTCTGTTTCCACCGAATGTCTGTCATCTGATCCACGGCTCGTATTGTATCACAAAATGGACAAATTTTTAAGGGGTCGGATATATTTTTCAAATGAAAAATTTTTTAAATTTAATCTTGACACTGTTAAGATTATGGAGTATATTACAAGTAGAAGTTAACACTGTTAAGATATAGTATTACATTTTCAAGGAGAAATGCAAATGAAAAGACAGAGTTTGAAAAAATTATGTGCAGGACTTATTCTTCTGGGAACCGTTTTTGCAGGAGGCCCTCTTTCCACCCTCACGGCGCAAGACACTAAGGATTTTGATTTCGATGTGATACCGACACTAAAATTCGAGATGCTTCAGCTTGGGGAGGGAAACTATCTTTTCAGCCCGTCAGGCAGCCTGCAGCTCATGTGGACTAAAAATGAGGAAAGCGACTCCACCGCTCCCGAAAAGATTACCGGCAAAGTGTCTTACTCGCAGGACATTTTTTCCAAAGGAATCGAAGGATATGACGAAAAACAATTTCACGGACTGGGGCTTTTCGGCAAGGTCGTATGCGGAAAGAATTCCTTCCTTCTGAAACTTGACGGACGTGGCGCGAATCCTTTTGAGTCGTACAAAAACTTTGAGGGACTTCTGATGTACGGCCGCCAGCTTGTAAAAACGGACACGCTCACCCTTACGCTCGGAGGAGGACTTGCCGCGACGGACACGGGAATCAAAATCAAGGGAGTAAATATTTTTGTGGTTCCAATGCCAATGGTTTACTTCAATTATTCGGGCGAAATCATCGCGACAGAATTTGAGTTCATCGGGCTTCCGTCACTGAGGTTCACACTTCTGCCGAACAAGATGTTCAGAATAAACTGTAACTGCTCCCTTGCCGGATTCGACCTGCCGACCGACCTGCGCTTTGACTGTGCCCTGAGCTGCTATCCGCTCAAGGAAGGCTCCATGAAAGACTACCTGAGTTTTTCTGCGGGAATCTCCAACAACGTGAGCAAGTTCAGAATTGACATGGACAATTCCCTCAAGTATCAGTATTATTGTGCTTATGGAGAAATCAACGCGACGGCAATCTCTGTCCGGGCAGGTTACGCATTCGGCGGAAAACAGCTTCTGAGCGCAGACGGAGTCAAGACAAAAAGGGACTATGACGGCGGTTTCTATGCCACAATCCAGGGCATGTATAAATTCTAATCAGACGGAGGAAAGGGAGATGACGATGAGCGTGAAAAATGCTAAAATTATTCTTGGACTAATGATTGCTTTGGGAGCGGGATTTATGACGGGTTGCACAAGCGTTGCCGCAGTCGGAAGCGAGCCGGCGAAGGGACTTGAGAACACTGAGAAAATTTTCATTGACGTAAACGGAAACATAAACGGAATGTTCATAACGATGACTGACGAAAACAATCCCGTGCTTCTGTTCATCTCTGGCGGCCCCGGTGTTCCTGAGGTCTGGCTGAATGAGGCTTACGCAAAAAGATATCCAAACAAACTCGCGGAGCATTTTACTGTCTGCTGGTGGGATTATCTTGGGGAGGGGATTTCGTACAATCCGAAAATTAAAAGTGAGGAAATCACGATTGAAAGGCTTGCGTCCGATGCACATGTTGTTGCGGAATATTTGAGGAACACATACAAAAAAGACAAAATCTATCTGATGGCACACTCCAGCGGAACGAACCTGGGGCTTTATCTCGCGCAGACGAATTCAGAGGACTTCCACTGCTACTTCGGCATGGGACAGGACTTCGTAAAATCGGAACGCAGATACGAGGAAGGATACAAATTCATGAAAGCTGAGTTCGAAAAACGCGGAGACAAAAAGGCGCTGAAAGAGATGAACAAACTCGTATCATTCTCCGAAGACGGTGAGTTTAAAATCAAGAAGCCGGAGAGCATCGGAAAGGACTGGGAGAAGATTTTGCTCATGGCGGGCTGCGGAACGACAAGGGAAATGCGCTCGGACGTGAAGGATATTTTTTTCAAGCAGATGTCATGCAAGTGCTACACGTCATCGGAAAGAATCAACTACTGGAAGGGAAAGTCTCTGCTCGGAAAAAGCGAGTACCGGAAATATTCAGTCGAGCCGGACAAACCAGCCCTGATTCCGGTCTATTTTTTCAGCGGACATTATGACTACACCACTCCGGTCACGCTGTCCAATGAACTGTACGAAAGACTTGAAGCACCCGAGAAAAAATTCTATACTTTCTACAATTCCGCCCACTCACCATTGTGGGAGGAAAATGACTTGGTAATAGAGGCGATGCTGGAACATGTCAGATAAATATCACCACGGGGATTTACGGAACGCGCTCATTGAAGAGGGAATAAAAATGATTAACTCCGGCGGGGAAGGATCTCTTTCCATGAGGAAACTCGCAGAGAAATGCGGCGTGAGCATGGCGGCCCCATACGCACATTTCAAGAGCAAAGATGATTTGATCAACGCCATGAAAAATCATGTCACGGACAATTTCACGGAACATCTGGAAAAATCCGTAAGCAAAATCCGGGACGGCGGCATTGAGAAAAAAATCATCGCGCTTGGAAACGCATACGTCCTCTTTTTCATGGAGCACCCGGAATACTTCACCTTCCTGTTCTCGCGGGGCTACATCCACGTGAACCTGGATTTCAGCAAGTCCGACGAAAACAATTTCAAACCCTTCCTGATTCTCAAGGATTTGTGCGCGCAATATTTCGCGGAAAAAAAGCCGGAGCTCTCAGACTACGAGAAGGAGCTCGAGATAATCAGGATATGGGCATCGGTGCAGGGGCTCACGTCAATCATCTTCATGAACAACGTAAAATGGAGCCGGAGCTGGAAAAAGGAAATCAGCAACCTGCTCAGGTAACACTGGCGCTGGGGAAAACGCTATATATAGCGTTGGGTTTGAATTTTTTTCTATAATCTAAGACGTAAAACTAACTATGCATATTGGTAAATATATCGTTGTTATCAAGAATCTGGTTTCACAATATAAAAACAATTGTTTTCATAATCTGTTATTATAAATGAAGTCGAATCAAAGCTCCAGTCAGGATGCAGTAGAAATTGGCTGTTGCATTCTATAGTCTCTGTTTGGATGGACTTGTTTTTCAAATTCAAAATATAACACCGCAATTCGTTGTTATCCGTAATCGACTCATAAAACACAAAGAGTTTTTTGTCTGGTGAAATCAAACA